>ENA-UABC01000272-UABC01000272.1-human-gut-metagenome-genome-assembly--contig:-NODE-272-length-8121-cov-4.530622_pt1 | contig 8121 bp, 7 predicted proteins | sample MGYA00243866_ERZ654199 | MGnify/ENA primary metagenome ERZ654199 (study PRJEB26926, sample SAMN06165196) | human gut metagenome | biome: ENVO:00009003; feature: ENVO:2100002; material: ENVO:00002003... | reverse complement strand
ACCTCTTCCCATTCCGAACAGAGAAGTTAAGCTTCGTCACGCCGATGGTACTGCGTAAAAGTGGGAGAGTAGGTAGTCGCCGTCTTATCAAGGCCCCGAGGTCAGTCCGACTTCGGGGCTTTTCTGTTTAGCCGAACCTTAAAAATAATGATATATGGTAATCAATTCAATTCTAGATACCGATTTGTATAAGTTTACGACATCTTATGCTTATATCAAGCTTTTTCCTTATGCTTTTGGTACGTTCAGTTTTAAAGACCGTGACGAAACGGTTTATTCGGAAGAGTTTTTAGCCGCATTGAAAGATGAAATAAAGAATCTGGCAGTTGTGGCTCTGAAACCGGACGAACTGGAATATATGTTTACGCACTGCCGCTTTATTCCCCGTGTATACTGGGAGTGGCTGGCCTCTTTCCGTTTCGACCCGGAAAAGATTGAGGTGTATCTGGATGAAAACCACCATCTGCATATGGAAGTGACCGATTACCTATATAAGGTGACGCTGTATGAGGTTCCGTTGCTGGCCGTCATTTCCGAAATCAAGAACCGTTTTCTGAACCGTGTACCCGACAGGGATGTCATTCTGGACAGACTGGTGGGGAAGGTGCACCTGTCGAACGTCCATGGCATGCCGTTTTCGGAATTCGGTACGCGCCGCCGCTTTTCTTTTGAGGTGCATGATATTGTAGTATCTTATCTGAAACATTATGCCAAGTTCTGTACCGGTACGTCGAACTGCTATCTGGCCATGAAGTATGATATGCGTCCGATGGGTACCCATCCGCATGAGTGGTTCATGTTCCACGGAGCCCAGTTCGGTTACAAGCATGCCAACTATATGGCGTTGGAAAACTGGGTTAACGTGTATGACGGCGATCTGGGGACGGCTTTGAGTGATACGTATACGTCTGATTCATTTCTGAGCAATTTCAGCCGCAAGCAGGCGAAGCTTTTCGACGGGGTACGCTGTGATTCGGGAAACGAGTTTGAATTCATAGACCGGCTGGTGGAACGTTACAAGGAACTGGGCATCGACCCTACTACGAAAACCATCATCTTCAGCAATGCACTGGATTTTGGAAAGGCTCTTCAGCTGTTCGACTATTGCAAGGGAAAGATACGCTGTTCGTTCGGTATCGGAACCAACCTGACAAACGACACAGGTTTCCCGCCATGTAACATTGTAATGAAACTGTCGCGCTGCAAGATGAATCAGAACCAGGAGTGGCGTGAATGTGTCAAATTATCAGATGACCTGGGTAAACATATGGGGAGCAGTGCCGAAGTGGAGGCTTGTCTCTATGAATTGCGCTTAAAAGGATTGAATTAGTACGAATTTGTTTCTAAAATGATGAAAAAACTTTCATTTTCGTTTTGATGTATCAAAATAATCCCTACCTTTGCAGCGACTGATAAAAGTCGGAACTGATTTTTTGATTATGAGTACATTGTTTATACATATTTTGCTATGCGGTCTGATTATTCTGTTGGTGAAGCCAGTGGGAAGTGAGTCGCACGCATGATTGTATGTACAAGATATTATAAAGCCTTTCTCACTTCCCTGTGTGAAAGGCTTTTTGCTTGATAATGATAATGACTAAAAAAGATAAAGACTTATGAGTGAAAGATTATTTATTTTTGATACGACATTACGCGATGGGGAACAGGTTCCCGGTTGCCAGCTTAACACTGTGGAGAAGATTCAGGTGGCCAAACAGCTGGAAGCATTGGGAGTCGATGTGATAGAGGCAGGATTCCCTATTTCAAGTCCGGGTGATTTCAATTCGGTGATTGAAATTTCGAAGGCTGTGACCTGGCCTACTATCTGTGCCCTGACCCGTGCGGTAGAGAAAGACATTGATGTAGCTGCTGAAGCCCTGAAATTCGCCAAGCATAAACGTATCCATACCGGTATAGGAACTTCCGACCCTCATATCAAGTATAAATTCAACTCCACCCGTGAAGAAATCATAGAACGTGCGGTGAAGGCGGTAAAGTATGCACGCCGTTATGTAGACGACGTGGAATTCTATGCCGAAGATGCCGGCCGTACAGAAAACGAATACCTGGCCCGTGTGGTAGAAGCCGTAATCAAGGCCGGAGCCACGGTGGTGAATATTCCCGATACGACGGGCTATTGTCTGCCTGACGAGTATGGAGAGAAGATCAAATATCTGATGGAACATGTAGACGGTATAGACAAGGCCATCATTTCCACACACTGTCATAATGATTTGGGTATGGCTACGGCCAACACCATCAGCGGTGTATTGAACGGTGCCCGCCAGGTGGAGGTTACCGTAAACGGTATCGGTGAGCGTGCCGGAAACACTTCATTGGAAGAGGTGGCTATGATTTTGCGCTGTCACCGTCATCTGAATATCGATACCAATATCAATACACAGAAGATATATCCTACCAGCCGTATGGTTTCGAGCCTGATGAACATGCCGGTACAGCCTAACAAGGCCATTGTGGGGCGTAACGCGTTCGCCCATTCTTCGGGTATCCATCAGGACGGTGTGCTGAAGAATGCACAGACATACGAGATCATAAACCCGAAAGATGTGGGTATCGATGACAATGCCATTGTACTGACCGCACGTAGCGGACGTGCCGCATTGAAGCACCGCCTGCATGTATTGGGGGTTGAAATGACTCAGGAAAAGCTGGATAAGGTATACGAAGACTTCCTGAAGCTGGCCGACAAGAAAAAGGATGTGACTGACGACGATATCCTGGTATTGGCCGGAGCCGACAGAAACGTGAACCACCATATCAAGCTGGAATACCTTCAGGTAACCAGTGGCGTGGGTGTCCGTTCGGTGGCCAGTCTGGGCCTGAACATCTCGGGTGAATCATTTGAGGCTGCCGCAACCGGTAACGGTCCGGTAGATGCCGCCATCAAGGCTGTCAAGCAGATTATCCGCCGCCAGATGACATTGAAGGAATTCACGATCCAGGCTATCAGCAAAGGCAGTGACGATGTAGGTAAGGTACACATGCAGGTGGAATACGACGGACAGATGTATTATGGATTCGGTGCCAATACCGATATCATTGCCGCGTCGGTAGAAGCCTACATTGACTGTATCAATAAATTCAGAAAATAATCAAACTAGAAAAAATATATATGGCTAATACATTATTTGACAAAATCTGGGATGCACATGTAGTGCAGAAGGTGGAAGATGGACCAACCCAATTATATATCGATCGTCTTTACTGTCATGAAGTGACCAGTCCGCAGGCCTTTGCCGGCATGCGTGCACGTGGCTTGAAGTGTTTCCGTCCGGAACGTATTTTCTGTATGCCCGACCACAATACTCCGACCCATGATCAGGACAAACCTATCGCAGATCCGGTTTCGAAGACTCAGGTGGATACGCTGGCCAAGAATGCGGCCGATTTCGGACTGACCCATTTCGGCATGATGAACAAGAAGAACGGTATTATCCACGTAGTAGGTCCGGAAAGAGGTCTGACCCTGCCGGGAATGACAATCGTGTGCGGTGACTCGCATACTTCCACTCACGGTGCGATGGGTGCGGTTGCATTCGGTATCGGAACTTCGGAAGTGGAGATGGTTATGGCTTCACAGTGTATCCTTCAGGCCCGTCCGAAAACCATGCGTATCACCATCGACGGTAAGCTGGGAAAAGGTGTTACAGCCAAGGATGTGGCTTTGTACATGATGTCGAAGATGACTACCAGCGGTGCTACCGGCTATTTTGTGGAATATGCAGGTGAAGCGGTGCGCAGTCTGACTATGGAAGGACGTCTTACCTTGTGTAACCTTTCTATTGAAATGGGTGCACGCGGCGGTATGATTGCTCCGGACGAAGTGACATTCGAGTATATCAAGGGACGTGAATACGCTCCGAAGGGTGAAGAATGGGACAAGGCTCTGGCTTACTGGAAGACTTTGAAGAGTGACGATGACGCTGTATTCGACAAGGAAGTACACTATGATGCGGCCGATATCCAGCCGATGATCACTTACGGTACGAATCCGGGTATGGGTATGGCCATCACTTCACACATTCCTACAACCGAAGGCATGAGCGATGTAGAAAAAGGTTCGTTCGAAAAGTCATTGCATTACATGGGATTCCAGCCGGGCGAGTCCTTGCTGGGCAAGAAGGTTGATTATGTATTCCTGGGAGCCTGTACAAACGGCCGTATCGAAGATTTCCGTGCGTTTGCCTCTATCGTGAAAGGACGCAAGAAAGCCGACAACATCATTGCATGGTTGGTTCCGGGATCGTGGTTGGTCGACGAGCAGATCCGTCTGGAAGGTCTTGACAAGGTATTGGAAGAAGCCGGTTTCGAAATCCGTCAGCCGGGATGTTCCGCTTGTCTGGCCATGAACGATGACAAGATTCCGGCAGGTAAATATGCCGTATCTACCAGCAACCGTAATTTTGAAGGCCGTCAGGGTCCCGGTTCACGTACGCTGCTGGCCAGTCCATTGACCGCCGCTGCGGCTGCCGTTACCGGAGTGATTACCGATCCTAGAACATTAATGTAAAACAGAAAGACTTATGAAACAGAAATTCAATATCATAACAAGCACTTGTATTCCTCTTCCGCTGGAAAACGTAGATACCGACCAGATCATTCCGGCCCGTTTCCTGAAAGCGACTACACGTGAAGAGAAGTTTTTCGGCGATAACCTGTTCCGTGACTGGCGTTACAATCCGGACGGATCCCTGAACAAGGATTTCGTGTTGAACGATCCAACTTACAGCGGACAGATTCTGGTGGCCGGAAAGAATTTCGGTAGCGGTTCAAGCCGTGAACATGCCGCATGGGCCATTGCAGGCTATGGTTTCCGGGTAGTTGTGTCAAGCTTCTTTGCCGATATCCACAAGAACAATGAACTGAACAATTTCGTATTGCCGGTTGTAGTGAGCGAAGGTTTCCTGAAGGAACTTTTTGATTCGATTTATGCCGATCCGAAGACGGAAGTGGAAGTGAACCTGCCTGAACAGACCATCACCAACAAGGCTACGGGAAAATCGGAAAAATTCGAGATCAACGCATATAAGAAGCATTGTCTGATGAATGGTCTGGACGACATAGACTTCCTGGTAGAGAACAAGGACAAGATAGAAGCTTTTGAAGCTTCCCGCAAATAAGTTTAGGAAAGGAATCAAGATAAATGATAACAAATCATCCCAGAATAGAAATCATGGATACGACACTCCGTGACGGTGAACAGACCAGCGGAGTTTCGTTCGTACCTCATGAGAAGCTGATGATTGCCCGTCTGTTGCTGGAGGACCTGAAGGTAGACCGCATAGAAGTGGCTTCGGCCCGTGTATCCGAAGGAGAATTCGAGGCGGTAAAGATGATCTGTGACTGGGCCAAACGCCGTGACATGCTGTCGCGTGTGGAGGTTTTGGGATTTGTGGACGGACACATTTCGGTCGACTGGATTTACGATGCCGGATGCCGGGTCATCAATCTGCTGACCAAGGGCTCTGAGAAACATTGCAAGTATCAGCTGAAAAAGACATTGCAGGAGCATATAAGTGACATTATCGGTGTAGTGCAGTATGCAGAGAGCAAAGGAATGGATGTCAATGTGTACCTGGAAGACTGGAGTAACGGTATCAAGGACAGTCCTGATTATGTATTCGGACTGATGGACGGACTGTTGGGGCACGGCATCAAACGTTTCATGCTTCCCGACACGTTGGGTATCCTGAATCCGCTTCAGGTAATCGAGTTCATGCGCAAGATGAAGAAACGTTACCCCGACGTTCATTTCGATTTCCATGCGCATAATGATTATGATCTGGCCGTAAGTAATGTGCTGGCTGCCGTCCTGAGCGGAGTGAGAGGACTGCATACTACCATCAACGGCTTGGGAGAACGTGCAGGTAACGCTCCTCTTGCCAGTGTGCAGGCAATCCTGAAGGATCATTTCCATGCGATCACCAATATTGACGAAAGCCGTCTGAACGACGTGAGCCGTATGGTGGAATCCTATTCGGGTGTCACCATTCCTGCCAACAAACCGATTGTAGGCGACAGTGTCTTTACCCAGGTAGCCGGAGTACATGCCGACGGTGACAACAAGAATAACCTGTATTGTAATGACTTGCTTCCGGAACGTTTCGGACGTGTGCGTGAGTATGCCTTGGGAAAAACATCCGGTAAGGCTAATATCCGCAAGAACCTGGAGAGCCTGGGACTGGAACTGGACGAGGAATCCATGAAGAAAGTGACCGAGCGTATCATTGAGCTGGGCGACAAGAAGGAAGTTGTTACACAGGACGACCTGCCTTATATCATTTCGGATGTACTGAAACATGACGGGGCAGGGAATAGAGTCAGGCTGCTGAGTTACTTCGTGACATTGGCCCGGGGACTGAAACCCATGGCGTCACTCAGTATCGAAATAGACGGAAAGGTTTATCAGGAAAGCTCTTCGGGCGACGGACAATATGACGCTTTTGTACGCGCCTTGCGCAAAATTTATAAAGGTACGCTGGGACGCAAGTTTCCGATGCTGACGAACTATGCGGTGAGCATTCCTCCCGGAGGACGTACCGACGCCTTTGTACAGACTTTGATTACCTGGAGCTATGAAGGCCGGGTGTTCCGTACAAGAGGTCTGGATGCCGACCAGACAGAGGCGGCAATCAAGGCAACGATCAAGATGTTAAATATGATAGAAGATTAAAAAACAGAATAGAACTATGGATTTTAAAATAGCAGTATTACCCGGAGACGGTATAGGCCCTGAAATCTCTGTACAGGGTGTGAATGTAATGACAGCTGTCTGTGAAAAATTCGGACATAAGGTAAGTTATGAATATGCATTGTGCGGCGCACATGCAATTGATGAGGTTGGTGACCCGTTCCCTGAAAAGACTTTTGAGGTCTGTAAGAATGCGGATGCCGTGCTGTTCTCGGCTGTGGGTGACCCTAAGTTCGACAATGACCCGACAGCGAAGGTACGTCCGGAGCAAGGTCTGCTGGCCATGCGTAAGAAACTGGGACTGTTTGCCAATATCCGTCCGGTACAGACATTCAAGTGCCTGCTGCACAAATCACCGCTGCGTGCCGAACTGGTGGAAGGTGCCGATTTCCTGTGCATCCGTGAATTGACCGGCGGTATGTATTTCGGTGAGAAATACCAGGACAACGACAAGGCGTATGATACCAACATGTATACCCGTCCGGAAATCGAGCGTATCCTGAAGGTCGGATTCGAATATGCGATGAAACGCCGCAAGCATCTGACTGTAGTCGACAAGGCAAATGTGCTTGCTTCTTCACGTCTGTGGCGTCAGATTGCCCAGGAGATGGCTCCCCAGTATCCGGAAGTGAAAACCGACTATATGTTTGTAGACAACGCTGCCATGCGTATGATACAGGAGCCGACTTTCTTTGACGTGATGGTGACTGAAAATACTTTCGGCGATATCCTGACCGATGAAGGTTCATGTATCAGTGGTTCCATGGGCTTGCTTCCGTCGGCTTCAACCGGTGAAAGTACTCCGGTATTCGAACCGATCCACGGTTCATGGCCTCAGGCAAAAGGTCTGAACATTGCCAATCCGCTTGCACAGATCTTATCGGTAGCCATGTTGTTCGAATATTTCAACTGTAAGGAAGAAGGTGCCCTGATCCGTAAGGCAGTAGACGCTTCGTTGGATGCCAACGTACGTACTCCGGAGATTCAGGTTGAAGGCGGTGCCAGATATGGTACAAAGGAAGTAGGTGCATGGATCGTTGACTATATCAAAAAAGCATAGTCTTTACATTTATTTATAGTCTTATCTGAATTGTCCGCAGGTTTCTGTCCGGCTATTTCCCGGACAGAAGCTTTGCGGATATTCATTATTTTATTAACCTTTTATATTATGAAAAAATACAGCTTCCTGTTTGTGCTGTGGATGTTCTTGTGTGTAGTACATGCACAGCCGACTACAGAACCTGACCCATGCGGTCCACTACCTAATGAAAACCAGTTGAACTGGCACGAAATGGAATTCTATGCATTCATCCATTTTGCCATCAATACCTTCACCGACCAGGAATGGGGTGATGGTGGAAACACTCCCCAAATGTTCAATCCTACCAACCTTGACTGTCGTCAATGGG
>ENA-UABC01000256-UABC01000256.1-human-gut-metagenome-genome-assembly--contig:-NODE-256-length-8295-cov-4.876578_pt1 | contig 8295 bp, 5 predicted proteins | sample MGYA00243866_ERZ654199 | MGnify/ENA primary metagenome ERZ654199 (study PRJEB26926, sample SAMN06165196) | human gut metagenome | biome: ENVO:00009003; feature: ENVO:2100002; material: ENVO:00002003... | reverse complement strand
GTGTATAAGAGACAGATATGTACCGTGTGAGGTCTGCAAGGGCAAACGCTATAACCGTGAAACGCTCGAAGTTCACTACAGAGGCAAGAACATTTACGATGTGCTTGAAATGACGGTAGAAGAGGGTATAGCTTTCTTTGAAAATCACGAAAAGATAAAGAGAAAGCTGCAGACGCTTTATGATGTAGGGCTCGGATATGTAAAGATAGGTCAGCCTGCGACAACGCTTTCAGGCGGTGAGGCACAGAGAGTAAAGCTGGCTTCGGAGCTTTCAAAGCGTGCGACAGGCAAGACGGTGTACATTCTTGACGAGCCTACAACAGGACTTCATACCGCCGATGTACACAAGCTGATAGATGTGCTTCAGAAGCTGACCGACGGCGGAAATACCGTGCTTGTAATAGAGCATAACCTTGATGTTATAAAAACAGCCGACTATATCATTGATATGGGGCCTGAGGGCGGAAGCGGCGGCGGTACGGTGATTGCTACCGGCACTCCGGAGGAAGTAGCGGCAAATCCCGTAAGCTATACGGGCAGGTATCTGGCACAGATGCTCGGTATCGATAGGACGGAGCAGACAACGCTTGAATAAATTCTATACGGACAGATAAGTTATAATTCTTATCTGCCCGTATTTTGATAATATAGGCAGGCTTAAAAAGGAAAAAATTCAGGTACGCCCGATAGATAACAGCAGAGTTACCGATTGCTAACCGAAAAAATTAAGAAAATCCCTTGAAAATGGCGAGAGAATAGTATATAATATATTTGTATGTTCCGGGTATTTCCCGGCAAAGAACTACCGGTGACCGTGACAAGCTACGGCTGCGGTCACGAAAATTTGAAAGGAGTCTACAACTGTTATGACGTATTCACATGAAGTTGAAACTATGTGTCCCGTGAAGCAGGGCGTAGCGCACGGCGCAGCTCCCATTCCGGAAGAAGCAAAGTGGGTAAAGGCGAAGGAAATCAAGGATATTTCCGGTTTTACACACGGTATCGGCTGGTGTGCACCCCAGCAGGGTACATGTAAGCTGTCTTTAAATGTTAAGGATGGTGTAATTCAGGAGGCACTCGTTGAAACTATCGGTTGCTCAGGTATGACACATTCTGCAGCTATGGCGGCTGAAATTCTTCCCGGCAGAACAATTCTCGAGGCACTTAATACTGACCTCGTTTGTGACGCTATAAACACAGCAATGAGAGAACTCTTCCTCCAGATCGTTTACGGCAGAAGCCAGAGTGCTTTCTCAGAGGACGGTCTTGCAATCGGTGCAGGTCTTGAGGATCTCGGTAAGGGCCTTCGTTCACAGGTAGGTACAATGTACGGCACTCTCAAGAAGGGTCCTCGTTACCTCGAAATGACAGACGGTTATGTTACAGGTCTTGCACTCAATGAAGATGATGAGATCATCGGCTACAAGTTCGTTAACTTCGGCAAGATGATGGAATTCATCAAGAACGGTGACGATGCTAACACAGCATTCGAAAAGGCACAGGGTCAGTACGGCCGTGTTAACGATGCTGTAAAGATCATCGACCCCAGAAAGCAGTAAGGAGGAAATAACAATGGCTTTATTTGAATCATATGACAGACGTGAACCCCAGATTCTCGCTGTTTTAAAGAACTATGGTATAGGCTCTATTGAAGAGTGCGCAGAAATCTGCAAGGCTAAGGGTCTTGACATCTACAAGCTCGTTGAAGGCATTCAGCCTATCTGCTTCGAAAACGCTAAGTGGGCTTACACAGTAGGATGTGCTATCGCTATCAAGAAGGGCTGCAAGAGAGCAGCTGACGCTGCCGCTGCTATAGGCGAAGGCTTACAGGCATTCTGCATCCCCGGTTCAGTTGCCGATCAGCGTAAGGTTGGTCTTGGCCACGGTAACTTAGGCAAGATGCTTCTTGAAGAAGATACAAAGTGCTTCTGCTTCCTCGCAGGTCACGAATCATTCGCAGCTGCAGAAGGCGCTATCGGTATCGCTGAAAAGGCAAACAAGGTTCGTAAGGAACCCCTGCGTGTTATCCTTAACGGTTTAGGTAAGGATGCCGCTCAGATCATCGCTCGTATCAACGGCTTCACATACGTTGAAACAGAGATGGATTACTACACAGGTGAGGTTAAGGAAGTATTCCGCAAGTCTTACTCTGACGGTCTTCGTGCTAAGGTTAACTGCTACGGCGCTAACGACGTAACAGAAGGCGTTGCAATCATGTGGAAGGAAGGCGTTGACGTTTCTATCACAGGTAACTCAACTAACCCCACACGTTTCCAGCACCCCGTTGCAGGCACATACAAGAAGGAATGTGTTGAAAAGGGCAAGAAGTACTTCTCAGTTGCATCAGGCGGCGGTACAGGTCGTACACTCCACCCCGATAACATGGCTGCAGGCCCTGCTTCATACGGTATGACAGATACAATGGGTCGTATGCACTCTGACGCTCAGTTCGCAGGTTCTTCTTCAGTTCCCGCACACGTTGAGATGATGGGTCTTATCGGTATGGGTAACAACCCCATGGTTGGTGCTACAGTTGCTTGCGCAGTTGCTGTTGAGGAAGCGCTGAAGGCTTAATCAATAACATCGGTACAAGATAATATGCTATATAAGGCGGTCGCTGTTTGGTGACCGCCTTTTTGCATAAAAACCGCTCAAAAATGCCGATGAAACGTTAAAAACTATATAAACCCCACTACACATTAATAATAAATCAGAAAAATCCAAAGGCGGATATGATATGCTTGTTGCGTCTTATTTACCGTTATGCTATAATTTAATCAGAATCAATTGGGAGCGTGAGAAAATGCTCAGTGCCATATATCCTGTTCCGGCAAGCGAAGTCAGGCTGCCGTTTTATCTGTTGGGAATAGGGAGAACATCGCCCGAATTTCACGTTAAGCGTGATAAGGGGCTTACTTCGCATCAATTTCTGTATACTGCAAAAGGCTGCGGTATTTTAGAAGTCGGTAACAGAAAATATAAGCTCGAAAAGAACTCCTTTATGTATCTTCCGCCCGAATTGCCTCACGAGTATTATCCTGAAAATGATGAGTGGAATACCTGCTGGATGATTTTCAGAGGCGACTTTCTTAAGGGCATTATGAATACAATGGGCTTCATCGGCGAAATGGTCGCAACGGACGCCGACCTTACCGCATTCAAAAAAATATTCGACAGAATATACAGTCTTGCGGCGGATAATCTTCATAACGGCGAAAAATGCTCGTTGCTGATATATAACGCTGTGCTGGCGGCAAAAGAGATACTCGGCGGTAAGCAGGAAGAAAACAACACGGGAAATCTCATAGCTGATAATGCTGTCAGATATATAAACGAGCATTACGGCGATGATATTACACTAAATGAGCTTGCCTGCCTTTCCGGCGTTTCACCGCAGTATTTCGACCGTGTTTTCAGAGAACGACTTAATATGCGGCCTATGGAGTATATCGCTCGTGTAAAAATCTCAAAAGCCAAGTCTATGCTTCTTGATTGTGATATGTCCGTGACACAGCTTTCAAAAAGTCTGGGATACACCAGCCCCACATACTTCGGAATCGTATTCAAAAAGTATGAGGGGATTTCGCCTTCCGAGTTCAGAAAAAACAGCGGTAGTGTAATTTAGTTTCAAAAAGTTAGAGTTATCATTAATTTAAGATTGACGGCGGACGTTTTTCGATATATATTTATATTGTGATTTTATATCGGGAGGGGGTGCTTTTGTAGACATTTAAAATAAATAACCGCACTTGCCATCGGTGCGGCGATTATGTGCACCGCAGTTAATACTGTATTTGCGGAAAATAATAACAGAGGTGATACGGTGAATATTAAAATTGACGGCAGTAAAGCAAACACAAGTGAAAACTTCCTCTACAGAGGACAGGGTATGATCAGCTGTAACGGCTCGTCAAGGCTTTTGCTTGACTATAAGGAGAAAAATTCAGAAAGCTATAACAAGATACTTGAACATCTTTACGGCAAAAACGGACTTAAATTTACTCATTTCAAGGTGGAAATGGGCGCCGATGTAAATACATCGTCCGGCACAGAGCCTGCGACCATGAGATATGAGGATGAAAAAGCCGATGTGACCCGTGGGGCAGGTTTTCAGCTTGCCGCCGATATTAAAAAGATAAATCCTGATGTAACGCTTGATATGCTGTGGTGGAGCGAGCCTAAATGGGTATCGGATTCAAGCGATGTTTATGCCGCAAGATATAAGTGGTATAAGCAAACGCTTGACGCCGCTTATGAAACCTACGGCCTTGTGTTTGATTATGTAAGTGCGAACCAAAATGAGCGTGCCGTTGATACGGATTGGATAAAATACCTTTCAAGAGCCCTCAAAAGCGAAAAGGACTGTCCGTATGATTACTCTGAGATCAAGATAGTTGCGGCGGACGAATGCGGCACTTGGGGCATATCAAGGCTGATGATGAAGAATAAGGAGCTGTGTGATGCGGTCGATGTGATCGGTTCTCACTACACAAGCTTCGCTGATGATACTACAAAAAAGCTTGCGGAGGAATACGGCAAGGAATTATGGTTTTCCGAGGGAAGCTCACCTATGAACTATGCACAGTCGGCTTACCGCTTTGACGAGGGTAATTCCGGACTTACAGGTCTTAACGGTGTGCTTGATATTGCAAACCGCATGATTACAATGGTGAGCGGCGGATATATGACGCTGTATGAATATCAGCCTGCCGTTGCAGGATATTATGACGGCGTTACATATTGCCACAAACAGCTTATAAACGCCTGCACCCCGTGGAACGGCTATTACACCCTTGACAGCGGATATTATATGAATCTGCATTTCTCACAGTTTATGGATAAGGGCTGGAGCTTTATATATGACGCTTGTTACGGCGATGCAAAGGTCGGCGGTGACGGTCACGCACTGGTTGATGCAAAGTACAGCTATATTACCGCTTGCAGTGCGGAAGGCGATTACAGCACGATTATTACAAATACGACATCGGAGCCTATCACATATAGCTTTGAGGTGTCGAATCTTGCTAAGGCGGGAAACGAGGTATATGTCTGGGAAACAAGAGGCCCTGACAGCAATCAGGAATATGACGCTAACTACTTCAAGAAAATCGCTACGGTAACTCCCGAAAATAATAAGTATTCTGTCACGATAAAGCCGTATTCGATGATAACAGTTTCTACTGTAAATATCACCAATCCCGCATCTGACGCACCTGCGGAAAGTGAGAACACATTGCTGTCGCTTCCGTATTCCGATGATTTCGGTTATTCGGACGAATTCCTTTCATCAAGAGGAAACGCACCGCTTTATACGACCGATGAGGGCGGCGCTTTTGAGGTTGCCGAAAAGAACGGCGAAAAGGTGCTGATGCAGAAGATTACAAAGGATATTAAGGCTAACGAATGGGGCGGTACACCTGATCCGACAACTAATTTCGGCGATGACCGCTGGTATAATTACAGCGTCAGTGCGGATATACTTACAGACGGGAAAGACAGCTATGCAGGCGTAGGTCTGAGATATATCCTCGCAGACAGCGGTAGGAGCGGTTACAGCGTTACGCTTTATGAAAACGGAAACTGGAATTTCTTCGGCGGAAAGAAGAAGGTTCTTGACGGAAATATAGCAGACTTTGATTCGTCAAAGTGGCATAATGTAAAAATTTCCGCACTGAACAATGATATAACAGTTTCAGTCGATGGCGAAAAAATAATTGATTATAAGGCTGAGGAGTGCGGCTACAGTGCAGGAAGAGCGGCACTCTACAGTTCATATAACAACTGCTGTTTTGATAATGTCAAGGTTGAGGCAACCGACAGCGTTCAGCCGTATGTGAATAAGTTTGATAATTTCGACAACATATTTACTTACAGCGAAAACGGCTGGGAACACAGCACTATGGACAGCTTCAAAAACTACAAGCGTACAATTTCGCACGGTGCTGAAGGAGCTTATTTCACCGTTGACTTTGAGGGAACGGGCATTATCCTTACAGGCGTACAGAAAGGCGACACGGTTGTAAGCATTGAGGTTGACGGCAAAACCGTTAATAAGGAATATGCCGTATCAAAAATCAGCAACAGACAGTCGTTCTTGCTGATAAACGGCTTGGAACAGGGTAAGCATACTCTTAAATTGACTGTCGTAAGCGGAAGCTGTTCTGTCGATGCGGCACAGGTGCTGTACGATTATGAGGCTGTGAATAAAGCCGTAACCAACGAAACGTCATCGGTAGCCGAAAGCACAGATTCATCCGACAGCGTTCCCGAAGCTAACGACAAATCAGCAAAAAGCAACGGCGGCGACAGCGGTAAAGGCTCATTCCCGTTTGTTCCCGTTGCCGTAGGAGCGGCTGCTGTGGCTGCCGCAATCGGCGCAGGCGTTGCGATAGCAAAAAAGAAAAAGAAGAAAGATTGATAGTCAGGAGGGCATATTATGTCAAGATTTGAGATAAGAGATAAGTTTTATTTGGACGGAAAACCGTTCAAGGTAATTTCGGGTTCAATACATTATTTCCGCACCGTACCGGAATATTGGCAGGACAGGCTTGAAAAGCTCGTAAATATCGGATGCAATACAGTTGAAACGTATATTCCGTGGAATTTTCACGAAACTGAAAAAGGAAATTTCAATTGGAACGGAATGCATGATATCTGCCGTTTTATAGAGCTTGCCGATAAACTCGGACTTTATATGATTATCAGACCGTCGCCGTATATCTGTTCAGAGTGGGAATTCGGCGGACTGCCTGCTTGGTTGTTAAAAGACCGTTCAATGCGTCTGAGATGCTCCTACAAGCCGTACCTTAATGCAGTGGACAGTTATTACAGCGTTCTTATGCCCAAGCTTGCACCTTATCAGATCGATAATGGCGGCAATATAATTATGATGCAGATTGAAAATGAGTATGGCTATTACGGAAATGACACATCCTATCTTGAGTTTCTGAGAGATACTATGCGTAAGTATGGCATAACTGTACCGTTTGTGACATCTGACGGCCCGTGGAGTGAATTTGTTTTCAAATCAGGTATGGTTGACGGCGCATTGCCGACCGGCAATTTCGGCTCTTCTGCTGAATGGCAGCTTGGTGAAATGCGGCGTTTTATCGGAGAAGATAAACCCCTCATGTGTATGGAATTCTGGAACGGCTGGTTTGACGTCTGGGGCGAAGAACACAATATCACAGCACCTGAAAAGGCAGCTCAAGAACTTGATACTCTGCTCAAAAATGGCAGTATGAATTTCTATATGTTCGAGGGCGGAACAAATTTCGGGTTTATGTCCGGAAAGAACAATGAGAAAAAGACAGGCATAGTGACATCGTATGATTATGATGCGCCCTTGACAGAAGATGGTCGAATAACCGAAAAATACGAAAAGTGCAAAGAGGTGATTTCTCGTTATAACGATATAAATGAAGTCCCGCTTACAACACAAATAAGACGTCTGGAATACGGAGAAATCCGATGCACCGCAAAAACCGATCTTTTCAGCACACTTGACAGTATATCAGACCCGGTAAAGTCGGTGTACCCGCTGAGCTTTGAGGAACTGGACTGCTATTACGGGTATGTTCTTTACAGATTACACATCAGGGAAAACGAAATAGTCAGCACTGTGAGATGCGAAAATGCCGCAGACAGAGTACAAGGCTTCAGAAACGGCAAGTATGCGTTTACGGCTTTTGCCGAGACGATAGACGAACAGTTTGAGATTGCTGAAAAATCCGCAGGCGGAACAACAGATCTACTTGTTGAGAACATCGGCAGAGTTAACTTTGGCACAGGGCTTGAGTGCCAGCACAAGGGCGTTCTCGGCGGAATAAGAATTAATGATCACAGGCAGTATGGATTTGAAATGTTCACACTTCCACTTGATGAAAATCAGCTTGGCAAAATAGACTATAACCGTGGTTACAATGACGGTGTACCGGCATTCTATAAATTTGAATTTGAAATAAGCGAAATCGCTGATACATTTCTGGATACCGATGGCTTCGGAAAGAGTGTTGCGTTTATTAACGGATTCAATCTCGGCAGATTCTGGAATATAGGCCCTCAGAAAAAGCTGTATATCCCGGCTCCGCTTCTGAAAAAAGGTAAAAATGAAATAGTTATTTTTGAAACCGAAGGAAACAGCGCAGACAGCATCACTTTGTCCGATAATAACTGATTTATGTAAGCCTCTGCTTTTTTTGCAGAGGCTTCAGTCTGTCGATAAACCTTTGTGTTTTCTGAAAATGGGGTCGCAGGGGCGTAGCCCCCGACAGGGTCTAGGGGCGGTAGCCCCAG
>ENA-UABC01000241-UABC01000241.1-human-gut-metagenome-genome-assembly--contig:-NODE-241-length-8434-cov-3.455902_pt1 | contig 8434 bp, 6 predicted proteins | sample MGYA00243866_ERZ654199 | MGnify/ENA primary metagenome ERZ654199 (study PRJEB26926, sample SAMN06165196) | human gut metagenome | biome: ENVO:00009003; feature: ENVO:2100002; material: ENVO:00002003... | reverse complement strand
GTTTTATACTTAGGATCAGATAATTTATGTTAATTTATGCAAAGGGAAGGTTTAGATACCAGAATGTCAAAAATCGCAATTGTAACCGACAGTAACAGCGGAATTACACAGGCAGAAGGAGCCCGTCGCGGAATCCATGTTCTGCCCATGCCTTTTATGATCGATGAAGTCACATACTATGAAGATATTGACCTGACACAGGAGCAGTTCTATGAAAAGCTGAAATCCGGTGCCAATATTGCCACCAGCCAGCCGTCTCCTGACAGTGTCACCAGCCTGTGGGACAAGCTTTTACAGGAATATGACGAGATCGTACACATTCCTATGAGCAGCGGTCTGTCCGGTTCCTGTCAGAGTGCCATGGCCTTTGCGGCAGATTATGATGGCAGAGTTCAGGTCGTGAACAACCAGCGGATCTCCGTAACCCAGCGTCAGTCTGCGTTGGATGCCCTGCAGCTTGCAGCAGCCGGTAAAGACGCGGCCCAGATCAAAGAATTCCTGGAAAATGATAAATTCAACAGCAGTATCTATATTATGCTGGACACCTTGTATTATCTGAAAAAAGGCGGACGGATCACTCCGACGGCCGCAGCCATCGGTACAATGCTTCGCCTGAAGCCGGTGCTGACCATTCAGGGTGAAAAGCTGGATGCCTTTGCAAAGGCAAGAACCACCTCACAGGGCAAAACCATGATGATCAATGCTATTAAAAAGGACATCAACGAGCGTTTTGGCGGCATGACGGAGGACAAGCATATCTGGCTGCAGATTGCCTATACCCACGACCGAGCTGCAGCAGAACAGTTTCGCACCGAGGTAGAGGCGGAATTCCCCGGCTATGATATCCATATCGATCCACTGTCCTTAAGTGTTGCCTGCCACATCGGCCCCGGTTCCCTTGCACTGGCATGCTGTAAAAAAATCAATGTGTAATTTTCAATGATTCTGTTACTCCCGGAAAGTAGTATTCCGGGAGTTTTCATTATCTTATCTGTTTCCCCCATCCCTTGTATTTTTTACTTTTCCAAACACAAAATCTATGCTATACTAAAGACAATCATGTGTTGATAAGGAGTTCCATTTCATGGCAAAAGACAATAATTATGACGCCTCAAGTATTACCGTTCTGGAAGGTCTGGAAGCGGTAAGAAAGAGACCCGGAATGTATATCGGCAGTGTCTCCACCAAGGGTCTGAACCACCTGATCTACGAGATCGTAGATAACTCTGTGGACGAGCATCTGGCCGGATACTGCGATACGATAAAAGTAACTCTGGAAGCGGATGGCTCCGCCACGGTAGAAGACAACGGACGTGGTATTCCCGTGGGAATGCACGAAAAAGGAATCAGTGCGGAGCGCCTGGTATTCACGACTCTTCATGCCGGCGGTAAATTCGATAATTCCGCCTACAAGACCAGCGGTGGTCTGCACGGCGTAGGTTCCTCTGTGGTAAATGCTCTTTCCACAAAGTTGACTGTAAGAGTCAAGAGTGGTGGCTTCATCTATGAGGACCGTTATGAAAGAGGTATCCCCGTGATGGATCTGGTGGACGGTCTGCTTCCCGTAGTGGGCAAGACCAGAGAGACCGGTACGACCATCAATTTCCTGCCGGATGATACCATCTTCGACAAGACCCGTTTCAAGGAAGATGATGTTAAGAGCCGTCTTCATGAGACCGCTTACCTGAACCCGAAGCTTACGATCATTTTTGAAGATAAAAGAAAAGAAGAGCCGGAGAAGGTCACCTATCATGAGCCGGAAGGTATCATTGGCTTTATAAAGGATATGAACCATTCCAAGGAGACCGTACATGATGTCATTTTCTTTTCCGGCGAGAGCGAGGGAATCTCTGTGGAAGTGGCCTTCCAGTATGTGAATGAATTCCACGAGAATGTACTGGGCTTCTGTAATAACATTTACAACTCTGAAGGCGGTACCCACCTTACTGGCTTTAAGACCCAGTTCACCAATGTGATCAATACCTATGCCAGAGAGCTGAACATTTTAAAGGAAAAGGATGCAAACTTTACCGGTGCCGATGTCCGGAACGGAATGACGGCAGTGGTATCCATCAAGCACCCGGATCCCCGTTTCGAAGGCCAGACCAAGACGAAACTGGACAACCAGGATGCCGCCAAGGCCGTGGCCAAGGTGACCGGCGAAGAGATCGTCCGGTTCTTCGACCGCAATCTGGAGACTTTGAAGAGCATTATCGGCTGTGCGGAAAAGGCAGCCAAGATCCGTAAGACAGAGGAAAAAGCCAAGACCAATATGCTGACCAAGCAGAAGTTCTCCTTTGATTCCAACGGAAAACTTGCAAACTGCGAGTCCAGAGATCCCTCCAAGTGTGAGATCTTCATCGTAGAGGGTGACTCTGCGGGCGGCAGTGCCAAGACTGCCAGAAACCGTATGTATCAGGCCATCCTTCCGATCCGCGGTAAGATCCTGAACGTAGAGAAAGCCAGCATTGACAAAGTACTGGCCAACGCCGAAATCAAGACCATGATCAACGCTTTCGGCTGCGGATTTTCCGAGGGCTACGGCAACGATTTCGATATTAGTAAGCTGCGCTATGACAAGATCATTATCATGGCGGATGCCGATGTGGATGGCGCACATATTTCCACGTTGCTGCTGACCTTATTCTATCGTTTCATGCCGGATCTGATCTTCGAAGGCCACGTATACATAGCAATGCCTCCCTTATATAAGGCCATGCCCTCCAAGGGAGAAGAAAAATATCTGTATGATGATAAGGCACTGGAAAAATACCGCAAGACCCACAAGGGTCCCTTTACCTTACAGCGATACAAAGGTCTGGGTGAGATGGATGCCGAACAGCTGTGGGAGACCACACTGGATCCGGAACGCAGATTGTTGAAATTAGTAGAGATCGAGGATGCCCGCATGGCTTCCGAGATGACCGAGCTTCTCATGGGTACGGATGTGCCGCCCAGAAAAGCCTTTATTTATGATCACGCTACAGATGCGGAATTAGACATCTAGTATCGTAAGATCCTGAAATGTAATGTCAGAAAGGCGAGGACCAGAAATGGACGACAGCAGAATCATAAAAACAGAATACTCCGAGGAGATGCAGAAATCGTTCATCGACTATGCCATGAGCGTTATTATCGCCAGAGCTTTGCCGGATGTCAGAGACGGTCTGAAACCGGTACAGCGCAGAACTCTCTACGATATGCACGAACTGGGGATCCGTTACGACCGCCCCTACCGTAAAAGTGCCCGTATCGTAGGTGATACCATGGGTAAATATCACCCCCACGGCGACAGTTCCATCTATGAGGCACTGGTAGTCATGAGCCAGGATTTCAAAAAGGGCATGCCCCTGATCGACGGCCATGGTAACTTCGGCAACATTGAAGGAGATGGTGCCGCAGCCATGCGTTATACCGAGGCAAGACTTCAGAAGGTGACGCAGGAGGCTTTTTTGGCAGATCTGGACAAGGATGTGGTAGACTTTGTTCCGAACTTCGATGAGACGGAAAAAGAGCCGTCCGTACTGCCGGTAAAGATTCCGAACCTGTTGGTTAATGGTTCCGAAGGTATCGCCGTAGGCATGGCCACCAGCATTCCCCCTCATAATCTCGGGGAAGTCATTGACGCCGTAAAGGCTTATATGCTCAATAATGAGATCACAACAAAAGAACTGATGCGTTACCTGAAGGGGCCGGATTTTCCCACCGGCGGCATCGTTATCAATAAGGATGAACTGGAAGACATCTATGAGACCGGAACCGGCAAGATCAAGCTGCGGGGTAAAGTGGAATTCCAGAAGGGAAAAGCTGGAAAGACCAATGTAGTGATCACCGAGATTCCCTATACCATGATCGGTGCCAATATTGCGAAGTTTTTATCCGACGTGGCCGCTCTTTCCGAGACGAAGAAGACACAGGATATTGTGGATATTTCCAACCAATCTTCCAAGGAAGGCATCCGTATCGTCATCGAACTTCGTAAGGATGCCGATCCCGAGAACTTTGTAAATATGCTCTATAAAAAGACTCGTCTGGAGGATACCTTCGGTGTCAATATGCTGGCTATCGCAAACGGCAGACCAGAGACTATGGGCTTAAAGCAGATCATCAAGGCCAATGTTGACTTCCAGTTTGAAGTGGCTACCAGAAAATATACCAATCTATTGGCTAAAGAGCAGGAGCGCAAGGAGATTCAGGAAGGTCTGATCAAGGCCTGTAATGTGATCGATCTGGTCATTGAAATTTTACGCGGATCCAAGGATCGTGCCATGGCAAAAGCCTGTCTCGTAGAGGGCAAGGTCGACGGCATCAAGTTCAAGTCCAAGGAATCCAGGATCATGGCAGCCCAGCTGATGTTCACCGAGAAACAGGCCAATGCCATCTTAGAGATGCGTCTGTATAAGTTGATCGGTCTGGAACTGGAAGCACTGATCAACGAACACGAAGAGACCATGGCAAACATCTATCGCTATGAGGATATTCTGGACCGCAGAGATTCCATGGCCCAGGTCATCATGAATGAACTGGACGGATTCAAGAAGGAATACAGCCATCCCCGCAAAACTGTCATCGAGAACGGACAGGAAGCGGTCTACAAGGAAAAAGAACTGGAAGAGATGGATGTGGTATTTCTCATGGATCGATTCGGCTATGCCAAGACTGTGGATGTCTCCACCTACGAGCGGAATAAAGAAGCTGCAGATGCAGAAAATAAATACGTCTTCACCTGTAAAAATACCGGAAGGATCTGCCTGTTCACCAACACCGGACAGATGCACACTATCAAGGTGCTGGACCTGCCTTACGGCAAGTTCCGTGACAAAGGCATGCCCATTGACAACGTGAGTAACTTCAGCCAGAAGACCGAAGAGATCATCTATATCACCAGTCAGAAGGAACTGAATCTGTGCCGGGTAATCTTCGCCACCGCCCAGTCCATGTTAAAAGTGGTAGACGGCGGGGAATTCGATGTGACCAAACGTACCGTTGCCGCTACGAAGCTAGCGGAGGGTGACTGCGTTGTAAACGTTGCTGCCCTGACTGACCAGCGGAACATCGTATTGCAGACCAGGGGAGGATTTTTCCTGCGCTTCTCCATCGATGAGATTCCCGAGAAGAAAAAAGGAGCCATCGGCGTCCGCGGCATGAAACTGGGCGACGGTGATCAGGTGGAAAATGTATATTATACGAAGAATGCCGTAGAGACCACCATTGAATATAAGGGCAAGGAGCTCATCCTGAATAATCTGAAACTCGGCAAACGTGACAGCAAGGGCACCAAAGTGAGAGTGTAACTTTTTAAACAGAATCATTCATACAACATTTATAGAGAAAACGGAGAGTAATCATATGAGAGTCATTGCGGGAACTGCAAGAAGTCTGCCCCTTAAGAAACCGGAAGGAATGGATACCAGACCCACCACCGACCGGATCAAGGAAACCCTTTTTAATATGCTGCAGACCTATATTCCGGACTGTGTGTTCGTGGATATTTTCAGTGGCAGCGGCGGCATTGGTATTGAAGCCTTAAGCCGCGGTGCCAGAAAAGCCTATTTTATTGAAAATGCGCCGAAAGCCCTGGCATGTATCGAGGACAATCTGGCATTTACGAAAATGAAAGACCGTGCTATAGTATTAAAACAGGATGCCTGCGCAGGACTGACGGGCATCTATGAAAAGCACGTGGATGTGATCTTCATGGATCCACCCTACGATCAGGAGCAGGAGCGCAGGGTCTTAGAGCAGCTGCGCTATGCCAAATATGTCTCCGAAGAGACTCTGCTCCTGGTAGAAGCCTCTCTGCATACCGATTTCTCCTATGCGGAAGACTTAGGGTTTGAAGTGATCCGTGAGAAAAAATACAAAACCAACAAGCATGTGTTCCTTCGCAAGAAGTAACACTGAAAGGCATGATTTTTATGAAAAGAGCTGTTTACACCGGAAGCTTTGATCCCGTCACCAACGGACATATGGATATCATAAGACGGGCATCCGAAATATTTGATGTTCTGATCGTCAGCATTTTGAACAATAAAGAAAAGACACCGTTGTTTTCTGTAGAGGAACGTGTTAAGATACTAGAAGAAGCCACAAAAGATCTGCCTAATGTGCAGATTGACAGTTTCAGTGGGCTTTTAGTGGATTATGCCAGGGAAAAAGATCTGCATGTTATCGTAAGGGGCTTACGCGCCATTACGGATTTTGAATATGAACTGCAGATGGCACAGACCAACCGGATGTTGTCCCATGGCAAAATTGATACGGTATTTTTGACCACCAGTCTGGAATATGCCTACCTCAGTTCTTCCGCCATCAAGCAGATTGCAAGTTTTGACGGAGATATCACCCCTTGTGTTCCGGATTTTGTGGCGAAACTGATCTACGACAAATATCGCGTGAAAAAGCTTTCAGAGCATAGTGATGTGTAAATAAGGAGAGTTTCATGAGCAGCAGAATCGAACAGTTAATTGATGAAATAGAAGAATACATCGAGGGTTGCAAGCCGAAGTTCATGTCCAGTACCGAAATCATCGTGAATAAGGATGAGATTGATGAGTTACTGCGGGAACTGCGTATGAAGACCCCGGATGAGATCAAGCGCTACCAGAAGATCATCAGCAACAAGGAAGCCATCCTAAACGATGCCAAAGCCAAGGCAGAAGCATTGATCAACGAGGCTACCGTGCATACCAACGAGCTGATCAACGAGCATGAGATCATGCAGCAGGCTTACGCCCAGGCCAACGAGGTCGTTACCATGGCCAGTAAGCAGGCCCAGGAGATTCTGGACAATGCCACTATTGAGGCCAACAATGTCAAATCCGCTGCCATGCAGTACATGGATGATATGCTGGCACATCTGGAGAATATTATTTCTTCCTCCACACAGCAGGCCAGCGCCAATTACGATGCTCTGATCGGCAATCTGAACCAGTATCGTGACATTATCCAGTCCAACCGCAGTGAGCTGCACCCCGTAGATGAGGATCTTGATGACGTAGATACTGCTGCGGATGCTGAAGACAATCTGGACGTTATGTAAAGCATGTCCAAACAACGAGTACGAAAAACCAGTTTTCTGCTGAAAGCTGGTTTTTTAAAAATAAAGGAATACGATAAATGAAAGTATGGAAAAAGCAAAAAGGGCTGTTAGTCAGGACAATGATCTGTGCGGTCAGTCTTGCGGCAGCCTGTTTTTATGGAAATTCCCTGTCTGCACAGGCGGCTCCCAGAGCGCAGGAGACCGGAGAAAGGGTCGTCATTGTCATTGATCCCGGACACGGCGGTGATAACGAGGGAACGCTGGAAGGCCCTGCACAGGAGAAAAAAATGACCATGGTGACTGCGCTGGCCATGTACGAGGAACTGACAAAATACGATAATGTGGATGTCTATCTGACTCATACGGATGATGTGACCATGTCTCTGGCAGACCGGGCACAATTTGCTGCAGACCGGAATGCGGATTTCCTGTTCAGTATTCATTACAACGCTTCCATGGATCATGATCTGTTCGGATCCGAAGTCTGGATCTCTTCCGTACAGCCTTACAACGCTTACGGTTATCAGTTCGGCTGGGAACAGATGCAGCAGATGCAGGACATGGGACTGTTTCTACGGGGAGTCAAGACGAAACTTAAAGATAACGGTGATGACTATTACGGAATTATAAGAGAAAGTACCTCCAGATCCATTCCCTCCGCCATCATCGAGCATTGTCATGTGGATGAGAGCAGAGACACTCCTTACTGCCAGACAGAAGAGGACTGGAAGAAATTCGGCAGGGAGGATGCTTTGTCTGTTGCAAAATATTTCGGATTATCCAGTGCAAGTCTTGGTGTGGACTACAGTGGAGAGGCAGACGCTCTTCCGGAAGTCTCGCTGCAATCCATTCTGCCTGCCACTGTGCGGGACAAGACCGAACCGGATATCTGCCAGCTGACTTTGCAGAATGCAGACTATGAGACCGGAGAAGTCTCTCTGGAAGTGACGGCAGCCGACTATGACTGCCCCATGATGTATTACGATTACAGTACCGATGGAGGCAGGACTTATTCCGAACTGCTTCCCTGGCCGGGACTGGATATTATGGCCGGGACCTATCCCGATACCTTCACATTTTCCGTGACCTTCACAAAGGGGGAACAGCCGGTGATCACCGTCCGCGGTTACAATCAGGCGGATCTGTTCACAGAGAGTGATCCTGTCACCTTTGCACAGCCTTTTATTGATCAGGAAAAAGCTGCCGAAGAGGCATTACAGGAAAGTCTTGCGGCACAGGAGGCAGCGGAAGCTTCCCGGGCTGCAGAGGAACAGATCACAGAAGCTGGCAGTTCCGTGATCACCATGGCCGATGCCGCCGGAAATACTCCGGTGCCTTCCGAAAAAAGTCCGGAAGTGAATTTCGGTGTTTTTCTGGTGATCTGTGGGATTC
>ENA-UABC01000228-UABC01000228.1-human-gut-metagenome-genome-assembly--contig:-NODE-228-length-8584-cov-3.553758_pt1 | contig 8584 bp, 3 predicted proteins | sample MGYA00243866_ERZ654199 | MGnify/ENA primary metagenome ERZ654199 (study PRJEB26926, sample SAMN06165196) | human gut metagenome | biome: ENVO:00009003; feature: ENVO:2100002; material: ENVO:00002003... | reverse complement strand
GCTCGGAGATGTGTATAAGAGACAGGTCCTACGCCCACCGTCTCGACAAAAATCTTGTCGTAACCGGCAGCCTCGCACAGTATGATTGTCTCGCGGGTCTTGCGCGCCACGCCTCCCAAAGAGCCTGCCGTAGGACTGGGACGTATGAAGGCTTCTTCACGCAAAGAGAGCTTTTCCATACGGGTCTTGTCGCCAAGAATACTTCCCTTGGAGCGTTCAGAACTGGGGTCGATGGCCAAAACTGCCAACTTGCCGCCAAAGCGGTCGAGCACATGCACGCCAAACTGGTCGATAGAGGTGCTCTTTCCTGCACCGGGCACACCGCTGATGCCTATGCGCAGCGACTTGCCGCTATAGGGAAGACACTTCTCGATAACCTCCTGCGCCTTCTGCTGGTGGTCGGGATTGACGCTCTCTATCAGTGTTACGGCCTGACTAAGCACCGTAACGTTGCCTTTAAGGATGCCTTCAACCATCTCATCGACGGTGTATTCGTGGCGCTTATAGCGTCCGCGCTTCAGATAAGGATTAACTGTCGAAGGCTGCTCTACTCCGGAATTAACCGTAAGCCCCTTATACTCACTGCTGTTTTCTGGATGTTCCATAACGATATTATTTCACTTTAACATGTATAACAACCTTTGGTTTGGTCGGGTCGTTGGTTATCATGAGCACACGCGGTCTGCTTCTTGCGCTCTTCAGCTGCTTCTTGTAAGCAGTGATTTTGAGTTTAGCCGACTCACCCGGATCAAGCTTCGACTTGTTCAGCCTTACCTTCAGACCTGTTGTAAACATCTGCATTGAACGTATGTCGAGCCTGCTCTTACCGTGATTTTCAATAATTATTGTTCCGCTCTTGTCGTCTTTATCGCCGAACGTACCGAGGTCGAGTGTCTCTGAAGAGAGTTTTATCACCGGTGCGTTGAGCCTCTGCGTCTCAGACATGTTTCTGAAACTTGGAAGCAATACGGCAGAAACCGATATCTCCTTGTCGGCGCTCACCTTGTCGCCGGGATACATTCCGAGATATACAGACGTCTGTGTAAGACCATAATCGCGCAGCCTGTATGAATTGAGTGTTATAGTTGCCACGCCGGTATGGCCGGGAGCTATTGTCGTAGGCGATACAGATGCCGTGAGGAACGAAGGCAGATGCATAACAACAGGGCTTACGCTCTCGCTGCTGCTGTTGATGATATGTATCTTCTGTACAGGCATGTCGCCTATGTTGACATCATCAAACTCAATGTTGTTGTTGTCGGTTCTAACGCTGCCTATGGTGTAGTCGTATTTTCCTGTGAAGTCAACGAGCTTGTCGACCACCACTCCTTTCATCTTAAGATAAAAAGGTTTGTCTGAGGCATTGCTGAATATGGCAACCTCCTTTTCAAAATGTCCGAGCTGACGGGCATCATAAGTCACCTCAACCGTAAAGTTGTCGCCCTTCATGATGCTGGTGCGCGGATAGCTTGCCGTGGCGCATCCGCAACTTGTCCTCACTGTGTCGATTATAAGTTCGTTGCCTTTGTTGCGCAGTTCAAACTTTGCCGTTACGGGCTGTTCGTAAAGAACGCTTCCGCAGTCGATAACCTCGTGCTTGGCAGATATGCGCTGTGCCGCCATGTCGAGCGCGAAGGCGGCTACCAGGGCTGTAAGTACTATCTTTCTTTTCATAATTCAATTCTCTTTCATTTATTCGATAACAATAACCTCAGACACTGCACGCCCTGCATATTCAGGCGAGTAAGCACACTGCACTGTGCATGTGCCGGTTTCGTAAGTGCCTTCACGGTCAACATAATATTCTGTCTCTATAACGTGCGTTCCTTTGCTGAAACGGTCGAAATAATAGTTCGTAACATTGTCTTTCGGCGTGCAGTAGTATCCGCCGGCATATCCGCTGAGCTGTCTTAGCGGCTCCATGCATGCGGCGCGCTTGTCGCTCACCTGAACAAAGTCGTAATCGCGGTCGGCTATTATGGTTATGCGCACTTTGATGCGCGAGCCAACTTTCAGACGTGACGGCTTTGATCCGTCGGCAGAAAGTATTTCTCTTGTAACCTTAAAGCCTGCCGAAGACGCGCTTACGTCGGAAGTCTTGCATACCGACTGTGCGTAAACTGCGCCCCATGACGTTCCTTCTGACGTCTTGCTTACAGTCAGTTTGCCGGGCTTGCTGACATTTGTTGCCGACTTGACATAACCCAGTCCGGCTGTTGCAGGCGACATATCGAGCTGCTTTCCGTCAAGCTTTATTACGGCATTCTCGCTCTTGTCGAGCACCGACATGTTGCCGCTGAGGAAAGCATAAACGGCGTTGGCACTGTTGACAGGTGTGTTCCAGCCCTGCACTCTCTTCTGCTGCAGGAGCCACTGTCTCATCTCGTCGATTTCTGCCGAATAGTTCTTGGCGTCAACAAGTTTCATTGCCTCAATGGCAGCAACCTGTGTAGGTATGCGGTAATCAAACCAACTGTAACCTGAACGCGGCGAGTCGTAATAGCGGCCCATAGTCTCTGTCTTCACCGAATATTCTTCAAGACTCTTCAGATATTCACCTGCAAGTTTACTGTCGCCGTTCTTCGACAATACAACTGCCATGAGAGCCTTGCCATAGAGGTTAAGTGATGTGTTCTTTGTCTTAAGATATTCGAGCAGATAATCTGCTGCAGAACGTTCTGCCGATGTAAGTTGTCTGTTGCTGAGGGCGCAGACATACAGATACTGCAGTGCCGAATAGTCGCGTATTACGTATGGCTTACCTTCTTTTTCAGCCTTCTTAATCTCATTAACTTCATCAGAAACGATGCGTCCGAGGTAAGTCATTGCCTTGTCTATCATGGTCTTTGTCTCTGCCTGTGTGCCTATCATAGTGTTCAGGCGTGTAAGCAGTTCAACGACGCTTGCAGTGAGCGACGGCGAACCGTAAGGCATGCCCTGCCACCACGACCATGAGCCGTCTGTCTGATTCTGCAGCTTTTGCAGTTTGCCAAGCATCACATTTATATTGTTGCTGAGCGAAGAACTGTCGAAATAGTTGGCCAAAAGTCGTTTCTGCTCTGTCTCATTGTCGGCGTCTGCCACCCAAGGAGTCTCGTTGAGCACGATGTCTTTAAGTTCCTGATTCTTCTCCAGACTGCTCATCAGACTTGTCTGTCCGGCCTCACGCTTCCACTGCTCGAACGTTGTCTTTACCTGCGGAGCGTTATTCAGGATGTAGTTGCTTATGCTGTTAGCATAATATGCCGTGGCAAGACTTATGGCGTTATTGTCATTGGCGGTGCCGATGTAAGGCAAAGCCTGAAGCACAAGCCATGCGGGATTGTTGGTGTATTCAACAGTCAGCTTGCTGTTTCTGCCGTTCTTTGCTAACAGTCCGCCAAGGTCTATTGTCTTCTGTCCCGGCTGCGGCAGTGTGAACGGCACAGTGTTGGTTACGAGTTCCTCGTCTGCCAGTACAGGAAGATAGTGCTGCTCGCCGTCACTGAAGTTGCGTCCGTTTGCAAATATCTTGCATACAAGCAGCGAGCTGTTGGCATCAGGACAATATTCAAACGATACCGATGTGGTCTGTCCGGCTGAAACCTTAAACGACTTTCTCTGTTCAAACACAGTTTTGTCGGTCTCAGGGTCAACGAGCTGCATAACGGCAGTTCCTTCCGCGCTATTTTCTGAAGTGTTGAATATTCTCGCGGCAATCGATGCACGGTCGCCAACACGTACAAAGCGCGGCATATTGGGCTGCACCATGACGGTCTTGCGCGCCACGGTTTCACCTTCAATGAGTCCGTAGTTTACGTCCTTGTCGTGAGCAAGTCCCATAAACTTCCATGTCGTTATGCTTTCGGGCAGCGTAAACTTAATCTTTACATTGCCTTTTGCGTCGGTTTGGAGTGCGGGATAGAAGAATGCCGTCTCATTAAGATTCTCGCGCAACTGAACGTTATTTGAAGAGCCAGCTTGACTTGAACTGCTTTCAGCACTAACCGAAGGTTCCGCAAGTTCTTCCTTACTCATAACTGTAGAAGAAGAATTGCTGTCTGAAGACCGGGCTAAATCTGCTGCCACAGCCTGCTTTTTAACGGCACTTCCGGCTGCATTCAGACGCATGCTTGACGTCAATCCGAAAATGCGTGAAGAAAGCATTGACATGAAAAGTCCATCAAGATCGAATTTGTTCATATCAAAACTGTTTTCATCGAGCAGTTTTATCTCTGCCACACTCGAGAAATGCAAACCGTTCTGATAAACCGAACGCCACTGTGCATATGGCTCACTTATGCTGACATAATAATAGAACCACCAGTTGAAAGGAGTTATCTGATCGAGCGAACTGTCATAAAGCGTAGCCATGAGCTGTGCGCCGGCGGCCGTTCCGTCGGGCTTTGTAACGTTGAGTGTCCACTCTTCGCTCTGTCCCGGAGTAAGTCGGTCGCGGAATGTGGTCCACTTAAGCATCAGTCGCTTATCGGGAACAGGGCGTGTAATATAAATGCTATGACTGTAGTCCTTGCCGTCTTTCACCCATACAAGGTTAATCTTCAGTCCGTCGCCATATTCTTCTTTATACGTTATGCTGCGTGTTGACAGTTGGTTGCTTAGGTCGGTCGTGCCGTTGGCTATTACTTCTTTGCCGGAAATAACTGTATAAAGGATGTGTGTGTCAGCGTCTGACGAGCCTACCTGAAGGTAAACCGGACGGCCGTCTGACGGGAACTGGGTGTCTGAAAGATAGAACCAGTCGTGTGTCTTGACGCACGGCTTTGTGTCATCAAGGCTGAACACGATGAAATCCTGCTTCAAGGTGTCGTTGCCGCATATAGCCACAAGAGTGTGGCGGCCCGACTTGAGCTGCGACGCCGTGTTCCATGTGATGTTCTCGTCGCGGTTGGTCTTTGCGTTAAAGGCATTGAACGAGCCGTCGATGTAATATCTTACGTTGTCGTCGATGTCAACACCTGCCATGTTTTTATAAACAAACTTTATTGTCTTCAGACTGTCGCGGAGTATGCGCTCGGGCAATGTGGTGCTTAGCACCGCCGGCTTGCTGCCAAGAGGAAGAGCAAGCTGTCCGCTGCGTGTCTCACCTGCCTGGTCGGTAACTTCGGCATCGGCGGTTATCGTATAGAAACGTGCAATACTGTTAAACGTGCGCTCGTCTATTCCGCCGTCGGTCTCAACCCATGCAGGAAGCACCATTGGCATCTCTATATTGAATGCTCCGTTAGAATCGGTAACGGCTTCGCCGCTTGTAAGCACGTCAGTACCGGAGCCGTTGGTGTAAGCTCCCGCATAATAGCGCCACCACATCGACTGGCTGCGCTTAACCGTATATCTTACCTTTGCGCCCTGAACAGGCACGCCTGCATAAGTCTTTGCGTGGGCAGTAACCACCAAAGTGTCGCCATTCTGATATCTTTGGTTAATTTTGGGGAACTCTACCTGGAACGTAGGACGTTTGTATTCTTCAACGCTGAAACCAACAGAAGCATTGATGCCGAAATCAGACTGTATGGTATAACGCCCGGTAAGTCCGCCTGACGGAAGCACAAAGTCAGCACTTGCAGTGCCATATTCGTCGGTAGTTACATTGGCTTCGCTCACTGTCTTATAGTTTGCGTCTTTCATTGTAAGCTTAAAAGCCTTTCCTGCAATGACCTTACTTTCTGTTCCGTTTTTAATGTTATATGCCACTGCCGCCACGTGAACAGTCTGTCCCGGACGGTAAATGGTGCGGTCGGTAAACAGGTTAAGCACATCGCGGTCGTTCTTCTGCGAATAGTAAGAGAAGTTGCTCCATGTGCTCAACAGCGGCGCCGCCTTGTCTCTCTCGGTGTATGCGCGCAGCTTTCTGATGCCGTCGCCAAGCAGACTCAGCGTTGTTTCGCCTTTTTCATCGCATGTCAGCGTGTATGTTTTCTTTGCGTTTGTCTGCACCTCAATAGTTGCGCCGGGCATAGGCTGACCCGTTGTGGCGCTCAGGGCTGCAAGGCGCAGTTTGTTGCCGGGCAGCTGATGATGAACTACAAACATATCTGTAACATACAACAGGCGGCGCTGCGGATCAAGACTCTTGTCGTCGGCAGATATTTCCACCAAATATACGCCTATCGGCATACCGCCGAGCACAAGCGAATCCTTAATCATCTTGTATTCAGGCTGACCGGGATAACGCTTTGTCTGAACGTTCTCTGTCAGCGGAACAATCTTCTTTCGCAATGCCTTATATCCGTTTTCGTCAGTTGGAACAAGCTCTGTGTCGCCGTCAACGGCAAGACGTGATATCTTTACTTTTATCTCATCAATGTTCCTTATATTCATCTTTATCACGTTGCTCTTACCCGGCATCACAACGTTATTGGTGAGACTGATTTCAAACTGCGGATTTGTAAGTGCCTTCAACTTGTTGCGCAGCACATTCATCCTCGGCCATTCGCCCCAGCGGTTAACGGCATTATTGATGTATGTTACAAGCTCTTCGGTCTTCACATCGCTGCAGTTCTCCATAAACAGATACCGTTCTACAGCCACCTCACCGCAGGCTTTAAGATCAGAATAATGATTTATGAGCGAGTCGAGCGACACGGCATAGCGCGACTTCTTTAATTCGCGGAAATAAATGCCGCCGTTGCGCTGATTATTCTGCTTTACAATAGCAAGCGCAGTGAGCAGAGTGGCTGTGCGGTTGGTTGTTGTGGCATAATAAGAGTGCATCGTCGCATAGTCTTCTGCCGTATATCCGATAAGACTCAGAAGGTCGTCTTCAAAATATTTTCCGTCGCGTCCCTCAACAACAAACGGCTTATAGCATAAAGCCTTCTTTGAAGCCAGCAATGACGGATTAGCCATTGCCTTACGATAACATTCGGCACTCTTTGCCGAATTGTCAATACCAACAGCGCTGAACAGTGCTACGTTGTGGTAAGAACTGTAAATCTTGCCAAGCGCAGCATAATATACGGCCGACAGCGCACCGTCTGTCTTGCTGTATTTCTCAGCCTTGTCTTCCAACCGTGAAAGCTGGGAAGGAAGCGAGTCGGCGGATATTGAATACCATACCGACGCCATTCGTGTTTCAGCCTTAAGCAACTGACCATAATCGTTGCCGGCTTCGGCCTTGTCGGCGATAGTCTGAAGCAGCTGTATCTGTGTCTTTGGCAAATCCTTTTGGACTGCCTCGTCTACCTGTTTCCATAAATTAGAATAGCTGTCGCCAAACATAGCGACAGGCATCAGCATAAGAGCCATAAGCAAGAGGAAAGCGGTTTTTCTCATAATCAACAAAGTTTTATATTGTATCCGGCACGGCATATTAACTCTAATGGCGCATAGCACAAGCCACTCACCGGCATATTAAATACCTGCCTTCGATGTTTTTTATATTTCTACAAAGGTAACGATTTAATCGTAGTTGACAAAACGATTTAATGTTTTTTGCCGTTTAATATTCAAAAATCAGAACAATATTTTTTGGCACGACAAACGTTTTACGCATCAAAGCATTAACATTAATTATGATACCGGCATGTTTTAACCCACTGAATTTAACACGTCATTAAACAGCATTACAGAAAATACATGGCAGAAGATATGCCTGTAAAAGCCGCAAACAGGCCGTTGAATATGCGAAAAGCGTGCTTTTACAATGCAAAAGGCATGCTTTTACGATGCGAAATGTGGCCTTTTATAAAGCGAAATACGCTTGTTTATGAAGCAAAATATGGTGATTTATGGCCTTTCGGACGTGTTTTCAACCTTTCAAAAGTGAAAGATGGAACATCAAAAGTGTATAACATACTGGATATCAAGACAATAGAAATTTGCGCAAGAAATGCGAGTTTTTCAATCAGAAACGTATTTTGGGGCGTGAGATTGCAAAAAATGAGACAAATATGTTAACGCAAAAAGCATTGCGTTAACATATTTTTACCTGAGAATTTACAATAAACTATAGCAACGACAACATTGTGCCGCGACAAATAAAATACTATTTAACAGGAAGTGTCATCAACTGATACATAAGCGTTGCCGCCATACGCTCCTGCCCTTCGGTTGAAGGATGAAGACGGTCGGTCGACTTATCATGGAAATAAGGCAACTGAGCCTCAACCATCGGGTTAAGTCCGCTGACCGAATTGAGGTCAATCACAGGAACGCCCCACACGTTTCCGGCTTCCTTTACAGCCTCAACATAAGCGTCGAAATACTCTCCGCAGATGTTCTGCCAGCTCTCGTCGGGCTGTATGTTGGTGTCGCCGAATGTGGCGTAAGCCCTGTGCAAGGGTGTCAGCAGCACAATCTGCTTGTCGGGGAAGAGCGTCTTCAGCTTGCTTATGCCTATGTTTATGCGGCCCTTAAAGGTGTCGCCGGTCATCACCGGAGTGCGTTTTTTGCGCTTATACACCTGCTTCTTGCCATGCACGGCAGCAGTAACGGTGTCTTCAGTTTCAACGTACCATTCGCCGACGGGCACTCCGGCGTTGAAGTCGTTTGTACCCATGAACACCACTACGGCGTCAACCTCGTTGCCATGTTCCTGTCTCTTATACACATCTCCGAGCCCACGAGACTCCTGAGCATCTCG
>ENA-UABC01000224-UABC01000224.1-human-gut-metagenome-genome-assembly--contig:-NODE-224-length-8717-cov-3.456477_pt1 | contig 8717 bp, 4 predicted proteins | sample MGYA00243866_ERZ654199 | MGnify/ENA primary metagenome ERZ654199 (study PRJEB26926, sample SAMN06165196) | human gut metagenome | biome: ENVO:00009003; feature: ENVO:2100002; material: ENVO:00002003... | reverse complement strand
CAATCGAGGCTTGTAGGTTGACCGGAACATCACGTCCCATATCAAAGTCCAGTTGTGCGGCACGGTCTTTGCTGTAAAAGATGAATTCGACTTTTACGTTGTAGGATTTGCCTTTTTCTGCCTTTAGAGTATAGACATTGGCATAATTCTGCAGATACTTCCCTTCTCCTACTTTTTCCCCGTTGATATAAAGCCGGATGATTCCATGTGTCTGGAAACGGAATCCTATTTCTCCGTCCTGTTGTGGCGTGAAGACCGATTCATAAGCTGCCGAGAAATCCTGCAGGTTGACTCCTGGAGCAAATACCGTTCCTCCGGTAGTGACAAAATGGAATGGAGTGGATGTATGTGTCACGGTTACAGGCTGGCCTTCCATTTTAATATTATTCCAATAGGTTGAACGGAAACCGGTTTTGCCGTCGATGCTGCACTGGCTGAATGTGCTTTCGAGGGTAACCTCCGAAGTGCGGTCACAGCCGAATTCATAGATGAGTCTATCGGCTGGAATGCGGTCCTTCATAGCCTTATATAAAGTTATGGTTTGGGAAGGATATCCGTTATAGTTGGCCCATTGCATGACCGAATCATTTGCATTAGGTCCTATAAGGGCTATCTTCAAGCCTTTTTTTAATGGCAGTGTGTTGTTTTTGTTCTGGAGCAAGACGATACTTTCACGTGCCATTTTCAGGGCAAGTTCTTTATGTTCCTTGCTGTCGACAACAGAATAAGGAATGGAATCCCAGCAAATATTTTCATCCATTTCTCCTAATTCGAAGCGGGCTTTCAGCAGGCGTTTTACAGATGTGTCGATCTGTTTTTCATCAATCAGTCCGGCTCTGACCGCATCGGGCAGTGATTTGTAATTATTTCCACATTCCAGGTCTGTCCCGCTCAGGACAGCTTCGGCACTGGCGTGCTCCTTGCTTTCATGAGTTCCATGATTCTTTTTTCTCCAGAAATCACTGATTGCTCCACAATCGGAAACCACGATACCCTGATATCCCCATTCATTGCGTAGAATCTGTGTCAAGAGTCGGTTGCTTCCGCAGCAGGGGTCTCCTTCAAACCGGTTGTAGGCGCACATCACTTCCTTTACATCGGCCTTTTGTACCAGAGCCTTGAATGCCGGAAGGTAGGTTTCCCACAAATCGCGTGGATCCACATTTTCGGCATTGAACTGATGGCGGTTCCATTCCGGTCCGGAGTGGACGGCAAAATGTTTGGCGCATGCATGAAGTTTGTCATATTTGGCGTCTGCCGGTCCTTGTAGTCCGTTGACTACAGCTATTCCCATCTGCGAAGTCAGATAGGGATCTTCTCCGTAGGTTTCCTGTCCGCGTCCCCAACGCGGGTCGCGGAAAATGTTGACATTAGGTGTCCAAAATGTCAGTCCTTGGTAACGTTTCAGTCCGCCGTTTTTGCTGAATTCAGCCGATTTGGCCCTTGCTTCGTCCGAAACGGCCGTGAATACCTGATAAAGAAGTGCATCGTCAAAAGAAGCGGCCATACCTATGGCCTGAGGAAAGACCGTTGCCAGTCCGGCACGTGCTACTCCGTGCAGAGCTTCATTCCACCAGTCGTATGCCTTAATTCCCAATCGTGGAATGGCGGGAGAGGAGTTCTGCATCAGGGCGGCCTTTTCTTCCAGTGTCAGCCGCGAAAGAAGATCTTCGGCACGTTGTTCCGGACTGAGTCCGGGATTCTGGTACGGAAGAGATTGTCCGGAGGTCTGTATGCTCAATAAGATTGCTCCTAACCCCAACAGAGCTTTAAGTTTCTTGTTCATGTGTTTGACAGTATTTATTTAAGTTAATACAAATAATTTTCTCAGTGTAATTTTTCTGCCAGATATTGTCCTGTATAGGAAGCCCCACATTTTGCCACTTCTTCAGGGGTTCCACAGACTACCAGATTTCCTCCTTGGTCTCCTCCTTCCGGACCGAGGTCAATTACATAATCTGCACATTTGATAACATCCATATTGTGTTCGATAATCACTACAGTGTGTCCTCTTTCAATCAAGGCATCAAAGGCATCCAGTAGTTTCTTGATGTCATGGAAATGCAGTCCTGTTGTCGGCTCGTCAAAGACAAAGATGGTAGGCTGGGCTTTTTCTATGCTCAGGAAATAGGCCAGTTTGACACGCTGGTTTTCTCCTCCCGATAAGGTTGATGAAGACTGACCTAATTTTATATAGCCGAGGCCTACTTCCTGCAGGGGCTGCAGTTTCTTTACAATTTTCTTCTGGCCGTGTTCCGTAAAGAATTCGATAGCCTGGTTTACCGTCATTTCAAGGATGTCGTAGATGTTTTTATCCTCATATTTGATTTCCAGCGTATCACTTTTGAACCGTTTGCCGTGGCATGATTCACATTCCAATACCAGATCGGCCATGAACTGCATTTCCACGGTAATGGTACCTTCACCCTTGCATTCTTCGCAGCGTCCTCCTTCCGTATTGAATGAGAAATATCCGGCTGTGTATCCCATTTGTTTGGCAAGTGGCTGTTCGGCAAACAGTTTGCGGATTTCGTCATAGGCTTTCACATAGGTGACCGGATTGCTCCGGGACGATTTCCCTATGGGATTCTGATCGACAAACTCAATGTCTTTTACCATTGAAAGATCGCCTTCCAGGGATACGAATTCTCCCGGGCGGTCGCTTGCTTCACTGTATTCCCGTTTCAGGGCTTTATAGAAGATGTCCCGTACCAATGTACTTTTTCCGGAACCGCTGACACCGGTTACTACCGTCATGACATTCAGCGGGAAGCGTACATCAATACCTTTCAGGTTATTTTCACGGGCACCTTTAATTTCGATGTAGTTGTTCCAGGAGCGGTGGCTTGCCGGGAGTGGTATGGTTTCTTCTCCCAGCAGGTATCTGACGGTATAACTGTTGCTGCCGGGTTTCAGATCTTTCATGTCACCTTGGTAAACTATTTCACCACCCAGTCGTCCAGCTTTCGGACCGATGTCGATGATGTAATCGGCTGCACGGATAATTTCTTCGTCGTGTTCTACAACTACCACCGTGTTACCCAGTTGCTGCAGCTGGCGGAGAACCTTGATGAGACGGGCTGTATCACGGCTATGAAGTCCGATACTCGGTTCATCCAGTATATACAGTGATCCAACCAGGCTGCTTCCCAGAGAAGTGGCCAGGTTGATGCGTTGGCTTTCACCTCCGGAAAGCGAGTTGCTTAACCGGTTCAGAGTCAGATATCCCAAGCCTACGTCAACCAGAAAATTCAACCGGTTGTTTATTTCATTCAGCAGGCGGGCCGCTATGGTCCGGTCATGTTCGTCGAGTTCCAGGGAACGGAAGAATTCCTTTAGTCGGGTTACCGGCATTTCTACCAGTTCGGCTATGTTATGTCCTCCTACCTTTACATACAGAGCTTCTTTCTTCAGACGGCTTCCATGACATTCCGGACAGGTCGTTTTTCCACGGTAGCGGGCCAGCATGACACGGTATTGGATTTTGTACTGGTTTTCTTCCAGCATCTTGAAGAAAGAATCGATGCATACCTTTTCACGCGGGCCGTGCCACAGGTAGTCTTTCTGTTCCTGAGTCAGTTCATAGTAAGGAGTAAAGATAGGAAAATCATGTGCGGGTGCTTCACGCAGGAATTCTTTGAGCCATTCACCCATCTTTTCTCCCCTCCAGCACATTACAGCTCCATCATAGACACTCAGTGCACGGTTAGGGATTACCAGATGCTCGTCTATACCGATGATTTTCCCGAAACCTTCGCATGTAGGGCAGGCACCTAACGGAGAATTGAAGGAGAACATCTGGTCGGAAGGCTCATTGAACTTGATACCGTCGGCTTCAAATTTGGTGCTGAAACTGTGTAGCCGGGTTGTTCCGTCCGGCAGGAAGAAGCGGAGCATACAGGCTCCGTCGCCTTCATACATAGCAGTTTCGGCAGAATCGGTCAGACGGCTCATGGCATCTTTGGTATCGTCACAGCTCATCCGGTCTACCAGCAGATAGACGGTATCTTTTTCATTGTAACTGTATTCCTCTATCCGGACCATTTCACCGTTTACTTCCAGACGGGTAAATCCCTCTTTCATATCCATTTCAATCTGTTCGGCAGGGGTACGTCCTTCCCGGGGAAGAATCGGGGTAAGTACGGTATATCGTGTACCTTTCGGATAGGTAAGCATGCAGTTGACGATATCTTCAGGACTGTCTTTCTTGACAAGCTGCCCGCTGACAGGGGAATAGGTCTTGCCTATACGTGCGAAAAGCAGGCGCAGGTACTCATAGATTTCGGTCGATGTACCTACTGTAGAACGGGGATTCCGGCTGATGACTTTCTGTTCGATGGCTATGGCAGGCGGTATCCCCTTGATGAAATCACATTCCGGCTTGCTCATTCTGCCCAGAAATTGTCGGGCATACGATGACAGGCTTTCCACATAGCGGCGTTGCCCTTCTGCATATAATGTATCGAAAGCCAAAGAGGATTTCCCCGAACCGGATAATCCGGTAATGACGACCAGTTTGTTACGGGGAATGTTGACATCGATGTTTTTCAGATTATTGACCTTTGCTCCCTTTATTGATATGAAATTGCTTTCAGACATGCTTGTATGTTTAATTTTCTGTTGAGAGACAAAGATACATATATATTTTTAACCAGCTTTCATTGCATCCCTCCAAAAATAAAAACTTTGTAATGGAATTTATTTATATTTGCACTTCGATTATAAAATACGAACGAAAGCATGAAATCAAGAACTTTGCTGCTCTTGCTGGCGGTCCTTTTTATGGTGGGGAGCGTTTCGGCACAGACAGTTTATCCTAAACGGGAATTTAGAGGTGCGTGGATACAGTGTGTGAACGGTCAGTTCCAGGGAATGTCTACAGATAAGATGAAGGCGACACTTGTCGGCCAGCTGGACAATTTGAAGGAGGCGGGTATCAATGCCATTATATTCCAGGTCCGCGCCGAGTGTGATGCACTTTATGCCTCTTCATATGAACCTTGGAGCCGTTTCCTTACCGGCGTACAGGGAAAGGCGCCGCAGCCATATTGGGATCCTCTGCAGTTTATGGTGGAAGAATGTCATAAACGGGGGATGGAACTCCATGCATGGATCAATCCTTACCGTGCTCAGACAAAAGGAACCACTGCATTGTCGCCGATGCATCCTTATAACAAGCATCCCGAGCTGTTTGTACGTTATGCCGGACAGCTTTATTTTGATCCGGGATATCCTGAGTCCAGAAGATATATCTGTAAGATTGTGAGGGATATCGTGAACCGTTATGATATAGATGCCATCCATATGGACGACTATTTCTATCCTTATCCTAATCCGGGAGAGAAATTCAATGATGATTTGAGTTATGCTGCCTACGGACGTGGATTTACCGACAGGGGTGACTGGCGCCGTGATAACGTGAATGTCCTGATCAAGGAAATCCATGAAACTGTGCGTGCCTGTAAGCCGTGGGTAAAGTTCGGTGTTTCTCCATTCGGGATTTACCGTAACAAGAAATCCAGTCCCAACGGAAGCGATACCAACGGTTTGCAGAATTATGATGATCTTTATGCCGATATCCTGTTATGGGTAAATAACGGTTGGGTAGACTATAACATACCTCAGGTATATTGGGAAATCGGTCATCCTGCAGCCGATTATGATACGTTGGTACGTTGGTGGGCACGGAATTCTTCTGCCCGTCCGCTGTATATCGGTCAGGATGTGGTCCGTACCGTATCCAAGGCCGATCCGAAAAATCCCAACCAGAGCCAGATACCGGCAAAATATAACTTGCAGCGTTCATTGCCAACCATTCAGGGAAGTTGCCAATGGTATGCGGCGGCTGTCGTCGAGAACAGGGGCCATTATCGTGACATGCTGGTGAACGTGTATCATAAGTATCCGGCATTGCTTCCCGTTTCTCCTTTTATGGATGACAAGGCTCCGGGTAAAGTGAAAAAGCTGAAGCCGGTCTGGACATCCGACGGGTATATTCTGTTCTGGACTGCTCCTAAAGCGAAGGATGTGATGGATGAGGCCGTCCAGTATGTAGTGTATCGTTTCGATAATGGGGAAAAAGTGAATCTGGATGATCCTTCGCATATCATTTCCATTACCCGCGACACTTTCTATAAACTTCCATATGAAGACGGTAAGACCAAATATAGGTATGTGGTGACCGCACTCGACAGACTGCATAACGAGTCGAAAGCCGTAAAGAAGAAAATCAAACTGTAAAATCCAGAAAAAATAGTCGGAAAGGGAACCAGGACTTAGGAAGAGGCCTTGTTTCCCTTTTTTTATTTTAAAATAGAAGCTTCTGGAAAACGCCTTGGAATTTGAAGGCAAAGACCTTGTCCTTTCTTTCTGAAGTTCAAGTTCTTTTTTATCAAAGAACAAGTTCTTTTTACAGAATAACAAGTTCTTTTCCGAGTACCTGTCCGACCCTTTGTTTATGAGATTTGGTAAAGCATAAAAATATTGAAAATTTTGTTTTTATCATACAAATTCCGTATATTCGTATATTGGTATTTCTTTCGGATCCGTAAAGCCCGAACATGACAATTCTGTTGAATCGGGACAGACCATCCCATTTTACCATCTTGCTTTTACTTTTTATTTTTTGTTTTTCAATAGGACTATATAATAAACAGTTAAACAGCAATCTGGCACATTTTGGATGTAAACTGCACCTTTTAGCCGATTGCCTGATGTAACCGGTTGTTGCGAGGATGGTTCTGAACACTCAGAACACCAACTGTCATATTCCGGAAAAGGATCCGAAGAAAACAGTTCATCTTCATCGACATATGAAGTCTTGTACGCATTTTTGTTACAAGTGGAACCGGGCACTCTCTTCAGAGTATTCCGACACCTTTTTCTACAGCCCGTCGAATCCACTTGTAACAATTGGCGGTCTACTTCCAAAAATAAATTGCCGCCATTATTACTTTTAGTTATAATAGATAAAAATTTTTCAATTGCCACATCCGATTTTATCTCCTACTTTTGCAGACAGAAACAAAGAATTAACCAACTAACTGTAATCACACAATGTTTGAAAAAGGAAATAGAGGAAATACTCTCCATGGTATTCTGCTTATTGCATTGTTCTCGTTTGCGGCATTCTACATCGCCGAAATCCCTTTTGTGAAAGGCCTTTCATTCAGTCCGCTGATTGTAGGTATCATTTTAGGTATGCTTTACGCCAACAGTCTGCGTAACCGCCTTCCTGAAACCTGGGTTCCAGGTATCAAGTTCTGTACCAAACAAATTCTGCGTGCCGGTATCGTTCTGTACGGATTCCGTCTGACACTGACCCAGGTAGCTGCCGTAGGTCTGCCTGCTGTAGTCATAGATATCATCATTGTAGCCGGTACCATCTTCTTAGGAATATGGCTCGGAAAACTTCTCAAAATGGACAAGGATACTTCACTGATGACAGCTACCGGTAGTGCTATCTGCGGTGCCGCAGCCGTATTGGGAGCCGAACCTGTAGTGAAATGTGAAGGACATAAGACAGCCATAGCTGTATCGACTGTAGTCATCTTCGGTACCATCTCCATGTTCCTGTATCCTATCATGTACCGTGCCGGACTGCTCGACGGACTGGGCGATATGGGAGTGGCCATCTATACGGGAAGTACACTCCATGAAGTGGCACACGTAGCCGGAGCCGGTAACGCAATGGATCCCACAGATGCACTGGGAATTGCCGGAACAGCGACCATAACCAAAATGATCCGTGTCATGATGCTTGCCCCTGTACTGGTAATCATGAGCTTCGCTCTGGCAAAACGTAAAAGTACCGAAAACGGTAATGCCAGCGGAAAAAGCAAGATTACAATTCCTTGGTTCGCATTCGGATTCATCGGGATTATCTGCCTGAATTCCTTACTGCAATATATATTAGGTGTAGACAGCGTAAAGGAAATTCCTCTGAACGGAGCAATCGAATACATCGATACCTTCATGCTTACAATGGCAATGACCGCCCTGGGTACAGACACCAGCATCGAGAAGTTCAAACAGGCAGGTGCCAAACCTTTCCTTCTGGCCGGACTGCTCTACATCTGGCTGGTAGGCGGAGGATACCTGATTACCCGATACCTGGTTCCGGCATTGATGTAACCGGTTCCGTAACACATGAAACAGAAACGGGAAACCGTAACTACAACCATATTCCGCCGCGATTCCCGTGGCGGAATTTTTCTTGTACAAATCTCATGAAATGCAGGATAGCCTCGTCTTCACGACCTTGTGTAGACACAAAACAGAAATGACGCTTGAACTGCAACCCGGCAATATCTACGATACGGAAACTGCCATTCTTCAACTCCCTGCCGATTGCCGCAATGGAAACAATACCCATACTCGGACTACATTCCAGATAGGACTTTATACTCTCTGTACTGCCCAGATACATCTGCACCTGCAGAGATGAAAGTTTCAGATGCTGTTCGGCCAACACCATCTCTATGGCATCGAGTGTACCCGAACCTCTTTCACGCAGTACCAGAGGCACCTCTTTAAATTCGTCCAACGTGATTTCACCCGACTTGCCGATCGGACAGTCTACATGTACCACCGGTACCAGCTCATCACACAGAAACGGTTCATACTTCAAGTTGGGAAGGCGGAAAACACCTTCCACCATCCCCAATTCAATGTCATGCTCCTGCAAGGCACGCTCTATATTCCGGGAATTGGTTTCA
>ENA-UABC01000195-UABC01000195.1-human-gut-metagenome-genome-assembly--contig:-NODE-195-length-8991-cov-4.248209_pt1 | contig 8991 bp, 7 predicted proteins | sample MGYA00243866_ERZ654199 | MGnify/ENA primary metagenome ERZ654199 (study PRJEB26926, sample SAMN06165196) | human gut metagenome | biome: ENVO:00009003; feature: ENVO:2100002; material: ENVO:00002003... | reverse complement strand
ACTTAAAATTCTGATATCATTATGAAAAAGATATTTATCTATACGTTGATCGCATCCTTTGCGTTTTCTTCATGCTCTGATTTTCTGGAGCAGGATAACAGGTCGAATGTTCCTTCTTCTGATTTCTACAATACGGAGAACGGCTTTACGAGCTTGATGAACAGTACCTATTCTTCAATGCGTGAATTGTATAATGTACAGCCTTATATGTTTGTTGCCGGTACGGATATTTACGCCGACGGTAAGAGTCAGGGAGTTGTTATGGGGCAATATACCTATACTACGGACGACAGTAACATAGAAGCTTTTTATGTCAGTTGCTATAAAGGGATACAGCTCGCAAACAGTGTCATAGCTTATGGTGAAACGACTGAGGAGTCATCTTCCCGTCTGCAATATATCGATGAAGCGCGCTATATCCGTGCATGGTATTATTTTCAGTTGGTGCAGCAGTTTGGTGGAGTTGCGTTGAATACTAAAATGTTTGATTCGGCCGAGATGAGCCACGCCCGTGCTTCTTTGAAGGATGTATATAAGTTTATTATTGATGAATTTGTCTATTTGGCTTCTGATCAGTCTCATCTGCTGGACCGTTCATCTTCCGGAGTGGGAAGAGTCAATAAGAGGGCGGCGGCCTTTTATGCTGCCAAGGCGTATCTGACTCGAGGATGGCTTGATGGCACAGGATATGAAGTTCAGGAAGAGAATATTGCAGAAGCGTCTGATTTTGACAATGCAATCACTTATGCATTGGATGCGATTGACGGTGAGTTTCCGACTTTGTCAATTGAAGAAGCTTTCGATGTGAATAATGAGGATAATGTGGAATTGTTCTGGAGTGTACAGTTCAGCAGCTCTTCCGTTGAAGACCCGGTGAAGGACGGTTCTTATCAACAGGCACAGTTCGGAGCATATCAGGGTGGAGCAGAGAAGCCTAGAAATAAGGCTATTGACGGAAACTTTGCTCCGGCATTACGTTTGCAGCAAATGTATACCCGGGGTGACGGGCGTCTGGAACAGACTTTTATGTTGGAGTTTCATGAAGCTTATTTCGACTATTATACGAATCCTACCTCCAAGATCCTGTACTATTATGCACCGGCTTGGGCTACAGATGCTGATATTGAAGCATGGAGGGCCGATGATCCGAATGGAATCAAGGCTGAGACGGTTGTCAGCAAGACAATAGCCGAAGGAGGTATCGCTCCGTCCAATGGACAGCCAGCAACGTATAAAGACCGGCGTTCACAGGATTTCGGAAATGCCTGCATCAAGAAATTTGATGATTATACGGAAACTTCCATTTCAAACAGAAGTACACAGTGTAGTATGCATGATGTTGTATTGGCACGTTTGGGAGAAGCTTATCTGATAGCAGCAGAGGCATATTATAAAAAGAATGAGTTGGAAAAGGCTGCTGAAATGATCAATGATTTGCGGAAACGTCCGGGAACGGTAAAAGCTGGATTTGAAAGTGATATGTCTGTGAAGGGTAGTGACATTACGATTGATTTCATTTTGGATGAACGTGCCCGTGAGCTGGCCGGAGAATATGTACGCTGGACAGACTTGAAACGTACTCATAAATTGGTTGAATATGTAACTCAATATAATGAAGACGGTGTATCGGAGACTGCAATGACAGGTCCTGACGGCAAGTATAAGATTTTGCGTCCTATTCCTCAGGCTGCCATAGATCTGAATAAGGCACAGGTGGAACAGAATCCGGGATATTGATAAATTATTTTATATTGAAGGACCATATGCGGGAAGCTTTTCTGCATATGGTTCTTTTAACTGAATTATATATAGAATGAAACGTACATTAGCTTTATTTATGATAAGCGGACTGGCCGGTGCTCTGATGGCACAGGATGTTGGGATGAGGCAGGCAGATGTCCTTCCCGTATGGGGAGACCAGGGGAACGGCACTTATGTGAATCCGATCCTGAATGCCGACTATTCCGATCCGGACGTAATTCGTGTAGGGGACAAATATTATATGGTCGCCTCCGATTTCCATTTCCTGGGAATGCAGGTGCTTGAATCGGATGACATGGTCAACTGGCGTCTGCTTTCACAGGTGTATTCCCGGTTCGATTATCCTGGATGGGATAGCAACCAGCGTTATGCCGGAGGCTCATGGGCACCTTCCATCCGTTTCCACGACGGTAAGTTCTGGATCTTCTTCTGTACTCCGCATGAGGGACTTTTCATGACGAATGCTACGGATCCTGCCGGACCATGGACTCCGCTGGTGAATGTCTGCAATGTTCCTAAATGGGAAGATCCTTGTCCGTTTTGGGATGAGGACGGACAGGCTTACCTGGGCCGGAGCATACATGGAGCGGGTCCTATCATTATCCATAAGATGAGTGCCGACGGTACCAAGCTATTGGATGAAGGCCGTACGGTCTATACCGGACCGGTTGCCGAAGGTACCAAGATTCATAAGTGGAACGGATATTATTACCTGAGTATTCCCGAGGGAGGGGTACAGGGGGGATGGCAGACTATTCTCCGTTCGAAGAATATATACGGTCCCTATGAAAAGAAGGTGGTTTTGGAACAGGGGAGCACTTCAATCAACGGTCCTCACCAGGGAGCCATTGTCGATACTCCCCAAGGAGAGTGGTTTTTCTACCATTTCCAGCAATATGATCCGTTGGGCCGTGTGGTACATCTCCAGCCGATGCATTGGAAAGACGGTTGGCCCGTAATCGGAGTGGATATGGATATGAATGGTATAGGGGAGCCTGTACGTGTATGGACCAAACCGAAGACCGGAAAGGTACAGCCACCGTCTGTACCGCAGACGGATGACGCTTTCTCTTCTCCGGAATTGTCTTTGCAGTGGCAGTTCAACCATAATCCGGCAGATGGGGCATGGTCGCTTACCGAAAAGAAAGGGACACTTACCTTGCATGCTTTGCAGGCCGATGATTTTTTGTCGGCACGTAATACCCTTACACAGAAAACGATGGGTTATCTTGGTGAAGCTACGGTCAAGATGCTGGCCGGAGGTTTAGCCGAAGGACAGCGTTGCGGGTTGGCATGTATCGGGAAACGGAATGTACTTGTCGGGCTGATGAAACGGCAGGGGAAAGTTTTCCTGTATCTGGAAAAGAACGGGGAGGTTGTACAGACATTGCCGTTCGGTGGCAGAACGGTCTATTTCCGGATGACTGCGGATGCGGCAGCCAACCGTTATGCGCTGGCCTATAGTACCGACGGTAAGTCCTTCCGGCAGATGGGAGACAGCTTTACCATGCAGTTCGGGAACTGGAAAGGAGTACGTGTAGGCCTTTATTGTTATAATACCGAGAAATCGGAAGGGACGGTTGGTTTTGATGATTTCGTTTATCGGCATGACGGTCCTCAATCGGAGTAATTACATTTAAAAAACTGAATTTATGAAACAGATAAAATGGGGTGTGATATTCTTAATGGTAGGTGGCTTGTTGTCGGCATGCGCTGTGAAGGATACTTCTTCGGAAACGGAACTTACTCCCCAACAGCAGATTATCAACAGCATTGCACTTACTTCTTTCCCTGACCGGACTGTCGTGGTGGACGTTCCGGCTGATACCCTCCGGTCACTGAAGGTGCTGCAGAATGTTATCGATTCATGTTCGTTGGCGGGAGGAGGTACGGTCAAGGTCAATCCGGGAAAGTATTTCCTGAACGGGACCTTGCACCTGAAAAGTGACGTGAATCTCCGTCTGGAGGAAGGTGCCTGTCTGCAGTTCAGCGGAAAGGCTTCCGATTTTCTGCCCGTAGTCCATACCCGTTGGGAGGGGACCGAACTGTATGGCCATTCACCGATGATTTACGCTTATCATGCCAGTAATATCGCCATTACGGGAAAAGGGATCATTGATGCACAGGGCGGTAAGGAATTTGCCGCATGGAGCCGGATTGAGGCCTATGACCGAGACCGCCTGCGTGAAATGGGCGACAAGCTGGTGCCTGTCCATGAACGTGTTTTCGGTGAGGGAACCGTACTGCGCCCCTCATGTATCCAGCCGTTCGGCTGTTCACGTGTGCTGATAGAGGGTATCACGGTCAAGGATTCACCATTCTGGACTATTCATCCGGTCTATTGTGACAATGTGATTGTGCGTGGGGTGACAATCGACAGTCATTTCCCGAATAATGACGGTTGTGATCCGGAATCCACTTCGAACGTACTGATCGAGAATTGTACGTTCCGTACCGGTGACGATGCTGTAGCCATCAAATCCGGGCGTGATACCGACGGGCGCTTCATAGGACGTCCGTCCAGAAACATTGTAATCAGGAACTGTGTTTTCCATTCGGAGTGTAACGGGCTCTGTATCGGTAGTGAAATGTCGGGGGGAACATCGGATGTCTATATGGATAACATTGAAATCGGGACGGTCAAGAACGCCATCTATTTCAAGTCGAATCGCGACCGGGGAGGTTATATACGCAATGTGGTGGTCGACAGTATCCGGATTGAACGGGCCAAAGGTGCCATTCTCCGTTTTGAAACCAACTATTTCGGATTCCGTGGAGGTAATTACCAGGCTTTGTATGAAAATTTCCGTATCAGCAATGTGCAGGCAGGTAAGGCCGACAATTATGCTGTGTTCATGGATGGTAATGACGAGCATCGTATCAGTAGCATACAGATCGACAATTTCCATGTAAAGGAGGCCAAGTTTCCTTATTACCTTATGAATACAGAGAATGTCCGTTTTACCGGTTGTACGGTCAACGGAAAAGAGATTCCGGAGCAGCCGGAAGAGGCGGGGAAAAAGGTTACATTGGATGTTTATTGACTTGATCCGGGTATGAGACTTGGTGCTTTTATCTTATCACTTGGGTGATGATAACTTATCACTTCAGTGAAAAGATATTATCACACGGGTGATAAGTTCTTTTCACTGGAGTGATAAAATAACTGTTTTGGCATGGATGACCGATGGAGCCGGTACTGCCGTATGCGGAAACAGATTTATCAGGGCATTGTCTTGCAGATGTCTTGATTTTAGCTAATTTTGCAGCAAACAGAATTTTATGTATAGACAGCCGTTACATCATACAGACAGAATGGTCCGCTTCCGCCGTTGGAGCCGGAAGAAATATGCTGTGCTCTGCAGTCTGCATTGTCATGTGACTATAGGTAGCGTGACACTGGGAATTGCTGACAGAGCTCTGAGCAAGACCGGGTGTCGGGTTGGCTGTAGCAACGGTTATGCCGGACATATAGCGTGTGATGATGATATGGGGGGATATAGTCCCGATGATGAGGCTGTCCGCGATTCTGTAGCAGATTCGTTATGGAGGAATGTGGTGGCAGAATATGTTTCTGTTTTCCAGGTTCGTGCCGTACGGTCTTGTGTGCCGGGAAATGCAGGTACCGGCTGTTGTCTTTTGATCGTTTGTTTTTTGTGGGCGGTTACCGCCATATATATGGGTGGCGGACAAGTGTCAATCTTCAGGAAGGAAAGGTTTTCACTTGTCCGTCACCTTGTTTTATATAGGCCGGATACCTCCTTATTAAATAATTTTATGATATGCTCAAGAATCTGGAATTGAAAATAGAAAAAGGAGATTCGGTTACGCCGGAAGAAGCCTTGTGGTTACTCGAAGAGGCTCCTTATGAGGAGTTGTGTGAATCTTCTCACCGTATTACGTGCAAATTCGCTTCCATGCAGTTCGATATGTGCAGCATTATCAATGCCAAGTCGGGAAAATGTCCTGAAAACTGCAAATGGTGTGCACAGTCGGCCCATCATGCGACGGGTGTGGAAAGTTATGGACTGGTCGATGAAAAGGAATGTCTGCGCCATGCTAAAGCCAATGAGGAACAGGGTGTAGCCCGTTTTTCATTGGTTACGAGTGGACGTCGTCCGCTTTCTTCCGAAATGCCGGGGCTGTGCCGTAATTTCGCCTATCTGAAAGAACATAGCGGAATCAGGTTATGCGCTTCTTTGGGATTGGCTACCGAAGAACAGTTGAGGGCTCTGCATGAGGCAGGAGTAAGCCGTTACCATTGTAATCTGGAGACGGCTCCGTCCTTTTTCTCCGAACTTTGTACCACTCATACGCAGGAATCGAAGATAGAGACACTGAAGGCAGCCCGTAAGGTGGGGATGGATGTCTGCAGTGGCGGTATCATCGGTATGGGCGAATCGAAGAAACAACGTGTAGAATTCGCCTTTACGCTACGTGGTCTGGAAGTGCAGTCCATTCCTATCAATCTGCTGCAGCCCATAAAAGGTACGCCGTTGCAGGACATGCCTCCGTTGTCTGAAGAAGATATTATCCGTACCATAGCCATGTTCCGCTTTGTCAATCCTACGGCTTATCTCCGTTTTGCCGGCGGACGTTCACAGCTGAGTGACGCTGCGGTACGTAAATCATTGTATGTCGGGATCAATTCGGCCATCGTAGGCGATCTGCTTACTACATTGGGGTCGAAGGTATCCGAGGATGTGGAACGTATAAAGGAGGCAGGTTATGAATTATGATTTGATTGTCGACAAATTCGACAGGGAGCATTTATGGCATCCCTATACGTCTACCGTCGATCCGTTGCCTACCTATAAGGTGAAGAGTGCGGAAGGATGTATCATTACGTTGGAAGACGGTACCCGCCTGATAGACGGGATGTCTTCCTGGTGGTGTGCCGTGCATGGGTATAACCACCCTTATCTGAACAAGGCAGTAGAAGAACAGCTTCATAGGATGTCGCATGTGATGTTCGGGGGACTGACGCATGAACCGGCTATTGCGCTGGGTAAACTGTTGCTAGGCCTGGTTCCTCCGTCCATGAATCATATCTTTTATGCCGACAGCGGTTCGGTGGCCGTGGAAGTGGCCTTGAAGATGGCCGTTCAGTACCAGTTTGCGTCGGGACACCCTGAAAAGAATAATTTTGTGACTATCCGTTCGGGCTATCATGGTGATACATGGAACGCCATGTCGGTATGCGATCCGGTGACAGGCATGCACAGTCTGTTCGGTCCGGCGTTACCGGTCAGGTATTTTGCACCGTCCCCCCAGTGCAGGTTCGGTGCAGAGTGGGATGAGTGCGATATACAGCCTCTGGAGGAGATTATCGTACAGCACCACCGGGAACTGGCCGGTCTGATTCTGGAGCCGATAGTACAGGGAGCGGGAGGAATGCGCTTCTATCATCCGCAATACTTACGTGAGGCTGCCCGTTTGTGCCGGCAGTACGGCCTGCTGCTGGTCTTTGACGAGATTGCTACAGGGTTCGGGCGTACCGGAAAGCTTTTTGCGTGGGAGCATGCCGGAGTAGAGCCGGATATCATGTGTATAGGTAAGGCACTGACCGGGGGATATATGACATTTTCGGCTGTGCTGGCCAACAAGGAGGTGGCCGGCTGTATTTCTTCCCATTATCCGAACGCTTTCATGCATGGACCTACATTCATGGGAAATCCTCTGGCTTGCGCCGTAGCCAAAGCATCGGTCGAACTGTTGCTTTTTTCCGGCTGGCAGGACAAGGTACGGCATATCGAATCCCAACTGAAAAAGGAACTGGCCCCGGCTGCATCCTTGCCTCAGGTGGCCGATGTCCGTGTGTTGGGAGCTATCGGGGTGATAGAGATGAAAAAGCCGGTAGATATGGCGTGGATGCAGCGTAGGTTTGTAGAGGAAGGCATCTGGGTGCGTCCTTTCGGCAAACTGGTCTATATCATGCCTCCGTTCATAATCCGTCCTGATGAACTTTCCAGGCTGACAGCTGCATTGGTCAAGATTGTGAAGGAGACGGAATAGGTAATGTGGATGATGCAATAAGAAAGACAAATGGATACAACAGACAGTTATTATCAGGAAATCTTGGATGGGTTGCAGCAGGAAGGTAACCTGCGTAGCCTGCCGGAAGCGGAACACTGTGAAAAATGGATATGTCGGGATGGGGAAAGGTTGCTGAATCTTTCTTCCAATGATTATCTGGGACTGGCTGCCGACAGGCAACTCCGGGATTCATTCATGGCGGGACTGGATGAAGAAGAATTTCTTTTCTCATCTTCTTCATCACGGTTACTTACCGGAAACTTTTCGGTCTACACTGAACTGGAGAAACTGATGGCGGAGACATTCGGTACGGAAAGTACACTGGTTTTCAGCAGTGGTTATCACATGAATACCGGAATACTTCCGGCTGTAACTGACGCACATACGTTGATTCTGGCCGACAAGCTCGTACATGCCAGCATAATCGACGGGATACGTCTGTCGGCAGCCCGGTGTATACGTTATCGTCATCAGGACTACCGTCAGCTTGAGACATTACTTTCAAGAAATCATGCGGATTATGAGCGGATAATCATTGTGACGGAAAGTGTTTTCAGTATGGATGGCGACGTCGCCCCGTTACCTTTGCTGGTGGAGATGAAGAAGCGTTACCCCCATGTCATGCTCTATGTGGATGAGGCACACGGAATCGGTGTCCGCGGCAAGCATGGTCTGGGCGTGGCGGAAGAGCAGGGATGTATACAGGATATAGATTTCCTTTGCGGTACATTTGGAAAGGCCATGGCTTCGGTAGGTGCATATGTGGCGTGCCGTAAGGTGTTGCGTGAATTTCTGGTAAACCGTATGCGTACACTGATCTTTACTACGGCCTTGCCTCCGGTCAATGTGGCGTGGACGAAGTTTGTGTTCGGTCATCTGGACGGATTGCAGGAAAAGCGGGAGCATCTGGCAGCCATTTCCGCTAGGTTGCGGGATGCTGTCCGTGCCAAAGGATATGATTGCCCATCGGAAAGTCATATTGTTCCGCTGACTGTAGGAGAAAGCGGAAAGGCTGTGTTGAAGGCCTGTGAATTCCAACGCAAAGGATTTTATGTGTTGCCGGTCCGTCCGCCTACAGTACCCGAAGGGACTTCAAGATTGCGCTTTTCTTTGACTGCTGCGGTTACAGATGAAGACATGGACCGCCTGTTGGAGATTCTGGATTGACTTGTTACCTGTCTCTTATACACATCT
>ENA-UABC01000187-UABC01000187.1-human-gut-metagenome-genome-assembly--contig:-NODE-187-length-9162-cov-3.944438_pt1 | contig 9162 bp, 7 predicted proteins | sample MGYA00243866_ERZ654199 | MGnify/ENA primary metagenome ERZ654199 (study PRJEB26926, sample SAMN06165196) | human gut metagenome | biome: ENVO:00009003; feature: ENVO:2100002; material: ENVO:00002003... | reverse complement strand
AATATATAGAGTTTATATATTAAAAAGAAGGATGTGAAGTGATGAAACTAGGAAATCCTAAGACAAATGCGGACGTCCAAATGTCGGAAGCATTTGTCACAAGTGTGTTTTTGGCACTGTCCGGAGGCTTTCAGGATGCGTATACATATTTTACGCGTGAGGAAGTATTTTCCAACGCACAGACGGGAAATATTGTTTTGATGAGTACGCACCTGATGATGGGAGAATGGCTGGATGTGTTACGATACTTATTACCGCTTCTGGCATTTGCATCGGGCGTTTTCTTTGCAGAGAAGATTCATGTGATCTTTAAATATGCTAAGAAACTGCACTGGCGGCAGGGTGTGCTTTTGATGGAAATTGCGATTCTGGTTTTTGTTGGATTCATGCCAAAACACCTGGATCTGCTGGCTACCGTGCTGGTATCGTTTGCATGTGCAATGCAGGTACAGACGTTCCGGAAAGTAAGCGGATATTCTTATGCAAGCACAATGTGCATCGGAAATCTTCGTAGCGGAACAGAAGCATTTACCGGTTATCTGCAGACCCATGACACAGAAAAATTAAAAAAGGCACTGTATTATTTTGGCATTATTTTATTTTTCGGACTCGGGGCTGGTATTGGAGGAAATCTCTCTATCCGGTTTGGATATCATATGATCTGGGTATCGAGCGGACTGCTTCTGATCAGTTTTCTGCTTATGTTTGTGGAAAAGATGGACCGGTAAATTCATCGGAAAGATATCGGCGTGGTCTCTATGCCAATAAAATTCATGTAAAAGATACCGTTGTGGTACCTATATACCGAAAATTAAATATTTAGATACCGGAAAGTCTCTATAGATCAAAAATTGCTTCTTCAGGTACCACTTTTATGAAAAAAGCGGTATCCGGAGAAGCAATTTTTATCATATAGGTGACATGTCCAGATTTCTAGCATTAAAATTTTGAGAAAACGTCACCTTAGGCTTTAATTTTTCATCTATAGATACCGGGCCTTATCATCAATTAATTTATCGGGATGTCTTTCAATTATATTTTCTTCAACCAACAGGAAGAAATGTCCCCCTTCTTACGTCACTTAGAGAAATCTTATATTTAAAACATCAACCTGCAAATTTGGCGTATCAAGAAACTTTACATCCATTACATTGATTTTGCAAAAATTTTACATTCCCAGTCCAGTGCATTTTACAATCTCTCTTTATAATATTCATAAATCCTAAGAAATGGATAATTGCAGTGAGAGAAAACCATTGCAGATGAGGAGAGAAACATGGAAAAACGAACAAAAATTACTGTCCGTGATCTGAACCTGTATTACGGTGAAAACCATGCACTCAAGGATGTAAACATGAATATTCGTGAGAATTGCGTGACCGCTTTTATCGGACCGTCCGGATGTGGAAAATCAACATTCTTAAAAACATTAAACCGGATGAATGATCTGGTGGATGGCGTGAGAATCACAGGAGAAGTGAAACTGGATGATGAGGATATCTATGCGGAAGGCGTAGATACAACCGTTCTTCGGAAAAGAATTGGCATGGTGTTTCAGCAGCCGAACCCGTTTCCGATGAGTATTTATGACAACATTGCATATGGTCCGCGTGTACATGGAATGAAAGATAAGTCAAAACTGGATGCCATCGTTGAAGAAAGTCTGCGCGGAGCAGCTATTTTTGATGAGGTCAAGGATCGTTTAAAGAAATCCGCTCTGGGTCTTTCTGGTGGACAGCAGCAGCGTATCTGTATTGCCCGTGCACTTGCCGTACAGCCTGAGGTTCTGTTGATGGATGAGCCGACATCTGCACTGGACCCGATTTCCACATCAAAGATTGAAGAACTGATGGAGGATCTGAAAAAGAAATACACGGTAGTTGTTGTTACCCATAATATGCAGCAGGCAGTGCGTGTATCGGATGATACGGCATTTTTCCTTGTAGGGGAAATGGTTGAGTTTGGCGATACGAAAACAATTTTTTCTTATCCGAAGGATAAACGGACAGAAGATTATATTACAGGGAGGTTTGGTTAATGCGCTCAAAGTTCGACGAGCAGCTTAGACTGCTCAATCAGGAAATGATGTATATGGGAACCATGATCGAGGATTCCATCCAGAAAGCAATAGAAGCATTGATAGCTCAGAATGCGCAGCTTGCAGAAAAAATCATGAATTCAGATTCTGATGTGGATCATGAACAGAAGAAAATTGAAAACATCTGTTTTAATCTGCTGATGCAGCAACAACCGGTTGCAAGGGATCTGCGTGTGATTTCCGCAGCCATGAAGATGGTAACGGATATGGAACGAATCGGAGACCATGCAGCAGATATCTCGGAAATCACAATCATGCTTTCAAAAGAACCGTATGTGCTGAATCTGGATGACATCAAAAAGATGGCGAGTGAAACTGTAATTATGTTGATCCGCAGCATCGAAGCATATGTGGAAAAGGATATGAATAAGGCACAGGAAGTCATCAGGCATGATGATATTGTAGATGACCTGTTTGATAAAAATAAGGCAGATATCATTGAACTGATCCGGCATGATCCGGAAAAAGGCGAGCAGGCGGCGGATATGCTGATGGTTGCAAAATATTTTGAACGAATCGGAGACCACGCGACCAATATTGCAGAATGGGTTATCTTTGCATTGAATGATAAAAAAGAAATAAAAGAATCCTGACAGTGGATAGAACTTTACATAAATTTTACATAAACGATACTTTGGATTTTACATGTCGTATGCTATGATAAGAAACAGATAGAATACGTGTGAGAGGGCGGTCTTGTGCAGGCATGGCCGTCCTGCTTGATGTTGCAGAGGTATATATAAAGATAGACAGAGGGAAAAGATATGGCATTGATTTATATCGTGGAAGATGATGAAAATATCAGGGAGATTGAGACAATTGCATTGAAAAACAGCAATTACATGGTCTGCGCATTTGAAAAGGCAACTACATTTTATAAAAAACTGGAGGATATTATGCCGGATCTGGTGCTTTTGGATGTTATGCTTCCGGATGAGAGTGGGTATGATATCGTGCGTAAACTGCGGAAAAATCCTGCGACAAAGAAATTGCCGGTCATTATGGTGACGGCAAAGACCGCAGAAATGGATATGATCAAAGGTCTGGACGAAGGGGCAGATGATTATATTAAGAAGCCTTTTTCCATTATGGAACTTATTACAAGAGTAAAGGCACTGTTACGGAGGACAGAAACCGAGGATATTAAAATCCTGCAGGTAGAAAACATTACACTGGATCATGAGCGCCACATGGTTTTTGTGGATGATAAGCCGGTGGAACTGACGTTTAAGGAATATGAACTGCTTCGTCTGCTGATGACCAATCCGAGTGTTGTATTGTCCAGAGAGGTGATTATGCGTCATGTGTGGGGAACGGAATTTGAAGGGGAATCCCGTACCGTTGATATGCATATCAAGACACTGCGGCAGAAGCTTGGAGAAGCGGGAAGCAAAATCCGTACCGTTCGAAATGTGGGATATGTGATAGAGTAAGGAGCTGTTATGAAGAAACGAATCAATTTACGGCTGATTCTGATTGCAGGTATTGCAGTGATTGTAACCATGGTCTGTATGACCGGTATTTATTATAAACTGTTTCAGGGACAGGTGCGCAAGGATCTGCAGATCAATGCAAGACTGCTTTCCGGCACGGGATTGTTTGATGATCCGGACAATACAAATGTTTCACTTTCCGAATATTATGAAGTCGGGGAAGACCTGCGTGTTACCTGGATTGCAAAGGATGGTACGGTACTTTTTGATAATGATCTGGATATTTCACAGCTTCCAAACCACAAAAACCGCCCGGAAGTAAAGAAGGCGTTGTTTCAGGGGGAGGGAGAAAGTGTCCGGCGGTCGGATACCATGCAGATGGACAATTACTATTATGCGCTCCGTTTGGAAAATGGAACGGTTATCCGTGTGGCAACACAGGCACGCAGTGTCTACAGTGTGTTCCTTGCGGCATCCCCATTTGTGATGCTGATACTGATACTGATTGTTTCCATCTGTATTGTCCTGGCACATTTTTTGACCAAACAATTGCTGCATCCGATTGAACGGCTTGCTGAAAACATGGAAGATACCATAGAAGAACCTGTATACAAAGAACTTGTGCCATTTGTAAATACGATTCGTAAACAGCATGAAAATATCCTGATGGCAGCAAAAGTACGGCAGGATTTCACGGCAAATGTTTCCCATGAACTGAAGACACCGCTTACTGGAATTTCCGGATATGCGGAGCTGATCGAAAACCATATGGTAGATCCGGAGCAGGAGACCCGCTTTGCACTGGAAATCCAGCAGAATGCGACACGGCTGCTTTCTCTTATCAATGATATCATCCGGCTTTCCGAGCTGGACAGCGGTGAAGATAATCTGCTGTGTTTTGAACAGGTAGATCTGGATGAGGTAGCCGGTACCTGTGTGAAAAATCTGCAGATGAATGCACAGAAACGGAATGTAACGCTGTATTATGAAGGCGTGTCCTGTATGTTGCGGGCAGACAGGGGCATGATTTCGGAACTTGTGGAAAATCTGTGTCAGAATGCGATCCGTTATAATAATGAAGGTGGTGAGGTGCACGTGCGTGTGTACTATGAAAAAGGACAGCCGATGCTTTCTGTGGCAGACAATGGTATCGGGATTCCAAAAGACCAGCAGGAACGTATTTTTGAGCGGTTTTACCGTGTTGATAAAAGCAGATCCAAACAGACCGGTGGTACGGGACTGGGACTTGCTATCGTCAAGCATATTGTGGAACTGCATGATGCGGTACTTCATTTGGAAAGTGAGCCGGGAAAAGGAACAACGATCACAGTAGCTTTTTAGCTGCATACAGGGGACTTTGGTTTACAAAGTCCCTTTTTTCGTGTAATATAGGTAAAATAAATAGGAAGAGAAAAGAAAGAGGCGAGATACAATGTATCAGGAAATATCACAGTTACTGATGTATGGAGATTTGGACGAGGATTCAATCCTTGCACAGATGGGAGAAGTATTCGGGAAATATGAGACCGGTGAATATAATAAAACCGGACTTGTCCGCGATATCAATACGCAGGTAAAACGGATTTTAAAAGTGGCAACAGATTATGGATTTGATGATAATCTGTGGCATAATTATCTGACATTTTTCCTTATGATGAGTGAAAATCCTTTCAGCATGACCTGTGAAAAGGTGGGAGCCAGTGATGGAAGTGTCAATGAACTGGTGGAAAATGATTTCCGTATTTTTAAAGATTTGTTTGACTATGATTTCGGACCAATCGAAAAAGATCTGGGAATCAACTGTTTCAGCCAGATTTCCAATTATAAGGCCATCCATAAAAAGGATCTGATGTACAACAAAAATGTCAGCGAAAAAGTCCGCTCTTTAAGCAAAAAACTGGAGGCGGCAAAGGATGAAAAAGAATTCTTTGATGCAGTGACTGGTTTTTATAAAGACTACGGTGTTGGAATGTTTGGTCTCAACAAAGCATTCCGGATTGATGATACACCGCAGGGAAGCTTTACATTCCGTGCAATCAACAATATGGATACCGTTATGCTGGACGATCTGGTCGGATATGAGATTCAGAAAAAGAAGCTGGTAGACAATACGGAAGCGTTTGTACAGGGAAAGAAAGCAAACAATGTATTGCTGTTTGGTGACAGTGGTACCGGTAAATCTACCAGTATCAAAGCCATTGTCAACCAGTATTACAAAGACGGCCTGCGTATGATTGAAATCTACAAGCATCAGTTTAAGTATCTTTCCGAGATCATTGCAGAGATCAAAAACCGAAACTATCGTTTTATCATCTATATGGATGATCTTTCTTTCGAGGAATTTGAGATTGAGTATAAATTCTTAAAAGCTGTTATCGAGGGCGGTGTGGAAACCAAACCGGAAAATATTCTGATTTATGCAACTTCCAACCGGCGGCATCTGATCAAAGAGAGCTGGAATGACAGAAACGATCAGGATAATTCCAATGATCGTCACCATTCCGATACGGTTGAAGAGAAACTTTCCCTGGTGAACCGCTTTGGTGTGACCATTAATTACTCGAAGCCGACACAGAAAGAATACTTTGATATTGTTTTGCATCTGGCAAGACGTGCAGGGGTTACCTTACCGGATGAGGAACTCCGTGCAGAGGCCAACAAGTGGGAATTGAGTCATGGAGGCATTTCCGGACGTACGGCAGAGCAGTTTGTCAGCTATCTTGCTTCCCAGCCGGATGCATTTAAATAAAAGGAGAAAACATGTTATATCAGATCTGCCATGGAGCAGTCTCTTTTGCCGATGAAGAGATTCTGCATGACATCAATTTTGAAATAAGAAATACGGAAAAAATTGCAGTCGTCGGGCGGAACGGCTGCGGCAAAACCACGCTCTTAAAGCTGATCCACGGGGATGTGGAGCTGGACAAAAGAGACAGTGATGAGGATATTTTTATTGCAAAAGCAGGCAATCCGCAGATCGGTTACTTAAAACAGATTGCGTTTGAAGATCCTTCCGTTACGCTTGAGCAGGAAGTGCGTAAAGTCTTTGCTCCGATGGAGCGCCGGAAAAAAGAACTGGAAGCTGCGGCACAGGCACTTGAGACTGATTATTCCGAAGAGGCCGTGACACGTTATACCGCAATGGAAGAAAAATTCAAGGAAGACGGCGGATACTATTTTGAAAAAGAGTATGATGTAATCATCCGTAAGTTCGGCTTTTCCGAGGAAGAGCGAAAGAAACCGCTGTCCGAGTTTTCCGGTGGACAGCAGACAAAGATTGCCTTTATCAAGCTGCTTTTGAGCAAGCCGGATATTCTGCTTCTGGATGAGCCAACGAACCATCTGGATATCACAACGATCGAGTGGCTGGAGACGTATCTGAAAAATTATCCGAAGGCTGTGGTTGTAGTATCCCATGACCGTATGTTTCTGGACAATGTGGTGGATGTAGTGTACGAGATTGAGTATGGTACAGCGACTCGTTATCCGGGCAATTACTCCAATTTCATGGAGCGGAAAAAAGAAAACTACAATAAGATGATGAAAGATTACAATGCGCAGCAGAAAGAAATTGCACGATTGCAGCGCATTGTTGACCGGTTTAAAAATAAACCAACCAAGGTGTCCATGGCGCATTCCAAGGAGAAAGCCATTGAACATATGGTAAAACTCGAAGCTCCGGATCGTTTTGATACCCGGACATTCCATGCAAATTTCCAGCCGGACAAAGAGACCGGAAATGATGTGCTTTTGGTGACAAACCTTGCGATTGGATATGACCATCCGCTTTCTATGGTCAGTTTTGATCTGAAAAAAGGGGAAAAGCTGGGAATCCTCGGTGGAAATGGTCTGGGGAAATCGACACTTTTAAAAACCCTGGTGGGACAGCTTGCCCCGCTGGCCGGAGAGTACAATTTTGGAACAAATGTGCAGATTGGTTATTTTGACCAGCAGATGGCGATGTATTCGAGCCGGAAGACGGTGCTGGATGATTTCTGGGATGAGTTCCCGAATCTGACCGAGACAGAAGCGCGGAATGCGCTTGGAGCCTTTATGTTTACCGGGGAGGATGTATTTAAAAATATTGATATGCTTTCCGGTGGGGAGAAGGTGCGTCTGGCACTGTGTAAGATCTTAAAACGCCGACCGAATGTGCTGGTGCTGGATGAGCCAACCAACCATATGGATATTGTGGGAAAAGAAACGCTTGAGAGTATGTTAAAAGATTTCTCAGGCACGCTCATTTTCGTATCGCATGACCGGTATTTTGTGCGCAAGGTAGCAAACCGTCTGCTTGTTTTTGAGGACGGCACGACACATCTGTATCAGTTTGGTTACGAGGAATATCAGGAAAAACTGGATCGTGAAGCGGCAGAATCCGGGGATGATTATCGTAAAAATCCTGCAGCGTTAGGCGGTGCAATCAGCCAGAACGGTGGCACTCAGCAGAGCAAAGGCACACAGGAAACCGGTGGTAAGAAAGCGTATTACAATCCGGGCAAGGAGCGCTCGAAAATTGAAAAAAAAGTGAAGAAGGCCGAGGAAGAGCTGGCAGTCAAAGAGGAGAAGCTGGACGCTTTAAAACAGGAACTGCTGCGGCCGGAATATCAGTCCAGCTATTCCAAGCTGACAGAGATTCAGGGCGAAATCGATGCGCTCGAGGAAGAAATCATGGCAGATATGGAAAACTGGGAGGCACTTTCCCAGCAGCTTGAGGAGCTGGAAAGCTAGAGACATGGTTTCTATAGGCAGAAATATGATGTAAGATATTGCGTGGTCTCTTTATAGAAGCAAAAACATGGAAAAGGATACCATGGTGGTTTCTATAGAAGTAAAAACATGAAAAGGATACCACGGTAGTCTCTATAGAAGCAAAAACATGAAAAAGATACCACGGCGGTCTCTATAGAAGTAAAAACATGAAAAAAGATACCACGGTGGTCTCTATAGTAAAAAAATTGATGAGCAGGATACCGTTTAGTCTCCATATTAGAAAAATTCATCAAAAGATACCGCTTTTGGGCAAAAAGCGGTATCTTTTGATGTGATTTTAGACTATAGGTGACAAATATCTGATTTGAAGCGTGAAATAAGGCAAAAATGTCACCTGAGCAAGTAATTTTAATACTATAGATACCAGCGTGCCTTCAAATATAGATAATGTTGCAAAAGATAGAAATGAATTACCGATTTTCAGTTGCTATTGATATGCCCCAATGCGACAGTACCTTTAGAAATAATTTGTTATTGAAACTGGCAGTCGAAATGAAATTGTAATAGTCGCTGGATCTGCTCAGTGGAAAGTGGCTGCTTTTGCGTTTCATAGGACACAAGCAGTTTATCATTTGGATAAATCCCATATTTCATATACAAAGAAATTTTATCTGATGCATTTTTCACATACTCGGATTTATCCATCATTCCAAAGTGTTCCCAATAAAATATTTCTCCGGTTTCAGGGTGACGAATCGTAAAATCGGGGAAAAGTGTAATGCTGCCGAGTTTTAATTCACACTCATAGCGATAAGGAATTTTTTGCACATAAAGGCTCATGGCAATCATAGCTTCTGATTTGGAACGCATAAATTCATTTTTGCATGTCTGTCTCTTATACACATCTGACGCTGCCGA
>ENA-UABC01000181-UABC01000181.1-human-gut-metagenome-genome-assembly--contig:-NODE-181-length-9305-cov-3.682919_pt1 | contig 9305 bp, 5 predicted proteins | sample MGYA00243866_ERZ654199 | MGnify/ENA primary metagenome ERZ654199 (study PRJEB26926, sample SAMN06165196) | human gut metagenome | biome: ENVO:00009003; feature: ENVO:2100002; material: ENVO:00002003... | reverse complement strand
CTTTTCATGTTTGTATTTGAAGACCACGGCAAACACCAGCGCCACCACCAGGGCATAGGCGGAAAAGATGAACCAGGCATGGCTCCATCCGGCCACCTGCGGCTCTGTGCTTCCGAAATCCACGAAACGGTTCACGACGGCCTGGGCCGACAGGGTACCGATGGTGGCACCCAGACCGTTGGTCATGATGATGAATAGTCCCTGCGCGCTCGAACGTACCGCTATGTCGGTCTCCTTGTCGACAAACAATGACCCCGACACATTGAAAAAATCGAACGCCACACCATATACCAGCATGGAGAGCACAAACATCCACACGCCGCTTCCCGGATTGCCCAGACCGAACAGGCCGAAACGCAGCACCCATGCGAACATGGCTATCAGCATCACCTTCTTGATTCCGAAACGTCCCAGGAAAAACGGAATGAGCAGGATACAGCAGGTCTCGCTGATCTGCGACAGTGAAATCAGCAGGTTGGCGTGCTGCACGCCGAAGGTTCCGGCGTATTCCGGTATGGCCTCGAAACTGGTGATGAACGGATTGGCGAATCCGTTGGTGATCTGGAGGGAAACGCCCAGCAGCATCGAAAAGATGAAGAAGATGCACATCTTCCGCTGGCGGAAAAGCAGGAAGGCCTTCAGGCCCAGGGCTTCTACCAGCGATTTTTTCCCGCCTCCACTCTTGTTTACCGGGCACTTGGGCAACGTGTTGGCATATACGGCCAGCAGCAGTCCGATTACGGCACACACAAAGAACTGCATGTAGCTGGCCTGGAATCCCAGCAGGTCTACCAGCCACATCGAACAGATGAAACCGATGGTCCCGAATGTCCGGATGGGAGGAAAGGCCTTGATCGTATCCAGCTTGGCCTGGTCAAGTGCATTGTAGGCCACCGAGTTCGACAGCGCCAGGGTAGGCATATAGAAGGCCACACTCAGCGAATAGAAGGTGAACAGCACCGGGAAAGACACAGCCTCGCCTGCCGTCATGCCGTAATACCCTGCCCCCGCAATGAAGAGTGCGGCCAGCAGATGGCTCATTCCCAACAGGCGTTGGGCCGGAATCCACCGGTCGGCTATGATACCCAGAATGGCGGGCATGAAAAGTGAAACGATTCCCTGCATCGCATAGAATATGCCGATATGGCTTCCTAATCCGTTGCTTGCCAGATAGGTACCCATCGAGGTCAGGTAAGCTCCCCACACACCGAACTGCAGGAAGTTCATGATGATCAGCCGGAATTTGATGTTCATAGGTTCTTTCTGTTTGCTTTATGAAAAGCAAATATAGGTAAAATACTTGGAATAATCCAACAAATAAACTTCATTATTCCCGACAAAATTGACTAAGTTTGCAGGTGAATCGCATGATTCGGTCGGATAACGACCCACCGTTTAATTTACATTTAACAGAAAGGAACAAGATGAAAGGCCGATTTTGGGTAATCGAAGGACTGGACGGATGCGGAAAATCCACCCAGCTCGAACTGCTGAAAGAGAAACTTGACCGCAAGGGTATCACACATAAGTACATTCATTTCCCCATGCTCAACCAGGGGATATACGGCACGCTCGTGGCCGAATTCCTGAGGGGCGAATACGGACCGGTAGAAGCGGTACACCCCAAACTGGTGGCGCTGCTCTTCGCCAATGACCGCATGGAACACATCGCTACCATCAACCGGTGGCTCGATGAGGGGTATGACGTGCTGGCCGACCGCTATGTGTACTCCAACATAGCTTTCCAGTGTGCCAAACTCAAGGATGAAGAAGAGAAGAAAAGACTCAAGGAGTGGATTCTCGATTTCGAATTCAATACCAACCGCCTGCCACGGCCCGACCGCTGCTTCTTCCTGAACGTACCTTTCGAAGCGGTACAGAGGTCGCTCACGACCAAAAGGGAAGGCGACGACCGCAATTACCTCAACGGAAAGGAGGATATCCATGAGCAGTCGCTCGAACTCCAGCGGAACGTGTATGCGGAATACCTCAGGCTGGTGAAGGAACAGCCCGACTTCTGCTGCATCGAATGTGCCGGCAGTGACGGAAGCTTCCTCTCCAGAGAAGCCATCCATGAACGGATTGTGGAACAGATGGGGATGTAAACGCCGGAATGAAGGGCCCCAGGGGCCTAAAACGAAAAAAGGGAATCTTCCCAGATTCCCAATCTCATTAACCTTAAATCTAATACCATGAAAAACACAGTGCAAAGGTAAGGATTTTATGTTATGCAACATGCTTCCATACGAAAAATTTGCTTGCTATTAACATTATTTAAGCATAAGGAAGCCGGATCGAATAAACGGTACGTTGCGTACCGCCTTCCGTCCGGCTTTATTGTCCGGGTACAGTCTTCATTACATTACCCCGATAACCTTTCGTTATCGCCCGGTGTGTTCCGGTCCTCTTTACCGCCACTGCCCTTGAGCAGGCAGAACAGGCATTTCAGGAGCCGGAAAAGAAAAAGTTTCCACCTTACTTTCATCCCTCACAGAGATTAGTTGCCCTGTACACCGGTTTCATCCTCTCCGCTTCCGGTCGTATCCTCCGTATCTTCCGCTTCGCCCGACTTGGCTGCCACACGCTGGTACGACAGGCCGCTGATGGCGGCTATCAGGTCGGCTCCCGGACGGAAGTTGATGCGCACCTTTTCTATCTGGCTGGCGCTGTACTCGTCCTTCGTCACCGCTCCTGTCCCGCTCAGGCCTATCTGGAACGAGCCCAGATCGCCCAGACGGACAATCTCGCCGTTCTGCAGCCCTTCGGTCACCACTTCACTCAGGGCTACCAGCACCGCCATGATGTCGGCGCGGGTCACTGTACACGATTTCTGGATACGTTCCGCCATCATGCGGATGCTCATCACGCCGCGGGCCTGTGCCTGTGCGTAATATTTCACTTCACCTTCAGGATCTCTGGGGTTCTTTCTCGGTACTACCGAGTAGGTCACTGCTCTGTCCATAATAAAACTCTACTTTTTTTAAACGTTAAACATCTGTCGAAGACCTGGGGGTTGCAACCTTTCATCTTACACTGCAAAGGTAACATCCCCCGTTTGGTCCATGTAGAGTTTTGTCGGATAGGCCTGTGTTAGGTAGAAATTATTTTTCAGCCGTTCATTCGGCAGCCGTAAATTTCCACCAGTCCAGCATGAACAGGTTACGCTGCTGCTTCTTGCAGCCGTGGAACACCAGGTACAGGTCGTGCACTCCCTTCACCGGCTGTACGTCGGTCTTGAAGGTCTTGAGCTGGGTCTTGGTGTTCGCAATCTGTACGGTACCTATCTTTGTCCCGTCTTCCGCGTCCAGCACGATGTCTATTGATCCTCCGTACAGATGGCACGAAGCCGAAATCTCGAAGCTTCCGGCACCGTTGCCGAAGTCCACGCCTTTCACCAGGATGTATTCGCCGTCGTCAACGCCGGTCACCAGCTGGTTCCAGCGGTCGCGTGCCCATTCGTTCTTCGGGGTGGTCTTGAGTCCGTATCCCCACGCCATGGTCTCGGCTTCCACCTGGCGGTACGGGTTGAAGTTCTCTATCTGGTTCAGCGTACAGTCATGGAAGTACGGAAGTTCCTGTATGGTTCCGTCGGGGTTGTAGGTCATCTCGGCGGCCGATACGGAACGGCGTTCGGCATGGCGGCTGGTCTCCAGGCGGAAAATGTCGTAGTTCAGGCCGAAGCAGTACGACTTGCCCTTGTAGTCGATGATGCCCGGGTGGTTACCGCGGGTACGCACCGTATGGTCCATGATGTGTCCCTTGTATTCCCACGGCCCCAGCGGCTTGTCGCTCATGGCGTAACCGATGCCTTCCGGACAGCAGGTCGAAGCGAAGGCCAGGTAATAATGTCCGTTGCGCTTGTAGAACCACGGCCCTTCCTGGTAGTCTTCTATGTGGGGCATCTTCATGATCTCGCCCGAATAGGATATCATGTCTTTATTCAGCTTCACGCAGTAGATGTTCGGGTTTCCCCAGTACATGTAGGCCTGGCCGTCATCGTCAATGAATACGGTCGGGTCGATGTCGTCCCAGTGTTCCTTCTGCCATACCAGCGGCTTGCCCAGCGGGTCCTTGAACGGACCGTAAGGCGAGTCAGCCACCAGCACTCCTATTCCGTGGCCGTGTATCGGGCAGTACATGTACCACTTGCCGTCGCGTTCCACCACGCACTCGGCCCACGCGCCGTTGTCGCCCTTGTACCATTCGAAATCTTTCAGTGAGGCCACCGCACCACGGTCCTGCCAGTTCACCATGTCGGTCGAGGTATACAGCAGCCAGTCGCGCATCTTGAATCCTTCGGCATCGTCCTCGTCGTGGGTGGTATACAGATATACGGTATCGTTATATACCATCGGAGCCGGGTCGGCCGTGTATTTGGTCTGTATAACAGGCATGTTCAGTTTCACGTCGTCGGCGGTATTCTGTCCGAAAGCCGCACCTGGAACCAGTATGGCCAGTGCCATGGAGGCGGCGCAGGTTCCGATTGTCTTTTTCAGGTTTTCCATAATGCTAACAAATTATCATTTATATATTATAAAGGTATATTCTTTCCTGTTGCCATAGGGCATCGCTCCGTCCGGCACTCATTCGGGCTGTACCACAGCCACGAATCCGCCGCGGGGCTGTCCGTCCAGCGTGCCGGGCAGCGAACCCTTGTCGACCGTCACTTCCGTTATCTTCCACGGACTGGCCTTGTCGCCGCTATCCTCGAACAGGGTAAGGCGGTAACGGCCCTCCTTCAGGAACGACCAGTCCATCTGGAAGCTGCAGGCCGTGTCTTTCCCGTTCAGCGCTCCCACATACCATTGCTTTCCGCTTCTGCGGGCCATGATCACGTGGTCGCCCGGATAACCCGATACCAGCCGTGTCTCATCCCACGCCACAGGCAGCTGTCCCATGAATGTCTTCACCGCTTCCGGCTGTGCCAGGTAGCTCTCGGGCTTGTCGGCCCAGTGCTGCAGTCCCGATTCGAACACCACCGGCAGGGCCAGCTCGTGCGCATGGCTGGTGATATGCGGATGCTGGGAGTCGGAGAAGGTACACGGCGTATAGTCCATCGGGCCCACCACGTTACGGGTAAACGGCAGGGTGGCGTTATGCGCGGCCGCCTTGTCGGTCAGCACCGGAGCGTTGTTGTACCATTCGGCCCCGTACACGGCTTCCACACTCATCAGGTTCGGATAGGTACGCTGCCATCCGCGCGGAATGGTAGCCCCGTGGAAGTTCACCATCAGCTTGTGGCGTGCGGCCGATTCCAGCAGGTCCTGGCAGTATTCCATGGTAGGTTCGGTATCGCCTTCAAAGAAGTCTATCTTCACGCCGGCCACTCCGTGCTCTTCCAGCCAGGCGAATTCCTTCTCGCGGTTCTCGGGGGCGTTCAGCTTGAACAGCGGTCCCCCCGCCCCGTTGGTAGTCCATGCCGTAGAAGAATTGTACCACAGCAGGGTACGCACATTCCGTTCGGCGGCATACTTCAGGGCGTCTTCTATGGTACCTCCGTTGCCCATGATGTCCCATTCCCAGTCTATCAGCACATAAGGCAGCTTCAGCTCGGCGGCCATGTCAATGTACTGCTTTACCAGCTGGTAGTCTCTCGAGCCCCGGTTATAGGCCCAGTATATCCACGATACACTTCCCGGACGGATCCAGGAGGTATCCTTCAGGCGGTTCGGACGGCTCACGTCGGTAACCAGCGTCGATTCCGTCACATCCTTCAGCGACCCTACGATGGCCACCCGCCACGGCGTGTGCCAGTCGCCGGTTATCTCCCGCTCATTTTCGGCAGGAACCACCCGGAAGTCGGTAGCCAGCACGTCGTTCATCAGTGAAGAAGCGCTCTGCATCCGGTCTATGTCGGCTTCCGAGAGCAGGGCCCACACATCTTCTCCGGCCTGTATCAGCGCCGGATAGCCCCAGTGACGGTTCTCGCCCTCACCGGTTTCGCTCATCGGGAAGAAATCTTCATAAGAAAGGTTGAACTTCTGCATCCAGCGTCGGGTACCCTCCGCAATCCGGTAGGTAGTCAGTTCACTGGCCGGCGTATCCTTGTCCAGTCCCGGCAGTTCATAGCGGAAAGCGATCCCGTCGTCATACAGGCGCACCCGCATGTCGAAAGGCTTGCCCAGCGAATCGGTGAAATGGAAAAGATACTCTTCCGCCTCGTTGCTGCACACCTTCCGCTTGCCGGTCAGCATGGTATAGTTTTCCGAAATATGTACGGGTTTGTCCACACGCTCCAGCCTGAGCCCCGCCCCTCTTCCCTTGCGGGTCTGCATGCCGGTATACGGCAGGGTCATCACTTCCGTCTGTCCCTGTTTACCGGTATAGCTGAGGTTGAAGGAGATTCCGTTCCCCTGCACCTCACTGTATGTAAGGCATATCCTGCCGTCGGGCGACAGGAGTTTTTCTGCGGCGGCTCCCGGCTGTCCGCAGGCTGTTGTCATCACAGTACCTTCCATCCCTGCAGCCTGCATGGGCACCAGGCCCAGCAGCGGCAGGAATGCGATGGGTACGATCCATCGGTTCTTCATAACTTTTCTGTCGAATTTATTTCAAGGTTAAAAATCTAGTGTCATCTTCTTTCCGTCGTATACCACTTCCTTCATCTCTTTCCGGAGACTGTCATGTCCGGATACCACAACCACCTTCATCCGGCGTTTCCCGGGCATTCCTTCATAACGGCCCTTACGTCCTTCTATGGTGAGCTGTTTCCGGGCGTCATCCCATACCATGCGTGTCTCCGCGCAGGCTCCTTTTTCGTAGTTGTAGTTGTCGCCTTCGTCTTCATAGAGGCGGAACGTACCGTCGCTTCCCGCATAGATACGTATCTCGAGGTCCGATGCCAGGGCTTCGGCCACACCGCCGGTCTTCGAAGCCATCGGGACGATGCTTCCGGCCTTCACGTACACAGGAATGGTCTCCATCGATACACCGGCACTGATACGGCCTCCGTTTCCGGCATAGCGGCCGCTGTTGAAGTCATACCATCCGCCTTGTGTCTGCGGCAGGTACACTTCCATCGACTTGATTCCCGGTTCCACTACCGGCGCAATCAGGAGCGACGGCCCGAACATGTACTGGTACTTCAGGGCCAGGGCTGCGGTATCGGCAGGGAAATCCATCACCAGCGGACGCATCAGCGTACCTCCGTCCATCGTCACCCCGGCAGCTCCGGAATAGATGTAGGGCAGCAGGCGGTAACGCTGTTCGAGCGACTTGCGGGCCAGGCGGGTCACCTCTTCCCCGTAGTTCCAGAACTCGGTATCGGTCATGTATCCGTGCACACGCATCAGCGGCAGGTAGACCGATGTCTGCAGCCATCTCAGGAAACGTTCGTGGTAAGCCTTGTCGGTATACTGGCCGTTGCCCGGACGGAAGAAACCTCCGGCGTCATAGGTCCACCAGGGTATACCGCATACGGAGATTCCCAGACCGGCCACAATCTGGCGGCGGAAAGTCTCCCAGTCGTTGCCTACGTCGCCCGACCACGTGGCGAATCCGTAACGCTGCATGCCGGTGTAGGCGCACCGGGTAAGAATCATCGCGCGGCGGTCGCCCAGGTCTTTCCTCAGCCCGTCAGATACGGTACGGTTCACCACCATCGGGTAGATGTTGCGGAACACCTCGCCCGGATAGCGGCCCGCGTCCACACGGCGTCCCAGCAGGTCGTCGTTCTCGGGTTCGGTGGCATCCAGCCACAGGGCGTCTATGCCGCAAGGCTTCAGCAGACTGTCGCGCATGTTCTGCCAGTAGTAGGCTGCCGCATCGCTGTTGAAGAAGTCAATCCATTGGGTATCCTTTATATAATAGGAACGGGCGGCCATCCGCTTGCCCAGTTCCGAGTTGGGATCAACCTTCGACCATACCGAAAGCATGAACTTCATGTCCATGGCATGGAGGCTGTCGGTCATCGCCTTGGGCGACGGGTAGAACTCCTCGTCGAACTTCATGGCGTTCCAGCCGTACTTGCCCCAGTACTGCCAGTCCTGAACAATCATGTCTACAGGCAGCTTTTCGCTTCTGAACCGTGCGGCGGTACCCAGCAGCTCGTCCTGCGAGTGGAAGCGCTCCCGGCAGTGGATGTATCCCAGGGCCCAGGCAGGCATCAGGGGACATCCGCCCGTTACCTGGCGGTACGAAGCGATCACGTCATCGGCCTTGCCCGCAAAGAAGGTATAGTCGATGCCGTCCGATACCGGCGAACGGAACACCGTGGTGTCGTCCACCTTCCGGTAATATACGGTAGGATTGTCGTCCTTGGTCAGTTCCGATTCCAGCCGGTGCTTCCCCGCGCTCAAGTCTACTATGACCGAAGCTGTAGGCGGCAGCCACAGGTTGTTCATCTCGATCACGGTCTTCCCGTCCACCTTCAGGTTGTGGCGGCGTGCCATCCGGCTGCCCACATCCAGCAGCAGGGCGTACTGTCCGCCCGTGGGCACGTCAATCTCGGCCGTAAACACATTGCTCTGGCGCACTTCGGTCACCCCGCCCGTAGTGGAAGTCACGTTCACTGTCGTCGTGCTCCCGCCTGCGGCGCTCCGCTGCATGGCTACCTTGTCCGATGCCGGATTGAACTCCGTCATACCGTAGTTGTTCCACAGCACCCCGTATCCCTTGCTCGAGATCACGAAGGGGATGGATATCTGGGTGTTCACCTGCGTCAGCCAGCGGCTCAGTCCCCGCACGTTCAGGTAATTGTCCTGGAACTGTCCCAGTCCGTACAGGTACTCGTCCTTATCGGTGTGGAATCCCTGTTCGGCAATGCAGGTCTTCTCGCCCTGCACCTCCGACGGGGTGAGACTGCACCCCTCTTCGGCCAGCAGCAGCCTGCCGTCGGGCGAGAGGAAGCGGATACCTCCGGCCGATACTTCCACGCTCAGCCCTTTCAGTTCCACCACATCCTTCCCGTCGGCCTTCCTTACCTTATATTTGGGATGTTCCGTTTCCACATATACCATCTCGGGGAGGTCATGTCCGCCTTCTCCCGGCTTGATGATCCGTACGGCGTTATCGGCCAGCGGCACAATCCGTGTGGTCTGTCCGCCCGCAGTGTAGCAGTATCCGTAATCCCCGTCCTGCTGGGGAAGGCCACGGTCTGCAGCCGCTACATCAGCAACCGGCATGCCGCAACCCAATAAAAAAGAAAATAACAGCAATTGCTTTTTCATAGTTCAAATTGTTTTGTGTTTTTCATTATTAATATCTATGTGTAATAAAGAATCTCCAAAAAGCTTCCTATCTCACAAAATTATCCACATATACCTGTCTCTTATACACATCTCCGAGCCCACGAGACTCCTGAGCAT
>ENA-UABC01000163-UABC01000163.1-human-gut-metagenome-genome-assembly--contig:-NODE-163-length-9646-cov-4.662705_pt1 | contig 9646 bp, 8 predicted proteins | sample MGYA00243866_ERZ654199 | MGnify/ENA primary metagenome ERZ654199 (study PRJEB26926, sample SAMN06165196) | human gut metagenome | biome: ENVO:00009003; feature: ENVO:2100002; material: ENVO:00002003... | reverse complement strand
GAGATGCTCAGGAGTCTCGTGGGCTCGGAGATGTGTATAAGAGACAGGCATAATAAAAGAAAGTAGCGGGATAATAAAAGAGCAACGGTATAATAAAAAGAGCAACGGTATAATAAAAAAAGCAACGATATAAAAAAAGAGCAGCGGTCATCTCCGGAAACCGGGAGAAAATGACCGCTGCTTTTTTATCTCTATATCTTTTCTATAACGTTTCGTATGTATAACGTTTCGTTTCGAAATCCCGTCAATTGCTGCTCATGGAACGGATCTGCTCCATATTGCTACGGGCCACGGAAACATATTCCTTGATCATCGGGTTGTTCTTGAATGAATCGGGAGCCTTCTCCACGATCTCATCCAATACGGGTGTCATCATCGGGTAAGGCAAGGTGTTGCATAACATGATGAATACCCCCGGGCCCAACACGTTTTCGTAGTTGGTCTGGATGAACTCCTTGGCCAGCTTGTCCATTTCTTCAGAGAGTTCGGCACGTTTCTTTTCTATTTCGGTACGGATGGTCTCCGGATTTTCCCCGTCCATAATCATACGGCTTTCCAGACGCTCCACGTCATAGGCACGGTCGTCCAACGAGTTTTTCTTCATTACAAAATCATTGAAACTATCATTCAACGGCGTTCCCTTGATCGTGATACCCGAATTGTCTATGTTGATATTGATTTTTCCGTTTTCTATGACGAAAGGCATGATGACCTCGTCATCCATATACAAAGACCCTATGACCGTAGAGTCTACCTTGCCCTCCATCTTGAAAAGTCCATGAATCACTTCGGCCGAATCGATATTGACCATCTGGCCGTTTGAAGGGACTTTTATGAAAAGCATTTTACCGTCCAGTCTGGAAACGGAAGATATACCCTCTATATTATATTTCTTGTCACATGCCGTAAGCATGACAGCACAACACATCAAAAGAAAATAAAATTTATGCATGCATCAAGCCTTTAAAATTTCCAAGTGACAAAGGTATAATCTTTCGTGAAGTATGGGAAAAAAATTACCAAAATTTAAACTTAATAGAGGATTATTACTTTATCCAGAAATTTTAACCGCAAAAATCGCTATATTTGCCGACCTTAAATAAGTAGGAACTATTTTTAATAACGTAATATTATATGAAAAAACTAAAAATCTTAGCACTGGCACTGATCTGTACAGTCTTTTCACCGGCAAAGGCAGACGAAGGTATGTGGCTGCTCCAGCTCATGCAGGAACAGAACCTTACCGAGAGGATGAAAGCCCAAGGTCTGAAAATTGACGCCATTGACATCTATAACCCCAATGCCGTGGCATTGAAAGATGCGGTAGGTATATTCGGCCGCGGATGTACCGGCGAAATCATCTCACCCGACGGTCTGATCCTTACCAACCACCATTGCGGATATGACGCAATCCAACAACACAGCTCTGTGGAACACGATTACCTGACCGACGGTTTCTGGGCAAAGGAACGTAGCCAGGAACTTCCTACTCCGGGACTGACCTTCAAGTTCGTTGAAAGAATCGTAGATGTAACCGACAAGGTCAACGCCGATATCAAAAGCGGCAAGGTGAGCGAGATCAATTCCTTCGGTTCCGAATACCTGTCAAAACTGGCCGCCCAGGAATTGAAGAAAAGTGACCTGAAGGGCAAACCGGGTATCTCGACCCAGGCTCTGCCTTTCTATGAAGGAAACAAATTCTACTGCTTCTTCATAAAGACATATAGCGACGTCCGCATGGTAGCCGCACCTCCTTCATCAATCGGAAAGTTCGGAGGGGAAACCGACAACTGGATGTGGCCGCGCCATACCGGCGACTTCTCCATGTTCCGTATCTATGCCGACAAAAACGGTAATCCGGCCGAATACAGCAAGGACAATGTTCCTCTGAAAGTGAAGAAATTCCTGAAGATCTCCCTGAAAGGCCTGGAAGAAGGAGACTATGCCATGATCATGGGATTCCCGGGAAGTACCAGCCGTTACCTCACCCAAAGCGAAGTGAAGTTGCGTATGGAAGGTACCAATACTCCCCGTATACAGGTACGTGAGGCCCGCCAGGATGTATTGCGCAAGGAAATGGCGGCCAGCGACAAAATACGTATCCAGTATGCCAGCAAATTCGCCAGCTCAAGCAACTATTGGAAAAACTCCATCGGTATGAACAAGGCGATTGTCGACAACAAGGTTCTGGAAGCCAAAGCCGAACAGGAAGCCAACTTCGCCAAGTTCGCCAAAGAAAAGAACAACGAAGACTACCAGAAGGTAGTGAGTCAGATCGATGAGTATGTAAAGAACATTACACCTGTTACCAAACAGCTGACTTACTTCAACGAGACATTCCGTAACGGTATCGAGTTCGGGGCTACCTACCTCATCTTCGATAACCTGAAGACGGCCCTGCAAAAGAACAAGAAGAAAGACATAGAAAAGAACGTAGGCCTGCTGAAAGAAGCATACGCCGCCGTACATAACAAAGACTATGACCATGAAGTGGACCGTAAAGTAGCCAAGGTCCTTATTCCGTTATACGCCAAGAACGTGCCTGCCGAAGCTCTTCCTGCATTCTATGAAACAATCAAGACCCAATTCGGCGGAGATACCGACAAATATGTCGACGCCCTGTATGACACCAGCATTTTCGCCAATGAAAAGAACTTCAACGCGTTTATAGCACATCCTACCGTAGAAGCCATCGACAACGACCTGGCCGTACAATATTCTACCACCAAGAATGAAATGGCACAGAAGCTGTATGACGCACGGAAAAAGGCCAGCGGCGACATCGACCTGCTCCACAAGACGTACGTAAGAGGTCTGTGCGAGATGTACGCTCCTACTCCCAAGGCTCCGGATGCCAACTTCACCATCCGTCTGACCTACGGCAACGTGAAATCGTATAACCCGAAAGACGGCGTGCACTACAACTATTACACCACTCTGAAAGGTGTAATGGAAAAGGAAGACCCCAACAATCCGGAATTTGTGGTACCGGCCAAGCTGAAGGAATTGTATAACAACAAGGATTTCGGACGCTACGCCATGCCTAACGGAGAAATGCCTACCTGCTTCCTTACTACCAACGACATTACCGGCGGAAACTCGGGTTCTCCGGTCATGAACGGCAACGGCGAACTTATCGGAGCTGCCTTCGACGGTAACTGGGAGTCTCTTTCAGGCGATATCAACTTCGACAACAACCTGCAACGTTGTATCGCGGTAGATATCCGTTACATCCTCTTTATTGTCGACAAGCTGGGCGGTTGCAAGAACCTGATCGATGAAATGACCATCGTGGAATAATCGCCCCGACAGACATAAAAAAACGAAGAAGCCCTTTCCGGAACTCCGGGGAGGGCTTTTCTGTTCCGGCTCTTTTACTTATATTTGCAGGAAGGATAAAACAATTGAAACCAAAAACAGCGAAAACATGAAGAATATCATCCTAACTACTCTGTTTGCCGCATGCTCCCTCACCACGTATGCCGATGAAGGCATGTGGATGCTCACCGACCTGAAGAGCCAGAATGCGGCGGTCATGCAAGATCTGGGTCTGGATATCGCGATAGACAAGATCTATTGTCCGGACAATGTCAGCCTGAAAGATGCCGTAGTGCATTTCGGTGGAGGATGTACCGGTGAGGTCATCTCTTCCGAAGGACTGGTCCTCACCAACCACCATTGCGGATACAGCTACATCCAGCAGCACAGCTCGGTCGAACATGATTACCTTACCGACGGATTCTGGGCCATGAAACGTACGGAAGAGCTTCCCTGCGAAGGATTGAGCGTTACATTCATCGACCGTATCCTGGATGTGACGTCGTACGTGCAGGAGCGTCTCAAGAAAGACAAGGACCCCGACGGCCTGAATTACCTCTCGCCTTCCTACCTGGCCACCGTAGCCAAACGCTTCGCCAAGAAAGAGAAGATCAAGACCGACAAGTTCACTACGCTGGAACTGAAACCCTTCTACGGAGCCAACCGGTATTATCTTTTCGTAAAGACTACCTATAAGGACATCCGTATGGTAGGCGCACCTCCTTCTTCGATAGGCAAATTCGGCGCCGACACCGACAACTGGATGTGGCCCCGCCATTGCGGCGATTTCTCGCTCTTCCGCATCTATGCTTCGGCCGACGGGAAACCGGCTGCCTACTCCCCTCAGAATGTACCGCTCAAGGTAAAAAGACACATAACCATCAACCTGAAAGGAGTGAAGGAAGGCGACTTTACCTTCGTCATGGGATTCCCCGGACGGAACTGGAGGTACATGATCAGCGATGAAGTGGAGGAACGGATGCAGACCACCAACTTCATGCGCGACACGGTACGTGGAGTGCGGTTGCGCGTACTGGGTGAGGAAATGGCCAAAGACGCCAGGACACGCATCCAATATGCGGCCAAATATGCTTCGTCGGCCAACTACTGGAAAAATGCCATCGGCATGAACGAAGGTCTGGTACACCTGAAAGTGCTCGACCGCAAACGTGCCGAGCAGGAACGGTTGCTGGCCTATGGAGAGGAGACCGGAAACAACGCCTACCGGCAGGCCTACGAAACCATCAGAGACATTGTGGCCAAACGCCATGACGCCATGTATAACCAGCAGGCCATCTATGAAGCCCTCATGCTGGGTACGGAATTCTCCAAGATACCCGATACCGGCAAACTTCTCCAGGCCCTCGAAAAGGGAGACAGGAAACAGACCGAACAGGAACTGGAAAAGCTGGAAAAGGCGGGCGGAAAATTCTTTAACAAGGACTATAACACCGACGTAGACCGTAAGGTGTCCAAACAACTCATCGCCCTGTATGCCCGACTGGTGCCGGAAGCGCAACGCATCGGTATCTTCAAGGTCATCGACGAAGAGTTCCAGGGAAATACGGACCGATTTGTAGACGCATGTTTCGACCGCTCGGTGTTCCGTAGCCCGGAAGCCCTCGACGAATTCATCCGCAAGCCGTCGGCCGATGTCCTCAGGAACGACCTGATGGTACGGTACGCACGCTCGGTCAAGGAGGGTTACAACGAGGCCGGCAAGAGCATGAAGAAAGAAACGGACGCATATAACCTGGCACACAAGACGTGGGTATCGGGCATGCTTGAACTGAAAAAGAAAGAAGGGAAGCCGGTCTATCCGGACGCCAACTCCACCCTGCGCCTCACATACGGGAAAATTGGTTCCTATGAGCCGGCCGACGGTGTGGAATACCTCTACTACACCACCCTGAAGGGTGTCATGGAAAAAGAAGACCCGGACAATCCCGAATTCATCGTCCCGGCCAAACTGAAAGAGCTGTATGAAAAGCAGGACTTCGGAGAATATGCCATGCCCGACGGACGGATGCCGGTGTGCTTCGCCACAGGTACCGACAACACGGGAGGAAACTCCGGATCTCCGGTGTTCAATGCCCGCGGGGAACTGATTGGTACGGCCTTCGACCGCAACTACGAGGGTCTTACCGGCGACATAGCCTATAACCCGGCATTGCAACGCGCCGCCTGCGTAGACATCAGGTACATCCTGTTCATCATCGACAAATATGCGGGTGCCCGCCACCTGATAGACGAAATGGACATTATCAGATAAGCAGAAAATACGAAAAACATGCATTTCCACGGGTTCCAGACTGGTTATTCCGGTCTGGAGCCCGTTTTTTACATAACAAAAGCAGAGCCGGCAGAACAATGTCACCCGATATTCATTAAATTTGCGATGTATTAGATAATGAGGACATTACTATGAGTTCAAAAGAAACGTTCAGGCGCTATCTGCTTTTTCTCGGCGCCATATTTGTCAATTCTTTCAGTATCGCGGTTATAACCAAAGCCTTGCTGGGCACCTCGCCCATATCCAGCGTACCTTACGTACTCAGCCTTTTTGCACACCTCACCATGGGACAATATACCATCCTGATGAACCTGGTATTTATCCTGCTGGAAATGGTACTCATGAAACGAAATGAAATCAAGGAAAAGAAATACGAGCTGCTCATCCAGGTTCCCATCACCTTATGCTTCGGATCGTTCATTGACGTGTCCATGAATATACTGTACTGGCTTGCTCCGGTACACTACCTCACCCAGGTATTCACCCTGCTTGTAGGCTGCTTCCTGCTGGCTCTGGGTATCGGTCTGGAGGTAAAGGCCAATGTAGCCATGGTTACGGGAGAGTACCTGGTACAGGTCATCTCCAAATTCATCCGCAAGGAATTCGGTTTCGTAAAGGTCTGCTTCGACGTCACCCTGGTAAGTATCGCCTGCATCCTGTCGGTCATCTTCCTGGGAAGACTGGAAGGGGTACGTGAAGGAACCGTCATCGCCGCCCTGATTGTAGGCCCTATCGTACATTTCCTCAACCCGTACATGAACATATTCAACGGATGGCTCAACGTGTCTCCGCGGCCGGCTACAGGGGCAGAAGCGGCCGACGGCGCCCATGCCGTGCCACATCCGCTTGTCATCACCATCACCCGTGAATACGGAAGCGGCGGACGCCAGCTGGGACAGATGCTGGCCAAACAGCTGGGTATCAATTCGTACGACAAGGAACTGATTTCGATGGTGGCGAGCGAAAGCAACTTCTCTGAAAAATACATCACCCAGAACGAGCAGTCCATGTCGTCCAACTACCTGCTGAACATCATCCTGCAGGACTATGAATCGCCCATCGAACGGAGCCTCTCCTCGGCCGACGCCCTGTTCGTGTCACAGAGCCGTGTCATACGGAAAATAGCCCGGAAGGAATCCTGCGTCATCATAGGCCGTTGTTCCGACTATATCCTCAAGGACCTGCCCGGCAGCTCGCTCATCAGGATATTCTGCTATTGCGACAAGGCCAGTGCCCTGAAACGGTGCGTAGAAGAATACAAGCTCCAGGCCGAAAACCCGCAGGCCGAAATTGAACGGATCAACAAGGCCCGTATCACCCATTACCAGCACTACACGGGTCAGAAATGGGGCGACCCGCACCAATATGACCTGACCATCAACACGGGAAGTATGGACATGCAGACCGCCTGCAACCTGGTAAGCCAGCTTTACCGATCCAAGCTCAGCCAACATGACGCCGAACGCTAAGACACGCACCGACATCTCGATTGCCAAAGCCATCGGAATTATCCTGGTCGTAGTGGGACATGCCGGAGCACCCGGCTGGCTCTCCGATTTCCTGTATGAATTCCACATGCCCCTGTTTTTCATTGCGGCGGGCTATTTCTTTTCGCCGGCCAAAGCCGGCCAGCCGTGGGAGTTCGTGGGGAAACGCGTCAAAGGGCTCTATCTCCCTTTCCTGAAATGGGGACTGGCCTTCCTGCTACTTCACAACCTGTTCTGCCATATGGGAATCATCAACTCGTATTGCGGGGCATCGCCCTACACCCATACCGACATAGCCAAACGTGCGGGCTGGATGATATTCATGATGGCAGGCTACGAAAACCATCTTCTGGGAGCTTTCTGGTTCCTGCGCTCCCTGTTTGTGGCAAGCCTCCTGTTCATGGGACTCTATTGCCTGCTTACCCGTTCTTTCCATATCAGGAAACCGGAAACGGCCGCTCTGGTCATCCTGCTTCTGATGACCGGCATCACCACTTACCTGCGTGCATATTCCATTTCACTGGGCGTCGCCCAGGGCGGGTACCGCGAATGTGCAGGGACCGTGTTCTATGCCATAGGGGTACTTTACCGGAGCTATGAAAGGAAAATCCCGTTCAACGCGTGGATGCTGGCCGCCTCCGTGGCCGTCGTGGCCGGATTCTCGGTATGCTGCAAATCGATGATGGCCTATAACGCTTCCCTGAAGATGTTCTACGCGATTCTGGTTCCGGGATTCTTCGGATGGCTCATGGCCTATTACGCAGGCCGGTACCTGGTACGTACCCCGTTGTCGGGTGCCCTTGCCTACATCGGGAACCATTCCATGGAGATTCTGGCCCTGCATTTCCTTTCGTTCAAGGCGGTCAGCGCCCTGAAGACGGTATGCTACGGCTTGCCGGCCGAGGAAATAGGACGCCACCCCATTATCGGCGGGAACAATGAATTCTTCTGGATACTATATACCCTGGCCGGAGTGGCCCTGCCACTCGGTATCTGTGCCCTGTACCGGTACCTGAAACGGTCGCTTCCTCTCAAACAGACAACTACAGACTGAGTTATGGATACCGCCACCCGCAAGAAACGCCGTGAAAGCAATATCGAGCTGCTACGCCTGGTATGCATGGGAATGATTGTCCTGTTCCATTGTACATCCGCCATCAAACGGAACGAATGTACGGAAGGCGAACGCATTATTCTTACCGCAATAGGCTCGTGGGGCATATTGGGGGTAGACACGTTCATCATCATCACGGCCTGGTTCATGCGCAAGGCCACCGAAGTGAAACTCCACAAGACCGTGGGAATGATTGCCATGACGCTGTTCTACATCGCCGTTCTTCACCACCAGCTACTGGTTCATCTGGTCGTACCTGGCGCTCTATGCCATCATCCCCTACCTGAACCGTATCAGCCTGCAGGGACCGGTATGCTACGTGCTGGCGGCCTTCCTGCTGCTCGCCAACTTCCAGTCGCACGGCACGTTCATTGAAGACTTCCCCTTCTTCATCGCCATCTACCTGACCTGCCGCATCGTATTGTCGCGCCCGGGCAATTTCTTCGAACGGCACGCGGCCGCCGGGTTTACGGTGTGCACCCTCCTCATCATAGCCTCCTCCTGCTGGCTCAAGGAGGTTCCCTACACCCGGTTCCTCCAGGTATTCTTCTGTAACATCGGACGCCATTCGAGCCTCATGCTGGCCGACTCGCTCTTCCTGTTCTATCTGTTCCGGAACTGGAAAATGAACTGCCACCAAACCGTCAACTTCCTGGCCGCGACCGCATTCGGGATCTACCTCTTCCACGAGAACAAGGCATTCCGGTTGAGCCACCTCGTCACCCGGCAACTCCACACGCAGCTCCCGCCCGTGGAAAGTGTGCTGCTTTCCTCACTCATCCTGTTTGCCGGAGGAATGGTGGCCGAGCTGCTCCGCATGGGATGCGTACGGCTCGCCAGGAAGGTACTCCGCGCCAGGGCACAAAAAAAGGAGCCTGAAAGCTCCCTCCACACTCCATCCGGCGGCTGACTCAGCCCCGTTTCTCCTTCTCCTCTTCCTGGGGGATGCGGAACGCCGTGTAAAGTTCGAGTACGGCCGCTATGGTCAGGCAGAGCACCCACTCGTTGTTATGCCACACAATCATCATCACGCCCGTCACTACAAGCAGTATGGCGCCTATGATCTGCTGGCGGCGCAGACGCCGTATCACAAAACTCTTGCCTTCGTAGCCGGTCATGACCTGCACATACGAGAACATGACGGCACCCAGCAGATACAGGTAAGGCGCCCACTCCAGACGCGTTATCTGTATGACCGCCCCTGCCAGAAGCAGGACAGCCCCTATAACCGATATGGTAGGATAAAATTTACTCATCTTCATTCTTCTTCAAATCTTCCTCAAACACAAATACATCTTCATTCTCTTCCTTCATCAGGTACTTTTCACGCGCTACCTTCTCCAACGCCTTCGGGTTGTTGGTAATCTCCTTCAGGGTCTTGCTGTCCTCCTCATACTGACGGCGGTATTTCTCTATCTCGGTGTTCAGCTCATG
>ENA-UABC01000155-UABC01000155.1-human-gut-metagenome-genome-assembly--contig:-NODE-155-length-9815-cov-4.015779_pt1 | contig 9815 bp, 8 predicted proteins | sample MGYA00243866_ERZ654199 | MGnify/ENA primary metagenome ERZ654199 (study PRJEB26926, sample SAMN06165196) | human gut metagenome | biome: ENVO:00009003; feature: ENVO:2100002; material: ENVO:00002003... | reverse complement strand
ATGAACTGGATGGATAAACTGGAACGCAAATGGGGACGACATGCGGTCGCCAATCTGAGCAGATATTTTGTACTTGCGCAGGTGATTGGATACGTGGTACAGCTGACGGCACCCGGACTCATGAGTTATATGAATTTTGATATGGGCAGTATTCTGCACGGACAGATCTGGAGAGTTGTGACATGGATTTTTACACCGACGGCATCGCTGGATGTTTTTGGAATCTTATTTCTGTTCTGTGTGCTTATGTGGGGCAGTTCGCTGGAATCCATGCTTGGAACATTCCGCATGAATGTATTTTTGTGGGGAAGTGTGATTTTGTGTGACATTGTGGGCGCGATCGTATATGTTGTTACGCGGATTCTGCTGGGATATGGTTTTTCTCCGTATCTGTCCACGTATTATATTCTGATGTCCATGCTGCTGGCGCTGGCCATGTGCATGCCGGAGGGAGAGGTACGCCTGTATTTTGTCCTTCCGATCAGGATGAAATGGATGTTAATTTTTGAACTGGTATATCTGGGATATCAGGTGGTTCGTATATTCTCGATCGGAATTGCAAGTTATGGAACCGGAATGGGAATTCTCGTGGGTGTTTTAAATTGCGTACAGATAGTGGTTCCGGTACTCAATATGTTCTGGTTTTTCCATGCAATGAAGACCCGTTTGTCCGGAAAACAAAAGAAACGCCAGAAAGAATTCCGGGCACAGTTCAGTCAGCCTCGTCCGGGGTCCGGCATTGCACGTCACAAATGTGCCATCTGTGGAAGAACCGAGCTGACAAATCCGGAATTACAGTTCCGTTATTGCAGCAAATGCGTGGGGAATCGTGAATACTGTCAGGATCATCTGTTTACCCACCAGCATGTAAAATAAAATTTAGTGAGTGGAAAAGAAAAAATCATGAAGAAAAAGTTTTTAAGTGTTTTGCTTATCGTTGCGGTTCTGATAGGAATGGCAGGTGTCAGCGGAACACAGACAGAATCAGGAAAACAGAAAGCAGACAAAGAACAAAAGCAGCAGGAAAACGAACAGACTGCGGAAACGAAAGTGGAAATTCCACCGGAAAATGAGGAAGAACAAAAGGGATGGATCGGTGTTATCTTAAACGGAGATGAGACAGAAGCCTATACACTGGCACATATTGACGGAATCCGGGCAGCAGCAGAAAATGTCAGTCTTCCGGAGCAGGATATTATCTGGAAAGAGCGTGTCGGTGCGAATGATGGCTGCAAAAGTGCGGTAAAGGATCTTATCAGACAGGGATGTGAGATTATTATTGCAAACAGCGCCATCTATGAAGAAGCAATAAAAAGTGAAGCAGAAAAGAATCCGGAAGTTGATTTTGTAGTTATCAACGATTCAAAGACACAGAGTACGGTAACGGAAGACGGAACAGAACTCACAAATCTTTACAATGTACATATGGATACCTACGAAGCTTCTTATGTGGCAGGAGTCACGGCCGGAATGAAAGTAGCAAAGCTGAAGGAAAAGAAAAAGATTCCCGCAAAGAGTTTTGACGAAAAGAAAAATGTAAAACTGGGATATGTGGCGGCAGAGGCAAACGATGATGCACATGCAGATATTAATGCCTATTACCTGGGAGTAAAGGCCGTCTGTAAAAAGGTTGTTTTACAGGTAGAATACATAGATGCCTGGAATAACAGTGATGCGGAGGCAACCGCGGCCGGAGATCTGATCCGGAGCGGGTGTGTGGTTCTTGCATCCAATACCGATCTGGATGCTGTTATGCAGATGGCTGAAAATGCAAAAGAAAGCGGAAAATGCGTATACGCGGTTGGAAGAAACTCTGATATGCGTCAGATGGCAGGAAAGGCCGCGCTGACTTCGGTTGTCAGTGTGTGGTCGGTTTATTATACAGAGCTGTTTGATGCAAAGCTGAATGGCCGCTATATGGAACAGAACTGGAATGGCGGATATGCACAGGGAGCGGTTACAATTTCTACACTGGGAAAAAGTGCATCATCCGGAACCGGTGACAGAGTGAAAAAAACGGAAGAAAAAATAAAAAACGGGAAGAAACAGATTGCATATTTTTCAACACGTGCGCTGGACGGAATTCTGGAATCCGAAAAAGGACAGGAGCAATAGCGTATACAGGCGCGTTCCGGTTGACAAATATCGGGAATATCCCTATAATTATTCTTATTTGAGGAGTGCTGGAGGAATAGACATATGGAAAATGAAGCGGTTTCCAAGAATTTTATTGAACAGATTATTGAAAAGGACCTGGCAGAGGGACATTGTGAAACGGTAAAAACCCGTTTTCCACCGGAGCCAAACGGATATCTGCATATCGGACATGCAAAGTCCATTCTTTTAAATTCAGGGTTAGCAAAAAAGTACGGAGGAGAATTCAATCTCCGCTTTGATGATACAAATCCGACAAAAGAGAAACTTGAGTTTGTAGAGTCTATTAAGGAAGACGTAAAATGGCTTGGAGCAGATTGGGGAGATCGCCTCTTCTTTGCATCAAATTACTTCGATCAGATGTATGAAGCAGCGATTAAACTGATTAAAAAGGGAAAAGCATATGTATCCGATCTGTCTGCAGACGAAATCCGTGAGTATCGCGGTACTCTGACAGAGCCGGGAAAAGAAGACCCATATGCCAAAAGAAGCGTAGAGGAAAATCTTGCGCTGTTTGAAGAAATGAAGGAAGGAAAATGTGAGGATGGAAGTCGTGTACTTCGTGCACGGATTGATATGACTTCTTCCAATATCAATATGAGAGACCCGATTCTTTATCGTGTGGCACATATGACACATCACAATACCGGGGACAAGTGGTGCATTTATCCGATGTACGATTTTGCACATCCGATTGAGGATGCAATCGAGGGAATAACCCATTCCATCTGTACTCTGGAGTTCGAGGATCACAGACCGTTGTATGACTGGGTTGTGACAGAACTTGGATATAAGACCAGTCCGGAAGGGACTCCGAAGCAGATCGAGTTTGCAAAACTGTATCTGACAAATGTTGTAACCGGAAAACGTTATATCAAGCGTCTGGTTGAGGAGAAGATTGTAGATGGATGGGATGATCCACGTCTGGTTTCCATTGCAGCGCTGCGCCGCAGAGGATATACACCGGAATCCATTCAGAAATTTATCGAACTTGGAGGTATTTCCAAGGCAAACAGTTCTACGGATTATGCAATGCTTGAGTACTGTATCCGTGAGGATCTGAAGATGAAGCGTCCACGTATGATGGCAGTTTTAGATCCGGTAAAGGTTGTCATTGACAATTATCCGCAGGGTCAGACGGAGGAACTTCCGGTGGACAATAATCTGGAAAATCCGGAACTCGGAAAGAGAACCGTTCCGTTTACCAGGGAAATTTATATTGAACGGGATGATTTTATGGAAGAACCGCCGAAGAAATATTTCCGTATGTTCCCGGGAAATGAAGTACGTCTCATGAATGCATATTTCGTGAAATGTGTCGGATTTGAAAAGGATGAGAGCGGGAAAGTTACGGTTATCCACTGCACATATGACCCGGCATCAAAAGGCGGAAACAGCCCGGATGGAAGAAAAGTAAAGGGAACCATTCACTGGGTATCGGCAGAACACGGAAAGAAAGTAACGGTTCGCTTATATGAGAACCTCATTAATGAAGAACTTGGCGTATATAATGAAGACGGAAGTCTGAATCTGAATCCGAATTCCCTGACTGTCCTGACAGAGAGCATTGTAGAGCCGGCATTGTTAGAGGCAAAACCATATGAGAGTTTTCAGTTTGTAAGAGAAGGATTTTTCTGCGCAGATTATAAGGATTCAAAGCCGGGAGCGCCTGTATTTAACAGAATTGTTTCTTTGAAGAGTTCTTTTAAGCTGCCGAAAAAATAAAGAATAGACAAAAAGAGGCGTAGAATGAATTTATTATCGGGATTGGAAAAATTTGGTCTGGATCAGATGGATACAGACCACCTCTTTGAAGAGGAAAAAAGTGATACACCTGCACGGAAAGCACCGGAACCGGTGCCAAAAAAAGAACCGGTTCACAGCGAAACTGAGTTCTTACTGGATAAATCCATCCGTTGTCCGGTATGTGATAATGTTTTCCGTACAAGAATGGTAAAAACTGGACGGGTAAAGCGCATGGAACCGGATTTTGATCTACGTCCGCGTTTTCAGTACATTGATACAAATAAATATGATGTATCGTCCTGCCCACAGTGCGGATATACGGCGATGAACCGCTATTTTACCCATTTGTCTACCGGTCAGGTCAAGATGATTGAAGAAGGGGTATGCCATAAGTTCAAAGGGCAGAAGCAGCCAAAAGAAGAACCGATGGAGCCGTATTCTTACGAAAAAGCCATTGAGCGGTATAAATTGGCTTTATATAATACACTGGTGAAAAAGGGAAAGAACAGTGAAAAGGCATATGAGTGCCTAAAGATATCCTGGCTGTACCGCGGCTGGATTGAGGAGCTTTCCAAGGCAGAAAAGAAAGATGAAAAAACACTTGCCGAATGCCGGAAAGAAGAAGCCACGTATTATGAACAGGCATATGAGGGATTTTTAAAAGCGATTGCATCCGAAAATTTCCCAATGTGCGGAATGGAAGAAAGTACCGTAAACCTGTTGATGGCGAATATAGCTTATAAACTTGGAAAGGTGGACATTGCATCCAGATTCATTTCCATGATTCTGACTTCACAGGCAGCTTCCCGAGTGGCAAAAGACCGAGCGATGCTTTTAAAAGAAGAGATTATTGCAAAACTGCACGGCAAAGGATAATCTATGGCTGGAAAATTTTATGCGGTAAAAAAGGGAAAAGTTCCGGGAATTTATACCTCATGGGATGCATGTAAAAGTATGGTGCATGGATTTCCGGGAGCTGTCTATAAAGGGTTTGCGACACGCGCAGAAGCGGAACAGTTTCTGGAAGAAAAAAAAGAGGAACAAAAGGAACCGGAAAATTATGCGTTTGTCGACGGTTCGTTTAACAGTGCTACTTCCGTCTATGGATATGGCGGATTTCTCGTGACAAAGGGAGAACGTCACGTGATCAGCGGAAGCGGCAATGATCCCCAGATGGCATCGATGCGCAATGTGGCAGGAGAGGTGTTAGGCAGCATGGCTGCGGTAAAAGAAGCTGTTGCCATGGGACTTACCGACTTAACCATTTATTATGACTATATGGGAATAGAGATGTGGGCAACCGGAGCCTGGAAGCGGAACAAACAGGGAACGATTGCCTATTATGATTTTATACAGTCCGTGAATGATAAAATTTCCCTTCATTTTGTGAAAGTGAAAGGACATTCCGGGGTAGAAGGAAATGAAGAGGCAGACCGGTTGGCAAGACTTGCTGCCGGGGTAGATTAGACAGACAGGGGTGACAAAGTGAGCGTATTTAATGTAGAACTGAAAAAAGTGGTGGATGACAGTTACGATATTGAGATGGGGTACCATCTGGAGGATCAACTGGTAGAGGATTTAGAGACCGGTCTTCTGGGAAAAATCAGGAAGTTTGCCGTGATCACGGATTCCAATGTACTGGATCTGTATGCAAAACCAATCAGTGAAAAGCTGAGCAAGGCTGGATTTAAAGTGGAACTGTTCGTATTTCCCGCAGGAGAAAAAAGTAAGACCAGACAGACGAAGGCGAAGATTGAAGATGCCATGCTGGAAAAAGGGTTCCGCAGAGATTGTGCTGTGATTGCAATCGGCGGAGGTGTTGTTACGGATCTGGCAGGATTTCTGGCAGGAACATATGGCAGAGGCGTACCGTTTATCAATTATGCGACCACACTTCTGGCTGCTGCAGATGCATCCGTGGGCGGAAAGACTGCCGTTGATACACCGCTTGCAACGAATCTGATTGGACTTTTCAATCAGCCGCGCAAGGTCTACATTGATATTGCCGCATGGAAAACCCTTCCGAAACGTCAGATGGCAAGCGGCATGGCAGAGACCATCAAGCATGCATGTCTGGCGAGCCGTGAAATGTTTGAGTTTATCGAGGAAAACTTGGATGATATTATGAGTTTCCAGAAGTTTGCCTGCGAATATATCGCAGAGAACAACTGTACGATCAAGTATGATGTTGTTATGAAAGACGAGAGAGAAAGCGGACTGCGCGAAGTCCTGAATTTAGGACACACGGTGGGACGCGCCATTGAAACTGTCAGTGACTACCGGCTTCTGCACGGCGAGGCACTTTCCATCGGAATGGCGGCTATGGTACTGCTTTCGGCACGCCTTGGCTATATGTCAGAGGAAGAGGCAGAGCGTGTGACTAAGCTGTATGCGCGTGTGGGACTTCCGACAAGAATTCCGGATTATATTGATCGTGAGGCTCTGGTTAAGAAGCTTTATACCGACAAAAAGGTGCGTGACGGAAAGTTACGCTTTGTGATCGAAAAAGGCATTGGCGATGTAGTGGAGTTTGCACCGAATGTGTATGCCAAGCCGATCGAGGAGAGTCTGGCAAGAGAGATTATTATGGAACTGTAAAGGTTATACGAGGACGATGGGCTGTCGGTATTCGTTTGGTAATTCGGTCTGTATCTGCATGGAAGATGTAGTGCGGTACAGATCAGCACAGGCTACATCGTGTAAAAAACGTTTGTATGCAATTCCATGAAGGATAGAAGAAGCATCTGCAACTTTGGTAATCAAAGGAACGGATGCTTCTTTTTTGATGGCAGAAAGAAGCACAGAGGAATCCCTGCGGAAACCAAGCACACGCAGATATGGAATGCCATCCGGCTGCCAGAGCGCAGCATAATCGTCCTGCCGGATGTTGAGCAGGATGTGGAGCAGTGCACGGCAGATGCGTGTGTATGTTGTATTTTTGCTTTTTAAGAGATCGGCAAACTGCGAAAAGCTTAAAAAATGTTCAAGCTGCTGTGTGATCCGGTGGGACAGATCCTTGCCACAGTCTGCAAAGCCAGCATAGCCTCCATCGTACAGTGCCCATAACCGGGTGTAGAGAGCCTGAGAAAAAGCATCCGTGTCCAGAAGAAGGTTCTGCTGTGCCAAAGCGGCAAGGAGGGTGGCGGAAGTCTCGGGAAGCATCTGCGAAAGCCCGAAATCATAGCCGTCTGTACTTATACACATGGAATGGTTGTGGTTACCGTCATTTTCAGACGGCGCAAGCAGGGCGTTTCTTATGGCAGTTGCAGAGGCATAGGTTACACCTGTTTTTGTGCTATGGTAACCTTCCCCGATACGTTGGACCGGCATACTGGAAAAAGTTCTGTCATGTACGCTGTTTATGGAATTCCAGCGGGCGATTGCTTTTTCGTATTCTAAGGCCAGAATATTGTTCGGAGATGCCAGAAAAGAAGAAACCGCATCAGAAGAAAAGGAAGGCAGCAGGGAACACAGTGCGTGGCTTCGTGCGACAGGAAACGGATTTCCCTGCTTCATGTTATAAGAAACCAGCATCTGATAGTCCGAAGCATTTTTGGAAAGAACTTCGACAATTGCCTGCATAAGTTCTTTTTCCGGAGTTTCACAGCCATAGCAGAGCGTGTCAACGACGCCTGTTTTTCCGAGAAGCTGTACGCCTCCGGCAGCAAAATATTCCGCGGAAGCGGTCGCCCATACAGCCGGAAGTTCGAGTACCAGATCGGCACCGCCGAGAAGTGCCATGCGGGTGCGCGTGTATTTGTCGGCAATGGCAGGAAAACCGCGCTGCATAAAATCTCCGCTCATGGCAACGATCACAAAATCTGCTCCTGTAAGGTGGCGTACGGTTTCCATCTGATATTGGTGTCCGTTGTGAAACGGATTGTATTCGGCGATAATTCCTGCTGTTTTCACGTTTGCCTCCTGTTCGGTCGTTTCTTCTGCCTGTTTTTCTGTTAAAATATTAACACAGCTTTTCGAGGATTTCCACTTGTATAAGAAGGAAAATGTGTTTATAATGGAAAAAGATTGTGGATTTCCACAAAATGAATAAGGACAAGGGAGAATTCAAATGAACGTATTAGTAATCAACTGCGGAAGCTCTTCCCTGAAGTACCAGCTGATCAACTCTGATTCAGAAGAGGTACTTGCCAAGGGCTTATGCGAAAGAATCGGAATTGACGGAAGACTGGTTTACCAGAAAGAGGGAATGGATAAGGAGATCACGGAAGCTCCGATGCCAACCCACAAAGAGGCCATTCAGATGGTTCTTGATGCACTGCATAATCCAAAGAGTGGAGCAGTAAAGGATCTGAGCGAAATCGACGCAGTTGGACATCGTGTTGTACATGGTGGAGAGAAGTTTGCAAAGTCGGTGGTACTGACAGAAGAAGTGCTTGCAAAGGTAGAAGAGTGTAATGAACTTGCACCGTTACATAACCCGGCAAACCTGATCGGTATCCGTGCGTGTCAGGATCTTATGCCAAATGTACCGATGGTTGGTGTATTTGATACAGCGTTCCATCAGACAATGCCAAGAAAGGCATTCCTGTACGGACTTCCATATGAATATTATGAGAAATATAAAGTAAGAAGATACGGATTCCACGGAACCAGCCACAGTTTTGTATCCAAAGCATGTGCAGAGTATCTGAAACTGGATCTGAAAAACAGCAAGATTATTGTAGCGCATCTTGGAAACGGAGCATCTGTCAGTGCTGTATTAAATGGAGAATGTGTGGATACTTCTATGGGTCTGACTCCACTGGAGGGACTGGTTATGGGAACCCGTTCCGGAGATATTGATCCGGCAATCATGGAATTTATCGCAAAGAAAGAGAACCTCGACATCGATGGTGTCATGAATGTGTTAAATAAAAAATCCGGTGTTGAAGGATTATCCGGTGTATCCAGTGATTTCCGCGATCTGGAAGCTGCTTATAATGAAGGAAATCCACGCGCCATTGATGCCTGTGAGGTATTTGCTTACCGTGTGGCAAAATACATCGGTGCATATGTTGCAGCAATGAATGGTGTGGATGCGATCGCATTTACTGCAGGTATCGGAGAGAATACTTCTTTCATTCGTGAAAAGATCGTTTCTTATCTGGGATATCTGGGAATCAAGCTTGATAAGAAGACAAACGATGTGCGTGGCGTGGAGGAAATTATTTCCACACCGGATTCAAAAGTTACCGTATGTGTCATTCCGACCAACGAGGAGCTTGCAATCTGTCGTGAGACCGTAGCACTGGTAAAATAAATGTTGATAAATTTGTTGATAATTTGTAAAAATTAGTTGACAAAGCAGGACACCCTATGTATAATTGTTTAGGTGTGAATAGGAGAATAGTGTGAAAATTGATCTTTCAATCATTACAAAATCCATAAACAAGGAATTGACACAGGAGGCGGACATCTCGCTCACTTCCTTTCGTTCCCGCTTGGGAGATTTTCCTATTGTTCGCAAAGCACCGGTGACATTGCAGATCCGTAATGAGGAGAATGTGGCGGTATTCGTTAAGGGTACGGTTGATATTGATGTGATGATTCCGTGTGCGCGGTGTCTTGAAGAAGTTCGGACGCCGATCCGTTTTGACATAGATAAGAAACTCACTGTTCGGGAAGAGGGGCTTGTCGATGAAGAGATGGAGGAACCGGATTACCTGATTGGGTTTGAACTGGATGTAGATAAACTTGTCTACGCCGAGATTTTGGTGAACTGGCCAATGAGAGTTCTGTGCAAGGACGATTGCAAAGGAATTTGTAAAGTCTGCGGGATGAACTTGAATAAGGGAGCCTGCAGTTGCCAGAGAACAGAACTTGATCCAAGAATGGCAGCAATCCAAGATATATTTAACAGGTTTAAGGAGGTGTAAACAAATGTCAATTTGTCCAAAGAATAAATCTTCTAAGGG
>ENA-UABC01000145-UABC01000145.1-human-gut-metagenome-genome-assembly--contig:-NODE-145-length-10020-cov-4.334069_pt1 | contig 10020 bp, 8 predicted proteins | sample MGYA00243866_ERZ654199 | MGnify/ENA primary metagenome ERZ654199 (study PRJEB26926, sample SAMN06165196) | human gut metagenome | biome: ENVO:00009003; feature: ENVO:2100002; material: ENVO:00002003... | reverse complement strand
CGGCGGAACTTCCAACGCCAACATTTTAGCTTCTCTTTACAGTATTCTGGAACAAAATCTGAAAGATTTGGAGGAAGCAGAGGATAAATATGAGGATGCATTAACTAATGCTGCTTTTGAATTACAAACTTTGCAGTTAAAGCTTTCCAGTCTCCAACAGGCAGTCACGGAGGCGAAGGAAGATTATGAGATCCAGCTGGCGCAGGCAAAGCTGACCTATGAGACTTCCCTGTCCGGCGCAGAACGGGCAGAGAGCGATTATAATACTACGGTGGAAAAAGCTAAGTCCGATCTGGCAGCTCTGAAAAGTACTTATGAAGATGCCAAAGAGAATCTGGAACTGTTTGAAAGCAGTGTGGGAGACGGATATTTCTATGCCTCGGAGGACGGAACGATCCTGCGGACCATGGTGCGGGCGGAGCAGGCTCTGACTTCCGATGCAGTGGTATTCGTTTACAGCAATCCGAAGGAGCTGACGGTCACCGTATCGGTAGATCAGTCGGATATTACAAAACTGACTGTAGGCGACAGTGCTTATGTGCAGTCCTCCGCAGGCAGCGGATATACCGGTGTGATCACAGCCATTGATCCGGTATCCTCGTCTAGCAGCCGTACCAGTGTCACTTACAGCGTGACGGTACAGATCAATGTAGAAGATGAGGAGGACAGTTTAAGTGCCAACGAATCCGTCACCGTAGTCTTCGGCATGACGGAGGAAGAGATCGAGCAGTTACAGCAGAGACAGAGTATGCAGGGAGGACAGACACAGTCATGAAATTAAAAAGCCCACATTTTGATAAACTGAAATCCCTCACGAAAAAGCAGAAAAAACTGATCCTGGCGGGGATCGCATTACTTCTGCTGATCCTGGCAGCCTGCTATACCGTGTTTATTGCACCGTTACTTCAGAAAGAACAGTGGATCTACAAAGAAGAGACGGTGGAGCGTGGTACTTTAAAGGTAGGTGTGACGGAGAGCGGCTCTCTGGAATACAACACAAAATCCATAGATTACGATCTGACTCTGGACGTCAGTGATGATGACGAGGATGACAGTGATGATGACGATGATACCGTACAAAAATATCTGAAGATAGAGGAGATCTACGCCGCCAGCGGGCAGCGTGTCACCGAAGGCGAGGAACTGCTGAAATTCACGGAAGACAGCGTGGAGGCGGTTCGGGCGCTGTTGCAAAATGCGGTAGTGGAGGCGCAGGCAGACTATGCGGAGGCAGAGAGTACCTATGAATTGTCCCTGCTGGAAGCCCAGACCGACTACGATACCCAGAAGATCAGTGCTTCCTATGCGGCATCCATCCGCAATACTTCCGGTACGAGCGTGACGAACAAAGTGGCATCTCTGCAGGTACAGCTGGAGCAGAAGCAGGCCAACGCAGCTTCTCTGCAGGAGAAGCTGACAGAAGCCCAGGAAGATTATCAGGATGCATTGGAGACCTACGAAGCGGCAAAAGAAGGTTATGAAGGCGCCGGAACCGATAATACAGTGAATTTTATGACGATCCAGAATGGTTATCTCAGTGCCAGATCCAAATACCAGCAGGCAAAATCAGCGTTGACGCAGGCAGAGGATGCTTTATCGGAGAATGAAAGTGCTATTACCGATCTGCAGAACCAGCTGGCAGCGGCACAGGCAAAGCAAAAAATCGATAAGCTGGATACAGAAGAGACCTATCAGGAAGCGGTGATCACCGGGCAGAATGCCCAGACCACTTACAACGCTGCTGTGGAAGATCTGAAGGAGACCTTACAGGAAGCGGAAGAGACGAAAGAAAAACGGGAAGAACAGTTACAGGCCTTTGAAGATTTCGTCGGAAGTGATGGTATTCTCTATGCCACAGAGGATGGTGTGATCACAGAGGTCAGCTACGAAGCGGGAGATCGCCTGACGACGACAGGAGCTCTGTTTTCCTATGCAACGTCGGATGACATGAGAATCTCCGTGGATGTGACCCAGGAGGATATTGTGGACCTACAGGTGGGAGATGCGGTAGATATCACCTTTACGGCATACCCGGAGGATTCCTATACCGGAAGCATCCTCTCCATCAATACCACGGCTACTTCCGATTACAGCAACACGGTAAGCTACACTGTGGAGATCAGCGTGGAAGGTGAACTGGAGCAGCTCTACGGCGGCATGACGGCAGATGTGATCTTCGTTACCGAAGAAAAAGAAGATGTCCTCTATGTATCCCGTAAGGCGATCGTAGAAGAGAACGGCAAGACCTATGTCTATCGTAAGACAGCACTGGGTGGCAGGGAACTGGCAGAGGTAGAGACCGGCATTACCAACGGTGTGGACATTGAGATCCTGTCAGGACTGGAAGAGGGCGATACCATCTACCTGGCAAGTAAGGTCAGCTCCGAGGCAGAAGTCAAGAGTACGGAGGAGACTGCCGATTCCGGCAGCAGTTCTGATACCGCAGTCGGCAGTGATATGGAGCTTCAGGAATTCGATGAATCCCTTATGCCAGAGGATATGCAGATGCCTTCCGGAGGAGCAATGCCCCAGGGTGGTCCCGGAGGCAGCGGTTCCGACAGCTTCGGCGGCGGAATGCCGGGCGGTCCCGGAGGACAATAAATCAGGCGGATGGAGCAAATGTTGAGAAGCAGACAGGAATGATTGGGAACAGTTATGAAGCAGAATGAAAATGGGAAAAAGATCAAAGAAAATATAAGAAATCAAATGCGCCGGATTGGATCATGGAAAAGCTGGTCGAAAAGACGCAAGCTCACCACAGGTGTCTGTGGTGTCTGTGTGATTGCTGTAGTGGCTGGTGCCATTGGTCTCTCCGGTGGTTCCGATACGGAAGTCATCTATAAAGAGACCACGGTAAAATACGGGACACTGGTCAAAGGTGTGACGGAGAGCGGCTCTGTGGACATCGGTACGGTGGATCAGACCTTTGATCTGGATATGAGTGCCCTACAGAGAACGGATACCTCCGGCAGCAGTTCCTCCGGTAGTACTGCCGGCAGCAGCTCTGGTTCCGGTGGATTTGGCGGCATGAGTGCTTCTGGCGGCGGAGCTCAGGGAGGCTTAGACATGTTTGGTCAGATCTTCAATATGGGCGGCAGCAGCTCCGGCAGCAATGGTGACGATTCTACCCTGACCGTGGCAGAGGTAGTGGTCTCCGTGGGGCAGCAGGTGTCCGAGGGAGATCCCCTGTACCTGCTGGAAGAAGACAGTGTCTCCGACCTGGAAGACGAACTGCAGTCTAACGTAGAGAAAGCAAAAGCGGATCTGGAGGCGGTGGAAGCCGACCAGACCCTGTCAAAACAACAGGCAAAATACACTTATGACAGCAGCACTGCTTACGGCAGTTATATTGATACCGAGTACAGTACTACATTGCAGGAACTTCAAAATACGGTAGATTCTGCGGAGAGCACGCTGGAGCAGGCGAAGAGCAGTCTGGAAGATTATCGGGCACAGCTGGAAGAAGTAACGGCAGCCTATGAGGATGCGGCACAGGTATTGTCGAACTGTAAATACAGCCTGAACAGTACCGACGCAGCAGATGATACTTACGGATATGTCTATTATGCGCAGCTGACGGAGCAGGCACAGTCCACGGCAGATTCCCTGGAGCAGCAGAAGGAAGAGCTGGAACAGAGAGTAGAGCAGGCGGAGGAAAATGTAACCACTGCCGAAACCGCCTACAATAAGGCAAAACGGGAATTGGAGCAGGGGAAACTGACCGTAGCTGAGACAAAAAAACTGCGGACACTGGCTTACAATACCGCACAGGAGACCTATGACATTGCACTGGGGTATCTTGCGCAGGAATTGTCCGATCAGCAGGAAACCTATAATGAGACACTGGAAAAATGGAATGAGTTCAGCACTTATATCGATGGTAATGCAGTATGTGCAAGATACAACGGTGTCATCACCGGCGTGGAGCTTGAGGCCGGAGACAAGATCAGTACCGGAACCTCTCTGGTTACCTTATACGATATGGACGAAGTGACCATAACGGTAACGGTGGATGAAGATGACATGACGGATATCTCTCTGGGATCTGCAGCGAATATTGCATTGACGGCATATCCGGAAGATATCTTTACGGCAAAGGTGACGGCTATCGGAGATGCGACATCGGATTCCAGTGGAAATATAACTTATGACGTGACTGTCACATTAGAAGGAGATGTCTCCGGACTGTTCCAGGGCATGACCGCAGATGTAACTTTCGTTACGGAACAAACGGAAGAAGTGCTGTATGTCTCACGCAGAGCCATTATCACAGAGGATGACAAGACTTATGTAAAAGTGAAGACAGCAGATGGCAGCATTGTGAAAAAGGAAATAACGACAGGACTGTCAAATAGTTCTAACGTGGAGATCTCCGGAGATATTGCAGAAGGAGATACCGTATTGATCGAAAGCAGCATTACGAAGTAGAGCGGAGACCTGTGGGAAAGTAAGGTCAATGGAAGGGAAGAAGTAGAATATGAGATTATCCGAAATATTGCGTCTGGTGTGGCTGAACCTGTCACAGAATAAATTCAAAGTGATCCTGACTTCCATCGGTATCGTTGTAGGATCTGCCACTATTATGCTGGTATTGGCAATCGGTACCGGCGGAAAAGAAGAAGTGGCGGAGCAGTTCAAGAACCTGAATGCCGGAGCCATTGATATTTCCTGCGACAGCAGTGACAGCGGTGGTTTTAGCTTTGAAATGCCGGGCGGTGGAGGAAGCGTTACCGTCACAAATATGGGCGGAGGTCCCGGAGGAGGTTCCGGCGGCGGTATGTCCGGTGGTCCCGGCGGGGGAATGGATTTCGGCGGATTTTTCGGATTCGGACAGGAGGAAGAGAGCGAAGCCGTGACATTGACCAGTGAAGACGGTGATGATCTGGCGACTTTTGTATCGGGAATCTCTGCAACTACGATCTCTTATTCCACTACAGCATCGGTGGAGGGAGGCGATATGACCTCTGCTTCCTATTACACCATTGCCGGTGTGGAGGACAATTATGCCACCATCAGTAATCTGGAAATGGCCATCGGGGATTTCCTTACAGAAGAAAACAACGAGAGCAAGGAAAAGGTGTGCGTACTGGGTGCCACCGTGGCAAAGGAAATTTTTGGAAGCGCCTACGATGCTTATGACGGTATAGTCTATATTGATGGCCGCCCCTATATAGTGTCAGGGGTACTATCCGAGATGGGAACTGTGGCATCCGGCATCAGCCCGGATACGGCGATCTATGTACCTTACGAAACCGGCATCAAATACATTACCGGTACGAGCATTAGTCCAACCATTACCGTGGTCGCAGAAGATGCGAATCAGGTGGACACTGTAATGACAGGGGTGGAGAGTGCTTTAAAAGAAAGTTATCCCAACACCACATTTACCATCAGCGATGCCGGAAGCAAGATGGAGGCAGCCTCTGCTTCCAACGAGACACTGACATTACTGTTAATCTCCATGGCGGTGATCGTATTTATTGTCGGCGGTATCGGCATTATGAATGTATTGTTTGTATCCATCAAGGAGCGTACCAACGAGATCGGTATTCTGAAAGCACTGGGCTGTTCCCGGAAGGATATCCTGTTGGAGTTTTTATTGGAGGCAAGCTTTACCAGTCTGGTAGGAGCCGTAATAGGGGTGCTGGTGGCTCTTGGAATTACGCCATTCGTGCAGCTGTTCAATGTGAGAGTGTCCCTGTCGGTACAGGGTGCAGTATTGTCGCTGTTGTTTGGTGGCCTCACCGGAAGTATCTTCGGCTTCTATCCGGCATATAAGGCATCGAGACTGATCCCCGTAGAAGCTTTAAATCAGGAGTAGTGCGAAAGGTGTAAGGATTATGATGGAAAACGCAATGATCACCATGAAAAAAATAAATAAAGGCTATATGCTGGGAGAGGAGCGTCTACCGATCCTGAAGGACATCAATTTTCAGGTAAATAAGGGAGAATATGTGGCAATCTTAGGCCCATCCGGTTCCGGTAAGACTACGTTAATGAATATGGTCGGCTGTATGGATGTGATGGACAGTGGGGAATATTATCTGGATGGCATGGCAATCCACGAGACCAAGGAGGACGATCTGACCATGGTACGCAACCAGAAGATCGGGTTCATTTTCCAGAACTATCAGCTGATCCCGACCTACAATGTCATGCAGAATATTATCATGCCCCTGCTGATGCGTGGCATGACTCATGAGGAAGCAGAAGAAAAGTGTAAAAATACTATCAAACTGCTGGGGCTGGATCATCGTATCGGACATAAGCCCAACGAATTGTCCGGCGGACAGAAGCAGAGAGTATCCATTGCCAGAGCACTGGTGGGACAGCCGGCAATCCTTCTGGCGGATGAGCCTACCGGTGCTCTGGATCAGACCAGCGGCAGAGAAGTACTGAAACTGTTCTGGGAACTGAACGATATGGGCAACACAATCGTCATGATCACCCACGACCTGGGTGTTGCCCAGTTTGCCAAACGGATCGTGCGTATTGTGGACGGACAGTTACAGGAATAAGGGATAGTCACTCAGCCAACGGGAAAGAGGCTGGGACTGTTCCAGACCGGATTTCAGGGTACGGTCGGCATCCGATTTATTTTCTGCCGGTATTATCAGCAGAAATTCTTTCCCATCCATAAGTACACCGCAGAATACGGTTTTCAGATCCCGGGAGATAAGAAACATATTTCCCGGGATATTTGTTACAGATTCGGTCAGGCAGGAGTAATAGGGTTCTTCATCGATAAAAGGTGCATAGAATCCCATGTCATCCGCACCTTCCACGAAAAGCCTCTCTCCGTTCATCCAGACATTTCCCGCTATGGCGTCTTCCTGATTCCCCCAAAGATAATGTAAGGCTTTCCCGTGGATCTCCACCGATACCTGTTCGAAGGTATCCGGTTCCGTCAGACTGACCAGCATTCCGGTTCCGGTATAGTCATAATCCTTTTTGATGGGAGTATGATAATAGCGGATCCCGTAGTCTCCAAGGCAAAATAAGGCAAATACGAGCAGAAAAATCAGAATGCCGCAGAAAACGGTTCTTAATTTTTTATTTCGCATCATGGTTCTTGCCTCCTTTTTATCTTATTATACAATCAGATATCCATACTGGCAATGAGCTGAAACATTTCCTCGGCGGTCATGTGATCTGCGGTGATCACGTATACATAATTGTCAGCTTCATAATAAGCCATGGCGTAACCATCCACATAAGTATATACCGTGGCAATGTGACCGCCGATGACATGTTCCTCTTCGGCATCGTATTCATTGTCTAATACGAGTGTCAGGGCATTATTTGCGGAAATTAGCATTTGCTCCCAGATGAGCTGCTCTCCGGCATTGTTTTCATAGAAAATTTCACAAAAAAGAGGACTGTCTCTTCGGTCTGTCTCTGTATAGCCCTCCGGGATGCAGGTCGGTATCGTGGGAGTGAGTACCGCATCTTTTTCCTCGGAAGAGTAGTTATACTGCGTAGCATCCTCGCGCAGGGTCTTTAGTGTCATGAAAAACTTATCCCGATAGGCATCCACACTTAACGTCAGAACCAGTCCGGCACATACGATACCGGTGAAAAAGATTGCCATGCGTTTTAGGAGCTGTTGTGCACCGGTCAGCACCGGATGGGCTTCCCGGCGGATCACTTTTTGCATTTTTTGTTCAAAACGTTTTGAAAATACATATTCCCGATCAACCTGATTTTCTAATGCTGTTATCATGGCATTGTCCACCACAGGCATATGCTGATAGAGCCATTCATCCGTTATTTCCATGGATCTCATTATTTTCCTCCCGTTTATTCAAAGCTTCCTGTATCATAATCTTTCCCCGGGATAATCGCTGCCGGATCGTTCCTTCGGTGATGTTTAATACTTTTGCGATTTCATCGTTGTCCATATTGCCGGAGTATTTGAGGAGAAATACATCCCGGTATTTTACGGGCAGGCACCTAAGGATGTCCAGTATTCCGTCATCCACATCCGTCTCCGCATAAGTCACCGGGACATTACATTCTTCCAGCTCATCCACATAGATTTCCCGTTGAAATTGATGGTTTCGCTTCCGGTAAATATCTATAGTCGCATTTTTCGTTATGGTAAGCAGGTAGCGTTTCGTCGCCGTGGCGTTGATTTCCCCTATTTTTTCCATGTTTTTCGCAATTTTTATAAACGTCTCATGTACGGCATCTTCCGCAAGAAAAGTATCCTTCAGCACATTCAGAGCTACTTTCATCATAAGGTGCCGATAGGTTTCATAGAGAATCGCAAACTTTTGTTTGTCTTCTTCGGCGTCGATCATCATCAGATATATCATTTGTTGTTCCCAGGCCTTTCAATGAGTCATAACGAAGGTTCCTGTTCCTATTGTTACAAAAACGTAAAAATATTTCAATTGCAGGTTTATATGTTTGTCCCAATAGTATCTTTTGGGTAACCGGGGCACTTTATTGTGCCTGCTTTACGAACGACAAGGCGGCGCAGATTGCCGTACAGACGGTACAGGAGTATTTGGAGGAGACTCCTGACAGCAGTGTCAAAAATGTGATCTTTAATGTGTTTAAGAATGAGGATTTGCAGATCTATGAGAGAATTCTTCGGTCGTAGATTTTCGATTACTCTAAATGCAGAGAAAAACTTGCACCCGGCAGATTGCTGTGATACATTGGCTGTAAAAGAAATACAAGAGAGGAAAAGAAAATGGCAGGATATCTGATTAAGGATACCACAAAAGAAGAGCGGGAGCAGATCGTTGCGGAGTCTCTGGGATATATGGAAGCCAACTGTGATGGCTGTACTTCGGGACTGGCGGAAATGTATCAGGCATACATCGACGGGAAGAAGGAGCTTCGGGACATCAACATGGAATTTCATGCAGGTTATGTATCCGGAGAGGAAGTGCCCGGCCGCAGGTCTTGTCCCATGTAATAATAGTGTGCGGGAAAGATGGATTTCCGGCATAAATAAAATGTTATCTGCAAAAACTCTTAGTAACAGAATGCGAAAGGCAGGAAAGAGAAATGCAGATGAGAGACGATCTTGGAATTACAACAAAACTGGAAAATGGCAAGGCTTATCTGGAATTTGCCCTGCCGGAAAAGATAGGGCGTTTGCTGTCCGCTTTACAGATTGAGATCTGGGAAGGTGCGGAGGGCGAACGCCTTGTTTTTCATGGGGAATACTCATTAGAAGAAGCGGATTCCATGACGGCGTTGCTGTTGCGGCCGCATCTCTGGGACGGCATGCGGGATCCCTATGTCTATCTGGTGAAGGCGCAGGGAAGGTTCGGAACCGTGGAGTATGGAGAAAATATGGGGGGTACAAAGAACGAGGAAGAATCAGATCATGCTGAGGATATAACCGAGGCAGTGGAAGTGTACTGGCAGCAGGAACTGGCAATTTATGACGTGCATGTCATCGATAAAAAGGGAATCTTTCTCAATGAAAAAGAGTTTCTGCCACATGAAGTAGTCTACCGGCTTCCCCCGCAGATCAGTGATGCCGGGACGAGGGTGGAGCAGGTACGAAGAGATCTGGAACGGCTGGTCCGGATGGGGGTAAATGTGATCCGGCTGGAAGGAACCGGAACCGGGGCAGAGGGGGTGAACTGCTCCGAAGTGAGAACGTTTTACAGCCTGTGCAGAAAGCGTGGATTCCTCACTGGGGACCTGTGGATAAGACCGGAAAATCTTCCGGTATATCGTGGATTATCCGGAGAAACGGCAGAAGATGCACTTCTTTCGGCGGATGGCAGGACACTGACAGAGCGATACTACTATTATCAGGCAAAATGGAGCAGCGAACCGGTGCTCTATCCGGTACTTTCCACTCTGCATCGTCAGGAGAACGGATTACTTTCTCTGACAATTTACAGCAATCAGAAAAAAGTGGTGCTCTATGTAGATGGAGTACTTTTTTTATTCCAGTCGGCCGCATCCGGTGATCCGGAGTTTATTTTTGAAGATATTCCTGTGGCGAAGCTGCCGCTGCATCTGGCGGCGGAGGCAGGAAATTTAAGC
>ENA-UABC01000144-UABC01000144.1-human-gut-metagenome-genome-assembly--contig:-NODE-144-length-10045-cov-3.599900_pt1 | contig 10045 bp, 10 predicted proteins | sample MGYA00243866_ERZ654199 | MGnify/ENA primary metagenome ERZ654199 (study PRJEB26926, sample SAMN06165196) | human gut metagenome | biome: ENVO:00009003; feature: ENVO:2100002; material: ENVO:00002003... | reverse complement strand
CAACCCGTACAAGTCTGCCAGCACATTAGCTTTGTTGTTATACATCATATTCAGGAAAATATAAATGCCAATGTTTGACAATAATCCACAAGGCATTTGACTTTAACTCCTTTAACTACTCTAACTTCTTTAACTCCTAATAATAAAAGCATTTGTCTTAACTCCTTAACTTCATAACTCCTTAACTCCTAAAATAATAAATGATCTCCACCGGCATTTTCGGGGGCTCTTTCAACCCCATACACAACGGACACGTAGAGCTGGCGCGCCAGCTGTTGGCAAGTGCGGGGCTCGATGAAATATGGTTTGTCGTGTCGCCGCAAAACCCGTTTAAGCGTGCTGCCGACCTGCTTGACGACGAGCTGCGCCTAAAGATGGTTGAGCTTGCGCTCGAAGGCGAGCAGCGCATGCACGCATCCGACTACGAATTTCGCATGCCCCGTCCGTCGTATATGTGGCATACCCTTCAGTCGATGAGCCGCGACTATCCCGACCGCCGGTTCGTATTGCTCATAGGTGCCGACAACTGGGAGCGCTTCAATGAGTGGTATGCCTGGCGCGACATTCTCAGCCATTATCGCATAGTGATATATCCCCGTGGCGGTTCAGCCGTCGACGCCTCGTTGCTGCCCGAAGGAGTGAGCCTGGTTAACACCAGTCTGATAAACATCAGCAGCACGCAGATAAGGCAGCTCCTTGCCGAACGCCGCCCCATAAGCGGCCTTGTGCCCGATAGCGTGGCCCGATATATCAGCGACAACGGTCTGTATGCTCCTAACGTTTAAGTCGGTTAATAACACATCGGAGCTATTTTTTCCGTAAGTCAGACATTGTTCTTATTGCATTGCTAATTGTTAAAACACAGCATGAAATAGGTAAAAACTCAGGACAAAAATATTTTTCATTCTAGAAAATCAACTTATAACGTATGTTAAAGACAACGGCATCGATACCACATTTCTTTAACATACGTTTATTTTTATACCTGTTTTAAACTTCAAAATCACCCCTTTTTAGCTCACAAATGCCTGCTTTTAATGTCGTAAACGTATGCTTTTGTGATGCTAAACCTATCGTTTACGGGTGAAAAGTGGCCGAGTAATGTTTGTTAACACTTGAGATTTTTAATTGAAAGGTACGTAAAACGCATCATATCAGTAACTTAACAAAAATGCTCATTTTTTGAGATTTTTCGGCCTAAATCACAAATTGTCATGAGCACCGCTATTCTGAGGGCGTTAATTGAATGTTAATTTAGGAGTTAAGGAGTTATGAAGTTAAGGAGAAATTCCTTGAGCATAGTGAAAAAAGACAAATGCCTTGTTGTGTTTAGGAGTTAAAGTCAAATGCCTTGTGGATTAATAACAACGACATGTAGCAACAAGAGTAATGTGCCGGCTGATTTGCAATCTGCCGGAATTGAGTATAAGGATTTTCAATCCGCTTGCTTCCTATTTTTAATTAATAGGTATGGGTTTCGGATCAAAGATCCTTATACTTAATGCTGTCGGATAGCATATCCGACAGAACAATAGCCTTGTTGCTTCCGTGCTTATGGGCGCTCTTAATCTATGGATTCCGCATCGAGTGCGAGATAAGGATTTATTTTAGTAGTTAAAGGAGTTAAAGTCAAATGCCTTGTAGCTTAAAAACAAACGGCATATACCAACAAAGCTATTGTGCCTATGCCGCCGGATATGTACCGGCAAGAGGCTATTGTGCCGGCTGATTTTTTGTCCCACGACATCATTACGCAAACAAGGCACGCCCTACTTATACACGATCTCTTGATTTCCACAGGCAAATATACAAAATATCTGTGGGCAATCTGCTATTCTTACATTCTTTTCGCATCCCGTCCCACAAAATCGCGCATTATCAAAACAAAGTTGTTGTTATTCGTTTTTAGGCTTGCCGTATTTTTCTGAAACAGCTCGGTGTTCTTGTTGCCCCATTCAATCATGGCGTCGATAATCGGAATTAAGGTTGCTCCGAGTGGTGTTATGGCATATTCAGAACGCGGAGGCAGTTCGGGGTATATGGTCTTTGACACCAGTCCGTCTTCAACAAGCTCTTTAAGCTGCAAGTCGAGCACGCGCGGCGTGGCTTCGGGAAATATCTTATGAAGCTCGCTCGGCCTGAGCGTCTTGTCGCGCAATTCGTCCAAGATGCACGACTTCCATTTTGAACCTATCAGACTCATCGTAAGGCGTAGCGGACAGTCGAGGTTAACGGGTATCTTTCTTTCATACATGGTATTGTTCGTCTTAATGTTTGTGCAAAAGTAAACATAATAATCCGAAAAGTGAATATACTGATATATTTTTCAGTATCTGAATAATTTTTCGGTACTTGCAAAAATGTTTACTATCTCGTATCTTTGCACACGATAAGTTGCATTCAGGCCGGTTAGACGCCCTTGCGTCTTGTTTGCGCTTTCATTATAAAATGAACCTTTAAATTATGAAAACATTATGAGAGCAAGTATTGAAGAATACAAGGCTGTTGAGGCAGCAGCCATGAAGTTTGTCAGAAGTGTTGCCGAAGGCGACAGCAGTTATGCCAAAGAACTGTTTATAGACGAGGCCGTGCTGTTTGGCTATCTTGACGGAAAACTTGAGCACGGAAGCATAAATCAGTTTTATAACAATGTCGACTCGGTTGGCGGAGGCGCAGACTTCAAGGCTCGTGTAGACGTGATTGCCGTTGAAGAAACGCTTGCCGTGGTGCGCGTTCTTGAAGAAAAATGGGGCGGACGCATTGATTTCACCGATTATCTGCTGATGCTGAAAATCAACGGTGAGTGGAAATGCGTGGCTAAGGCATATAATCAGAATTCAGACACAATACAGAAAAAAATAGAACTTTAGGTTATGAATATAGTTGTAGTTACAGGAAGTCCGCGTAAAAACGGCAACAGCTTTGCCATGACAGAGGCCTTTATAAAGGAGGCTGAGAAGTGCGGACACAAGATAGAGCGATTTGATGCGGCAATGATGAAGATTGGCGGATGCCATGCGTGCATGACATGCTATAAGACAGGAAAGGCATGCTCGTTTGACGATGATTTCAATATAATAGCCCCGGCAATATTAAATGCCGATGCCGTGGTGTTTACAATGCCAACTTACTGGTATTCTATACCTGCACAGATAAAAGGCGTTATTGACCGTCTGTTTTCTCTTGTTGTAGGCGGAAAGGATATTGCAGGCAAGAAATTCGGCTTGATTGCCTGCTGCGAGGAAGACGACATGACGGTTATGGACGGTGTGCGCATTCCGCTTGAGCGTTCGGCTGCTTTGTTGAAATGGGACGTTGTAGGCGAAGTGCTTGTTCCTGCCGTGCTTAACGAGGGAGACATAAACAAAACCGACGGCTGCGCCAAGGCTGCCGAGCTGGCTCATAAATTCTGACGACAATGAAAGTATTGCTTATTAACGGCAGCCCTAACAAGGAGGGCTGCACTTACACCGCCTTGCATGAGGTTGAAACTGCTTTGAGAGCCGACGGAATAGACACAGAACTGCTTTATCTCGGCAAGAAGCCGCTGGCAGGATGTATAGCGTGCGGAAGCTGCATGCGCACGGGCCGCTGCTTCAGAGACGATATAGTAAAAGACATACAGGCAAGGCTTGATGAGTTTGATGGCATAGTCATCGGTTCGCCGGTTTATTATAGCGGTCCGTCGGGTCAGCTTGTGTCGTTCCTTAACCGTCTGTTCTATTCTTCCGAAAGCCGCATGGCCGGTAAGGTGGGCGCCTCGGTGGTGTCGTGCCGCAGGGGAGGAGCGTCTGCCACGTTTGAACAGCTTAACCAGTATTTTACTATATGCAATATGCCCGTTGTGTCTTCTCAATACTGGAATTCTGTGCATGGCTTCACGCCCGACGATGTGATGAAGGATAAAGAAGGACTGCAGACCATGCGTGTGTTAGGTCATAATATGGCGTGGCTGTTGAAATGTATTGAGTGTGGGCGCAACAACGGCATTGATAAACCCCAGTATGAGCAAAGATTGCGCACACATTTCATTCAGGATAAGTATTAAGTCAGATTAGGCCGTTTATACCGGCAGTCTTGTGCTTTTGTGCTTTCAGTAGCTTTTCACTTTTCTATTGAGCGGCTGAATCCTAATGCCTGATTTGGCTTAAACTGTAATATATAAGAAAGATGATGACGCGTAAGTAAAAACACATCATCATCTTTCTTTTCTTATGCTTGACAGGAGAATGTCTTTCTAAAAATATAGTGCCGTCAGATTAAATATTCTTATTTTTGTCTTCCGTGTTGCAGTATTAGGAGCAGCAAGAGATGAAATGTGCGTTACGCATGATTCTGTTGTCCTGTCTGATGTGTAAATCTGCCGTAATATAATATCAAGATATTTCATACCATATAAAGAATTACAAATGTATGGCTGAAAAATGAATTACTTTTATCCTGTTGAGTTCGATTTGCCCCGTATTTGCATTGTGGATACAATAAAAAGATGTAATTTTGCCAAAAATATTAGAATTTGATGAAAATATTGAATCAGGCAGGACGTGTGTTCACCAATATCTTCAAGCCGATAAGAGGCAATGCCGCTTTTTTTGTATTCATGTATGTGCTTGGCATCGTGTGCACCTACGCCGTAGTGCCCGACAAGCGCGGCTATCACGCATGGCCGCTGGCGCCCTATGAGCTGTTTTTCGATGTCAGCATATTGTGCGTGGTGCTGTGGCTGTTGCCTCATAAGATAAGTCTTTGGGCTAAACGCGTCATTTATTTCTTATTCTATCTGCTTGTGGTGGTCGACGTCTACTGCTTTGTTAAGTTTGATACAACCATCACCCCTACCATGCTTCTGCTGGTGGGCGAGACCGACAGCCGCGAGGCTACGGAGTTTCTTGAGTCGTATCTCACGCCCGACGTGGTGTTCAGTCGTTTAGGCTGGGTGCTGCTCGTTATGATTGTTCATATAATATGGGCGCAGGTGTGGCGCAACCGCAAGAAATGTCTGGCGTGGATAAAGGCGAAATGGAACTTCGATTTGCAAAACGCCGTCAGATGGTATCTTGCTGAGCCGTGGCTCGGCCTGATAATGCTTGTGCTGTTTGTAGTAAGTGCTGCCAACTGTATAGCCGACAAGGCGGCGTTCTTGCGCCTCATGTCTTACGATAATATCGGACAGGTGGAGCATGAACTGACAAAGAAGGAGAAGGCACAGCTCTATCTGCCGGGCTACAGACTGATGTTCAGCATTTATGCCAACGAACTTACGGCCAAACAGGTGAATAAACTTGTTGACAACATCGACAAGGCCAAGGTGGACAGCTGCTCGTTCCGCAGCCGCAACATCGTGCTGATAATAGGCGAGAGCTATAACCGCCATCACGCCGGACTCTACGGATATGACAAGAAAACCACGCCGCGACAGTCGCGTCGCGCGCAGAAAGGCGAGCTGATACCGTTCAGCGACGTTGTGGCACCGTGGAACCTGACCAGTTTTGTGTTCAAATATCTCTTCTCGCTCTACACCGTGGGCGACAAGGGCGAATGGTGCGACTATCCGCTCTTCCCCGAATTGTTCCGCAAGGCCGGCTATCATGTAACGTTCCTTACCAATCAGTTCTTGCCGCAGGCAAAGGAGGCTGTCTACGACTTCAGCGGAGGTTTCTTTCTGAACAATCCGTTGCTTAGCAGCGCAATGTTCGACACACGCAACACGCGCCTTTACCGCTATGACGCCGGACTGCTGGCCGACTATGACCGTCTGCGTAACGAGAACAGGGATAACAACCTGATAATATTCCATCTGAAGGGACAGCATGTTGACTACCGCACGCGATTCCCGCTCGACCGCCGCCACTTTAATCCCGAAGACTACGACCGTCCGGACCTGAAGGAAAAAGAATTGAGGGTGCTTGCCGACTATGACAACGCCATATTGTATAACGACTCTATCGTTGACCAGATAATAAAGCGATTCGAGGATGAAGACGCTATCGTGGTGTATGTGCCCGACCATGGCGAGGAGTGCTATGAGGGCGACGTACATTTCTACGGACGAATGCACTCAACCGAGATAACGGCAAGACTTGCGCGCGAGGAGTTTGACATCCCGTTCTGGATATGGTGCTCGCATAAGTATATGGTGGCCCATCCGTCGCTGTTCAATGACATTGTGAAGTCGAAGAACCGCCGCTACATGACCGACGCGCTGCCGCATCTGCTGCTATATCTTGCCGGAATACAGACACCTTACTATCGCAGCGACCTGAATGTGATAGGCGACGAATATAACGAAAACCGCCCGAGAATATTAAAGAATACCACAGACTACGACAAGCTCGACGTGAAAGACTGACGCGCGCTGCCGTCTTTATGGACAGAGAACAGCGCGCCGGAGCATGCCGGGACAATAAATAACTTAACATCAAATGAAAAAAGAACTGCTGAGTATGGCTGAATCGAAAGCCCTTAGGGGAATAGCCATATTGGGAATATTTCTTCACAACTACTGCCATTTTCTTGGTTTCGCCGTAAAGGAAAACGAATACACCTTCACGGCATCAAAGCCGAGGCAGCTGCTTGAGCGCCTGCTTACGCTCGACGACAACCTGTTTATACACATCATGTCGTTCTTCGGACACTACGGTGTGCCAGTGTTTCTGTTTATAAGCGGCTTCGGCCTTGTGTGCAAGTATGAGCGCAGCACGCCAAACCGCGTCAAGGCGCTGCCTTTTATCGGATTTCATTATGCCAAGCTGCTGCGCCTTATGTTCCTCGGATACATAGGCTTTGCAGTGGTTAGCTATCTTCATCCACATGGATACCACGGCTACACCGTGGGCCGCGTCATTGCGCAATTGCTCATGTATATCAATCTGCTGCCCGATCCCGACCACATCATCAAGCCCGGTCCTTACTGGTATTTTGGCCTAATGATTCAGCTTTACATCGTCTACCGCCTTGTGCTCTATCGCCGCAGTTCGGCGCTTACGCTGGCTCTTATTGTGATATGTACGGCAGTGCAGGCAATGTTTCCGCCGTCGGTTGACGAGGGCGGCGAGATACTCAACCGCATACGCTACAACTTTATAGGCGGAATGCTGCCGTTCGGTGTCGGCATACTATATGCCCGCCACGGGCGCAACCTGCCGTTGCCCCTTAATCTCACCGTCATCGTGGTGTCGGCATTCTTTGTGTTCATCGGCAGTTTCTACTTCTGGTCGTGGCTGTTTGTGCCATTGTTCATCGTTACAGGAGCCGTGGCCACAATGAAAATCATACCCGAAAAGGCTCTTGCGCCGTGCGTATGGATGGGCGCCATATCCTCGGCGCTGTTCGTCATGCATCCGATAACGCGCGAGATAATAATAAAGATGTCTTATCGCGGATATGTCTACACGGGACTTATAACCTATATCGTGGCGTCAATAGTATTGGCATGGCTGTTCAAGCTGACGTTCCGCTATATACCTAAACCAAAACTGAAAATATGATAAAGCCCATAAACTTTTCGGACATAAGCCGATACCGGAGCGAACTTATGGGACTGGCAATGATTTTTGTCATGCTGTTCCATGTGTGGATGCCAAAGAGCAATCCGATGTACGGCTTTGTGAGGTGCGGCAATGTGGGCGTTGACATGTTCCTTCTGCTCAGCGGAATAGGTCTTTGGTATGCGTGGAGCAAGAAACCTACACTGAAAAACTTTTTCTGGCGCCGCTACATACGCATCTATCCGGCGTGGATAATCATGGCATGCCTGTTCTATATCCCGTCGTTTATCAACACTCCCGGCGGAGGATACAGCCGCAACGTGCCCGACCTGATTGCCAACATACTTATTAACTGGAGCTTCTGGCGCATCGACGACCTCACGTTTTGGTTTATTCCTTCCATAATGATGATGTACACCTTTGCCCCGGCATACATGAAGCTCATAGAGAGGCATCCCGAATACAGATGGCTGCCCGTGGCTGCTATGGTGCTTGCCGTGATGGTGCAGTATTATCCGCCGATACACAAGAGCGTGGGCCATGTGGAGATATTCTTTAGTCGCATACCTATATTCCTTATCGGCATCAACTGCGGTGCGCTGGTTAAGGGCGGGCGCAGCATGGACGGTTCGTCATTGTGGCTTGTATTGCTGCTCTTTGTCATGAGTCTGGCCATGTGCGTTGAGTTCGAGGAGTCATGGCGCGGACGTTTCCCGCTGTTCCTTGAGCGCATGGTTTATATTCCGCTCACAGTGTCGATGATATTGCTTTTGGTTAAGATTCTGTGCCATACGCCCGCTTTTATATGCCGCGGACTTGCTTTTGTGGGGACAGTGAGCCTTGAACTTTATCTTATCCACATACAGTTTGTGCTGAAATATGTAAGGACTTACAATCTTGGCTATTGTCTTACGGCTCTCATCATGATAGCCGTCTCTCTTGTGCTTGCGTGGCTGTTGCACCGCCTTGTGGCATGGGCCATAGGATTTCTGCCAAAAAGCATATAGCCGTGGCTGCTCCGGCCGGTGCGTGATGATATAAAGTCTGCCAGTGGCGGAGTAGGTTCTGTGGCATGAAACGGCACGTCTTGCGCCTTATGGCATTATATTATAAAATGTAGTAGAACATAAAACGAGAAGAGATGAAAAGTAACCTGTTTAAACTGATACGTCCGCACCAGTGGCTCAAAAACGTATTCGTGATGATACCTATGTTCTTCGGCGGCAGTCTGCTCGACCCGTCGGATATAAGAGCGTCGGTGATAACGTTTTTTGCGTTCAGTTTTATAGCGTCGTCGGTTTATTGCTTCAATGATATCATCGACGTTGATGCCGACCGCCGTCATCCGGTCAAGTGCAAGCGGCCCATTGCCTCGGGTGCCATAAGCGTTAAGAGTGCCTGGGCTCTTATGGCTCTCATGTTTCTGCTGTCGGCCGGAATGGTGTGTCTGCTCGACACATACACCCATGTAATACAGGTAGGACTGGTTATTTTCGTTTATTATCTTCTGAACATTCTTTATTGTTCTAAGCTCAAGCAGTATGCCATTGTTGATGTCTGCATCATAGCCTTTGGATTTGTGCTGCGCGTACTTGCCGGAGGCTTTGCCACGGACATTGCACTCAGCAACTGGCTTGTGCTTATGACTTTCTTGCTCACTCTGTTCCTTTCGTTCGCCAAGCGCCGTGATGACGTATTGCGCATGAACGAGACGGGAGAGCCACCGAGAAAGAACACCATAAGATATAACCTTACGTTCATCAATCAGGCCATAACCATTACGGCGTCGGTTACACTTGTGTGCTACATCATGTACACCGTTTCGCCAGAGGTGGTAAACCGTTTCCATTCCGACTTGCTTTATCTCACCTCGGTGTTTGTATTGCTCGGTCTTCTGCGCTACATTCAGATAACCGTTGTCGACAAGAAGAGCGGCGACCCAACCAAGATGATGCTCCGTGACAGGTTTACGCAGTGCGTGGTGCTGGTGTGGGCACTCACATTCCTTGTTCTGATATATGTGATAAAGTGATGACGGAAGAACTTTGATGACTGAAATACGTTTTTTGAAATAAGTATTATGAGCTATCCTTTAGGAAAGATATATGCCTTTGATTTTGACGGTACGCTGACCAACCGCGACACGCTCCTTGAGTTTATCCGCTTTGTCAGGGGCGACAAGGCTTTCTTGCTTTGCATATTATACTATTTTCCGTTGCTGGTGCTGATGAAGCTTGGCCTTTATGCCAACTGGAAAGTTAAGGAGAAGGTGTTTACCCATTGTTTCGGCGGAATGAAAATTGCCGATTTCAACAAATGGTGCGCCCGTTTCGCAAGCGAAAGAATGTCGTTGCTGCGTCCTCAGGGCGTGCAGAAAATCAACGAAGTGCTTGAGGCCGGCAACAAGGTGGTTATTGTAAGCGCAAGTATAAACAACTGGGTTGAGCCGTTCTTCTTTGGACTTGACGGCGTGAGCGTCATCGGCACGATGATTGAAGACCGCGACGGGGTTATTACAGGCCGTTTCCTGACAAAGAACTGTTATGGCGAGGAGAAGG
>ENA-UABC01000143-UABC01000143.1-human-gut-metagenome-genome-assembly--contig:-NODE-143-length-10065-cov-4.535465_pt1 | contig 10065 bp, 7 predicted proteins | sample MGYA00243866_ERZ654199 | MGnify/ENA primary metagenome ERZ654199 (study PRJEB26926, sample SAMN06165196) | human gut metagenome | biome: ENVO:00009003; feature: ENVO:2100002; material: ENVO:00002003... | reverse complement strand
CGAGATGCTCAGGAGTCTCGTGGGCTCGGAGATGTGTATAAGAGACAGCAATAAAGCTGATCTATGATTTTTCTAAAGAAGCAAGTGAGTATTATGTTGAAAAGACAAAGAAAAGGGCGGAAGAAATACTGAATACTGCCGACGGCTCGGAATCCCTTTTCGATTATCTTCTTACAATACATAATGAGATTCTTAAAAATGCCGAATACGACTATACGTTGGAAAGTGACGGAGCATATGAGGCTTTCGGTGTACTTACGGCAGGAAGCGGAGTGTGCGAATCGTATTCAAGGGCGTATCAATATCTTTGTCAGTGCATAGGTGTTGACAATCTGCTGATTGTCGGAACAAGCAATGACGAACCGCATATGTGGAATATGGTTATGCTCGGCGGAGAATGGTATCATGCCGATTTAACGTGGGATGACGGCGACAACGGCGGAATAGAGTATTATTATTTTGCGTTCAATGACAAGAATCTGAAGGATTACGGAGAGCGGACAATCTCACCGGAGCTTAACGAGAGCAGACCTATACTTGAGATGTATAGCGATTCTAACTATTATCCAATCCCTGCGGCGAGAGGAACAGAATATTCTGTATCGAATATACTTTTGTATTGATGTAATTGATGCTATTAAGGATGTGATTGATTGAAAAAGAGTGTTTTTAATATAATTGCCGTGACTATCTGCACAGCGGTATTTATATCATGTGTCGGTGGCTGTTCCGTCAGCGAAAAGGATAAGAACAACAAGGAACACAGCTTTTCCGAGATGAAGACGGACGGTGAGCTTGCATATAACAGCAAGGGAGAGTTTTCGGTCAATCTGTCGGTTGATAATATAACTTTGTCGGACAAAACCGGAATAAATGATGTAAATGTGTTCTACTCGGTGATAAACAGCGATAAGTTGACGGATATAGACGCATCTGATGCAGTGAAGCTGAATAACAGCGAATATAAGGCTGTATATGCAAAGGTTTCGGCGGTTACGCTGAATTCCGAGCATTCGGCTACGGTTTCGTTCAACGACAGTTCTTTCAGCCGGAATAAGCCCGATTGCTTTTTTATTGTATTTGACAAGAACACAAATGAAACGGGGAGGTATCTTGTGTCGATGATACCTGTAAGATACCCCGCTTATTCGGCGGTAAGCGACACGACCCAGATACGTTCTGAGAGCAGTGCCAACAGGTTCAAGCTGACGCTCGACAAGAGCAGTTTTGCAAACGGGATAAACGCTGACGATATTGTGCTGTCGGGCGGTTTTGAAGGCTGCAAGGTAAGCGAAATCGAGAGAACGGGAGATAATACGTTATCTCTTGTTATAAGCACTGATAACGGCTATAAGTCGGGTGAGAACGGATGTATCACTATAAAGCGCAGTGCGATAGCCGATGCCGCCGTTGACGTATCTGCGACAGTAAGCATTGTTTCACCGTCAGTAGTATTTTCATCCACAGACTTTGAAGCATCAACAAATTACGCCAGAATAACCGTATCGCTTGTTGACTGCTCGTTCAGTGACAGTGTATCAGTGTCAATGCTCGGGTGCGATAACGGCAATGTTGAGATAACACGTTTTGATCGTGTGTCGGCAAGTGAGGGTGTGTTGTATCTGTCATTTGACACGGAAACACCTGCAAAGGCAATCGAACTGATTTCGGGATGTACGTTTACGATAAAGGATACCGCACTGAGCATAAATTATCCGCTGCATTTCAATGTCAATCCTAAAAATCCTGACGTCAGTGCGACGATTACGGAGGTTAAGGAAAACGGCTCAGATTTCAGCGTTACGGCACAGCTTGGCGTTGTTGACGGCTCGTTCAATGTAATAAGCAAGAACAGCTTTATATTCAGCGGCGACTATTCAAAGGCGGTAATAACGTCAATTACGGCGCAGGATAATTCCGCTACGGTATGCTTTGACATACCCAGAACATCTTCTATCGGCAACGCTGAGCTTTACGGTACGGTCGGTCTTAAATCCGGTGCGGTTGTAAGCAGATGGGGAACTCAGACGGGTATTTCATCTTTTCCTCTTTATTATAGCTATTCGGAGAGCAACAACAGCAAGATTGTAATTCCCGATGCCCAAAAGCTTAATAAGTTATGCGAGGCGCTCAGCAAGTATACCGGTTTTACCGGCGTGAGCGGGAATGCTTCGCTTGAAGATCTTGCAGGATATAAGATTGGCGACACAAATTTCGGAAAGATTTTCTTTGAACAGTGCGAAAAGTACAACGGTGTTTACGGGCTTATAAACAAGACGGATAAGCTCGTGAGATCCGATCGTATCTCGGCAGGTACTCAGAATATCGAATATGTATTCGCTGTTGAAAGATATATGAATGACATAAAGGCACTTCATTCTCTGATAAAGCCTGTCAGCGACAGCCTTGCAAGATTGTTTGCCGTATATGAAAGTATGAATGCGACTAAGGATAATCAGGAGCTTGAGGCGCTTAGCTCTGAGGCGGATGAGCTTATCGGAAAAATCACTTCTGTATATTCGACAAAAATCAAGGGCATATCATATTCTGAAATGCTTGACAGGGTGACAAAGGAATATTGCGGCGGTGCATTGACGGCATTCGATAACATCTGTGACGATATATATAACTGGTATCCGCAGAGCGTCAATGACAAGAAAATGTTCAGGGCTATGTCGCAGAGCGTTATTGTGAATGCGGCGGCGATACAGTTTATTTCGGTTGCAGGAAGCGAAGATAAGTCGGGAGAATACGCATCGTTATCTGATGATATTTCGAAGCTGTGCCGATACACCGATTCAAATCAGGTTGAGGAGATAAATAACGGCGACGGCGTGTTATGCACCACGCTTGACAGAACGTTCAGACTTCAGAAGGTCAATTCGGCACTTCATAACGCTGTCAATGAAATATCGCTCTCAGAAATCAGCCAGCTTGAGAATATGCTCGAAAAGGACAGCACATTGGAAAGCGAGCTTGCAAAAGTCGGTTTTGACGTGTCGCCAGTAAGGTATATTGTATGCTCTGACAGCGATATTACAAGCAGATCGCAAGCGGAGCAGGGCAGACGTGCATACTCCTTTGTAAGACGTGCCACGCTTTATGATCTGACCTCATCTCAGACGGTGAGCGAAAAGGAATATTGCAATTATTACTACAGTATCGAAATCGGCGAGGACGGAACACCTGTTGCAGTGCCTTATGTAAATGTGTATTACCGGCTTTATACGCTGAAGTGAGAGTACAGAATCTATGAGCAAAAATGTGATAAATACAGAGCGACTGACTTTAAGGCCCGTTTTAACCGGGGATACAGACGAAATTCATAGGTATGCAGGCGATAAAAGCATTGATATGATGCTTTTTCTGCCTAATGATACTTTGGAACAGACAGCTGAATTTGTCAGAAATGCGGTTTTACAGTGGGCGGATGAAAAACCGTCCGTTATGGAATTTGTGATGCTATATGACGGCAGAATCATCGGCGGTATCGGTCTTGAAGCGGTGGACGAAGTAACTTATGAAATAGGTTGGGTATTAAGCAAGGAGTACAGAAATAAAGGATTTACCACAGAGGCGGGTAAAGCGCTTTTGGAATATGCGTTTGATGTTCTGTCCGCCGATAAGGTGATAGCTCATTGCGATATAAGAAATAAGGCATCCGAAAACGTGATGAAAAAGCTCGGAATGACGCTTAAAGATAACAGCGGCACAAGGCTTTATGAAAAGACCGGAGTAACATCGGGCGAGCTGATGTATTGCATTGACAGGAAGAAAAAGCAGAAAACTGAATAGCGGCAAAAATAAACGGGGCTGTGCAAACAGTCCCGTTAATATTATTCATTTTGATTATTCCTGAGTTTCAGCTTCAGGCTCTTTTTCTTCTGCTGTTTTAGCTTCAGCGGCATCTTCAGCCTTTTCTTCGGATTTGTTCATTACATCTGCAGGATCAAGAACTTCATCGTCATCATCAAAGAATTCGTCATCGAAATCTTCATCGCTATCCATAATGTCATCAAACTGATCGTAAGCGATCTCCTTTTCTGTCTTCTTCTTGAGATATATAAAGACAGCTGCAACAGCACCGAGTACTGCAAGTGTGCCTATGGCAAAACCGGTAAATGCTTTCATTTTAAACCTCTTTCCGGTGCTTTCACACCAACTTTATTGTAATTATTATACTATATCCACTGTCGGATTTCAAGTGCTTTTTATCAATATGAGCAGTTTTAACAAAATTCTTATAGGTTTCCTGTTAAATTCATCAATACGGCAAGTGCCGCAACAGGTGCCGTTTCGCATCTTAAAATGCGTTCGCCCAGATGCACAGCGGTAGCACCTTTTGAAAGTGCATAGTCTACTTCCTCTTTTTCGAAGCCACCCTCACTGCCGATGAATACAGCAATCTTCTTATATGAAAGGTCAAGCTCCGACAGCTTCTTTCCTCCGCATTCATAGAAAATTATCGGCAATGTGTCGCTGTCGATGCTGTTTACTGCGGATTTAAAATCAGTAAACGGCATAACTCCGGGAATTTTTCCTCTGCCGCATTGCTTTGACGCTTCATACGCTATACGCTGTAAGCGCTGTACCTTTTTATCGGCACTTTTTGTGTCCGGTCTTGAAACACAACGTTTTGACAGGAACGGTACTATTCTCATCGCACCAAGCTCAGTTGCTTTCTGAACGATAAAATCCAGCTTATCGTTTTTGGGAACGGCCTGAAACAGCGTTATTTCAACATCCGGTTCAGCTAAGTTGTCCTTTTTATCAAGTATACCAAACTCTATTGCGCTTTTGTTTTCAGCGGAAGAAAGCTCACAAAGGTAATCGTGTCCGTTTTTGTCGCAGATTATTGCCTTGTCGCCCTTTCTCATTCTGAGTACCTGAGCGATATGCTTTGAGTCCTCGTCATTCATATATATTATTCTGTCGTTTTCGTCTATTGTATCCGAGAAAAATCTTGGATACCTCCATTTTTCGAGTTCTTCAGCCATATATTCTCCTTTAAGCATTCGGTGCATTTTCAAATAAATTGTTTACCATTTCTGTATAACAGCGGTTTTTGGGCTTTTCAAGACGGCTGTCATCACGAAGAATATCGTCAGCCGCTTCGCCTGTCATTTTCAATATATCAAGGTCAGCGTAAATATCTGCGATTTTAAGCTGCGGCAGACCGTGCTGTTTACTGCCGAAGAAATCGCCGGGTCCACGCAGTTTCAGATCCTCGTTTGCAATTTCAAAGCCGTCCGAGGTCTTTACCATTGTATCCATACGCTGTTTTGTGTAATCGCTTTTATTATCTGTGACAAGGATACAGTGTGATTGCTCTGTACCTCTGCCTACTCTGCCTCTGAGCTGATGGAGCTGTGACAGCCCGAACTGCTCTGCATTTTCGATTACCATCACAACGGCATTCGGAACGTCTACGCCGACCTCTATTACCGATGTCGCAACAAGGACTTTCAGCTTGTTGTCCTTGAAATCCTGCATTACTGCGTCCTTGTCTGCCTGCTTCATCTTTCCGTGAAGAAGCCCTGTCGGAACATTGGCAAGGCAGGTATTTTGAAGCGAATTTATATATTCTGTCGCAGCCGCTTTTTCGGATATGCCTTCTTCAATAAGAGGGCAGACGATATATGCCTGAAAGCCGTTGTTTACATATTTCAGGATGAATTTGTATAATCTTTCACGGTAGCTTGTATCAACGGCATATGTTCTTATCGGAAGTCTGCCTTTCGGCATTTCGTCAAGTATAGATATATCAAGGTCGCCGTAGATTATCATTCCGAGCGTGCGTGGAATAGGTGTAGCTGACATTACAAGAATGTGAGGCTCGTTGCCTTTTGAGCCGAGCGCCGCACGCTGACCCACTCCGAATCTGTGCTGTTCATCGGTTATTACAAGTCCGAGAGAGCTGAACCTTGTGCTTTTCTGAATAAGTGCCTGAGTACCGACGGCAACGTCAATCTGTCCGTCGGCTATAAGCTGTCTTATCTGCTTTTTCTGAGCTGGTGTCTGTGAGCCTGTAAGCAGAGCAATGGTCACTCCGAGCGGAGCTAAGAACTTGTAAAGCGTGTCGTAGTGCTGCTTTGCCAGAATTTCGGTCGGTGCCATAAGAGTAGATTGATAGCCGTTAAGGTATGCAAAATAAGCCGCACCTGCCGCCACGGCGGTTTTGCCCGAGCCGACATCGCCCTGCAACAGTCTGTTCATCGGAACGGATTTCTGCATATCGTCACAGCATTCCGATATGGCTCGTATTTGTGCGCCTGTCAGAGTGAAGGGCAGAGAGGAGTAGTATTCATCTATGCTCTTGTTTTCCATAGGTGCGCCGGCAAGCCTTTTTTTGCGGTTTTTCATAGATTTAAGGCCAAGCTGTAAAAGAAACAGCTCTTCAAAGGTCAGACGATATTTTGCCTTGTCATACTGTTCCTTGTTTTCCGGAAAATGAATCCAACGTAAAGCGTTATCATATGAAATAAGGCTGTATTTCTTCATAAGCGTATCGGTGAGATGCTCAGGAAAGGTAAAATCACGCAGTACGTTTTTAATGCAGTTTGACATAATGCCTTGAGATATGCCTGTTGTCAGGCTGTAGCGAGGCATCAGCTTATTGGGGTCTTGAGAATCTATAAAAACAGGCGAGTTCATTTCTTTTCTCAGAAAATCTCCCGCCATCTTGCCATAAAAGCAATATTCATTGTCGAGCTTAAGCCTTGTGAAAGAATAATCGCTGTTGAAGAATGTTATCAGCATATCGCCTGTGCCGTCGCTGACAAGCACTTTGAATATATTGATCCTGCCGTAGTATGCAGGAAATTTCTTCGTGACAATCGCTTTTACAACGTGATTTTCGCCGTCATTTACCAGATCCGATATTGCGGTTGTTTCGTTGAAGTCGATATATCCTCTCGGATAATGCTCGGCAAGCTGTAAAGCCGTTGTTATGCCGAGCTTTTCGAGGAGCTTTGCTCGTTTTTCGCCGACTCCCTTGATATAGCAGACAGGGGAGTCGGGAATTTTTTTTATTTCATTCATAAATTATTCTACTGATATGAGATAGTAGTATACGGGCTGACCGCCGTTTACAAGTACAATTTCAATATCATCGCTTATCTTGGCTCTGAGCGCTTCAAAAGCGGCCTGAGCGGTTTCGTCGGTAACGTCGCTTCCGTAAATTATCGTGATATATGATGAGCCTGAACGAATCAGCTTTTTGGTTATCTTGATGAGCGCTTTTGTAACATCCTTTTCAACAAAGGCGAGCTTGCCGTTTTCCATAGCAAGAATTTCGCCCTTCTTTATCTGCTTGCCCTCAAAATCACTGTCACGGACAGCAAATGTTATCGAGCCTGAGCCGACATTATCAAGCGCCTTTGTCATATTTACGCCGTTTGTGCTGAAATCGCTGCTTTCATCAAAGGCGAGCATAGCTGTTATACCCTGCGGTATAGTTCTTGTCTGTAAAACGATAACGTTTCTGTCGGTGAGCTTTACAGCCTGCTCAGCCGCCATAATGATATTCTTATTGTTGGGAAGAACAAAAATGTTTCTTGCGGGGGTAGCGTTGATAGCCTCAAGAATATCCTCTGTCGAGGGGTTCATTGTCTGACCGCCTCTTACTATCACGTCAACGCCGAGATCCTTGAACAAATCCTCAAGACCGGCACCGGATGTAACTGATACAAAGCCGAAATCCTTGACAGGCTCTGCGGGAGCAAGCTTTTGCTTCTTCTGCATTTCAGCCTTTGCGGCAGCACCCTTGTGCTGTTCTTTCATATTTTCAATCTTGAGGTTTATGAGAGAGCCGTAAAGGATACCTTCTTCAAGAGCCTTACCGGGATGCTCTGTATGAACGTGAACCTTTATGATGCTGTCATCATCAACGACCACAACACAGTCACCTATTGATTCGAGGAAAGCACGGAGCTTTGTTGCGTCCTTGTTAACGTCGCTTTTTACAACGATAAATTCCGTACAGTAGGTGAATTCTATATCGGTTTCAAATGTACCTGCGGCATTTGTTACGACCGCTTTTTCTGTTGCCGTTTCTTCCTTTGCACCGATCATCACTCCGCCGCAGATAACGGATGCCATACCCTTGAGGATAGTATAGTATCCCATACCGCCTGCGTCTACAACTCCCGCTTTTTTAAGAACGGGGAGCATTTCGGGGGTCTGATCGAGAGTTTCCTTTGCGGCTGTTGTAAGAACATCAAACAGTTCGGGGAAATCCTTGCACTGAGCGTCGTTTGCCTTTTCTGCGGCAACTCTTGCAACGGTGAGGATAGTACCCTCAGTGGGCTTCATTACTGATTTATAAGCCGCCTCTGCACCTAATTTAAGTGCATTGCAGTAGTCTTCAACAGTAGCCTCGTGCTTTCCTGCAAGACCTTTTGAAAGGCCTCTGAATAACAGGGAAAGGATAACTCCGGAGTTACCTCTTGCGCCTCTCAGCATAGCAGAAGCCGCTGTCTGTGCCACTGTTTCGACAGTTACGCTGTCACTGAGCATATTAAGCTCAGCAACGGCATTTCTTATAGTCATCGACATATTCGTGCCGGTGTCGCCGTCGGGAACAGGGAACACGTTAAGCTCGTCTACGCTTTCTTTATTATTGATTATATTGTTTGCACCTGAGATGATCGCATCTCTGAGAATTTTTCCGCTTAGCATTAGTCAGATACTCTCCTTGATATTATACTTTAACAGCATCGACAAAAACGTTTACCTTGTCAACGGTAAAGCCTGTTTCGTCCTCAACTGCAAATCTTACCTTATGAATGATGCTCTTTACTATCGTAGACACATTTACACCGTACATTACGGAAATGTGAAGGTCAATATAGAGCTTGTCATTTTTATATCTTACCGTGACACCTTTTTCTGAAAGGATAGTCTTTTCGGCAAATTTCTTGATGAATTTAAGAGGTACTTTTTCAACAAAGGTCTGTTTTGCGTCACCGGCATTCATTCCCACTATGCCGAAGCAATTTGTAACAGTTCCGCCGATAAGGCTGTAGAAGAACTGCTTTGAATAGGTGATCGTTCCTAAGTGGTTGTTTATCGTGATCATTTGTATAACCTCCTTGTAAATCGGACTATATTATTATACTATATTTCACGGCAAATTTCAAGCGTTAATGCCAAATTACCGTTCAACGACATAAACTCCGCTGTTGACAGGGCGTGTCATAAAAACATGGGGATATTTTCCCGACAGGATATTTTTTGCATCGACGGCTGTTTCTTCGCTTTCAAATACTCCGAAAACAACGCTTCCGCTGCCTGTCATTTCTGATATGACGGCTCCGCTTTCCAGCAGGTCGGTTTTCATTTCTTCTATCCTGCTGTCGTGATAGATCTTAGTGAATACGTTGCTTATAAAGCCTGCACCTTCAGAAAGACTTCCGCAGACAATGCTGCTTACAAAATCGGCATAATGAGGATTTATCTCGGTCGGATTTTCATCGTATTTTGCGTAAGTCTCAGCCGTACTCAGAGTAAAATCGGGATAAATGCAGACAAACACGCAGTTCGTGTCGCATTCAGCCGCAATCATATCTCCGCTCGTTATGCTGTAAAGCGTGCCGCCTTTAATGCAGATAGGAACATCTGCGCCGATTTTATCACCGACAGCACACAATGCTTCGGCATCGAGTTTTTTGCCGAACAGCTCATTTAGTGCGACAAGTGTTCCTGCACCGTCGACGGAAGAGCCGCCCATTCCTCCCATCAGAGGAACGTGCTTTTCAATATCGACAGCTATCTCGGCGGCAAGTCCGGTTGCGTCGAAAAATGCTTTTGCAGCTTTCCATACGATATTCTTTTCATCGCACGGAATGTCGGGGTTATTGCAGGTTATCCTGCAATCAAAGCTATCCGTACTCATAACGCTGACGGTTATATCGTCATAAATATCAACGCTTTGTGTCGCAATGTTGAGCGAATGTCTGCCGCCGGGCAGTCTGCCTGTTATGTCAAGAAACAGGTTAAGCTTTGCGTATGCTCTTACCTTTATTTTCATAGATTACAGTACACCGAGGTCTTCAAGAAACAGCC
>ENA-UABC01000139-UABC01000139.1-human-gut-metagenome-genome-assembly--contig:-NODE-139-length-10138-cov-4.098978_pt1 | contig 10138 bp, 6 predicted proteins | sample MGYA00243866_ERZ654199 | MGnify/ENA primary metagenome ERZ654199 (study PRJEB26926, sample SAMN06165196) | human gut metagenome | biome: ENVO:00009003; feature: ENVO:2100002; material: ENVO:00002003... | reverse complement strand
GCATGTTGTCTGGCGTGTGAAGTATGAGCCGGGCAGTGTGAAGGTCGTAGCACGGAAAGACGGAAAAGTGGTAGGCGAAAAAGAAATTCGGACTGCCGGAGAACCGGAGAAGATTCGTCTGATTCCCGATCGGAATACGTTGAATGCGGATGGAAAGGATTTGAGCTTTGTAACGGTAGAAATAGTGGATGCGGAAGGTAATTTGTGTCCTCTTGCTGATAATCTGGTACATTTTGAAGTTGAAGGTAATCTCTTTATAGCAGGTGTTGACAATGGAAGTCAGACTTCGATGGAACGTTTCAAGGATAATAAACGTAAGGCTTTCAATGGCAAGTGTCTGGTTGTTCTGCAAAATGATGGAAGGAACGGAGCTGCTCGCCTGAAGGCTGTGGCTGAAGGACTGAAAGATGCCGTGGTTGAGATTGTTTCAGAATGACACTGATTGGAGTTTGTGTTGAACTAAGATATAGATAATATGAAAAAGACTTTTTTGTTTATAGGACTGTTTACCGCTGCATTGGCCTCTATAAAGGCACAGAGTACAGCGGAGATTCCGGTTTATCTGGACGACAAGCAGCCGCTGGAACTGAGAGTCCAGGATGCTTTGAAGCGTATGACGTTGGAAGAAAAGACCAGGCTGAGTTATGCTCAAGGTAAATTCAGTTCACCGGGTTGCTCTCGTCTGGGGATTCCGGAACTGTGGATGAGCGACGGGCCTCATGGAGTCCGTGCCGAAATCAATTGGAACGACTGGGGATATTCCGGCTGGACCAATGACAGTTGTACGGCTTTTCCCGCGTTGACTTGTCTGGCAGCCAGCTGGAATCCGTCTTTGGCAGCCGAATACGGAAAGGCTATCGGCGAAGAAGCCCGCTACCGTAAGAAGGATGTGCTGTTGGGACCGGGAGTGAACATTTATCGTACACCTCTTAATGGCCGTAACTTTGAATATTTGGGAGAAGATCCTTATCTGGCTTCCGAGATGTGTGTGCCTTATATTCAGGGAGTACAGGAGAATGGAGTTGCCGCTTGTGTGAAACATTATGCCTTGAACAATCAGGAACTCTGGAGAGGGCATATTGACGTACAGGTAAGTGACCGGGCCTTGTACGAGATTTATCTGCCGGCATTCAAGGCGGCGGTACAACGTGGAGGTGCATGGAGTATCATGGGAGCCTATAATAAAGTGCGGGGCACACACGCCACTCATCACAAACTGCTGAACAATGAAATTCTGAAAGGAGAATGGGGCTTCGACGGGTGTGTGATAACCGACTGGGGAGCTGCGCATGATACGTATGAGGCTGCCATGTATGGACTGGATATTGAAATGGGTTCGTATACAAACGGTCTGACTTCAGAGTCGGAGTTTGGTTATGATGATTATTATTTGGGAAAGAATTACCTGAAAATGGTGAAAGAAGGAAAAATTCCGATGGAGGTGGTGAACGATAAGGCTGCCAGGGTATTGCGCCTGATTTTCCGTACTTCGATGAACCGTAGGAAACCTTTCGGCTCGATGACCAATGAAGCACATGAACAGGTTGCCTACCGGATAGCTACCGAAGGAATTGTTCTCTTGAAAAACGAGGCTCGGAAAAAGGAAATACCTTTGTTGCCTCTTTCTCCTGATGGCTATAAAAAGGTACTGGTTGTGGGAGATAATGCAACACGCAATCTGATGCAGGGAGGTGGTTCGTCCGAGTTGAAGGTAAAGAAGTTTATTTCTCCGTTGGATGGATTGAAGAAGTATTTCGGCGATCGCATTGTGTATGCACAAGGCTATGCTGCCGGCCGTCCGATGTACGGGCAGGAGGAAAAAATTCCTCAGACTGTAACGGATTCTTTACGGAATGACGCGGTAGAGAAAGCGGCACAGGCCGATCTGGTTGTCTTTGTCGGAGGCTTGAACAAGAATCATTTCCAGGATTGTGAAGGGGGCGACCGTCTTGCCTACGGACTGCCGTTCGGACAGGATGAACTGATTGAAGAGTTGTTGAAGGTGAATAAGAATCTGGTCGTAGTCATTGTAAGTGGTAATGCCGTTGAAATGCCGTGGGTAAAGGCTGTACCTTCTATCGTACAGTCATGGTACCTGGGCTCGATAGGCGGTGATGCATTGGCTGATGTGTTGACCGGAAAAGTAAGCCCTAGCGGAAAACTGCCTTTCTCCTATCCGGCCAGACTGGAAGATTGTCCGGCACATTTCTATGGTGAAATGAGTTATCCCGGCGACAGCATCAAGGTAGAATACAAGGATGATATTCTGGTAGGTTACCGTTGGTATGATACCAGGAAGATTAAGCCACTTTTCCCCTTTGGCTATGGATTGAGCTATACTACGTACAAGTACAGCAAACCTGTTCTGTCATCCAGGCAGATGAAGGCTGGAGAAACCTTGTCGGTATCAGTGAAGGTCAAGAATACCGGGACGGTGGCTGGAAAAGAAACCGTCCAATTGTATATAGGAGATGAAAAATCTTCCTTGCTCCGTCCGCAGAAGGAGCTGAAAGGTTTCCGGAAGATATCACTTCAGCCGGGTGAGGAGAAAGACGTAACCTTTACCGTCACTCCGGAAGATCTGCAGTTCTTTGACGACAGCAGACATGAATGGGTGGTAGAGCCAGGTAAATTCAAGGCTTATGTGTCGTCTTCTTCGGCCGATGTGCATAATGCCGTGGAATTTGAATACAGATAAACACTTGCTCCGGTCTAGAACTTGAAGCTGACGCTTCCGTATGGCAGACAGTTGTTGTTGAAATGAATGGAATAGAAATTGAGGACATCCTCATCGGTCGGATTTCCTACGATATTGTACAGTCCGGCCCGGAGTAGCAATAAATATTTCCCGAAATCTTTCCGGTATGTATAGCCTGCGTCTATCCTGTAGTTCATGGCTTCGCGGGAAGCGCGGAATTCCTTTACCGATACAGGATCGAATCCTGTATCGGTATCTGTTACCTTGCCCGAACGTAGGGAACCTCCGATGGAAACGGACGAGCGTGAATTTACTTTATATGACAGGGCCACGTTCATCTGGTGGGGAATATCATATAATGACGGCAGTTTTCCCCGTTCTTCCACATCCTTGAACCATTCCCTGCTTCTTGAATAGGTATATGAACATTGTAGCATGAAATGTTTCCAGTTGTAGTAGAAATAGAATTGGGCGCCATAGCTGTCTCCGTTTCCTGCCATGATGTAATTTTTCCACAGGCCGTCAGCATTTTCCATCATGGTTTCAGGACGCAGTGCCAACAGGTTGCGTCGGGTCTTGTAATAGACGGATAAGTCTGCCACTCCGTTTCCCAGAAAATGTTTCCATCTTATCTCATAGTGTTCGGAAGAACGTGGTTTGTATCCTTCAATGCTCGGCATCCGGAAATCGGTCGGTAAGGCGAGACTGTTCAGTTTCAGGTAATGGTAGAACTGTTCCATCTTGGAAAATTTGAAGTATAGCAGATCGTTGTCAGATGGTGAGTAACGTATTGAGAACCTCGGCTGTATACTGTTGTATGACTGGTGGTTCTTGGGGTTGTATGAAACGAAATGGGCTCCTACCTGAGTATACAGGTTGTGGCTCAGCCTGATCTGGTTGTCGAAGAATACGGAAAACTGGTTGATCGGCTCATGCTGTATATGGGTGTTGTCTTCCCATGCCGACAGGTCGTACTTTTCGTAAGAGTACTTAAGTCCCCAATGGATGTTATAGATGTTGTTGGGGTTGTATCCGAATTCGGTTACGGCATTCGCCGAACGGATGCCGCGACGGATATAACCTTCCTGTTCCAATCCCAGCAATTCGGCATATGCCCGGTTGGTATGCGATGAATAGGATACAGACGAGGTATTGCTTACCTGACCTATAAGCGTATTGTATCTGAGCTGGTAGATCTGGTTTTCCCAGCGTAGGATAGATATGTCGTCCCGGTTCTGGTCCATCGGCCAGTGATAGTCGTCCCATGCCCCATATGCCATTGCTTCAATGGAACTTGTGGAGGATAGGGAGTATGAAATTTTGGCGTTGTAATCGTAGGTTGCATGGTTCAGTCGGTCTTCGACCGAGAACAGGTTATCGAAAAAGTCGAGCCAGCTTCGCCTTGCTCCCACAATATAGGATAGTTTGTTCTTTATGATAGGGCCTTCCATGACAATGGAGGCGGCAGGCATGTCGATGGTAGCGGTACGTACATGTTCCTGTTTGTTTCCTTCCTTCAGGCGTATGTCTGTTACGGATGAAAGCCGGCCTTCAAACCTGGCGGGAAAGAATCCTTTGTAGAAGTAGATACCTTTTACGGCATCACCGTTGAATAGGGGGAAGAGGGAGTTGATATGGCCCGAATGGTACAGGGGAACCCCGTCCAGCAGGATCTGGTTTTCGTCATATCCTCCTCCGTCAACCTGGAAGTCGGCTCCCGTCGGGGTGCCGGCTACTCCCGGCAGGATCCATATTTGTGAAAACAGGTCGTTGCAGTTGAACGACAGTTGGTTGGAAGGTGTCAGTTCACTTAACTCCTCTATCGGTTTCTGTTTCTTTACGGTAATTTCTTCGATTTCAAAAAGCAAGGGATGGAGCTGCAGGTTCAGGGATAGATTCTGTCCTACATGTATCTGTTTCCGTAATGTGTTATATCCTATATAGGAGACGGTGAGCGTATAATTCCCTTCCGGAAGCGACAGGCGGAACAGCCCGTTATCGTCCGATGAGATATAGAACCGTCCGTTATCCCCTTCTGCCAGGATGAGTGAACCGTACAGCCGTTCTCCACTGTCTTTTTCCGTGATGGTTCCGGATATGGCATAACTGGCTGATCTGCTTGTCTGGATTACCAGTTTGCGTGGCAGTATTACGGTAAGTTGTACCTTGTATTCCTTCAGGATCTCTTTCAGCAGAGTTTCAATGCTCATTTCTCCGGATTTTCCGATCCGGCATCGTTTTTGCAGGTCTATTTCCGAAGCGTTGTATGATAGGATAATTCCCTTTTCTTCAGCTATCCTGTTAAACCATTGTAACACACTGGCAGAAGCGGCTTCGACGTAAATCTTTTCTTCTGCTAGTGTGTTCCGGTTTTCCGTATGCTGGCTTTGGGCAAACAATGGGAAAAGAAGCGTGATGAAAAATAACAGTAGGTGTTTATTCTTCATGAAGTCTGTAATGTTTTCCTGTAATCAAAGTATCACACCTGCAATGGCAGAGCAATGAAATTTCGGTGAGGATACTTTCTATGTCAAGTAAATCAATCCGGGTTGTTATCTTGTTGTTCTTCAGGTTATCATCCAGATCGATGCGTACACCGGTCTGTTGACAGATCTGTCGTATCACTTCTGCCAGCGGAGTTTCTTCGAACTGCAGCTCGTGATGATAGGATTCGAATACATTTTGCGGGTTTTCAATCTTTCCGGTCCGGATTTCCCCGTCCGAGATTTCCAGTTTTTCACAGGCATGCAGGGTGAAATCACTGTCGGATGCCGATACTTTTACTTTACCTGTAGCTACATAGACTCCTGTCATGTCTTTTCCTTGGACAGCCTGTACCAGGAAGGAGGTCCCCAGTACTTCCACGTCCAGGCTGGGGGTGTTTACTAGGAAACGTGTTCCGTTTTTCCTTACGGAGAAAAAGGCTTTACCTTCCAGTTCCACTCTGCGGCATCCGTCCGGTCCGGTATGGTAGGCCAGGCGTGAAGCGGGAGAGAGGGTCACTTCCGAACTGTCGGGTAGTACGATGAGTTTTTCTGTGTTCCCGGCGTTTGCGTATTCCGGGACCGGTTGGCTGGAGGAAGGGGAAAACCAGTATATACCCAGGCCGATTATCAGTAGCAATGATGCCGCTATGGAACCGATCTGCCATATCCTGCGACTGGAAAGTCGGGCTGTATCGTGTCCGGACAGCCGGTTTTCAATCTTGTTCCAGGCTTGTGAGGAGTCAAAATGAACCTGCTCCGCCTGTTTCGAGACAAGATGTATCAGTTGGCTTAAATGGTCGAATTCCTCTTGATGGGCAATTTTCCATTCTTCAAGCTCCTGTTGCTGTTCCTTGTCCAACGGTTCATCGGCAAAATGTTTCGCCAGCAGTTCGTCTATGTCATTTCTGTTCTTCACTTTTCATCATAAATTTAAAACGATTGATATAATTGTTGAAACGATAGCAAGCCAGAAGAATCCTTTTCCGGCCACATAGGTGCGTAGCAGCCTGATTGCTTTGGTCATCTGATTCTCTATGGTCTTTTCCGACAGATTCAGCTCCTTGGCTATTTCGCTGTATTTCATATTACGTAATTTCGACATCAGGAAGATTTCCTTGCACCGGGGTGGAAGCTGTGACAATGCTTCGTCTGCCATATTCTGAAGGTTATGGGAGTCTTCATGGCTTTCATCAGGCATCAGACTCGTTTCCAGAGCGTGGTCTTCGATGGGGACGGTTGTCGCATATTGTTTGCGGCGGAGGAAGGAAATGCTGTTGTTCCTTACTGCCGTAACCATATATTGCAGAAACTCGTTGTCGGGCATGGCATCTTTGCCTTTGTCCCATACACTGATGAACAGCTCCTGGACGATGTCTTCCGAATCATCCTGATCGGCCACATAGCCGTAAGCTATGCGGCACAATCGGGAATAATGCGCCTGAAAACGTTCTTTAAACCTTTCTTTTCTATTGACTGTCATCTTCAGATTTATGCGTAATATTAGGGTTCAAACATCAGAAGCGTAGGCTTACACCGGCGGTTACAAATCCTTTGTAGCCTAGTCCGGCTTCCAGAAATCCGCCTATACGGTCATTGCCTACACGGAGAGCTATCGGGTTGACCTGATAGGCGAACGATGTGGACAGGTCGGCTTTACGGGCCGATGCCTTTCCGGCTTCTGTCAGTCCGGTTTCTGTATGACGGGTCATTTTCACTCCGGCTCCGGCTGTTCCATATAATTCGAGTAGACCCCTGCGGTAATAGGTGAATTCGGCTGTAGGCAATACCAGAAAGTTCAGTTCCTTTTCTTTCAGTGAAGCCGATTTTTCTCCCGATAAGGTCAGTTTGCTGTTACTCTGCGAGAATCCGAAGTCTGCTCCGATACGGAAGCGGTTCAGGGCATAACGGTAACCTACTCCGTATACCAGGCTGTAGGATTCGTCGCTTCGTTTGGTCCCTGTCAGTGCATCGGATATTCCCATTCCTAAGATATTTGCATTTCCCATAGTTAGTCCGTCACTGACCGACAGGCGTATTTCATGGTTCGAGGTTGAGGTGTAGTCTTTGTCTGATTGTCCATAAACCATGTTTACACCTAGAATCATACACAAAGATAATGCGATACTTTTAAATTTCATACTTTTCATATCCTTTAGTTTTTAAATGTTATAGACCGGATGGTCCGGCATTTTGCCAGGATGTTTTTTCTGTACTGGATAACGGGAAGCCCGGTCTTTGACCTCCGGTTAAACGACCTCAGCTAAGATACTTTCAACCTTATAACGGTGGGGAACGGGAAAACCCCTATCCGTTTTCAGAAAAAATGCTGAAAATGCAGTTCGTTTTATATGAAATAAAGTCTCTTTATGGATGTATTTTGCTTATAAACAGCTGTTTGAAAATAAAAAGAGGGAAATGCCTTTCCGGGCATTTCCCTCTGTGATTTATGTAAGTGTTCTTTCTGCTTTGGATCAGAATCCTGCCAGTTCAATCACTTTGTCTACGGCTGAAATCAGTCCGTCAGGATTTTTACCGCCTGCGGTTGCGAAGTGAGGCTGTCCGCCGCCGCCACCCTGGATCAGTTTGGCTGCTTCACGAACCAGCTGGCCGGCATTCAGACCTGCCTTGACCTGGTCTTCACTCATCATGACGGTCAGTAAAGGCTTGTTGTCGAATACGGAACCGATCACTACGAACAGATTTTCCGGGAACTGTCCCTTCAACTGGAAAGCGATGTTCTTTACAGCATCTGCCGGCATCGGCAATACTGCTTTGATGACTTTCACTCCGTGGATTTCCTTGGCGTTTTCAATCAGCTTTTCCTTGATGGAAGCTTCCTTTTCCTTCATGAATTCTTCCACCTTCTTCTTCAGGCCCGCATTTTCTTCGATGTATTTGGTAATGGCTGCCTTCAGGTCAGGAGCATTGTTGAACAGGCTCTTCAGTTCGTTCATTGTATCCTGGATTGAATCGAGCATTTCCTCTACTTTCGCACCTGTAATGGCTTCGATACGTCGTACTCCGGCTGCAACAGAGCTTTCTGACAGAATCTTGACCATACCTATTTTACCTGTTGCCGATACGTGGGTACCGCCACAGAACTCGATGGAAGAACCGAACTGGACTACACGTACCTCGTCACCGTATTTTTCACCGAACAGGGCGATTGCTCCCAGTTCCTTCGCCTTTTCGATAGGCAGGTTGCGGTATTCTGTCAGAGATATGTTTTCACGGATCTTGGCATTTACCAGATGTTCCACTTCGCGCAACTGTTCCGGAGTTACTTTCTGGAAGTGTGAGAAGTCAAAACGCAATGAATCCGGTGTAACCAGTGAACCTTTCTGTTCTACATGTGTACCCAGCACCTGACGCAAAGCTTCATCGAGCAAGTGTGTACAGGAGTGGTTGGCTGCACAGGCGGCACGTTTGTCGGTATCCACGCAGGCCATCATAGGTGCGTCAAGGTGTTCAGGAAGTTTCTTGGCGATGTGGATAGGCAGGTTATTCTCCTTCTTCGTATCGATGATGTCGATAGTTTCAAATTCGCTTACCAGTACGCCGGTATCACCTACCTGGCCACCGCTTTCTGCATAGAACGGAGTTTCGCTCAATACAATCTGGTAGAAGGTCTGGTTCTTTTGTTTTACTTCGCGGTAGCGCAGTATGCTTGTTTCGTATTCAGTATAATCGTAACCCACGAATTTGGTTTCACCTTCTTTCAGTGTGATCCAGTCGCCGGTTTCAACGGCGGCAGCGTTACGTGCACGCTGTTTCTGCTTTTGCATTTCGGCTTCAAAACCTGCAACATCGGCTGTAAGTCCGTTTTCACGCAAGATCAGTTCAGTCAGGTCGAACGGGAATCCGAAGGTATCGTACAGTGTAAATGCATCTACACCGCTGATTTCGGTCTTACCTGCAGCTTTGGTATCGGCTATCACTTTGTCCAGCAGACGTATACCGGTTTCCAGTGTACGCAGGAAGGCTTCTTCCTCTTCCTTGATCACTTTTTCAATCAAAGGTTGCTGGGCCTTCAGTTCCGGATAAGCTGTTCCCATGTTTTCTACCAGTACAGGAATCAGTTTGTACATGAAAGCCTGTTTCTGTCCGAGGAATGTGTAGGCATAGCGCACGGCACGGCGCAGGATACGGCGGATTACATAGCCGGCCTTTGCATTCGACGGGAGCTGTCCGTCTGTAATGGAGAAGGCGATGGTACGGATATGGTCGGCTACCACACGCATGGCTACATCCACTTTCGGATCTTCTCCGTATTTCTTGCCCGACAGGTCACCGATTACTTTGATGATAGGCTGGAAAATGTCGGTATCATAGTTGGATGTCTTTCCCTGCAGTGTGCGTACCAGACGTTCAAATCCCATACCGGTATCGATAACTTTTGCGGGAAGCGGTTCGAGGGTTCCGTCTGCCTTACGGTTGTATTGCATGAATACCAGGTTCCAGATTTCAATGACCTGCGGATGGTCTTTGTTTACCAGTTCACGTCCCGGAACAGCGGCTTTTTCTTCTGCCGAGCGGGAATCGATGTGGATTTCAGAACATGGACCACAGGGGCCTGTATCACCCATTTCCCAGAAATTGTCGTGCTTGTTGCCGTTGATGATGTGGTCTTCCGGGAAATACTGAGCCCAATAGCCGGCGGCTTCGTCGTCACGGGCGAGTCCTTCTTCCGGACTGCCTTCGAATACGGTGACATACAGGTCTTTCGGATCGAGTTTCAGTACTTTTACCAGGTATTCGTAGGCCCAGCCTATCACTTCTTTCTTGAAGTAGTCGCCGAATGACCAGTTTCCCAGCATTTCGAACATCGTGTGATGGTACGTATCGTGACCTACTTCTTCCAGGTCGTTATGCTTTCCGCTCACACGCAGACATTTCTGCGAGTCGGTTACACGTTTGTATTTAGCAGGATGGTTTCCCAGTATGATGTCCTTGA
>ENA-UABC01000138-UABC01000138.1-human-gut-metagenome-genome-assembly--contig:-NODE-138-length-10158-cov-3.863704_pt1 | contig 10158 bp, 4 predicted proteins | sample MGYA00243866_ERZ654199 | MGnify/ENA primary metagenome ERZ654199 (study PRJEB26926, sample SAMN06165196) | human gut metagenome | biome: ENVO:00009003; feature: ENVO:2100002; material: ENVO:00002003... | reverse complement strand
GTTCAAGACCTTTCAGGGGGTTACCGAGGATGCCAAGAACACGGTTTATTTAAGACCCGAGACCGCACAGGGTATTTTTGTTAACTTCAAAAATGTACAGAGAACTTCCCGCAAGAAGATTCCCTTCGGTATCGGACAGATCGGTAAGTCCTTCCGTAACGAGATCACACCCGGCAATTTCACTTTCCGTACCAGAGAGTTTGAACAGATGGAGCTGGAGTTCTTCTGCGAGCCCGGCACCGATATGGAGTGGTTCCAGTACTGGAGAGGCTTCTGCCGTGACTGGCTGCTGTCTCTTGGCATCAAGGAAGACGAGATGAGACTTCGTGATCACTCTCCTGAGGAACTGTGCTTCTACAGTAAGGGAACCACCGATATTGAGTTCCTGTTCCCCTTCGGATGGGGCGAACTGTGGGGTATTGCGGACAGAACCGATTATGATCTGACCCAGCATGCCAATACCTCCGGCGAGGATATGACTTACTTCGATGATGAGAAGAAGGAAAAATACATCCCTTACGTTATTGAGCCTTCTCTTGGTGCAGACAGAGTGGTTCTGGCATTCCTGTGTGCAGCTTACGACGAGGAAGAGTTAGAGGGCGGCGATGTTCGTACTGTGCTTCATTTCCATCCCGCACTGGCACCGGTAAAGATCGGTGTGCTGCCTCTGTCCAAGAAACTGAACGAGGGTGCGGAGAAGATCTACGCAGAGCTTTCCAAGAAATACAACTGTGAATTTGATGACAGAGGAAACATTGGTAAGAGATATCGTCGTCAGGACGAGATCGGAACTCCTTTCTGCGTAACTTACGATTTTGATTCCGAGACAGATGGCTGCGTTACCGTACGTTTCCGTGATTCCATGGAGCAGGAGCGTGTTGCTATCGCAGATCTGGATGCTTACTTTGCAGATAAGTTTACATTCTAAGATCACTATTCAGGAGCAGAAAGATTTTTCTGCTCCTTTTCAATATCTTTTTCTATTGGTACGAAAACTTTGATACTTACAGTGGAGGGGACAGCGTGGAACCGATCGAAGTGTTTCAGATTTTGGAAATCGAACAGACAAAAGACGAAAGGGCACTGAAGAATGCCTATCGTGACAAGCTGACGGTAACGAATCCGGAGGATGATCCGGAAGGCTTCAAGCGACTGCGGATGGCTTATGAGGAGGCCTGCCGCTATGCCGGAACGCCGGATGCAGAAGAGAACGAGGAGGCGGAACCGACGCTGGAGGACGATACTCCGGCAGGACAGTGGGTACGTGGTGTTCGGAAGGTCTATGAGAATATTACGGACCGCTGTGATGTGGAAAAATGGAAAGCGCTTTTTGAGGCGGATGACTTTCTTTCTCTGGAGGAAGAGGAAAACTGCACCACTTATCTGCTTCGTTTTCTGATGGAACATTATAAGCTGCCGACCGCAATCTGGAAGCTTCTGGATGAGAAAATCCACATTGTACAGAATGCGGGGGCCTTCAGAGAGCGCTTTCCGGCACAGTTTGTAAGCTATATGGTACATAAGTGCGAATCCGGGGAAGAAGTGGATTTTTCCGAGTTCCGTGGTGCGTTAGATGCGGATTACGATCAGTTTCTGCAATATTATGACAGAGCTTATCAGGCGCTGCAGGAGAAAAAATTACAGGAAGCGGAGCAGATGATCGGATGTGGGGATGCTCTGGGGATTACCCACCCTGTTATGGAGATCTGCCGTGCGTCCCTCTATGAAGGAAAGGGACAGACCGCAGAAGCCATTACTTTGTTAAAGAAACTGTCTGCAAAATATCCGGAGGATGATCTGATCGCTTACAATACGGCGGAAATACTGTGGAGAAATGAAGGGCGCGTAGAAGCGTCTGCTATTTATGAGAGTCTTCGGGAGAAGCTGCCGAAACACTACATGGCGAACCTGCGCCTGACGGACTGGTATTATGAGCAGGGGAACTATAAAGAGGCAAAAAAATGTGCGGAAGAGATTCTTTCCGTAGGCGGAGACGACACATTTCTGGAGACACTGCAGAAGATCAACACCGAACTGGAACGGGAAATGAAACAGGAATATGCGCAGAACCATGATCCCGGTCTGGGACTGGATCTGGGCTGGTGTTATCTGCAGGATGGCAGGACCGATCTGGGAATCCGCACGGTCAGGGAGCTGGAAGCAAAAGTTCCTGCGGACAGGCGTGAGGAATATCTGGGACTTATGACAAAACTGCTGGCAGAAGCGGCAGAATATGAGAAGGCAATTTCCACGGCAGCCAAATGGGAAGAAAGCCTGGAGAAAAAGATCCTCCGGGATACGGATGCCGAAGAGGAGGAAAAAGACAGAGACCGGATCCGACAGTCACATATGATCCGGATGCAGTGCTATCGGGCTTATGGCTATGTACAGCCGGAAAAATTCGCCGAAGCCATTGCGGAAGCGGAAAAAGCCGAGACCGGAACACCGAAGGATATCGGTATGTTGATCGAAAAGGCACAGATCTATGTGGAGATGGAAGAGTATGAACGCTGTGCGGAGATATCCCAGAAACTGATCGGGGATTATCAGGTTTACGCTGCATATGCCAACGAACTGGAAGCGGCGAAGAGGCAGTGGAATGCAGCAGGGGTGATCCAGAACGGCAGAGCCTGTCTAAATTATTTTCCAACCTATGTCAAGGCCTATGAAATGATGGCAAAGGTGTACATGGATCTGACACATCCGGAGGAACTGAAGGAACTGTTACAACAGGCGAAGGATAATAATGTCAAAAGTGTGATCCTGGATGCCTATGAATGGCAGCTGACCAATACGGGGCTTCCCCAGGAACAGATGAACGACGCTATAGATAAATTCCGGAAGGAATATCTGAGCAAACTGGAAGCGGGCAAGACCATATTTTACCGGAGAGGACTTCCGATCATTACGGAATATCTGTATGCCTACCCTTGTGAATTTTTACTGGTGGAGCGGGGAGATTTTCATAATGCGGCAGGCTGTCTGGAGGCGGCAAAAGCGGATTATGAAAAGGCGCTTTCCACGAACCCGGCCAATCCTTTTGCCTGGAAGGGACTGGCACGGATCCACAGATGCCGCGGCAAATACGATGAAGCCATGATCTGCCTGAGAAAATGTGTATTTTTCTATGAAAAGAGCGGAACACAGAATCATGCCTGGCCGGAACTGATTGCGGAACAGGCAGAAATTTATTTTTTGCTGGGTAATACGGAAATGGCGGAACAGTTTTACCGGAGATACCGTGAGATGACGGGAAGTGCCGGAGACCGGGACCGGAACCGTATGAGGGATTTCGCCAGATGTCTGGCCTGCAATGACAAGACTACGGAGGGATTAAAAGTTCTGGAGAAGGCATTCGTCAATGTACTGGATGCGGCAGGAGAAAAGCTGGATCTGTGTGTCTGGTGCGGGGAAAAGACGATCGCCGGAAATATTCTGACATCGTGGCCGGAGAAGATCGAACTGCTTGGGAAAAATACCGGGAATACCCAGGAGTATTTCGAAGATTACTTTTTCCATCTGGGATGGTATGGGCTGATCTGTGGTTCCGGAAAAGTGGCCATCAAGAATATGGATAAGGCACTGATCTTCAATAAGGAGGATCTCAGCAAAAAGGATGACATTGCGGACCTGATCCTGGCATGCATCCTGTACGGAGATAAGAAGAAAGGTGCTGACTATGCACAGGCGCTGAAAGCCTGCATGGAAAGAGAAGATAAAAGCGGCAAGGATGTGTATCTGAAATATCCGAAGCTTCGGATCGTACACGAATATCTGGCGGGATATTATACGGCCACCGATGAGGAACAGGATACGCTCCTGCAACTGGACAAAGACTGTTCCTTCTGCCATGGCTGTGTACATCCCGCCTGCGAGGAACTGGAGATGGTACGGATACTGCAGATGCTGAAAAAGGGCCGGGAGAAAGAAGCACTGGAGCGGCTGAAAGAGCAGATGCAGGAACATCCCGGAATGGGATTGCAGGCCATCTGGCACCGGTATCATTCGGAACAGGTGACGAAGGATACGGATCCTGCCGTAGCCGCTTTTCACAAGGAAAAGCCGCAGCCGGAGAAACGGGGATTCTGGCAGAGGCTGTTCGGGAAGAAGTAAAAAATTAAAATGAAGAGAGAAGAAAACATATGATAGTCGGAATCGATTTGGGAACCACCAACAGTCTGGTGGCAGCATTTACGGAGGAAGGACCTGTGATCATCCCCAACCGTCTGGGAAAACATCTGACCCCCTCTGTGGTCAGCGTGGATGAGAACGGCAATGTCTATGTGGGGGAGACGGCACAGGAACGCAGAAACCTCTATCCCGACAGTGTGGCGCAGGCATTTAAGCGCAGCATGGGAACGGATCGCACTTATGACCTGTCCGGCAAAAAGTTCCGCCCAGAAGAATTGTCCAGCATGATCCTGCGTTATCTGAAAGAAGATGCGGAAGCCTATCTGGGGGAAGAAGTCACAGAGGCCGTGATCAGTGTACCGGCCTATTTTGACGACAAGAGAAGAAAAGCCACCAAGCGGGCCGGAGAACTGGCCGGGCTGAAGGTGGAGCGTATGATCTCGGAGCCTACTGCAGCGGCGGTGGCCTACGGCCTGTACGAAAAAGAAAAAGACACCAGATTTCTGGTATTTGACCTGGGCGGCGGAACTTTTGATGTCTCCATTCTGGAGCTGTATCACAATATTCTGGAGGTGCGGGCGGTAGCCGGAGACAATTATCTTGGCGGTGAAGATTTCACGGAAGTGATGTCGAAGCTTTTTCTGCAAAAGACAGGACTGCATTATAAGGATCTGTCGGAGAAAGAACAGGTGCGTCTCTATAAAAAGGCAGAAGAAGCCAAGCGGGAAATCAGTGATCAGACTGCGGTGACCATGGAACTTATGCTGGGTGAAGAGAACAAAACGGCAGAGATCACCTTAAAAGAATATGAGGAAGAGTGCGAAGAACTGCTAATGAAGATCAGGGAACCGGTGAAGAAGAGTCTGGCGGATGCAGGACTGAAGCTGTCGGACATCGATGAGGTATTGCTGATCGGCGGAGCCACCAGACTGTCGGTGGTCAGGGATTTCCTGATCAGGCTGTTCCGCAAATTCCCGGATACAAGACTGAACCCGGACGAAGCCGTGGCACTGGGCGCGGCGATCCAGGCGGCCATGAAGGAACGCCGGGCGGAGGTAAAGGAAGTCATTCTGACGGATGTATGCTCCTTTACATTGGGAACGGAAGTCGTGGTGGAATACGAGGAAGGCAAATTTGAAGACGGCCGTTTCTGTCCCATCATTGAGCGCAACACCGTGATCCCCGCCAGTCATACGGAGCGGTTGTACACTGTCAGAGACAATCAGGACAAGGTACGCGTCCGGGTACTGCAGGGAGAGAGCCGTTTCGCCAGAAATAATCTGTTTCTGGGAGAACTGAACATTGATGTTCCCAAGGGGCCCAGAGGCAGTGAAGCCGTGGATGTGACGTACACCTATGACATCAATTCCCTGCTGGAAGTGGAAGTCAAGGTGGTATCCACCGGACTGACCCAGAAAATGATCATCAAGGGACAGGACAACCAGATGACGGATGATGAGATCCAGAAGCGAATGGAAGAATTGTCCTACCTGAAGATCCAGCCCAGAGACCTGGAGGAGAACCGTCTGGTGCTTCTCAGAGCGGAGCGGATGTATGAGGAAGCACTGGGAGACCGGAGAAAAGAACTGGATCGTTATATCACTGTTTTCGAGGCTGCATTGAAAAAGGGCAAAAAAGAGGAGATCGAGGAGGCCAGAGAGGCATTGAACGAGATCCTGGAAGACGAGGATGAGTGATGTTTTATCCTTGACGCGGCGAAATGATAACATTATAATGTAGAAATGTAGGTTTATTTTCCGAAAGGTGTAATTTTTAGACAAGGAGACCGAGAGAATGAGACAATTCACTTCTGATGAGCTGAGAAAAGCTTGGAAACAATTTTATATAGACCGTGGCCATGTGGATGTGGGAGCAGTATCCCTGGTATCTGACGGATCCACCGGTGTTATGTTCAACGTAGCGGGCATGCAGCCTCTGATGCCTTATCTGCTGGGACAGAAGCATCCTCTGGGTACCAGACTCTGCAATGTGCAGGGCTGCGTTCGTACCAACGATATCGATTCCGTAGGTGACAAGAGCCATGTGACTTTCTTCGAGATGATGGGAAGCTGGAGCCTGGGAGATTATTTCAAGAAAGAGCGTTGCCAGTGGAGTTTCGAACTACTGACACAGGTATTCGGATTTGATGCCGACCATCTGGCTGCTACTGTATTTGCCGGTGACGAGAATGCACCCAGAGATGAGGAAGGCGCACACTACCGTATCGCTTCCGGTTTCAAGAAGGAGAATGTATATTATCTGCCTGCCGATGACAACTGGTGGGGACTGGAATACGGCCCCTGCGGTCCCGACAGTGAGATGTTCTATATTGCAGACAGACCGGACTGCGGACCGAACTGCGGACCCGGCTGTGACTGCGGTAAATACACGGAGCTGGGTAATGATGTATTTATGCAGTATGAGAAGCATCATGACGGTCATCTGACCCCCTTAAAGCAGAAGAACGTGGATACCGGTTGGGGCCTGGAGCGTATTCTGGCCTTTTTAAACGGTACCAGAGATGTATACCAGACGGATCTGTTTGCTCCGGTCATTGCTTATATCGAGGAGGCTTCCGGTGTGAAATACAATGCGGATGAAAAGCTGACCAGATCCATGCGTATTCTGGCAGATCATCTGCGTACCAGTGTAATGCTGATCGGTGACGAAGCAAAGCTGCTTCCTTCCAATACCGGTGCCGGTTATATTCTCCGTCGTCTGATCCGTCGTGCGGTAAGACACGGACGTACCCTGAATATGACTACAGAGCAGCTGCTGCACATTGCTGCCATGTACATTGATGAGATCTATGCAGAAAGTTATCCTCTGATGAAAAAGAACAGAGAGTTCATTCTGAGCGAACTGCAGAAGGAGATCGCACGTTTCGAGAGCACTCTGGAGAACGGCATGAAGGAGCTGCAGAAGATTCTGGAGCAGAAGAGAAGTGAAGGTAAAAAGGAGATCGACGGCAAGTCCGCATTCTACTTATATGATACCTTCGGATTCCCTCTGGAGCTGACTGTAGAGCTGGCACAGGAAGAGAATCTGACCGTAGATGAGGAAGGCTTTGCCGCTGCCATGGAAGAGCAGAAGCAGAAGGCAAGAGAAGGACAGAACTTCTCCCAGAAGATTACCACCGCAGCAGGTGTATTCGATGGACTGGATGACAAGATCACCAGCGAATTTGTAGGTTATGATGCGCTGACCGCAGAAGGAAAAGTAGTAGCACTGGCCACCGAGACTGAACTGGTAAACACCTTAAAGATAGGTGAGACCGGTACACTGATCACCGATGTGACTCCGTTCTATGCTACCATGGGCGGACAGAAGGGTGACTTTGGTGTGATCCGCACCGAAAACGGTACTTTTGAAGTGACTGAGACCGTGAAGATCGCAGGCGGACGCATCGGACATGTGGGTAAGGTCGTATCCGGAACAGTTACTGTGGGAGACAAGGCAGAGCTGGCAGTGGATACCGACAACAGAAAGAGCGTATGTAAGAACCATTCCGCAACCCATCTGTTACAGAAGGCACTTCAGATCGTACTGGGTGATCATGTAGAACAGCAGGGTTCTTACCAGGACGGCGCAAGAACCCGTTTTGACTTCAGCCACGGACAGGCTATGACTGCAGAAGAAATCGCTAAAGTAGAGGCTCTGGTCAACGAGAAGATCGCAGAGGATATTGCAGTTGTTACCGATATCATGAGCATCGAGGATGCGAAGAAGAGCGGAGCTATGGCTCTGTTCGGAGAAAAATACGGCGATACTGTCCGCGTGGTATCCATGGGAGACTTCTCGAAGGAACTGTGTGGTGGTACTCATGTAAAGCATACCGGTGAGATCGGTTACTTCAAGATCCTGTCCGAGAGCGGTGTCGCTGCCGGCGTCAGAAGAATCGAAGCACTGACCGGTGCCAACGTGATGGCATACTATCAGGCTATGGAAGAGAACTTCAATAAGGCAGCCGTAGCCGCAAAGGCAGCTCCGGCAGCCCTGACCGAGAAGATCCAGCATATGCAGGCAGAACTGAAGGCTCTGAATGCTGAGAACGAGTCCCTGAAAGCCAAGATGGCACAGTCCGCACTGGGCAATGTCATGGATCAGGCAGTGGAAGTCAAGGGAACAAAGCTTCTGGCAACCAGCGTAGACGGTGTGGATATGAATGGCTTGCGAGACCTGGGTGACCAGCTCAAGGATAAGCTTGGTGAAGGCGTTGTCGTACTGCTCTCTGCACAGGATGGCAAGGTCAATATGATCGCCATGGCAACAGACGGTGCTGTAAAGGCCGGTGCCCATGCAGGCAACCTGATCAAGGGAATTGCCGCACTGGTTGGCGGTGGCGGCGGCGGACGTCCAAACATGGCGCAGGCCGGCGGTAAGAATCCCGCAGGCATTCCCGCAGCGATCGCGGAAGCGTCCAAAGTACTGGAGGGTCAGCTCGCATAATGGAACGAGAGAATCTGAAATCCCGTTTAGGCTTTATACTGCTGTCTGCCGGCTGTGCCATTGGTATCGGCAATGTATGGAAGTTCCCGTACATGGCCGGCCAGGGCGGCGGTGGCGCATTTGTATTGTTTTATCTGATCTTCCTGGTGATCCTTGGTCTGCCGATTATGACCATGGAGTTCGCTGTGGGAAGAGCAAGTAAGAAAAGTCCCGTAAAGGCTTACCAGGCACTGGAGAAGCCGGGACAGAAGTGGCATATCCACGGGTATTTCACGCTGGCAGGCTGTTATCTGTTAATGATGTTCTATACTACCGTAGCAGGTTGGATGTTACACTATTTTTATATGACGGCTACCGGTAAACTTTCCGCTCTTTCCGCAGATGCGGTAGCGGATCAGTTTACCCGGATGCTGGCAGATCCAGGGGTCATGATGTTCTGGATGGTACTGGTGGTAGTCATCGGTGTCGTCATATGTGCCGGTGGCCTGCAGAACGGTCTGGAGCGTGTGACGAAAGTCATGATGATCGCACTGCTTGCCATCATGGTAGTACTTGCCATCAACAGTTTCTTCATGGCGGGAGCAAAGGAAGGTCTGAAGTTCTATCTGGTACCTGATTTTGGACGTATGCAGGAGGTTGGTGTGGTATCTACACTGGTAGGTGCCATGAATCAGGCATTCTTTACTTTGAGCCTTGGCGTGGCAGCAATGGAAATTTTCGGAAGCTACATGGGCAAAGACCATACGCTGGCAGGAGAAGGAGCACGTATCTGTGCACTGGATACTTTTGTGGCAATTATGGCAGGATTGATTATTTTTCCGGCATGCTTCAGTTATGGCGTGGAAGTAGGTGTAGGACCAAGTCTTATCTTTGTGACACTGCCAAATGTTTTTGTAAATATGGCAGGTGGCAGAATCTGGGGAGCACTGTTTTTCCTGTTTATGACATTTGCAAGCTTTTCCACAGTAATTGCTGTATTTGAAAATATCATGTCCTTCTGCATGGATATGTTTGGCTGGAACCGCAACAAAGCGGCACTGGTAAATGGAATCATTATTCTTATTGCCAGTCTGCCATGTGTTTTAGGATACAATGTGTGGAGCAATCTCCACCTGATTGGCGGAAGGGATGTGCTGGACAGCGAGGATTTTATTGTAAGTAACCTGCTGCTGCCAATCGGTTCTCTTGTTTACCTGCTGTTCTGTGTGACGAAGTGGGGCTGGGGATTTGACAACTACTTAGAGGAAGCAAATACCGGAAAAGGCATTAAGATTGCAAGAAGATTAAAGCCATATTTCCAGTTTATCCTTCCGATACTGATTCTGTTTATTTTGATTCAGGGATTGTTATAAAAATGGAAAAAGAGTGTAATTGCAGGAAGCATATGCGATTGCACTTGCATGATTAGAAATAAAAGTGTGCATTTTGCCATGAATTTTAACAGAAAAAGTGAAAATCTGTTAAATGCAGTTGGTAGAGTGCACACTTTTATACTTTACAGGAAATGCTTTCCTGTAAAGTATAAAACGCTCCGCGAGGATGCGCACTGCGGCGTATAAGGTAGATGTCGCAAGCGAC
>ENA-UABC01000112-UABC01000112.1-human-gut-metagenome-genome-assembly--contig:-NODE-112-length-10818-cov-3.736319_pt1 | contig 10818 bp, 10 predicted proteins | sample MGYA00243866_ERZ654199 | MGnify/ENA primary metagenome ERZ654199 (study PRJEB26926, sample SAMN06165196) | human gut metagenome | biome: ENVO:00009003; feature: ENVO:2100002; material: ENVO:00002003... | reverse complement strand
CGAGATGCTCAGGAGTCTCGTGGGCTCGGAGATGTGTATAAGAGACAGGAAGAAGCCTGACAGATAACGGCTCTGCCAGGCTTCTTTATCATAATTTATGGTCTTGTATCAGTTGTTGTCGGCCGATTTAGGAGTCATGTCGCCTTCTATATAGAGGCGTACCACTTCCTGTTCGGCATTGGTACGTATGGTAATCGCCTTACGGAAATGTCCCGGGAATTTACCTGCGCCGTTATAGACAACCGTGATTTCTCCGCTTTCTCCCGGTTTGATAGGTTCTTTGGGATAAGTAGGTACGGTGCATCCGCAGGTGGCAAGAGCCTGATGGATAACCAACGGACCGTTACCCGTATTGGTAAACTTGAACTTGCAGGATACTTTCGGGTTACTTTCCGAAAAAGATCCGAAGCTGTAGGTGGTCTTTTCGAAAGAAATCTTGGCGGTACCTTGTGCTATGACCATTGCAACGGCCATCACAAGGAATAAGGTTGTAAGAAAAATCTTTTTCATCTTTATACTTGTCATTTTTACCGGCCATAAAGATAAGCACTTTATCGGTAAGGTGGCACTTTTATTAGGTTTATTAACAGAACTTCTGGTGAAAAACATTCCTGTAAGCCATTATCCGCGGTTTACCTGCTTTACTCCCTTGACCGTCTTTATCTTCTTGATCAATGATTCCAGTTTCGACAGGTCGTCGACCATAACCGTCAACATACCCGAGAAGAGTCCGTCATTCGAGTCGATGCTGATAGACCGTAACTGGATGTTCATCTCCTTATTGATAATGGAAGTAATATTCGTCACAATACCGATATCGTCATGTCCCACAATGCGGAGGGTGATAGGATATTGTTTTCCCTGGCTTTTTCCGGCCCACCGTGCCTTTACGATACGGTAGGGGAAACGGGCCTTCAGTTCGGGGGCATTCGGACAGTCGCAGCGGTGTATCTTGATACCTCCCGAGATGGTGACGAAGCCGAATACCTCATCTCCATAGATCGGGTTACAGCACTTGGCCAGGTTGAAGTCTATCCCTTTCAGGTTCTGGTCGATAACCAGTACATCGTCCTTATAGAAGTCCTTTTCCTCGGGTGTCTGCTGTATGTTGAAGCTTTCGGCGCTGCGGTACGTCACTTCTTCATGCTGTTCGTTTTCCTTTTTCTGCAGTTCCAGATAACGGTCGATCACGGAATTGATATCCATCGTTTCGTCGGCTATACTCTGGTAGAAATCGGTAACGGTCTTGAATCCTAGTTTTTTGATGAGCCTCATCAGCACAGCCTCATCATATTCCAGCTTACGGTTCTTGAACTTGCGTTCCAAGGTTTCTTTGGCGAATTCCGTCTGGCGTGCGGCCATTTCCTTCAGTGCCTGGCGGATTTTTGTCTTGGCTTTTGAGGTGATGACAAAATTCAGCCAGTCGCGTTTCGGACTTTGGGTATTGGCCGTCATGATTTCTACCTGGTCTCCGCTTACCAGAGGTTGGCGTACCTGTGCATTTTTGCCGTTTATCTTGGCACCGATGCAATGGCATCCTATATTGGTATGGATCATGAATGCGAAATCCAGCACGGTAGCTCCTTGAGGAAGTTTGTACAGGTCGCCTTTCGGGGTGAACACGAACACTTCATCTTTATAGAGGTCGAGCTTGAACTGGTCCATCGCTTCAATGTCGCTGTCGGCGTTCTCTAGGGTTTCACGTATGGAATTCAACCATTCGTCCAGTCCGCTTTCACCTTTTATTCCTTTGTATCTCCAGTGTGCCGCCAGACCTTTTTCTGCTATTTCGTCCATGCGTTCGGTACGTATCTGTACTTCCACCCATTTTCCTTCGGGTCCCATGACGGTGATGTGCAGTGACTCATATCCGTTGCTTTTCGGGACCGAAAGCCAGTCGCGCAGACGTTTCGGGTTAGGCAGATACATGTCGGTGACGATGGAGTACACCTGCCAGCACTCCTGCTTTTCCTTGTCCAGAGGTGAATCAAGGATTACACGGATGGCAAACAGGTCGTATACCCCTTCGAACGGACAGTTCTGTTTCTTCATCTTCTGGTAGATGGAGTGGATGGATTTGGTACGTCCCTTGATGTGGAACTTCAGTCCGCTTTCTTCCAGCTTTTTCTTTATCGGCTGGATGAACGCCTCGATATAGCGGTCACGGGCAGCCTTGGTGGCATTCAGTTTGTCTTTGATATGGTAATATACATCATGCTGGGTGTATTTCAGGGAGAGGTCTTCCAGTTCCGATTTCAGCTTGTAAAGTCCAAGTTTGTGTGCCAATGGGGCATACAGGTAGGCGGCTTCATTCGCTACTTCAAGACGTGCTTCGTTGTTCGGGCTGTCCTTGATCTGCCGCATCAGGTTCACACGGTCGGCAATCATGATCAGAATTACACGCATGTCTTCGGCAAAGGAGAGCAGCAGATTCCTGAAATTTTCCGATTCGATGGTAGGGCTCTTTGAATAGAGTTCATTGATTTTTACCAGTCCGCGTATGATTCCGGCCACGTCTTTACCATATTCTTGTTCAATACTTTCAAGCGTGCAGAGTTTGTATTTTACGGATTCATGCAGCATGATTCCCAGAATGGAGGCACGGCGCATTCCGATTTCTTCGGCTACGATGACAGCGGTCTGCATGTCTTTGATGATGGGGTTCATGTTGAATACATTACGTGGAATGTTACCTTCCGACATGACCTTGATCAGATGTTTCTTCAGGTTGCTGCAGTCATCTTTCTGTAATGTGTCTCCAGACAGTTGCAAAAGTCTTTTGTATAAGGAAATGAGCTGTTTGTGTTCTTCCGGAGTAAATATAAATTGTTCTTCCATGATGTATTCTATATTACTTTGTTGGTAAAGATAGTTTTTTTCTTTCTCTATTATACCAATCTTAAGGGTTTTTTTATACATTTGAAGGGTAATCACAACAATATGGAATATTATTACTTAAATTTATCAATATGTTAACACACGAAGACAAAGAGTTATTGGCCCAAAAAGGCATTTCTGAAAAACAGATCGAAGAACAGTTGGCCTGTTTCGAAAAAGGATTTCCTTATTTGAAGCTTTCGGCTGCAGCATCTGTGGAAAATAATGGTATTATGGTTGCCGACGGAAATATGCAGCGTGAATACCTGGCTGCATGGGATGCTTATAAAGACGGTGACAAGAAAATCGTGAAGTTTGTACCTGCATCGGGAGCTGCTAGCCGTATGTTCAAGAATTTGTTTGAATTTCTGGGAGCTGATTATGACGTACCTACGACCGACTTCGAAAAGAAATTTTTCGACCATATCCATAACTTTGCATTCTATGCTGATCTGAATGCTGCCTGCATGGATAATACCGGTAAGGATGTCAATGCCTTGCTGTCGGAACGTAATTACAAGGCTGTGGTTTCCAATCTTCTGGAATCGGCCGGACTGAACTACGGACAACTGCCTAAAGGATTGTTGAAGTTCCATCGTTATGCCAACGAAGTACGGACACCGCTGGAAGAACATCTGGTGGAAGGTGCATTGTATGCAGCCGGAAAGACAGGTAAGGTAAATGTACATTTTACCGTATCCCCTGAACATCGGGACCTGTTCCAGAAGCTGGTGGATGCGAAGGTTGAGAAATATGCCCAGAAGTATGGTGTACAGTTCGATATTTCGTTCTCCGAGCAGAAACCGAGTACCGATACGGTTGCTGCCGATATGGAGAACAAGCCGTTCCGTGACAAGGACGGTAAGATTCTGTTCCGTCCGGGAGGACACGGTGCCTTGATCGAGAATCTGAACGATCTGGATGCCGACATCGTATTCATAAAAAATATAGATAATGTGGTTCCCGACCGTTTGAAAGATGATACAGTCACTTACAAGAAACTGCTGGCCGGTGTACTGGTAACATTGCAGAAGAAGGCTTTTCAGTATCTGGAACTGCTGGACAGCGGTCATTATAGCCACGACCAACTGGAAACGATTATCCGTTTCGTACAGCAGGACCTGCGCTGCCGGAAGTCGGATATCAAGGATCTGGAGGATGCCGATCTGGTTATTTATCTGCGTAAGAAACTGAACCGCCCGATGCGTGTATGCGGAATGGTGAAGAATGTAGGTGAGCCGGGTGGCGGTCCGTTCCTTGCCTACAATCCGGACGGGACTGTATCTCTGCAGATTCTGGAAAGTTCACAGATTGATATGAAGGATCCTGAAAAGAAGGCCATGTTTGAGAAGGGAACTCATTTCAATCCGGTAGACCTGGTCTGTGCTATCCGTGACTATAAAGGCAACAAATTCAATTTGCTGGAACATGTCGACAAGGCTACAGGATTCATTTCGTATAAGTCCAAGAACGGTAAAGACCTGAAGGCACTGGAACTTCCCGGTTTGTGGAACGGTTCAATGAGTGACTGGAATACGGTTTTCGTTGAAGTGCCGTTGAGTACGTTTAATCCGGTCAAGACAGTCAATGACCTGTTGCGTGAACAGCATCAGTGATTCTTTGAGAAGGAATATATGAAGGTAAATTGTCACCTTTTTTCCGGACAGTCCGGTTGAAGGGTGGCAATTGCCGTTTAAATGCCGTTTAAAATTTATTCAAATGTTTGTTTTTACGTATGCGTTTCCTGTGGGGAATCTGACTATAGGTGAAAAGAACGGTGCCTTACGTTACATCACGGCGGGTATTGTACCCGGTATCCAGATACGGAAAGAGACAGAGCTGATAAGAGAGACGAAACGCCAGCTTGATGAATATTTTAAGGGGGATCGTACGACATTCGACCTGCCGTTGGATATGGAAGGTACTCCGTTCCAGGTCAAGGTATGGCATGCCTTGCAGGCTATACCTTATGGGGAGACGCGTACTTATAAGGAGATAGCGGAGGTAATAGGTAATCCGAAGGCCGTCCGTGCGGTAGGAATGGCCAATCATGTGAATCCGTTCATTATAGTGGTGCCCTGTCATCGGGTAATCGGGACAAACGGGAAACTGACCGGTTATGCTGCCGGTCTGGACAAGAAACTGTTGCTGCTTGAATTGGAAAAGGGAGTAGGGCAAAGGAAATAAAGGAAAGTTGCCTCCGCACATCCGGCGAGGACAGGATGTAGAGGCAACCGGTATGTCTGTCCGAAAAGAATGAGTATCAGATACATCCTTTACTTGATGGAACTTCAAAGTGGTAGATATCCCGTTTGACTGCCATCTTGATGCTGCGTGCCAGCGCTTTGAATATCCCTTCTATCTTATGGTGTTCGTTCTGTCCTTCAGCCTTGATGTTCAGGTTCATGCGGGCCGAATCGCTGAGTGACTTGAAGAAATGGAGGAACATTTCAGTCGGCATTTCGCCAATCTTTTCACGCTTGAATTCTGCATCCCATACCAGCCAGGGGCGTCCTCCGAAATCCAAGGCTACCTGGCAGAGACAGTCGTCCATAGGCAGACAATATCCGTAACGTTCTATGCCGCGTTTGTTTCCCAACGCCTTGAAGATACATTCACCCAAAGCGATGGCAGTGTCTTCAATGGTATGGTGTTCGTCTACATTCAGGTCTCCTTTTACCTGGATATCCAGATCAATGGATCCGTGCTTGCCTATCTGTTCCAGCATATGGTCGAAGAATCCCAATCCGGTATGTATATCGCATGCTCCTGTACCATCCAGGTTCAGTCTGATATAGATATCTGTTTCCTTGGTTGTGCGTCGTATTTCAGCCGTACGTTCTCCTGCAAACAGGTATTCGGTTATTCTGTCCCAGTCGGTTGTGGCCAGTACGCATACATTTTCCAGTCCTTTTTCTTCCAGACACGTCTTGTCTTCTTGCAGTAGAATGGCTTTGCAGCCCAGGTTACGTGCCAGTTCCACGTCGGTGGCACGGTCGCCTATCACGAAACTGCCTTCCATGTCGTATTTGTCCGGATCCAGATATCGGGTAAGCATGCCGGTACGGGGTTTGCGCGTGGGGGCATTGTCTTCCGGAAAGCTCCGGTCTATCAGTACATCGTCGAATGTGATGTCTTCATTCTCTAAGGTTTTCATGACCAGATTGTGTACCGGCCAGAAAGTGTCTTCGGGGAATGAAGCGGTTCCCAGTCCATCCTGGTTTGTGACCATGACGAATTGGAAATCGAGCTTGTTCCGGATGAAATAGAGGTTTCTGAACACTTTCGGATAGAATTCCAGTTTTTCGAAAGCGTCCAGCTGATAATCGACAGGCGGTTCGATGACCAGCGTACCGTCGCGGTCTATGAATAATACTTTCTTTTTCATGATCTATTCAGAATATTGTTTGAGGGCTTCCAGCAGCATGTCGTTTTCGGGACGGGTACCGATGGTGATACGCAGGCAGTCTTTACATAAAGTGATATTGCTGCGGTTACGTACGATAATGCCTTTAGATACCAGATAATCATAAATGTGTTTGGCATCCGTAACTTTGGTCAGGAAGAAATTGGCATCTGTCGGGTAGATGTGTCGGCAGCATGGAAGCTTGGCAAATTCCTTAATCAGGCGGGAACGTTCCTCCAGCAGGGAGTCTATCCAGCGTTGTATCTCGTAATGTTTTCTCATCATCCGGATGGCTTCCTGTTGTGTGAGCCGGTTTACGTTATAGGGGTATTTGATTTTATTGAATATCCCTATGATTTCAGGTGAGGCGAATGCCATTCCCAGGCGGATAGCCGCACATCCCCATGCCTTGGAAAATGTCTGGAACACGATCAGGTTAGGATAGTTGTCCAGATCGGCCAACAGGGAAGCCTGGCTTGAAAAGTCTGCATAGGCTTCGTCTACGATAACCAGTCCCTGGAATTTTTCTATCAGTTTGATTATCTCGCTACGACGCAGGTTGTTTCCGGTCGGGTTGTTGGGTGAGCAGAGGAATATGAGTTTGGTATTGTCATCGGCTGCTGCCAGCAGTTTGTCTGCCTGGAACTGGAAATCGTTGTCGAGCAGAACCTTCCGGTATTCCACATCATTCACGTCGGCACATACCTGATACATTCCGTATGTAGGGTCGATGGCGACAACATTGTCTATTCCGGGGCGGCAGAAGGCACGGTAGGCCAGGTCAATGGCTTCATCACTTCCGTTTCCGAGGAAAATCTGTTCCGGGTTTACTTTTTTTACAGGAGCGATCAAAGCTTTCAGATCCCGTTGCAAAGGGTCGGGGTAACGGTTATTCGGGGTATTGTATGGATTTTCGTTGGCGTCCAAGAATACCGATGCCTCCGCTCCATTATATTCGTCGCGTGCCGAAGAATAGGGTTTTAGGGCCCATATATTCGGACGGGTGAGTTCTTTCAAAGGTTTCATAAGTGTCTTTTTCTGGTTCTATGTTATTTTTTCAAGGAATTCAATCGGACTGTAATAGCATTCTTATGTCCGTCCAGACGTTCATTGGCGGCCATAACCTGGATAGCCGGTCCGATCAGTGAAATACCTTCGGCATTGATTTCCTGGAAAGTAATCTTACGGATGAAACTGTCCAGACTTACTCCGCTGTACGCTTTTGCATAACCGTTGGTGGGTAATGTATGGTTGGTTCCTGAGGCATAATCGCCGGCACTTTCAGGCGAGAACGGTCCGAGGAATACAGAACCGGCATTGACAACCTTTTCGGCCATATCCATGTAGTTTTCCGTTTCTATTATCAGATGTTCGGGGGCGTATTCGTTCACCATTTCAATGGCTTCATCCATATCTTTGACCAGGATCAGCTTGCTTGATTCCAGGGATCTGGAAGCAAAATCCTTGCGTGGAAGTTCGGCCAGCTGACGTTCCACTTCCTTTGCCGCCTTGCTGAGCAGTTCTTCCGAATCGGTTATCAGGATAACCTGGCTGTCGACGCCATGTTCGGCCTGTGACAGTAGGTCGGCGGCCACAAAGGTCGGGTCTGCAGCAGCGTCGGCCAAAACGGCAACTTCCGAAGGACCTGCCGGCATATCGATGGCTACGTCCCGTAGAGAGACCTGCTGTTTGGCTGTCGTCACATACTGGTTGCCCGGTCCGAATATCTTGTATACTTTAGGGATGCTTTCCGTTCCGTAGGCCATGGCTCCGATGGCTTGTACGCCACCTGCCTTGAATACATGGCTTACTCCTGCTGCACGGGCTGCATAAAGGATGGCCGGATGTATTTTCCCTTCCCGGTCGGGGGGAGAGCATAGGATGATTTCACGGCATCCTGCAATCTTGGCGGGAGTGGCAAGCATCAGTACTGTAGAGAAGAGCGGAGCCGTACCTCCCGGAACGTAGAGTCCTACCTTTTCGATTGCGACAGCTTTCTGCCAGCAGTTCACTCCCGGCATGGTTTCGACTTTTTTCCCTTCGAATTTCTGTGCCATGTGGAATTTGCGGATGTTGTTCAAAGCCAGCAGGATGGCAGCCTTAAGTTCGATTCCGATTTTCTTTTCGGCTTCTTCAAACTCCTGTTCGGTTACGGCAAGGGAGGAGAGTTTTACCTTATCGAATTTCTCTTCAAATCCGATGACGGCCCTGTCACCTTCCTTGCGGACTTTATCGAGTACTTCCAGTACCGTGTCCCTCAGTGATTCAGACTTTAATGCGGAACGTTTCAGCAGTCCGCTCCATTCGTTCCGTTCAGGATATCTTATGATGTTCATAAATTGCGTTATTTTTAAGTTCGGTATGTTGTCTTTATAATATCATCTTTTCAATCGGCAATACCAGGATTCCCTGAGCTCCCAGTGCCTTCAGCTTGCCGATGATTTCCCAGAAACGTTTTTCATCGAGTACGGTATGGACACTGCTCCATCCTTCTGTAGCAAGTGGCATGATAGTAGGACTCTTGACTCCGGGAAGGACTTCTATAATTTCTTTCAGCTTGTCGGTAGGAGCATTCATCAGTACATATTTCTTGTCTTCTGCCGCTTTTACAGCTTTGATACGGAATAAAAGTTCCTGCAGTATTTCCTTTTTCTCGTCACTCAATCCGGGAGTTCCAATGAGGAGAGCTTCACTCTGCATGACAGTTTCCACTTCCTTCAGATTATTGCTTACCAGGGTAGATCCGGAGCTTACAATATCAAAAATACAGTCGGCCAGTCCGATTCCAGGAGCTATTTCTACAGAACCTGTGATAACATGGATATCAGCCTGGATATTGTTCTCTTCGAGGAAAGAACTCAGGATTCCTGGATAGGAGGTCGCTATTTTCTTCCCGTTGAACCAGCTTGTGCCTTCGTATTTTTCTTCTTTAGGGATGGCCAGTGACAGACGGCATTTGCTGAATCCCAGGCGGTAGATCACTTCTGCCTTTTCCGCCCGCTCCACGAATTCATTTTCTCCGACGATACCGATATCGGCCACGCCGGATGCCACGCTTTGCGGGATGTCATCATCACGGAGGAACAATACTTCTACAGGAAAGTTGGTCGACTGGGTCAGCAGTGTGCGTTTGGAAGTCGACAGTTTGATGTCTGCTTCGGCCAGCAGGGCCATGGTGTCATCGAAAAGACGACCTTTTGATTGTACGGCAATTCTTAGCATATTCTTTTCAGTTATTTAAATTTCAAGTATTTGGATAATAATAAAAAAGGCTTACCGTAAACGGCAAGCCTTCAAATGAATTATGTAATATCTTATACCTACACGACCATTCAGCCTACCGTTTTATACGTCAGGGCAATGATGATGGCGATGTGCAGTATTGTTGTTCATGTTTTCCTTTATTCGTTACAAGTGCAAAAGTAAAGGATGAAGTCGATATATGCAAGCGTTTATCAGGAAAAGTTTTCTTTTCCTTTCGATTTATAGCTGATAAATGGCTTCTGACAAGGAATTGTCATTTTTCTGTAATGGCGTGGGATTCTATTCCTCGTCTTCCGACTTGCAATGATGGAAGAACATTTCCTGCTGTGCCTTTTCGGGAGAGAAGGTGAAATAGGTACATACGGCTTTCGTACATTCTTCTCCTGCTTCATTGTAGAGTGTGGCGTCGACAATGACAATGTTTCTCCGTCGTTCTCGGATAGATGCCCGCAGGGTGAGCTGTTTGTCGGTAGTGTGTACCGGTTTCAGATATCGGGTCTCCATCTTGGAGGTTACGCCTGTAGTCTGAAGTTTTCGGATGATGGCCCATGCACTGATTTCATCGAGCATTACCGCCTGGATGCCTCCGTGCAGTGTGTTGAGCCAGCCTTGGTACCGGCGTTCCGGTTTCCAGTAACTTACTATTTCATCTCCGTCTTCATAAAATTCCATTTGCAGTCCGGAAGGGTTTTGCGGTGCGCATCCGAAACAGAAATATCCTTCCACATCTTTCCATGGATTGACCAGTTTTTTCATATGCTGATTATAGTTACAGGATTTAGAATTCGTAGTCGGTGCATGCACGTCCGCATCTGGCGTCTTTCAGTATGCCGGCTGCCGCAAGATGGTTAGGATGGATGGAATACGCCTTTACATCGTCCAGGGTATCGAATTCGCTGTCCAGACAGATATCCCATTCTTCATCGGGATTGATATTCAGGCCTACATAGATGTGGCGGATAAAAGGTATTGTGGCAGGAAGTGCTTCGATGACGTTTTTGAAACGTGACATTACATCTGCCTTCTCTTCTTCTGACAGAGTTTCTTTCAGTTTGAATAGAACAATGTGCTTGACCATAGTTGGATATTTTTATGATTTATCTTATTTTTGTATAGATGCACAAATGTATAACTAATTATTGAAAAAACATAATTATGATTATTATTGGAATAGCCGGAGGTACAGGTTCGGGTAAAACTACGGTAGTAAAAAGTATTATGGAAGACCTGTCGCAGGATGAGGTGGCTCTGCTTCCTCTTGACTCTTATTA
>ENA-UABC01000103-UABC01000103.1-human-gut-metagenome-genome-assembly--contig:-NODE-103-length-11103-cov-5.044080_pt1 | contig 11103 bp, 13 predicted proteins | sample MGYA00243866_ERZ654199 | MGnify/ENA primary metagenome ERZ654199 (study PRJEB26926, sample SAMN06165196) | human gut metagenome | biome: ENVO:00009003; feature: ENVO:2100002; material: ENVO:00002003... | reverse complement strand
TGATAACATGTAAACCATGTGCTTGCACAAAGTGTAAACCATGTTACTCTTGACACAAGCCCCTCCCCTACGAAAAGCAGGTAATGTTAGTGCAAAGTTTTTTTGACAAGCAAAGCTAACAGAGCGTTCATCAAAAGCCAAGAGCTTGGCGGAAATTGCAGGTTTCTGCGATATAAATTCAAGTTTATAAGGGCAGGCGGAGCGTCAGCTCCGCCGGAATGCCCGTTATATTATGCCTGAACGGTTATGATAAACGGCTGTATCTGCGTATTCATACCGACGGAATCAATTACAGTGCGGACGATACTGCAAAGGAAGGAAATATATGATAATACTTACAAAGCTCAACGGGGAAAAGTTTATGCTTAATCCCGATCTTATCGAAATAGTGACTGAAAACCCGGATACCGTCATCACAACAAGCACGGGACATTCATACATAGTTGAGCAGTCGATGAACGAGATACTTTCTCTCATCAAGGAATACAGGCTGTCTGTAAGACGTCAGCGTCTCGAGAGAAGCATATAAATTGTGAATATTACAGCCGTTGGCTGTGCTATATAAACCCTTACAGGAGGAAGTTATTTTGAATATTACGATCATCATAGGCTGGGTAGTATCATTCGGTCTGGTTACATTCGGTATATTTAACGGCGGTCAGCTTGACTGGTTCATAGATGTACCTTCGCTTGCTATCACCGTCGGAGGTACTATAGGCTGTCTTTTCGCCTCGTTCCCGCTCTCATACCTTAAAAATCTGCCGAAGTATCTGAAGCTGGCATTGTTCCCTAAAAAATTCAATCCGCAAAGCTACATAGAGCAGATAGTTGAATTTGCAAAGATCGCCAGAACAAAAGGTCTTATCTCGCTTGAAGACAGTGCGAACAAGTGTGAGGATCCGTTCCTCAAGGAAAGCCTTATGCTGATAGTAGACGCAAACGACCTTGATAAAGTAAAAAGTATGCTTGACGACGCAACAGACTTTATGTGTGAGCGTCACGAAAGAGGCAGACTTTTCTTTGAAAAAGGTATGTCTGTATTCCCCGCATTCGGAATGCTGGGTACTCTTGTCGGCCTTGTAAATATGCTTAAAGGTATGGGCGCTGACTCAAGCAATCTGTCAAGCGGTATGGCGGTTGCGCTTATCACGACCTTCTACGGCTCGCTGTTCTCAAACGTATTGTTTGCGCCGATTGCATCATCGCTGAAGAACAGTCACGAGCAGGAGCTTCTTTGTATGCAGATAATAGAAGAAGGCGTGCTGTCGATTGCGGCCGGCTCAAACCCCAGACTTATTCAGGAAAAGCTCGAATTTATGCTTGCACAGACTGATATAAAGAAGAAGGGCGGCAAGTAACAATATCCGCCTGTTTCCGACAGGACGGGAATTACGGCTGAAGCAAAAGGAATTTAGTGTTGAAATAATCGCTGAAATGTGATACAATATATTGGTTAAGCGTCAGAAGAAAGGCGGTGGAGAAAAATGGCGAAAAGAAGAGCCGGAGGCGGCGAAGAAAAAGGTAACTGGCTTGATACCTATGCCGATATGGTTACGCTTCTGTTGTGCTTTTTCGTATTGCTGTACTCTGCATCATCGGTAGACGAAACGAAATGGCAGTACATATATCAATCCTTTACGTCAAGCGGAAGCTATATAAACCCCTTCGTAATGGACGAACAGCCGAAGAATAACGCTGCCGATACGAACGGTAATGCCGAGGCTCCTCCAAACACTCAGAACGGCGGCACTACAAGCGAACAGACAGAGGGTCTTCCCTCCGACTTCAATCAGCTTTACAGCTTCTTAAAGACAACAACGGATAAAAACGATCTTGGTCAGTATGTGTATATTGAGCAGACACCGACAAGAATCTTTATCCGGTTCAACAATACGATAATGTTTGACGGCAACAGTGCGGTGCTGAAGGAAGAAGGCAAGCAGGTACTCAACAAGTTCATGCCCGGTATAAAGGCGGTCAACAAGTATATAAAATCCTGCGAAGTATCCGGTCATACTGCAAAGGCAGTATCCGATGTGAACGACTGGGATCTGTCGGCGGCAAGAGCGTCAAGCGTTGTAAAATATATGGACTACAACCGCTGTGTTGACAGCGAGAAGTTCACTGTAGAAGGAAAAGCGTGCTATACGCCTATTGCCGACAACTCAACAGCTGAGGGCAGAGCGACGAACAGACGTGTAGAGATTATGATAGTGAGAGCACAGCTTGACACTACCTCACAGGCTGTCATAGACGATATTCTGAAATACGAATACAGGCTGAACGGTGCGAACACCGATCCTTATGAGCGTAATGACAGCAACAGCTCGGACGTCAACAGTGACGTTGTAAACGAAATAATCGACAATATGGAAAGCAAGTATGACAGCAACCCGGGCGACGGCAACAACAGCACAAACGCCGCAGGACCGAAATACGAGCCGTCATATACGGGCATTCCTACAGATATACTGACATCGGCACCGACCGAAACGTCAGAATAAGAGAAAACAGAAAGGGGGGCGAATTTTTGGCTGATACCCTTACGCAAGAACAAATAGACGCAATGCTGTCAAGCGTACTTTCAGGCGGAGATACCGCATCGCTTGACACGCATGAAGAAAAGGAAGAAATCAAGGAGTATGACTTCCGTACTCCGAAGAAGTTCACTAAGGAACAGATAAAGATACTTGAGAGGATATTCGAGAATTATTCAAGGCATCTTTCATCTTACATAACAGGTCTGTTAAGGCTGTACTGCAAGGTTTCGCTTGCAAGCATAGAGGAACAGAAGTATTTTGAGTTCAGCAACGCTCTTCCGGATTATACGATAATGGGTATTGTCGATCTCGGCATAGAGGACGATGATATTGAGGAAAGCAATGCGATTTTACAGCTGTCAAACTCGCTTACCTTTACAATGATCGACCGTATGCTCGGCGGCAGAGGAACATATCAGGATACCGACAGAGATTTTACGGAAATAGAGATAAACGTAATGCGTAGCATTGTTGAACGCTTTACCTCGATTATGTCGCAGGCGTGGGACGGATATGTTGATACCAAGCCGAAGCTGGAATCAATAGAAACAAACTCAAGAGTAATATCCGCCGCAGACGCCGACGAAACAATGATTATCGTTGCGATGGAGGTAACGGTAAACGATTCAAAATCCATAGTGTCGTTCTGTATGTCGGCAATTACTATGGATCAGATAATGAAGAAATTCTCGGCTAAGTTCAGCTCGGGCAAAAGGGCAGGAAGTCCCACTAAGGAAACGGAGCGTAAGGAAAACCTTATGTCAACGCTTTCGCAGTCGGAGCTTACTGTTACGGCGGTGCTTGACAATACAATGCTCACGCTCCGTGACGTTCTGAATCTGCAGGTAAATGACATAATACCGCTGAACAAGCCGATTACCGACAACGTACAGCTTAAAGTGGGAAGCACCTGCTGGTTTGACGGAAAGCTCGGTACACTGAACGGAAAGAAAGCGTTCAGGATTGATAATATATTAAAGAATTGAGGTAAGGCAAATGGGAAAACTGACCACTCTGTCGGAGATGCAGCTTGACGCTATCGGCGAGATAATGAATATCAGTATGGGAAGTGCGGCTACCGCAGTTTCCGAGCTGCTCAACGCCAAAGTGTGAATCACTACGCCGAAGGTAACCGTAATTCAGGCATCAGAGCTTAACTACGACAGACTTGAACCTGCGATATGCGTAAAGATCGAGTACATAAAAGGGCTTTCCGGCTCAAACTTGATGATCTTAAAGCAGGACGATGTACAGCTGATACTTAATCAGCTTATGGGCAAACCGCCCGTTATATCTCCTGATTTTGAGTTTGATGAGCTGAACATCAGTGCGGTAAGCGAAGTAATGAATCAGATGATGGGAGCTTCTTCGACGGCTCTATCGGAATTTCTGGGTATGGGTATTGATATATCGACACCTACTCCGTACATTCTCAGCGAGATAAATATTGCCGACCTGCAGAATTATGAGCAGACGGATAAGGTTGCCGCTATCAATTTTGACCTTACCATTGACGGTGTTATAAAATCGGAATTTATATCGGTGCTTGATATAGATCTTGCGGCAACGCTTGCCGACAGAATGATCGGCGGTGCGACATCTCCAGAACCGATCGTGACAGAACCTGCACCTGCTCCGGCACCTCAGCCTGTTCCGCAGGCAGAACCTGTTCAGCAGGCGGCTCCTGTACCGCAAGCGGCACCTGTTCAGCAGGCGGTACCTGTTCAGCAAGCGGCACCCGTTCAGCAGGCGGCACCTGTTCAGCAGGCGGCTGCTCCTGTACCGCAGGCGGCACCTGTTCAGCAAGCGGCTCCTATGCCGCAGGCGGATATGTATGCACAGCAGGGATACTACGGATACCCGAATCCTGCTATGAATCCGGCAATGAATCCGGCAATGTATGGTCAGCCGGTACAGCCTGTTATGCAGCCTCAGCCGGCAGTAAACTACCGTAATGCCCAGCTTGCACAGTTTGAGAGCTTTGAAGCTCCGCTCGGCTCGGAGCAGAAGGAAAACTTACAGCTCCTTATGGACGTACCGCTTCAGATTTCTGTCGAGATAGGCTCGACAAAGAAGAAAATCAAGGATATACTTGAATTCTCGCAGGGTACTATCATAGAGCTTGAAAGACAGGCAGGCGCACCCGTTGACGTTATGGTAAACGGAAACCTCATCGCAAGGGGTGACGTTGTTGTTATAGACGATAACTTTGCGGTAAGAATAACGGAAATAGTAAAATCGAAATTTATGGACAGCCTCGGTAAAGGCGAATAACATATAATAAAACAGGGATACGAAAGGAAACCTTACACTTATGGATAAGAAGATATTACTTGTAGACGATGCGGCATTCATGCGTATGCTTATCCGCAACACACTTACGACAAACGGCTACACAAATATACTTGAGGCGGCTGACGGCGAAATAGCGGTTTCGACATATTCCGCAGAGAAGCCCGACCTTGTTATAATGGACATAACAATGCCCAACAAGACCGGTATCGAGGCACTCAAGGAAATCAAGGCTATGGATCCCGGCGCAAAGGTCGTAATGTGCAGTGCTATGGGTCAGGAAGCTATGGTAGTAGAGGCTATCAAGCTCGGCGCACTTGACTTCATCGTAAAGCCGTTCAAGGCTGAAAGAATACTTCAGACCGTTAAGAAAATACTTGATTGATGGAATACGTACAGCTTGTATGTGCGCTTATCGGCGTACTTGCACTGATTTTTCTGTTCTTCTGGATACTGAGAAAGGTAAACAAGGGGATACTGAGCGTAAGCGGAAAACGGCTCAAGGTGCTTGACCGTGCCTCGCTCGGCGGTGAAAAATCGGTGGTTGTCGTAAGCGTTGCAGGAAAGTGTATGGTGCTTGGCGTGACTGCCGGCAGGATAGACAAGATCGAGGATCTGTCGATTACGGAAGAAGAATATATGTCTGAACTTTATCCTGAGGGAAGCGGAAAGCAGGATAACTTCTTCGCCGCCTTCAGTGACGCAATGGCTAAAAACATAAAGAATATGAGAGGGAAGAAAGCCAGCCGTGACGAAGAATCGGATTGCGGCGATGAGCTTCCCGATGTTCGCAAAACCGATGACGGAACAAATTCCGACGACAAAAATTCTGACGAGAGGAACACGGAGTCGAAATGACAAGAGCTTTTGGTCTTACGATTAGAAAAATGTTTATCGACAACAAGCGGATTTTTATTGTTATTTGACAAGCAGAATCAGAATTTTTGACACGCAAAATACAAAATCAGAATAATTCTTATAAATATTAAAATCTCTTTGTTTAATCAGTTTTTCTCAACATAAACAATAACGATTGTTGAAAAACGGCTGATTTTTCAAAGAGATTTTTGTTTTTCGTTTTTTATATGGAGAAAATTCACTTTAACAGCTTCTATTTTATTGATGTTTAAACAGTGTTTTTTCGGTCAGGTCTATTTTATTTACGGAGATAATGGAGCAATGTAGTATTATCATCGTAAAGAAAATAGCACTGTATCTATCAGTAGTTTCTTATCAACAGTTCTTTAAAACTGCCTGAAGACAAATTGTTGTTCCTTGAAACTGAAACAATGTCGTAATCCCTATAGAGATCTCGAATAAACATATCATCGTTATAAGAAAGAAGAAATTTTCCTTGAATTTGCGAAAGCTTTAATGCAAGACGTTTGTGATCATTTTCCGTAAATTCAATATCATAATATTTCTCCGTTGTGTGATATGGCGGATCAAGATAGAAAAAAGAGTTTCGGCGATCATAGACTGTAATCAAATCCTCGAAATCCTTCCTTTCTATTAAAACGTTTTTTAAACGGTCTGAAATAACCGATAAATAATCTTTTGAACGATATAGTGGCTTTTTGCTACAACCAAAAGATTTGCCGTCAGCCCCGAAGGATAGGCGCATTTTTATAAAATATCTTGCCGCCCGTTGTATATCGGTAAAACCTCGACAGCTCAACTGTTGGGATACATCCTGAAAAATTTCTCGACTGTTATAAAAGCCGTCTATTTCACGTTGAAGCTCTGAGCAATGATATTTAATACAACGCATTAAATTAACAAGCTCGCCATCTGCATCATTGTAAATCTCTAAATCTGCTTGCTTTTCTTTAGAAAAAAGCACCCAACCGCCACCGCCAAAGACTTCTATGTAACGGTTGAATTGATCTGAATTTGGAAACATATCGCATATTTTATTACGCAAAAGACGTTTTCCGCCTATGCGTGGAATCGGACTATTTATCATCATAAGCCTCCTATAAAAAAATAATGGTGGGGCACTTTCGCCCCACCGATGTAATGTTAAACTTTTTTAAGATCTTTAATATTAAATGCTGTATTTATTGCAAGCACTGTGCTATCCGGAGATTTGTTAAGTACTACACGTTTACCGTTTACGCTTGAAACATAAAAACGTTTGAAATAAACCCAGTCATCAACACTTGAACCGTCATAGGTTTTGCTTCCGCTCTTTATTCGAACGATATCTCCGACATTTATACTCGAAGAATCAGAAGCTGTGTTGCTTTCGGAAACGGCTTTTTTCGATGAAAGCATAAGATCCTTACAAAACATCCATCCGGTATCCTGTCCATCAATTCCGATGCAGGCTTCTGTACCATCTTTTGATAATCGCTGAATAACAAATTCAGCGGTATAAACAGCCGAAATAGGCTTTATACCATTTGAAAAAAATGCTCCTGATTTAACCTTCACCTTATCTCCGGACTTAAAACACGATGTTTTGTTTTCGCTTTTGGTATCTGTTTTTACAGAATCGTTAGTTTTGCCGCCATGCTTCTTATACCACTTTGAGGTAAGTGAAGGATAATCTACAAAGCAGATGTTGCTGTCGACTTTTCTGTCATCAACAATCTCTGTTCCCCACTGCCATATTTTCTGACCATAGTTAAACTTGCTCGGAACATCAGGATTATTTGTCCAGTGTGCAAGCCATATATCTATGCCAGTTAAGCGATCGCTGTCATAGTAATTCTGCATCCATGACGGATTGGCATACACGCCGGACGGTAAACCTATCGCTGTCATTTCACTGCAGAATTTCAAAGCCATGTCAGTACGCTGTGCAGTCGTCAGATTATCTATCTGCACCTGTTCTTCAGCGTCAAAAAATATCGGATAAGCAGGCTTTAAGCCTTTTACAGCTTTCTTGCAAGCGGCAAGTTCTTCTTCAAAAGCCGTGTCTGTAGTGGCTTCAAAATACCAGAACAGACCGAAAGGTATATTTCGTTTCTGGCATTCTGAGAGATTACGTTTGAAATATGTATCTTCATCAGAACGTATGCCCGCACGAAGTATAACAAATTTAGCCCCGGATTTCTCAATTTTATCAAAATCGATATTTTCCTGAGCACGACTGATATCAAATCCTTTAATTCTCATCTGTGTTACCCTCCTTGTTATTACTGTCTGCAAGACCCTCGCCGATAGTATAGGCAAGTACTGCAGCTCCCGACATCAAACAACCCGATACGGTAGCCGCTGTTTCGTCCGATCCGCCAAAAGCAATTATCAAACCGGTTATAAAACCGGTTAATGATAACCACCATTTACGGCTTGTTAATTTGCGTTTCCAGTCAATTTTATTCATAGTTTTGTCCTTTCCGCCTATTCGGCTACCTTTTCCATGCCCTGCTGTGCAAGGATTTTTTGTGCTTCTTTGCTGTTGTCGGGCACTACAATTGCACCTTCGAGTGTTTCACCCTCAGTTTCTATGCCGCCCAATACAAAAGTGTCATCTTCAAATATCTGCATATAAGCTCCTTTCATCTGCTGTTTGTGTATCGTATCATAAATGATAACGCAGTTGTTCCTGTCATTGACATCGTAACAGATCCGTTGTCTAACGTTACGCTCTCTGATGAGCCGTTGCTGATAGTCAACATCACACGTTCTATACTCGCCGTAGGTGACAGTGCAAACACTTTACGATTACGCACAGGATTTAGTGCATTATCATAGTATGCTTCGATTTCGACTACGCTGAACCCCTCGCCGTATGTTGTGTATGCGAAGGTTTTCGGATTGTCTTCAGTGACGCTGCCATATACAACGACATCTGTATCACATTTCCATGCTGACCACGCCCCGTCATTGCACCATCTTGTATAAGTCCGTTTTCGTGCTACGGAAGTATAGCGTTGCATGGTATTAAAAGCCCCTGTGTTGATATTTCGGATATTGTCGACCGACAATTCAAACGGTTCATTGGCGGATATCGGACGGTTCTCAATATTCTGCGCAGATACTGATGCGCAAAAATACCGCTTACTTTTACTTTTATCTGATGATTCGTTCAATTTGATATCATCAAGGTTTACTGTCTGTCCGGTTATCTCTGTAGCTTTGAGATAATCCTTGCTGTCAAGCTCATAAGGTGTCACCGCTCCGATTTCATCAGCCGTGTAAGTGGGCTTACTGTCGGCTTTCGCCCAGTCCGATATGTCACCGGTTTTCAGATATTCCGACAGGTCAATATCGTAAAGGTTGACATATAACAGCTCTGACCACGGAGTATTTCCGTCTCCTATTTTGATACCATGCTGACCGCTTTCAAAGTCGGTTATACACATATATCCTTTTGGGGGTACAAATGAAGAATGAAGAGTCCACTCAGCCGGTGAACGCATATCCTGAAGTAACTGGGCTTCAAGTATTTCCGCCTCCGATGAATTTGGCTCAGCTACAGACTGAATCTGCTTTATCGAAAAATAATCTCTGCCTACGCAATAATAAGCACTGATTTTCGATGACCATTTATATGCAGAATTGTCACTGCTGTCAATATAGAGAACATCTGTGTCTCCCAGCTCGGGAAAATCCGCTGTTCCGTTCGCTTCAATCACTTTTGATACTGTTTGCGTTACATCTTTCTTTTCCAATGGAGATCGTGTTAATTGAACTGCCGAATTATATTCATCAACTGATGAAAAAGAAACATCCACCGTTTGAGAAGATCCCCATGTATACTCTTCTGGATTAACAGACACATTGTTGTGAAAATTAATTCCAAGTATAACTCTGGCACGTCCGCATGGAAACTTAGTAGATGGCGGATAGATTTCTTTCCACTTTAATGCTTTTGAAAAGTTACCGTGTCGTGCTCGTACACTTGTTTCAATTTTTTTTACTGTGTCTCCATCAACAGTCGTGTATTCGGACATCAAATTTATCCAATATTCCGTGTACTCGGAATATTGTATGACTCTCGTTATATCTAAATAAAAGCTAAATTTTACAAACGACTGTGCATATATTTTATCTGATCCGTAAATTCCGTTAAAAACAGTAAAATCACCACAAATAGCCCCTAAACCATCATTATATGTTGCTTTGAAACCTTGAACAATAATATCTGTATCTCCACCATCTAAGCCATACGTTATTTTATCGTCTACGCTGTATCCGATTATGCTGTAATCGTATTTCAGATATTCTTTTGTCCTTTCGGAAATTATAACGGGATCATTTATAATGGTCGTGCTGTTGTATTTTCCTGCTCCCGCATTAGATGTATGATCCGCTGCGGCACTATACCTGTTTGACGACTGTTCGGTACTTTCGGCTGTCGATGTAATGTGTTCTGAAAAGCCGCTGTCTTTGCTGAGTGAGTAAGATATAGCTGTTATGGTAACTTTTTTAGTTGCACCGTTACTCTTTATGGAGATTACGTCATCAGGAAGCAACCACCCTCTGCCACGTCTTGATATATCAGCGGCATAGTAATGATAGCCTCCGAGCTTATTCCAAACGTATTCCATAATTTCTACCGTTGCAAACGGATTAACCGCTTCAAGCACTCCCGGCAAATTCTCGTCATAAGCAGTACCGTTTGCATCAATATAGAATGCTGTATCGGTGCCAATTGTAAAGCGTATGCCTTTTACGGTAAATCCGCTGTCCTGAGCGACTGATAAGCTTTCACAATCACCTTCTTCGATTGTTTCAACACTGTTTGAAGGGCGTGTAAATATCAGTTTATCATTTGCATCAAACTGGGCATTACACCCGTTGCAGGCGGCTATAAAGCCGATTATTTCACGGTATGTGTAATATTTATTTGTCGGATTTGTTGCTTCACTGTTAAAAACCGGCTTGGTTTTTATTTTTGCAAAGTCATTCGATTTTGCACTTATTGTAAAATCGTTTATTTTTCCGATGTACGAAAGCAGATCTTGATGCGTCGCAGGAAATGATAAGGTGTCAACCGTATCATCGGCACTGCCGTTGAAGCTACACGGCTTATCAAGGAAATAGAATCTGTCATACGCTTCGATATTTACATATCCTTTTTCCTGAGATAAATCCGTTATATAAAAGATTCCGATTTGTGTCAATTCGGTAAAGCCAATGAAAACGGTCACTTTATACGCATCCATTGTCGGTAGGAGGTCGGCACGTATAGTTGCTGTCAGCCGAGCCGCTGATGTGCCTCCGACACTTATACCGCCATCAGACGTGGAACGAGAAATATCTAAAGATACTATATCTTCTATTCCTGTCTCTTATACACATCTCCGAGCCCACGAGA
>ENA-UABC01000097-UABC01000097.1-human-gut-metagenome-genome-assembly--contig:-NODE-97-length-11250-cov-3.957481_pt1 | contig 11250 bp, 9 predicted proteins | sample MGYA00243866_ERZ654199 | MGnify/ENA primary metagenome ERZ654199 (study PRJEB26926, sample SAMN06165196) | human gut metagenome | biome: ENVO:00009003; feature: ENVO:2100002; material: ENVO:00002003... | reverse complement strand
CAAATTGCAGCAGATTTACAGTCTGTCCCCTTTGGCCACTCGGGAATCCATCCATGTCAGGCAAAGTGCCTTAACAATGTGAAATTGTAGCATATGTTCACACAAATTGCAAGATGTTTTTATTATTTTAGTGTAAAAGTTCAGCCATAGGATGACAGAAGCGACGATTGGGTGCTTGCACACAAAGCGTCAATTCTGTCATCCTATGAGCAGAGCGCCAATCTATGAGCAAAAGTAGTCACGAAGTGACGAAAAAGCGTGCTAACGCAACTTTGCGAATGGCGCAGGCTGAACTGCTTCAATATAGTATAAATAGAAAGGATACTGCGACAGTTGCATCAGTCCATAATCGGTCACTTGATATCCATCCTGCTGCAATCCGGCGATGACATCTGCGCCAAGTTCATTCGGTGTAAAATACCAGAACCTGTCGGAATCCGCCTGGTTGTAATCTCCGTTCACGATTTCATTATCCGGATAGTAATAATACAGCACGGTCCAACCCAGATGTTTTACACCATTCGTGACCATATTTACATCCTCATCGGGTGTACCGATCAGATCCAGTGTTTTTTCGGTCTCCACCTTCTGCTGTTCATAGCTGTCATAGCATTCCCGATAGTTCTGAATTCCCAGGCCGAATAATACTACCAGCAATACCGCTAGCACAATTCTGTTTACAGCCTCCAGGCCCTTCCAGGACTTCTTCTCTAGCTCTGCAGCCAGTTCCAGCACTCTGCTGCTGCCGATCACCAGCATTACAATCGCGACCGCACTTAGCGGATACAGATATCTCTGTGCCAGCATCGGCGCCATAACAACACTTAACAAATAAGCAAATGCCAAAGTTCCAAGGATTGTGCAGGCTCCCACTGCCATGGCATATGTCTTGTCAGACCAGTTTCTCACAGAAGGCTTCTGCATATGTACTCCGTCTTTTTCCACAGAGAATACAGAAGAATCCACTGCCAGGGTCACCACCAGAAACAGAATCACCAGCGGGAATACGATACCATTCATCCCTCTGCCGCCCATAACGATCTCCAGACTCTGGTCCAGTCCCAGGATCTCTGTCATCCACCAGCCTCTGCTGACATTTTTCAAGCCGGCATAGAAGAAATATAGCCAGGGTGCATAACCTATGAAAAATGCTACGATGGCCAGAACACCCTTTATCCATGTTTTCCCACGGTATTTGATCCATACGGCCACTCCGGTGAAAAACATCATGATTCCCACAGCCACCAGTGCATAATAGTGAGAATACGCTGCTGCCAGTGCCCACAGCACCATGCCTGCCCAGGTCTTCCTGTTGCCGTCAGCAATGACTCTGTAGGAACAATAGAAGCAACCCATTACACACAGGAAAGCCAGCGCATACATGCGGACTTCCAGATTGTACTCCAGACATGCCTGTCCCAGACCGGAGATCATCACAAAAAATGTTGCCGGAAGCAGCCCGAAATGTTTCCGCACAACGGTCAGTGCCAGTACGATTCCGATCACGAAGGGCACCAGAGAGGCCAGATGGAATACCGGTACCTTATATCCGAACAGGGTCCCGAATAATTTCAGCCAGTAATAATACAGTGGCGGATGATTGTCCCAGTAATACAATACCTGCAAAATGCCATCCACATCCTTGTGGGCCGTATTCGCAGAAAACGCCTCATCCCCCCACAGCACACGGTCGGACATCATACTGAAGTTCAGACACACTACCAGCACTGTCAATGCCAGTACTGCCATCGGTCCTATGTATTTGCGAAATACGCTCCACGCCTTGCTATCGGTAATCTTACTCAGGACGCTCCGGATCTTCTCATGCTTTCCGGCTTTCGCTTCTTCCACGAACAATTCTGCAATGGCATAGACCAGCATCATGCTGATCTCCAGGCATAGAACTTTCACTGCATATTCTCTGGATTCCAACAGCTTTCTCAAGATCGTATTGCCGTCATTGCCGGTCAGCGACAACAGGATCCAGGGAATGACCAGCATACAGAGCAGGCAGGTGAGATAACGAAGGACATATTCTCCCTTCCCGATTGTGACAGACTGTCCGCTTTTTTTGTTATTTTTTAAAATAGATTGCCGCCAGATCCCAATGGATACCAGCGGCAACAGCAGGGTAATAATGATGGTGAACATCGAATATCCTCTCTGTCTTTTGTATTTGTAACTATTTATAGGGCAAAGTAACCACCATGAGCAAAAAGGAAGCCTCGCAGAGGCGGTTTTGCGAATGGTGTTCTGAATAGTTACATATATTTATTCTTCTACGTATTTCAGGATCGTTGCCGAGGTCTGTGGCATCTCGATCAGAACCTTGCCTGCCCTGATCTCATACTCCGCACCTTCCATGCAATACCCGTCATCCCTGGACTGCAGGATCACTTTCATCTTACCTGTCTTAGGGGTTCCGATCTCCCACACATGAATCTCTTTGGTGATGGGATGATAATTATTATTGATCAGGATCGCACACTGCCCCTTGCGGTTAAAACGTCCGTAAGAAATAAAGTTGTAGTCATTTTCCAACATTTTCAAGGAGCCGATCCGCAGCTCCTCGTTCTCCCGGCGCAGGCGGATAATGTCCTTATGAAATGCCAGCAGCACCTGATCCTCATGTCCCCAGGGATACGTTCTGCGGTTGTCGGGATCCGTGAAACCACAGACACCGGCCTCATCTCCGTAATAGATCGTAGGTGCACCCGTCCATGTCATCTGGATCACAACACCTTCCCGGAAGACCGCTTTATTAATACCTTGTTCCGCAGCCTGGGGGCCCAGTGTATTGGTACGTCCCACCTTATGATTTGTTCTCGTCAGGAAACGGGAATGATCATGGTTGGACAGTTCGTTCATCGCCACCTGCCAGCTGGGCATGGAGAAACTGGAGGTATGATGCCGCATAGCACCCCAGAAGCTCTCGGAATTGCCGAGCAGATCCTCCCGGTAGTCATCACTGTGTTTCTCCATACCGGTCAGAAACCAGGTCACGGGCTCCATGAATGCATCGTAGTTCATAACGGTATCCCATTCATTTCCCTGTAACCAGTCTCTGGTGTTGCCGTAATGCTCTGCCAGAATAATGGCTTCCGGATTGGCCTCTTTTACCGCTTTCCGGAATTCCTGCCAGAAATGATGGTTGAATTCCTGACTGTGACCCAGATCAGCTGCCACATCCAGTCTCCATCCATCCACATTGTAGGGCGGAGATACCCATTTTTTCGCTACATGAAGGACATAGTCCATCAGTTCCTGGGATCCCTCGTAGTTCAGCTTCGGCAGTGTGTCATGTCCCCACCATCCGTCATAGGAATTGTTATAGGGCCATGCTGCCTGATTGTGGAAATCAAAGTAATTCCGATAAGGGCTGTCAGCACTGACATAGGCACCCCTGTCATATCCTTCCGCATTCTCATAGATGCGCTCTCTGTCCATCCATTTATTAAAGGAACCACAGTGATTGAACACGCCATCCAGAATGACTCTCATGCCTCTGCGGTGTGCCTCTGCCACCACCTGAGCAAACAGCTCGTTGCTGGCTTCCAGATTCGCCTTGTTAGTCACACGGTCAATGTAACGGGAAGCGAAACGGTTCTCCCGCTGTCCGTCGGGAAGCAGATCCCCTTCATCACTGACAATCTTTCCAATATGGGGATCAATATAATCATAATCCTGAATATCGTATTTGTGGTTGGAAGGGGAGACAAACAGAGGATTAAAATAAATCACCTCAACTCCCAGATCCTGCAGGTAGTCCATCTTATCCAGCACACCCTGCAGGTCTCCGCCGTAGAACTCACGGACATCCATCTGTGCGGGATAACGTCCCCAGTCCTCTACGCAGTGTACCGGTTCTCCGATGTAGCAATATTCATTGGTCAATACATCATTGGAAGAATCTCCATTGCAGAAACGATCCGTATAGATCTGGTACATGACCGCTCCCTTGGCCCAGTCGGGGGTGTGGAAACCGGGAATGATAATGAAATCATAATATTCATTAACTTCCTGCACCAGGCCCCGCATATCAAAGATGCCGGTAATTCTGCCGGTCTGCACCTCAAAATAATAAGATACCTTCTGATCATCCAGACGCATTACGTAGGCATAATAGTCAAAATCATTTTTGCTCTCCACACGTACCATAAGATGCTTCTGTCCGCCGCATACCAGGAACACTCTGTCCACATTATTTCTGGCGGTCCGGAAGCGGATCGTCACTTCGGAAAAACAGGCCGGCTCTTCCGGAATCACATATTCCGCACTGGTATCTGTAAAAAGTGCTCTCCTGTTAAATACAGGTCTCATGGCCGCAATGTATTGCTGATTATATTCTGTTCGACGTAATAGCTCCAGATCCATAGTATCTACCCTTTCTGAGACTAATGTCTTACTATCTATATTATGACACTGCTTCTGCCAAAGTGCTTTGTTGTCTTGTGCGCTCCGGCAGTGTGACATGTCCCAAGCTCAAAAGCTCTATTTATTATACCCTTTTTCCTTACATCTGACAACTGCCCGCCTCTTTATTCAGCGATTTTTAGACAGTAAAAAGGACAGTCTTGGGAGGACTGCCCTTTTTAGAGAAGGTATTTCTTTCTTATGGGGTATAGCAAAAAACTATATAATGTATTGGGGGGGTTACGAGTATTATAATAGCATGCACTCCTATTTTTGACTATTCTCAAAATTCACAAATATTACAAAAGTGCATATGCGTTTTTGTGTATTTTTCACAAAACCAGTTTGTACAATACTACCAATCCAACGAAACTCCTGCGAAAACCTTTTCCTATACGAAAAGACCCTCAAACTCTTCTCTGGTGATCTTCTCCTTCTCCAACAGCAGCTGTGCACAGCTATGCAGCACATCCTCATGCTGTAAGATAATATCCTTGGCTTTGGTATAGCAGTCATCGATGATACTCTTGACTTCCTTGTCGATTTCGCCGGATATCTCTTCACTGTGAGCCTTGGCATGAGCCAGATCCTTACCGATGAAGACCTCATCATCGTCATCATCATAACAGATGACACCGATATGATCGGACATTCCGTAACGGGTCACCATACGGCGGGCCGTCTTGGTGGCTTTCTTGATATCACTGGAAGCTCCTGTGGTGATATCACCGAAGATGATCTCCTCCGCAATACGTCCTCCCAAAGATACCATGATATCCTGGAGCATACGGCTCTTGGTGGCGAACATCTCATCCTTTTCCGGCAGGGGCATGGTATAACCGGCAGCTCCCACTCCGGTCGGGATAATGGATACGGTATAGACCGGTCCCACATCCGGAAGTACATGGAACAGGATCGCATGGCCTGCTTCGTGGTATGCAGTGATCTTCTTCTCCTTGTCGGAAATGATACGGCTCTTCTTCTCCGCACCGATTCCCACTTTGATAAAGGCTCTCTTGATATCCTTCTGTGCGATAAAGGAGCGGTTCTCTTTCGCCGCGATAATGGCCGCTTCGTTCAGCAGGTTCTCCAGATCCGCTCCGGTGAAGCCTGCAGTAGTCTGAGCGATCTGCTGCAGATTCACATCATCCCCCAGAGGTTTGTTCTTCGCATGTACTTTCAAAATCTCTTCTCTGCCACCGATATCCGGGGTTCCCACCGCTACCTTACGGTCGAAACGACCGGGACGCAGGATTGCAGGATCCAGAATATCCACACGGTTGGTGGCCGCCATAACGATAATGCCCTCATTGACGCCGAAACCGTCCATTTCTACCAGTAACTGGTTCAGGGTCTGCTCTCTCTCATCGTGTCCTCCGCCCATACCGGTACCACGCCGTCTTGCCACGGCATCGATCTCATCGATAAATACGATACAAGGTGCATTATGCTTTGCTTCTTCAAACAGGTCACGCACACGGGAAGCGCCCACACCAACGAACATTTCCACGAAATCGGATCCGGAAATGCTGAAGAACGGTACTCCGGCTTCTCCGGCCACTGCCTTGGCCAACAGGGTCTTACCGGTTCCGGGAGGGCCCTCCAACAGGACACCCTTGGGGATTCTGGCTCCGACACCGGTGTATTTTCCCGGCTCCTTCAGGAAATCAACGATCTCCTCCAGTTCTTCCTTTTCCTCTTTCAGACCGGCTACCTGAGCGAATGTGACACTCTTGTCACCCAATGTCATCTTGGCGCGGCTTTTGCCGAAGTTCATCATCTTGCCGTTACCGCCGCCTGCCTGTTGGGCATTCATCATCATGAACAGGAAAATTCCCACCGCCAGCACGACCAGCATCGGCAGCATATAGGTCAGGAACCAGTTCTCCCTTTCAATGTCATTGACCACCGGATCAAACCCATACTCACGTACCAGGGTCTCCAGTTCTGTAATGTCCGTTGCGTACAGCTTATGAGATACACCGTTCTTCATCTGGATCTCCAGATATCCGGTAGGTGCTTCTCCGTTGGGCTGCACCACGACTTCCGATACATTGCCGGCATCCAGATCCGCAATGAACTCCGCCTTGGTGTATTCATCTGTACGGTTGTTCAACAGGTTGAGGCCGAAGATCACCAGAAGCAGAAGTATGATAAATATAAAATATGAATTGATTGTTTTGCCGTTTTGTTTCAACTTCACGGGCCTCCTACATCTTTGTATCGCTTAATCGAATTCTACCACACCGATGTAAGGCAGATTACGATATCTCTGATCATAATCCAGACCATAGCCCACTACAAACTCATCGGGAATATTAAATCCGGTATAATCCACATGGACATCGATCACTCTTCTCTCGGGTTTGTCCAACAGGGTGCACAGACGTAAAGAAGCCGGACCTCTGTCCTTCAGCATCTCCAGCAGATAGCTCAGGGTTCTTCCGCTGTCCACGATATCCTCTACTACAATAACTTCCTTATCTTTCAGAGATTCGTCCAGATCCTTCACGATCTTGACTACACCGCTGGACTTGGTATCGCTGCCATAGCTGGATACGGACATAAAGTCCAGAGATACGGGAACAGTGATACGCTTTGCCAGTTCACACATGAAAAAGCTGCCACCCTTCAGTACACATACAAGGTGTACCTGCTTACCCGCATAATCCTTGCTGATCTGCTCACCGATCTCCTGGATTCTCTTATCTACTTCCTCTTCTGTCAACAGTACTCTGATATGCTCTGCCATTTTCTTTTGTCTTTTCGCTTTTAAGCGAACTCCTTTCTTATTAATTGTACCTTTAAAATACGTTTTGTATTCTCCGTTACTTTATAATATTCGCTGATACGGTATCCCACGACCCACAGTACATGCTCTCCCTCTGCCAGGATCGGCAGTCTGTCGCGTTCCGCCTGCGGGATCTTTTGATCGACCAGATAACTTTTCAGCGATTTATGGATCATCCCGCCTCTTCCGTCAGCAATGGTCAGATAGTCACCCGGCTTTCTTGTCCGTATCACCGGACATTTTTTTATTTTATCATAATCAAACCATTTCGTATACTGATTTGTGGGAACTTCTTGGTTTTTTTCATGGGCAGCGGCCAGGTCACACACACAGTATTCCACCGTTCCCACTTCACATTCCACTGTCCCTGTCTGTCCGGGAGAAAGCTGCAGAGTTGGTTGATATTTCTCAGCCACTTCCGTCTTCTCCAAAAGCTCCCTGTCTGTCCTCTCTACTGTCAGCAGGACTTCCTCATATTGCCGTCTACCCCGGATGCCGAACGGAAGACAGATCTGCCTGTTACCTTCCCTGGTAAACAAGGTCAGCAGCTCCTGAATATGCTGGTAAGTGATGTCTTTCTGCCCGGGAGACAATTGCTTCACTTCTTCATACAAGAGGCGCTTACGGATCACAGGATGCAACGACAGAAAAGACTCCACAGCAATACAGATCACCGCGTTCCGGCTGTCCCCCGTCTCTGCGGACTCTCCGTCACCGTCCGTTGCCCGGATACATCGGCCAGCTGCTTCTTTTGTCTGCAGTTCCAGATAGTCCTCCGTCTCCGCCAGCAGCTCCGCCGTCTGATTCATATGCGCTACACAGCCCTTTACAATATTCTCCTCCGCATAAGGCAAAATATGATGCCGAATACGATTTCTTGTGTAGTCATCCTCCTCATTGGTGGCATCCTTGCAATAGACAATTCCTCGCTGTTGTAAAAACTTCTCGATCTCCCACCGTTCCAGACATAGGAGCGGTCGTATAATCCGATCTCTCACAGGCAAAATGCTGGCCAGTCCCCGGATTCCACTGCCCCGGAACAAATGGAACAGCTGGGTCTCGCTGCGGTCATTGCTGTTGTGGGCCACTGCGATCTTCGTGGCTCCCCACTCCTTTGCCGCCTTTTCAAACGCCTCATATCTCGTTCTGCGCCCGGCTTCTTCCTCAGAGATTTTCTCCATGCGGGCTCTGTTCCTTACCTCTGCCCTGGTCAGGAAAAAAAGGATTCCTCTCTCCTCGCAGAGCTGCTCCACATACCGGGCATCTTCTCCGGCCTCCGCGCGAATGCCGTGATCCACATGCACTACGGCAATGTCTGTTGGTACTTCCTTCTGCCATTCCAGCAACAAAAATAAGAGGCAAACCGAGTCTGCCCCTCCAGAAACACCGGCTACCACACGGTCGCCGGCCTGCAGCATGTGATGCTCTCTGATATATGCAAATACTTTTTCTCGCGTATCCATCCATGTATTCATGTTTTTACTCTATCCTAATTATGGGGAAAAATCAAGGCGGCATCACGTGTTTTCCCACAGGCAGAGCACAAATACCGTCATATCGTCCCGAATCCGTCCCTCTGAGGCACAGATGGCATAGGACAATATTTTCTCTGCGATCTCCTGCGGGTTCTGTTCCTGCAGCCCTTCCAGCACCTGCGCCATGCGCTCTTCCCCGTCTTCCATCATATCCAGAACCCCGTCCGTCATCATGACCAGCAGATCTCCCGGCCGGATCTGACACATCTGTCGTTCTATCTGCACTTTTTGAAAAATACCTAACGGCAGGCTTTCGCCGCCGACACAGAGAACCCTTCCGGAGGTCTTCCAGAACGTGGCAACACCGCCCACCTTGCAGATCTCACATTCGCCGGTATGCAGATCCAGGCTGCAAAGGTCTATCGTAGGATGATCGTCCTCTTCATTTTGCGCATACAACGCGGAATTCAGGAGATTCACAGATGCCTCGGTCCCGAAGCCCGCCTCCAGCATTTTTTCCATGAGATCCATGACTCTGCCGCTGCCCCGGCTGGCATCCTCCCCGGAGCCTGTCCCATCAGACAACAGCAGGATCAGCTTCCCTTTTTCCGATTCCATGGTGGCATACTGATCCCCCGAGACTTTCTCCCCTTCTTTTACCGCCCGGCTCACCCCCGTCAGTGCTATGTATTTCGGTTCCTCTGTGAACAGAAAACAATGCGGCTCCTGCTCCACAAGATAAGGGCTTCCTGAAGAGACCTGCAGCTTTTTTCCCAATAATACCGTCAGCATGTCCGCCACCTGAGCCGCCTTATAGTGCCTTTTTTCGGTGGACAGTGTCATACTGATCCCTGCTTCTGTCCCGGAGCTGCTGCCGTCCTTCTCCACATAGCAGAGGTCTCTGGCGATGATCCCTTCACTCTTGAGCGCCTGTACCAGGCTTTTCCTCTTTTTCTCTTCCAGCGGACAATACCCCAGTTCCTCTCCTGCCACCCGTTCCATGATCCGGGCCACTTCCTGCAGATGGTCTCCCATGATCTGTCTGCTCTGCCACAGCATACATTTTTCCAGAATATTCTGCCTGTCCTCTCCTGTAATCTGTATCTCCTGCCGAAAGCTCTTCCCCAGTTCCTCAAAACTCTCCGCATATCCCATCAGTTTCTGTCTGCACAGCAGTGAGATCTGTGCACACTGTTCTCTCTCCAGCCGTTCCTGCTCCTTTTTCCCTATGATCATGGCATCCTCCCCTTTCTGTTTTCACGATTATAGGGCAGTTTTCCTCTTCCTTTTGTCAAATCGAGGGAGGGAGAGACTTCATTTTTTGCGACAAAAAAAGCAGGTTCACTGTTGAGAAACAGTTTCCCTGCTTAATTGTCTTCCTGAAAAAGGATCTCACCTTCGTATACCAGTCCCAGCTTATCCTTCGCCACCTCTTCCACATACGCTTTCGTCTGAGTGTACTTACCGAATTCCTCGATCTGTTCCGCTCTGGCCTGCTCTGCTTCGATCTGCGCGCCAAGGCTTGCGATCTGGGTATCATAGCCCGCAATCTTCTGTTGTAATTCCACGCTCCGCACCGCAACGACCACCATGATCATCAACACGACCAGGGTCACCAGGAACATACTGAACCGGTTCTGGTGTCTCTTGCGGTAGGCTGCTTTTCTTCTTGCCATACGCGCATCTCCTTTTAATGAATATTTTAAGCATTTTCCTAAGTATAGTCAACTGCTTTTTCAGCCAATTTCCCGTTATCCGCAAGGCTTTCCGGATTGGGTGCAGAAGAGTATTCAGGCCCAGTGCCACATACTTTACAAAAAAGGGACTGATTGTCCTGTGATACAGGTACATTCCCGCCAATGCCCCCAGCACGGCAAACCATCGCAGGTTCCCGTTACTTTCATGAAACATCAGCAGAAAGACCTTTCCCGCACAGTAGATCCAGAATGCCAGATCTTCCAGAGATACCATGCTGGTACTGTGAGCGAACACTCTTCGCAGGATCCGCAGAATATCATACAGAAAAGTGATCCCCACACCCAGCAGAAAGGAATGCAGCAGAAAAACATTTTCATCCATCAGCGGAACAGCCTGCCCAGGAAGGATTCCTGTTTTTCTCCGGATGCTGCGGTATCCGAATATACAAGGCTGTCGATCCGGCCGTCAATATCCACTTCCCCCTTGTCTAATGTCAGGCGGTTCACATGGAGCTCGTTGCCACGGATCATCAGCATCCCCTGTTCCGTCTCCAGCAGGATCTCCCGCAGATCAAAGGAAAGGACGTCATTTACCCCATTCACGGTACATGTCCGTCTGTTGGTCATGGTCACTTTATGCATACGTCCTGTCGCGTTTAAATCTTCCATTCTCTCCATAGCCTCCCATCCTCCGCTCCTTCCGGAACCGGACTTACAATGTATTGTATGGGAAAATGTGGAAATTTATACATAGAGAACCTGATATTATATATAACGGAAAAGTTCTTTGGCTTCTTCTTTTTTCACGGTCTCCTGTACATCCAGGACCTCGACTTTTACTTCCTTGTTGCCGAAAGAGATGGAAATGATATCT
>ENA-UABC01000082-UABC01000082.1-human-gut-metagenome-genome-assembly--contig:-NODE-82-length-11695-cov-4.332646_pt1 | contig 11695 bp, 10 predicted proteins | sample MGYA00243866_ERZ654199 | MGnify/ENA primary metagenome ERZ654199 (study PRJEB26926, sample SAMN06165196) | human gut metagenome | biome: ENVO:00009003; feature: ENVO:2100002; material: ENVO:00002003... | reverse complement strand
TTATCGGGTCAAGGACGAAGTGCCTTGGCGGGTTGAGGGCAGCCGCCCCATCGGGTCAAGGGTGAAACGCCTTGCCCAGGGAGAGTTGATGCCTGCGTCAACTCGTACTGGGTATTACCTGACGCAAAATTCGCAGGATTTGCGGCTTCGCCGCCCCTTCCCGGCCCCGCAGCATCTTCGCAGGAAGGAGGAAATCTGTTTGAAACTGACACGACACAATGGACGCTCCGGCAAGCATGGCACCTATAATCCCCGCCACAATGACCGCCGGTTTGATGTGGAGAACAGCGAACACATTGACGCAGAACGGGCAAGGCAAAATGTCTACTGGGACTGCTACCGGGGCTTTACCACCCATGAGTTCCGGGAGAACCCGGAGCAGTCGGATTTCAGCTTTGAGGAAATTGAGCGGATGTACTACTATGAGCATTACGGCGGCCATGTGGAGGCCCAGAACGCCCGGAATGAGAAAACCCGGCACACGGAGCGCAACCGCAGCGTGGAGGACTTGCTGAAAAACAACAAGACCTGCCCGGAGGAAAGCATCTACCAGATCGGCACGATGGGAGAATCCGTCCCGCCGGATACGCTCTTTTCCATCGTCAATGAATTTTATGAGGAATTTGAGCGCCGCTTCGGTTCCCATATCCACATCCTGGACTGGGCGCTCCATCTGGACGAGGGGACGCCCCACATCCATGAGCGGCACGTCTTTGACTGTGAGAACCGCTACGGGGAGCTGTGCCCCCAGCAGGAAAAGGCGCTGGAAGAACTGGGCATCCCTCTCCCAAACCCGGAGAAGCCCAAAGGCCGGAACAACAACCGCAAGCAGACCTTTGATGCGGTCTGCCGGACGCTCCTGTTTGACATCGCCAGACGGCATGGGCTGCATCTGGATCAGGAGCCGTCCTACGGTGGGAGGGAGTATCTGGAAAAGCAGGATTATATCCTGATGAAACAGAAGGAGCAACTGGCGGCGCAGGAGCAGAAGCTGGAAGAACTGACGCTCAAAATTGAGGACGTGGAGACACTGTTAGATGATGTTTCCGATGCGGCCTATGACAAGGCGGTGGAGGTCGTGACTGATACCGTCAGGCAGGAGACGCACAAGGAAGATATTCGTCTGGTGGAGGAATCGAAAAAATGGGTGCTTTCGCCGGAGCGCAAGGCTCCAAAGAAGGAGCGTGAGTACGCCGCCGCCCGTCTGGATGGGGTCATTAACAAGATTAAAAATGTCATGCAGACTGCTCTGGCGAAAATCCAGCGGACGCTGATGCAGCCGGAGGTCAAGCAGGCCGGAAAGGAGCAGGTCAAAAAGAAAGCCAAAGAATCCATTATGGATATGCTGGCAAAGGCAAAGATCAACGCAGACCGGGATAACCGGGAGCGTTGGGAACGGGAGGGGCGGATCGCCCCGAAAAAGAAACACGATATGGAGTTATGAGGCATCTGATTTTCTGTGGAAACCGGGTGCCTTTTTCTTTGTCTGGAGGTGAGAAAATCGAATGTGTTTGAAGCGGTGAAGCAGGCTGTCCCCACAAGGCAGGCTGCGGAGTTTTACGGGATACAGGTCGGCAGGAACGGCATGGTCTGCTGTCCCTTCCATGATGACAAACATCCCAGCATGAAGGTTGACCGCCGGTTCCACTGCTTCGGCTGTCAGGCGGACGGGGATGTGATTGATTTTACCGCCCGTCTGTTCGGGCTGAACAAAAAAGAGGCGGCCTTGAAGCTGGCGGAAGATTTCTCGGTCAGCTTTGACGCCAAAGGCCATGACCCGCCCCGCAGGAGGCCGGTCAAACGGAAAATCAGCGAAGAACTGCGCTACCGGCAGGCGGAGCAGAAATGTTTCCGGGTGCTGTGCGATTACCTGCACCTGCTGGAACGCTGGGAGAAGGAATATGCCCCGCATACGCCGGAGGAAGCATGGAACCCGCTGTTTGTGGAGGCACTGCAAAAGAAACCGTATACGGAGTATCTGTTGGATATTCTGCTGTCCGGCGGTATGGAGGAACGGGCCTGCGTGGTCGCTGAATACGGAAAAGAGGTGAGGAAGATTGAGCAGCGAATATCAGAGTTTACCGCCAGCCACCCGGCAGGCCGCCATGAGCGCAGCCGAAGCCTTAGCGCCGGAACAGAGCGTTGACGAAGTGCGGGAAAGCCTCTCTGTCACGGAGAAGGGCCAGCCCGCCAACACCATCGGCAACTGCCGGACGGTGTTCTGCCATGACCCGCTGCTGCGGGACGCCATACGGCTGAACCTCCTGACTGACCGGGTAGACATCGTGCGGAATTTGGGCTGGCGCAGGAACACCAGCGCCCTGACGGATACGGATGTGAAGTATCTACTTCTCTATTTTGAGCAGAACTACGGCCTGACCAGCGAGAAGAAAATGACGGCGGCCCTGTCCATCGTGGCGAATGAGAACTGCTACCATCCCATACAGGATGTATTAAACGGCCTTGTGTGGGACGGGACGCCCCGCATCCGCTCCTGTCTCCATCACTTCTTAGGTGCAGAAGTCAGCGACTATGTGGAGGAAATGCTGAAGCACTTCCTGCTGGGGGCCATCCGGCGGGTGTTTTCCCCCGGCTCCAAATACGAGGAAATGCTCTGTCTGGTGGGCGGACAAGGGGCTGGCAAGTCCAGCTTCTTCCGCCTGCTGGCGATCCGGGACGAGTGGTTCTCCGATGACCTGAAAAAGCTGGACGATGACAGGGTGTTTTTGAAGCTGCAAGGACACTGGATCATCGAGATGTCGGAGATGCTGGCTACCAGCAGCGCCAAAAGCATTGAGGAAATCCGTTCATTTATCAGCCGCCAGAAGGAAACTTACCGCACACCCTATGAGGCCCAGCCCAAAGACCGGCTGCGGCAGTGTGTGTTCGGCGGTTCTTCCAACACGCTGGACTTCCTGCCCCTTGACCGGGCCGGGAACCGGCGTTTCCTTCCCATCATGATTTACCCGGAGAATGCGGAGGTTCACATTTTGGAGGACGAGGACGCTTCCAGAGCCTACCTGTTGCAGGTCTGGGCGGAGGCCATGACGATTTACCGCAGCGGCCACTATTCCATGAAATTCAACAAGTCCATCCAGCGGCAGCTTGTGGAGGTGCAGAAGGATTTCATGCCGGAGGACACGGAGGCCGGGCAGATACAGGGCTTTCTGGAACACTACACCGGCAGCATGGTCTGCTCCAAACAGCTTTTCAAGGAGGCGCTGGGCCACACCTATGACGAGCCGAAGCGGTGGCAGCTTCACAATATCAACGAGATCATGAACACGGTGGTGACGGGCTGGAAGCCGTTCTCCAATCCGAGGATGTTTGCCGGATATGGCAGGCAGAAGGGCTGGGAACGGGACGTTTCCGGCAACGAACTGCCCGGCAACGAAGATGGATTTGTGGAACTGAGCGAGGAAGAATGCCTCCAGTTGGAACTTCCGAAGGAGTGGATCGCCTGAAAATGGCGGTCAGTTGCCGGGATGGTTGCCGCTTGGTTGCCGGGTTCGTTGCCGGGGATTTCCCTGTCTGGATGCGGGAAAAACCAGTAAATAAGGGATATTTTAATCATTATCTTTATCTCCGGCAACGAAAGCAACGAGATTTTTCAAGAAAATTCACAAAGTAAGATTTACAGGCCAGACGGTAGTTTACAGGTTTTCAGAGGTTCGTTGCCGGACTTCGTTGCCGGTGCTGCCGTCCGGCCTGTCTCTCTATGGAGGTAGCCTATGGAAAAAAGCAAAAATCAGAAGAATAAAGTCCGTTTTGTGGTGGTGCGGGAGTTCTCCGGGGAGAAGTCCATGCGGGAAGTCTTTGAGCAGCTCATTGAGCGCCAGACCTGCGAACACTTCGAGGAATGGCGGCATCAGCGGGAAATGGCAGAAAAAGCTGCGTAAAAACGGTTGATTCAGGGACAGGGACATGGTACTATAATGGTATCGTGTCCCTGTTCATAGAAGGAGAACGCTATGAGCAGGAAAAAACAAGTCTATGAGAAAATCACCGCTCTCTACTGCCGAATCTCTCTGGATGACGGCGGCGACAATGAGAGTATGAGCATCAGCAACCAGAAACTCATGCTCCGGGATTTCGCAGAAAAGCATGGGATGTTCCAGTATGAGTATTATGTGGATGACGGCTATACGGGCCGCAACTTCAATCGTCCCTCGTTCCAGCGCATGATCGCTGACATTGAGGCGGGGAAAATCGGCTGCGTGGTCACCAAAGACCTATCCAGACTCGGCAGGAATTATATCGAAGCTGGCAGCTATATCGAAATCTTTTTCCCCAAACACAATGTGCGCTATATCGCCATCACGGACGGCGTGGACAGCCTGACCCGTCAGGAGATGGACATTACGCCTTTTAAGAATATCCTGAACGATATGTACAGCCGGGATATTTCCAAAAAGGTGCTGGCGGGCATTACCACCCGCTCCCGGCAGGGAAAATTCTGCGGAGGGACGCCGCCCTTCGGCCTGATGCGTGACCCAGAGGACAAAGGGCATCTCATTATTGACCCGGAGACAGCGCCGATCATCCGCAAAATCTATGACTATGCCTTGGACGGGCTGGGCTGCATGAGGATTTCCAAACGGCTGATGGAAGAAAAAATCCCCATCACCCATGTCAAGGCCAACACGGAGTTTGACGCCAACTATTATTTCTGGGGCGGAGCCAGAATCAGTCACATCCTGAGAAATCCATTCTATAAGGGCGCACATTTGGTCTTTCGGACGCATCAGAAAGGCATCCGCTCCAACACCTATGACATTATTCCCCGTGACCAGTGGGAAGTGATCGAGGGCTGCCATGAGGCCATTGTGACGCCGGAGGAATGGGAACAGGTGCAGGAACTGATTGACCGCAGGCCGACCATTCAGGGTAATTCCTGCCCCTTCTACAACCTGTTCCACGGCCTTGTCTACTGTGCCACCTGCGGGAAGTCCATGCAGGTGCGGTATGAGAAGGTGGGCCGAACCGGAAAGAACCGCTTCACCGGCAAGATGCGGGAACCGATTGACAAGGCGTACTATATCTGCCAGACTTACAACCGCATGGGCTGCAAGGTCTGCTCCAGCCACAAAATCGAGGCAAGGGGTTTGTACAATCTGGTGCTGAAGGATATACAGGAACTGGCGGCGCAGGCCATGAAGGACGCCGATGCGTTCTACCAGCGGCTCAGCCGCCGAATGGAGCGCCGGTATCTGGTGGACGCTTCTCAGACGGAGAAAGAACGCCAGCGGCTGGAAGCCCGGAATCAGGAAATTGACAGGATGTTTCTGAGCCTGTATACCGATAAGGCAAAAGGCATCCTGACCGAGCAGCGGTTTGTGAAGCTGACGGCGGCGCTGGAACAAGAGCAGGAATCCAACCAGAAGCGCCTGCATGACCTGGCAATGATGCAGAGCCGGGCGGATACCCAGGAGAGTGAAGTCCGCACCTTCATCAAGGAAATCCGGCGCTATGCCACCATCGAGGAACTGGATGAGGCAGTGCTGAACCGGCTTATCAGTAAAATCCTGATCGGCGAGGTTAAGAAGGTGGACGGCCAGAAGGTGCAGGAAGTCAGGATCGTGTATAACTTTGTCGGGGAAATCCCGGAGATTGCAGCGTAAATAGTTTGCCCCATCTCTCACAACCATTGAGGGATGGGGCTTTTATTTTGCCGTCGTCCGGCAGCATTATATTGATTGGGTTTACTCCATCCGCAACCGTTCCACTACGGTGCGTTTTGCCATCTCATGGCCGGTGATAACAGGAATACCAGCCCCAAGCAAGGCAAAGAGAGGGATGATGAACAGGAAGGGCGTGAGGTTCAGATGGTAGGTAAAAAACCAGAATAGTCCTTCCACCGCCTGGAAGGCAATCGGGCCCAACGTCAGCGTCAAAATCAGAGCCAGCCCTGCCGCCCCCAGAGCGTACAGCAATCCTTCCCAGATCAGCATAGCGCGCAGTTGCCGTCCGGTCATGCCCACGGCCTGGAGCACCGCCAGTTCCCTCTGACGTGCAATGATGCCAGTCAGGATGGCATTGAAGAAGTTCAGCACACCGACCAACCCAACGATGAAACTGAGCGCACCGCCCAGCAGCAGGAACATGGAGCGCATACTCTCAAATTCCCCAGCATAGGTGGCCTTGCTCTCGTAGTCCAGCTCCGGGTTGACGTTCTCAGTGTAATCCGCCAGGAAGGACTCCATGGCGGCGTTGGTCTCGTCGGTGGTGTCGAAGGCGTAGTACATCACATCCGACGTGCCGGTGTCCTGGACAAAGGTCTCGTCGTTCAGGATGAACTCATCGCTACCATAGTAGCGGTAGCTGAGGGCGTAGGGCACCGTCACCAGGGCCGCCACGGTGTAGTCAACGTCCCGGTACTTCACCGGCCGCTCCACCCAGTTGGCCCCGTCCGGCACATCCTCCAGGGAAGCCCAGACCTCGCCGGTGTCTGGGTCGTAATACTCGCTCTCCTCCACATAGCGGAGGGTGACGGTGTCCCCCAACCGGGCCCAGTGGGAGGCCATGTCTGCGTTTCCATAATCGTCCTCTGAGTATACGGCGGCGATAGCCCGGCTGCCCGGCTCGTAGAGGGCGGACAAATCTCCCTCCAGCACCGTCAGGTGGTCCAGGGCAAAATCGCTCATACCGGAGATCTGAACCCCGTCGGCCAGCAGGCCCGCCTCGTTCTTATCAGTCAGGCGTATCAGGTTGTCCATCTCCTCCGGGGTGTAGAAGTTCTGCTTGTTCTGCCGGAACCAGTCTTCGGTGACGTACTCCAGCACAGGAGAGGTCTGGCCGTACACCACGCCGCTGTCGGTGATGCCGCCCTGGGCGTCGATGTCATCAATGACGGACTGGGGCACGGCCGGTTCCGCACTGAACAGGGTGCTGGTCTGGAATTTTCCAGCATTGGCCACAATGAAATCGCTGGCGGTGAAATTGGACACATACTTGTCCATATCAAAGCCACCGGCAAAGTTCACCGTCACAGTAAGCAGCACCACCGCCAGTGACAGCGACAGCACCGTCACCACGGTCTTTCCCTTGCTGCGGCCCAGGTTGGCCCAGGCCATCGTGAAGGGACTGACCTTTCGGGCCTTCCGGCCCTTAACACGGGTCTTTTCGCTGCTGCCTTCGGTGTAGCGCACTGCCTCCACCGGGGAGACCCTGGCCGCCATCCGTCCCGGCTGCCGGCAGGAGATCAGCACCGTCAGCAGTGCGAAGGCCGCGGAAACGACAAAGATCCAGGGGCTTACAGAGGTCATTGGCATAATCCCGTTGAGCCGGGCCACAATCACCGGGGTTAGCTGCCCGCCGATCAGCCAGCCGATCACCAGCCCGATGGGGATACCAACAGCAGAGAGGGTCAGGGCTTGCAGACGGATGATCCGCCGCAGTTGCCGGGGGGTGGTGCCGATGGTTTTCAGAAGGCCATAGAACCGGATATCCCCGGCCACCGAGATCTGGAACACATTGTAGATGATGAGATACCCGGTGAAAACGATAAGCAGGATTACCCCGGCAATGGCCATGACCGTCATGGGGTCCACAATGTCGGACATCCGGGCCCCGGTGTAGCCCCAGTTGACGCCGGTATCAATGTAATTGTCCCCAGCGGTCTCGCTCTGGTAGCCGTGGTTTTCCAAAATTTGGTTCAAATCCCGCTCGATATGTCGGGAGTCGCTTTTCAGCATCACGTCCAAATTCCACCGGCCTGTCATGCCGTCATCAGGGCTGTCAGGATCTACGCCCACTTCCGCCAGGATTTCGTTCACCCGGCTTTCGGGAATCAGGACATGGTTCGCCACAATGGCCTCATCGTATTCCCACCAGCCACAGAGGGTGAAGGTTTGAGTGGTTTCGTGTCCATCTACATCAAAAGTGAGGGTAAACTCGGCCCCGATCTCCGGCTTTATGCCCAGCAGTTCCAGTACATGGGTGTCGGTAGCAGCCTGGTCGGTGCCCTCCTGCGGCAAAGAGCCTTCCACCGGGTCACAGTACATCCAGTGGGCCTCGTTGGCGTCGGCAAAGCTCACCTCCACATGAGCTTTATTGAAAGGCGCCTCCCTAGGCATACCCAGGTATCTCCGTTCGCCCCACTGGCCGATGAGAGGATCATCCTTCAGTTCATCAAACTGCGCCTGGGTCATGTACTTAAATCCGCCGTGGGAGAAGCCGCCCACCTGTCGAAAATTGGATTGCTGAAACCCATCGTTGATGGACAAGGCGATGGTGAATAGAGAAGTAAACAGCATCGTTGTCAGGGCGATAGCCACAATGGCAATCAGATTGCGCGTGCGGCTTGCCAGCAGGCTTTTCCACGCCAAATGGCGAACACATTTTCGATTTGAAACTTTCATGGCTCTCCCCCCTTACTGTGTCACAATCCGCCCATCCTCAATGCGGACAATTCGGTCAGAGAGTTGGGCAATTTCTTCGTTGTGTGTAATCATGACCATCGTTTGGGAAAATTTCCGGCCCGTCACCTTCATCAGGCTCAGTACATCTTGGCTGGTACGGCTGTCCAAGTTTCCGGTCGGTTCGTCGGCCAGGAGAATGGCCGGTTTGGTCGCCAAGGCACGGGCGATAGCCACCCGCTGCTGCTGGCCGCCGGAAAGCTGCCCCGGCAGGCTGTTCAACTTCTTTTCCAGCCCCAAGGCGGTGACTACCTCACCTACATAGCGCTCATCTACTTTACCACCATCCAACTGGATGGGCAAAACGATGTTTTCCCGCACCGTCAGCACCGGCACCAGGTTAAAACTTTGAAATACAAAACCAATTTTTCGGCGGCGAAAAATTGTGAGTGCCTCATCCTTCAGGGAGAAGATGTTCTTCCCGTCCACGGTGACGGAGCCGGAAGTGGGCCGGTCCAGGCCCCCCAGCATGTGGAGCAGGGTGGACTTGCCGGAGCCGCTGGTGCCCACGATGGCTACGAACTCCCCGTCCTCCACGCTGAGATTGACACCATCCAGTGCTTTTACCTGCGTATCTCCTTTTCCGTAATATTTCTTTAAGTTTTTGGTTTCTAAAATCGTCATCTTGTATACCTCCACAAAAAAGTCTGCATTGCCTTTTGACAATACAGACTTTACCACATAATTCTTTCCTGAGCCTTTCTCAAATCTAACAGAGTTGAAAGATTTCCTGTTCTTCATATCCGATTCAACGCACGAGGCAAATACAGTGAGAAAGTGCTTCCGTTTCCTGGTTTGGAGGATACTTTGATATAACCGCCCTGAAGGGACAGAATTTCCCGTGCCAGGTAAAGTCCCAGGCCAAGCCCCTCCGCCGAGTGCGTTAACGTACCACGATAGAAGCGGTTAAAAATCCCGCCCTGTTCTTCTTCTGGAATACCGGGGCCCGTATCCGTCACGTCCACCCGGCAAAAGGTTTCGAGCATCTGTGCAGATACGGTAACCCTTCCGCCAGCGGGTGTGTACTTTACCGCGTTGTTTACAACATTGCCAAGGGCTTCGCTTGTCCAGCGCGGGTCAAAGGAGGCGTCGCCTACAAACGGAAGGTTCTGCAAGGTGATTTTCTTTTTTTCCGCCGCAGGTCTTTCCTGTTCGACAGTCGCCTCTAATAAAGGAGCCACAGGACCCAGTGTGGGAGTTGGAACCACAATACCTGTTTCCAATCTCGAAGCCTTAACCAGAGTCTGAATCAGAAATGACAGTTTCTCCCCCTGTGTTAGCAGCGCCTGGACTTGTTCCCGCTGACGCGGCGACAGATCGCTTTCCGTCAAAAGCGAAGCGTATACAAGTAAATTTGCGATGGGTGTGCGCGTCTGATGGGAAATATCGGAGATCAGTGTTTTCACCGCTTCCTGTTCGGTTTTCATCGTTTTTTGCGTATGAGCAGAGCCGCGCAGGAAGCGAGCAAATTTTGTCTCCAGCGCAGACAGTTCTGTTTCATCAAAATGTTCCTCGGTAAAACCACTGGAAATAGACTGTTCCAACATATTATCCAGCCGCTGAACGGTTCTGCGCCGGGCCGTCCACTGCCAGAGCCCAAATAGAAGCCCAATGACAGCGAAAGCCAGCAACACCCAGGTCAAAGCTGTCATTTGCTTACCTCCCAAGTGTAACCAACCCCGTACACAGTTCTGATCGGGGCATTCCCGAGCTTCCCGCGCAGGCGCCGCACCGCCACAGATAAGGCATTTTCATCCACAAACTCGCCGCCGTCCCACACCTTTTCAAGCAGCAATTCTCTTGGTAACGTGCGGCCCCGGTTCTCCACCAGCAGGCGCAACAGGCGCTGTTCTGTCTTGGAAAGGTCGATGATTGTCCCTTCTTTGGAAAACTCCATCCGTGTGAAGTCGAGGATGAAACCGTTCAATTCGATCCGTTCCTGCTTTACCGGGACAGAGCGCCGCAGTTGGGCATTTACTCTGGCCCGGAGCACTGCCAAGGAGAAAGGCTTGGTAATATAATCATCTGCCCCAGCTTCCAGACCGGTAACTTCATCCAGTTCCAAATCATTAGCCGTAAGCAAAATAGCAGGTGTGGAGGTGCCATTCTGTCGCAGTGTTCGCAACAGTTCCAGCCCACTGCCGTCTGGCAGGTTAATATCCAAAATCAATAAATCAAAAACTACGCCCTGCAAAATCTTGATTGCCTGGAGACGTGTGCTGCAATGTGTGACGGTACAGTTTGGTGTTTCAAGTGCCATACAAATACCACGCCCCAGCGCTTCATCGTCTTCTAAAAGCAAAATTCGACTCACTTCTGTGCTCTCCCTTCCTTTGTTCTGCCATCGACCGGCTTTACAGCATCTTTAGGAAGCAGCCAAACACCGGCCATTTTCACAGCGCCGGGAATACGCCCCTCGACGCAGTAATAGTTGACTTGACGGGACGAAACGCCCCATTTTTCGCTTGCCTCTTTGAGTGTCATGTAGTCCATGCTCATACCTCCGACAATTTCTTTCATTATATTTCATTAGCTCGAAGAACGCAAGGCAGGAAATGTGAATAGATGTTGAATACGCTGCTATCGAAGAAGGATTTCTTTGATAGCTTTTTTTAATTCATCACTTGACATTGTGGCAAAGATCTTATGACAATGGATGAACTGGCGGTCATGGACGGCTCAAAATGTATTGTGCAGGTCCGTGGTGTAAGACCTTTCTTATCCGATAAATATGATCTGACGCAGCATCCGAATTACAAGCTGACGGCAGATTATGATAAGAGGAATTATTTTGATGTAGTAAAATTCCTCAGCCACAACTTAATACTGAAAGCAGATGACGAATACCAGGTCATCGATTTAACCGAGTAAAGAGCTCTTTCCATCCGGCGATAAAGGCCGGGAGGCAGGAGCTTTTACTATATTCCCGAACAGGAAATAAAAGAATTTCCAAATGGGGAGCAAATATGCGCGCATAGCCGGGATCACTGCAGGAAGACCGGCAGTAACTATAAAACGCCCTTTGGTCAGGACAGAAGGAAAAAGTATATCACACAAAAATCATTTAATGGAGGAATTTGAATTATGGCATTTTTTACAAGCGCAGTAGGAACCTTACAGACACTTGTTATCGCTCTTGGAGCCGGACTTGGAATCTGGGGAGCGATCAACCTTATGGAAGGCTACGGAAATGATAATCCCGGAGCAAATGCTCATGTACGGCAGAGAAGCACAAAGCAAAACAAGGATAGCCAGCCCTGCCACTATTCCGAAGTCAG
>ENA-UABC01000080-UABC01000080.1-human-gut-metagenome-genome-assembly--contig:-NODE-80-length-11770-cov-4.539735_pt1 | contig 11770 bp, 10 predicted proteins | sample MGYA00243866_ERZ654199 | MGnify/ENA primary metagenome ERZ654199 (study PRJEB26926, sample SAMN06165196) | human gut metagenome | biome: ENVO:00009003; feature: ENVO:2100002; material: ENVO:00002003... | reverse complement strand
CCCTACCATGAAGCGTGTCTATTATTCGGGATACATTTCGGTCAATACATACGACAAACGCCTGCCGGCACTGAAGCAGCCGCCTCTGGTGCGTGAAAACCGTCTGTATCAGGCCGACTGGCTGCTGCGTTTCTATCAGTTCAAGGTCGATGAACTGGTCGATGACTCCCATCCCGATCTGGATCTGGAGGTCGACCCCAAGCTGGCCTGGGCCCTGCGTCATCCCGAGGTGTTTCCCGTCAATATCAATACAGCCGATTACGAGATGCTGCTGCGCGTGCCGGGAATCGGGACCCGTTCGGCCGCATTGATTGTCGCCTCACGTCGTTTCTCGCGCATCGGTTTCTATGAATTGAAAAAGATGGGGGCTGTGGTGAAGAAAGCGAAGTATTTTATAACCTGTAATGAGCTGCCGGATAAGACTATACTTGATCTGGGTCCGGCGGGGGTGCGTAAGCTGCTTCTTCCCAAACCGAAGAAATCGTCAGACGAACGCCAGTTGACGCTGGATTTTAAATTTTAACGGTTATGTGGAAAATTATCAAGGAATTGAAACGGAAGGACCATCCCCGTTACTTGGGAGGAATCGATTTCTTCCGCTATATAGGTCCCGGTCTGCTGGTGACTGTGGGGTTCATTGACCCGGGAAACTGGGCTTCGAATTTCGCAGCCGGGTCGGATTATGGTTATGCCTTGCTTTGGGTGGTGACTTTATCGACAGTCATGTTGGTTATCCTGCAGCATAATGTGGCTCATCTGGGAATTGTTACCGGATTGTGCCTGAGCGAGGCTGCAACGAAATATGCGCCACGCTGGATATCCCGTCCCATTCTGGGCAGTGCGGTGCTGGCTTCGGTCTCTACATCCCTGGCCGAGATTCTGGGAGGAGCCATTGCTCTGGAAATGCTGTTTGACATTCCTGTGGCAGTGGGGGCCGTACTTACAGCGGTGCTGGTGGTTGTCATGCTTTTCACCAATTCCTATAAACGGATTGAAAGGGCGGTCATTACGTTTGTTTCGGTTATCGGGCTTTCCTTTCTGTATGAATTGTTTCTGGTAGATATCGATTGGCCCGAAGCAGCGTATGCCTGGGTTGTTCCTTCTGTACCCGAAGGCAGCATGCTTATCATCATGAGTGTGCTGGGGGCAGTGGTGATGCCACACAACCTGTTCCTACATTCGGAGGTAGTCCAGAGCCGCGAATATAATAAAGGTGATGAAGTGTCTGTCAGACGGCGTTTGAAATACGAGTTTTATGACACCTTGTTTTCAATGGGAGTGGGATGGGCCATCAACAGTGCCATGATACTTCTGGCGGCAACGGCTTTTTTTGCCGGAGGCACCCCGGTGGAGGAGCTCCAGCAGGCAAAGTCTTTGCTTGATCCGCTTTTAGGGAACGGTGCCGGACTTGTCTTTGCTCTGGCTCTTCTGATGGCAGGTATATCATCAACGGTTACAAGCGGTATGGCAGCCGGTTCCATCTTTGCCGGTATGTTCGGTGAAAGCTACCATATCAAGGATATCCATTCCAAGGTGGGGATTCTGATTTCTTTGGGAGTGGCTCTGGTCATTATTCTGTTTATCAGTGATCCTTTCCAGGGACTTCTCATATCCCAGATGGCCTTGAGTGTCCAGTTGCCGTTTACCGTGTTCCTGCAGGTGGGACTTACTTCTTCCAGAAAGGTTATGGGGCAGTATGTCAATTCCCGTTGGAGTTCGTTCCTGCTTTATTTCATCGCTGCTGTCGTTTCCGTATTGAATGTCATGCTGTTGTTCAGCTGACGGAGATGTCTGAAGTGATATATCAGCATCAGTACAGCCGTGATAAAGGCTATCATGTCGGAAATGCACATGCTGGCCCACACTCCGTTCACTCCCCATAATGGAGGCAGGAAGGCCAGGCAGGGAAGCAGGAACAGTAGTTGTCGGGATAGTGACAGGAAGATGGAGATCCTGGCTTTTCCGATCGACTGGAAAAATTGGGTGATTACGATCTGGGCTCCGATGACGGGGAAGGAAAGGACTCCTATCCGGAGTGCCGTACTTGCTTCGGAGGTAAGTTCCGCATTGGTCGTGAACATACCGACAAAGATATTTGGGAAAAGTTCGCTGGCCAGAAATCCGACGGTGGTTATGCTGCAGGCGGCAATGATTCCTAGCTTCAGGTTGTGCATTACCCGGTCATACCGGTGTGCTCCGTAATTGTATCCCGAAATGGGCTGCATCCCCATGGTTATGCCCATCACAATCATGACGAACAGCATCTGGATGCGGTTGAGTATGCCGAATGCTCCGATGGCCATGTCACCTCCGTAGGAAAGAAGCCGGTTGTTGATGAAGATGACGATACAGCAGGCACATACGTTCATGACGAAAGGAGACATGCCTATTCCGAATACGGAAAGGATGATGTGTCTTTTCAGTTTGAAACAGGAACGTTTGAAGTGGACGAAACTTTTCCGGTTGTTGAAGTGGTACAACACCCAGATCATGCCGAAGAACTGTGAAACAAGGGTGGCCAGTGCCGCTCCTCTGATTCCCCATTCAAAGACGAAGATGAATATGGGTGCGAAAACAAGGTTGCATCCTACGGTCAGCAGTGACGACATCATGGCTTTTTTCGGATATCCGGTAGCTCTCATGATGTTGTTCAGACCTATCATGATATACGATATGGGAGTTCCTAGCAGAATGACCTGCATGAAATCGTATGCATAAGGCAATGTGTTTTCGGTTGCGCCGAAGAAAATTAGTAGCGGTTTCAGGAACAGGAGCGAGAGGCCTCCGAAAATGATGGCGTTGATGATGCAGAGAATAGCCACGTTCCCCAGAATGTATTCGGCTCCTTTCTGGTCTTTCTGTCCCAGGCGGATGGAAGATATGGTGGCACCGCCTACACCTACCAGGGTGCAGAAGGCGACGACGAGGTTCATCAGCGGAAATGTGATGGCCAGTCCGGATATGGCCATGGCTCCCACTCCATGTCCGATGAAAATACTGTCGATGATGTTGTAAAGAGAGGTAAGTGTCATGCCTACAATGGCCGGAATGGAGTATTGGAGCAGCAATTTTCCAATGGGGGCGGTTCCTAGGATATGAGGATTGTTCTCTTTCATGGGAGTTTAAGAAATTTTGTTTTTCAAAGTTAGGAAGAACAACTGATATTTTAGAACTTTGCAGCGTTAAATCAAACTAAACACCATAAGAATGGATAAGACTAAATGTTTGGCCGCTCTTTTTGATTTTGACGGAGTGGTGATGGATACCGAATCTCAATATAGTATTTTCTGGAACGGGGTAGGTGAGAAATACCGTCGGGAATCCGGTTTCGGACGGATTATCAAGGGAATGACATTGACCCAGATCTATGACAGGTATTTTTCCGGTCTGAAGGAAGAACAGGAGCGGATTACAGCCGACCTGAACCGTTTTGAAAGCGAAATGGTCTATGAATATGTGCCCGGAGTGGTGGAATTCATGCGCGAGTTGAGAGCCCATGACGTGAAGATAGCCATTGTGACAAGTTCGAACGATTTGAAGATGGCCAATGTCTATAAGGCACATCCGGAACTGAAGGAGCTGGTGGACCGTATTCTGACTGCCGAAATGTTTACACGTTCTAAACCGGCCCCCGACTGTTTCCTGCTGGGTGCCGAAGTGTTTGGAACAGTACCGGCCAACTGTGTTGTGTTTGAGGATTCGTTCCATGGCCTTGAAGCCGGGAATGCCGCAGGCATGACGGTTGTAGGATTGTGTACGACAAACCCGAAGGAAGCCATACAGGATAAATGTAAGGCGGTTATTTCCGATTTTACGGATTTCGGTTATGAAAAGATGTGCTCGCTGCTTGCTTAACTTCCTGAAATCTGCTAACTTTGCCGAGTTTTTTAATTGATTGAAGTATTATGGCAGGATATTTGTCGAGTGATACACGTAAGGTGACTACTCACCGCCTGGTTGAAATGAAGGAAAGGGGTGAGAAGATTTCAATGCTTACTTCTTATGACTATACGATGGCCCAGATTGTGGACGGGGCCGGTGTAGATGTGATTCTGGTAGGTGATTCGGCATCGAATGTAATGGCCGGTAATGTTACCACTTTACCGATTACCATTGACCAGATGATTTATCACGGGCGTTCCGTGATGCGTGGCGTAAAACGTGCGCTGGTGGTGGTAGACATGCCTTTCGGTTCTTATCAGGCCGCTCCGTTTGACGGTGTGTGCAATGCCATCCGCATGATGAAGGAAACCGGAGCCGACGCATTGAAGCTGGAAGGTGGCGAAGAGGTCATCGAGACGATACACAAAATTATCGGGGCCGGAATACCTGTAATGGGACATCTGGGCCTGATGCCTCAGTCTATCAACAAGTATGGTACATATGGTGTACGCGCCAAAGAAGATAGGGAGGCGGAAAAGCTGCTGCGTGACGCTCATCTGCTGGAGGAAGCCGGATGTTTTTCGCTGGTACTGGAAAAGATCCCGGCAGATTTGGCCGGACGTGTGGCTCGGGAACTGAAGATTCCGGTAATCGGTATCGGAGCCGGTGGAGCTGTTGACGGACAGGTTCTGGTCGTTGCGGATATGCTGGGAATGAGCAAGGGATTCAGTCCCCGTTTCTTACGCCGTTATGCCGACCTGCACACCATCATGACCGATGCCATCGGGCAGTATGTGACGGATGTGAAGTCGTCCGATTTCCCGAACGAGAAAGAACAATATTGATTGTAGACAGACATGTAGAAAGTGGATTCCTGTATTTCTTGAAGGACGGGAATTCCGATGATATGGGGTAGTGGCGATGAATATGGGCAGGGTCTGTGCGGACCGGTCCATGTTCTTTGTCACTATTATGATTTAGATACAATAATTTAGCTAGAATAACTGTTTTATGCTGTGGAATAAAAATTTTACTTTATTGATTGCAGCAAATTTCCTCCTTTTCGTAGCCGTGTTTATGCTGTTCCCGTTGCTTCATGACTGGATGGTAACGGATAAGGGATGTACTGATTCCCAAGCGGCGTTGGTTTCTGTCATTTTTGGTGCCGCCATGTTTCTTCCGGGGCCTTTCAACAATTATCTGGTCGATGCATTCAGCCGCAAGCATGTGTGTACCAGGAGTATACTTCTGTTGGCTTTGCTGTCTTTACTGTATCCGTATGTATCCGGATTCTGGATGGTAGTGGTATTGAGAATCCTGCAAGGGGGGCTGTTTGCCGTTTCACTGATGGTGACAGGCAGTACCTTGGCTATTGACGTCACACCGAGCAACCACCGTGATTCGGCCAACCGGGTCTTTACATGGTCGGGGATTTTGGGACTGGTGGCAGGACTGGTTGTGGGGACACACAGAAGCGGACTGCTTACTTTTGACCAGACACTTTACCTGTCGTCTGTCTTTTGTGCTGCCGCCATTCTGCTGGTCTTGTCTGTACATGTCTGTTTCAGGGCTCCATTGGATGTACCGCTTTGTTCCTTCGACCGTTTTTTCCTGTTCCGTACGTTGCTGCCAGGTATTAATATGATGGCGGTTCCCTTGGTTTTAGGCTTCCTTTTTTCATCGGTAACCGATACTTTTTTCTATCTTTGCATAGGAGCGGGCTTTATTGTGTATCTGCTTGTCCGTGAGATTTTCCGGCGTCCGATGCATGGGCGGTTACAGATCTTGATCGGCCAGCTTCTGACCGCTTTGGGACTGGTTGCCCTGATGAAATCGGAGCAGGGTATTCCCTTGTATGTAGGTGGAATACTGATCGGTGTGGGTTGTGGATTCTCTATCGGCCAGTTTCTGCGCATGATGATTCTGCTACCCCTGCATTGTGAGCGGGGGAGTGGTTACCATACGTTCCAGTTGCTCTGGATTTTAGGAATTGTGGCAGGTTTCTTTTTGGGTAAAGGAGCTTTGCCGCCGGTAACCGTGGGCGACTATGCCGGAGCTTTGTGTATCTGTCTGGGAGGTTTTATTTTCTATCAGGTATATATCCACGGGTATTTTACGAGGAATTACAAAAAACATTAAACATTTGAAAGAATATGGCAGACGATAAAAAAATTATCTTTTCAATGGTCGGAGTGAGCAAGTCATTCCAGAACAACAAACAGGTATTGAAAGACATCTACCTATCCTTTTTCTATGGTGCCAAAATCGGTATTATCGGATTAAACGGTGCCGGTAAGTCTACTTTGATGAAGATTATTGCCGGCCTGGAGAAGAATTACCAGGGAGAAGTGGTATTCTCACCGGGATATTCGGTAGGTTATCTGGCACAGGAACCTCATCTGGACGATACCAAGACTGTGAAGGAGGTTGTTATGGAGGGTGTACAGAAGGTTGTGGATACACTCGCCGAATATGAAGACATCAATAACAAGTTCGGTTTGCCCGAGTATTATGAAGATCCTGAAAAGATGGATGCACTTTTTGCCCGTCAGGCCGAACTGCAGGATATCATTGATGCAACGGATGCGTGGAACATTGACAGCAAGCTGGAGCGTGCGATGGATGCGTTGCGTTGTCCGCCCGAAGACCAGTTGGTGAAGAACCTGTCGGGAGGTGAACGCCGTCGTGTGGCCTTATGTCGTCTATTGCTACAGAAACCGGATATTCTGTTGCTCGATGAACCTACCAACCACCTGGACGCCGAAAGCATCGACTGGCTGGAGCAGCATTTGCAGCAATATGAAGGTACGGTCATCGCCGTAACGCACGACCGTTATTTTCTGGACCATGTGGCCGGCTGGATTCTGGAGCTCGACCGTGGCGAAGGTATTCCTTGGAAGGGTAACTATTCAAGCTGGCTGGAGCAGAAAACCAAGCGCATGGAAATGGAAGAGAAGGTTGCCAGCAAGCGCCGCAAGACATTGGAACGTGAGCTGGAATGGGTACGTATGGCTCCGAAGGCTCGTCAGGCTAAAGGAAAGGCTCGTCTGAATTCTTACGACAAACTGTTGAATGAAGATGTGAAGGAGAAGGAAGAGAAACTGGAAATCTTTATTCCGAATGGTCCGCGTCTGGGTAATAAGGTTATTGAAGCAAAGCATGTGGCGAAGGCATACGGTGATAAGCTGCTGTTCGATGACTTGAATTTCATGCTTCCTCCCAACGGCATTGTCGGTGTGATCGGTCCTAACGGTGCAGGAAAAACGACGCTGTTCCGTCTGATCATGGGATTGGAAAAAGTGGATAAAGGTGAATTTGAAGTAGGAGAAACCGTCAAGATAGCTTATGTCGACCAGCAGCATAAGGCCATTGATCCTGACAAGACTGTCTATCAGGTAGTGAGTGGAGGTAATGACCTGCTCCGCATGGGGAACCGTGACGTGAATGCCCGTGCTTACTTGAGCCGTTTCAATTTTTCAGGCTCCGATCAGGAAAAGCTGTGCGGAATGCTTTCGGGCGGTGAACGTAACCGCCTTCACCTGGCGCTGGCGCTGAAGGAAGAGGGGAATGTGCTGCTGCTTGACGAACCTACTAATGATATAGACGTAAATACGCTTCGTGCACTGGAGGAAGGTCTGGAAGACTTTGCCGGATGTGCGGTAGTGATCAGTCACGACCGTTGGTTCCTTGACCGTATCTGTACGCATATCCTGGCTTTCGAAGGTAACAGTGAAGTGTTCTTCTTTGAAGGTTCCTATACCGAATATGAAGAGAACAAGATGAAGCGCATGGGCAACCAGGAACCGAAACGGGTACGTTACCGTAAGTTGATGGAAGATTAATGGAAGGGTCTTGTAACTGATTTTTACAGGTATGGTTGATTTGTATATAGCCCGTCATGGACAGACGGAGGAGAATGTTGCCCGGATTTTTCAGGGACATCTGCCCGGCCATCTCACGGAAGAAGGGAAAAGGCAGGCGGTGGAGTTGGGCCGGCGCTTGGCCGGTATTGAGCTGGATGCCGTTTTGAGCAGTGACCTGCAGCGTGTTGTGGATACGGTCAGACTGGCGATGGCTTCCAGAAATCTGCCGTGGGAGAAGACTCCGCTGCTCCGTGAAATAGACTGGGGAAGCTGGACTGGTCTTCCGCTGGATAGTGTAGACCGGAGTAGGATTCCCGCCGACGCCGAATCGAAAGAAATGTTATATGAGCGCGCCGGAAAATGTATCGGCTATATCCGCCGGCACTATCAGGGGAAAAGGTTGCTGGTAGTGGCGCATGGTTTGATCAACCGTTCGTTGCGGGCACAGATAGAAGGGATTCCTGCCGACAGGCTGACTTCCATTCCTCACATGGACAATTGTGAGGTGGTACATATAACATTGATGTAAAACAGCTGCCGTAATATGTACATGTATTGAAGAAAGATTACCTGAAATTTGTATATGTCAAACCTTTGTCCCACCTTTGCGGGACATAATGGAAAGGTAAGTTTTGTAATCCTCATCGGAGGGCATGAAGCCGGATAAGATGACTGGGTAAAACCGTCTCTTATCCGGCTTTTTGTCTAAATTTGAATCAGTATGAAAGAACTTGATCTGACACAAGGCAGTGTACCCAGGACATTGCTTCAGTTTGCAGTCCCTTATTTGCTCGCCAATGTGCTGCAGGCCTTGTACGGAGGGGCCGATCTGTTTGTCGTAGGCCAGTTTGATGACGCGGCGAGTGTGGCCGGTGTAGCTATCGGCAGCCAGGTGCTCCAGACGGTTACGGGAATTATCTTGGGACTGACTACAGGTATTACCGTGCTTATCGGGATAGCCACAGGAGCACGTAACAATAGGGAGGTTGCCTCCATAATCGGTTCGTCGGTATGGCTGTTTGTCATTATCGGTGCTGTACTGACGTTACTGATGGCCTTTTTCCATCAAGCTGTGACGTCCGTCATGCATACCCCGGCGGAAGCGGTGCGTGATACGGAGCATTATCTGCTGATCTGTTCGCTGGGTATACCTTTCATGATCGGGTACAACGTAGTCTTTGGCATCATGCGCGGCCTGGGCGATTCGCGTACGCCGTTGTACTTTGTAGCATTGGCATGCATAATTAACATAGTGCTCGATTTCGTTCTGGTAGGTGGTCTGCACATGAGAGCGGCAGGGGCGGCTGTGGCTACAGTCTCTTCTCAGGGTATCAGCTTTGTCGTTGCTCTGTGGTATTTCTACCGGAAAGGCTTCGACTTTGAGTTTACCCGCCGTAACATCCGTCTGGACAAGGTCCTTTCAAGGCGGATTATCATTCTGGGAGCTCCGCTTGCCCTTCAGGATGCATTGATAAATATTTCTTTCCTGCTTATTACGGTCATTGTAAACGGGATGGGAGTCATCGCTTCCGCGGCGCTCGGGGTCGTAGAGAAGCTTATCATATTTGCCATGCTTCCTCCGGTAGCCATTTCTTCGGCCGTTGCAGCCATGACCGCACAGAATTATGGGGCAGGCCTGACAGCAAGGGTGGAGCGCTGCCTGCAGTCGGGAATTGTCATGGCCCTGTTTTTCGGTGTGTCTTTCTGTATCTATTCCCAGTTTCTGCCCGGAACACTGGTGGGAATCTTCACACATGATGCCTCCGTGATAACGATGGCGTCGGGATATCTGCACGGCTATAGCCTTGACTGCATCATGGTGAGCTTTGTATTCTGCTTTAATTCCTATTTCAGCGGACAGGGGAACTCACTCTTCCCGATGGTACACAGTCTGATTGCGACTTTCCTGTTCAGAATCCCGCTGTCATGGATTTTCAGTCATATTGACCCCACTTCACTTTTCTGGATGGGATTTGCTCCTCCGCTTTCTACAATGGTATCACTGCTGATATGCATCTGGTATGTGAACAGGTGGAGAAAAAATAGGACTCCTATATAAAAAGGCGGCGGGTGAAGTCCTGGACTCCACCCGCCGGAATATATCAGGAACCGGTCGGTCAGTTGTGGACTAAAGTCCCGATCTTCTCGCCGGACATCACTTTCTTCAGGTTGCCTACGGTATCCATGTCGAATACGATGATCGGAAGGTTGTTTTCCTTGCACATGCAGGTTGCTGTCAGGTCCATTACTTTCAGGCCCCTTGCCAGAACCTCATCGTAGGTTATGTCATCGAATTTCGTAGCCGTCGGGTCTTTTTCCGGGTCGGCGGTATAGATTCCGTCCACGCGGGTACCTTTCAGCATGACATCGGCTTCTATCTCGATGCCTCTCAGGGAAGAACCGGTATCGGTTGTAAAGAACGGATTTCCGGTTCCAGCCGACATGATGACCACTTCACCGTTTTCCATGGCTTCAATGGCTTTCCATTTCGTATAGAATTCGCCGATAGGTTCCATGCGGATGGCAGTCAGGACCCGTGCCTTTACGCCTGCCGCTACCAGGGCAGAGCTTAATCCCAGGCTGTTGATAACCGTTGCCAGCATACCCATCTGGTCGCCTTTTACCCGGTCGAATCCTTTTCCGGCGCCACTCAGTCCGCGGAAGATGTTTCCGCCGCCGATTACGATTCCGATCTGGACACCCATATCATGGATTTCCTTGATTTGCTGTGCATACTCGCCGAGGCGTTTTTCATCGATACCGTATTTTTTTTCGCCCATCAGACTTTCTCCACTGAGCTTTAACAGGATACGTTTAAATTTTGCCATACTTTCCAGAATATTTTATTGTTTGGAACAAAGATACTTAAACTGGTTCAAATACGGATGATTTTGGAGGGAATAATGTCAGATATTCCGAAACTCCCGAGACAGCCGGTGCAAGCTATTGCGGCGATACGGGATACAGCCGTTTCAGGAACGGCCGTATGAAGATTCCTTGCATCACACCCCTTAGGGTCAGGTAAGTAAGGAATGCCAGCCACAATGCGTGGTTGCCCCAGCAGTGCTGCAGGCCGTAGTAAAGGAGGAAGAAGCTGGCGGCGGCTATCACCATGGCCCGCAGCATGATGTGGGTAGCCGTCATTCCGATGCATATGCCGTCATACAGAAAGGCGGAGAATCCGGCGGCAGGAATCAGCAGCACCCAGTATATGTAGTCTCCGGATGCCTCGATGACGGCCGTGTCGTTGGTGAGCAGTCCCAGGAATCCTTTGCCGCCTGCTCCGTAAAGCAGGGTGAATACAACCGATAAGCCGATTCCCCATCCGAAGAGATGTCTGACAGTCTTTTTCAGCTCATTCATGTTTCCGGCACCGAACGATTTGCCGGCCAGTGCCTCTCCGGCATAGGCGAATCCGTCCATGATGTAGGAAAACAGGGTGAACAGCTGCATCAGGAGGGTGTTGACAGCCAGGATAACGTCACCGTAGGCGGCTCCTGTGGAAGTGAAGAATACGGTTACCGCTACCAGGCACAGTGTACGCAGGAAAATGTCGCGGTTCACCAGAAAGAAACGTTTCATGGAATCTTTCCCGAATATGGCTTTCTTCCGGATGGCGGAGCGTAACGGACTGTAATGTTTCAGCCAAAGTATGTACGCCATCAGCAGACCGGCATATTGGGCGGTCAGCGTGCCCAGGGCTACACCGGCCACTTTCATGTCGAGCCCGAATACGAAGAACAGGCTGGCGGCTATGTTGACGATGTTCTGGGTTATGGCTATGAACATGGGAAAGCGGGAATTCTGCATGCCGATAAACCAGCCGGAAAAGCTGTAGAGTCCCAGTACGGCAGGAGCTCCCCAGATACAGATATGGAAATAGAGGCTTGCCAGCTCCTGTACCTCCCGGCTGGTGTCGATGATACGGAAGGCGGCCAGTCGGATGGGGTACTGCAGTACGATGAGCACGAAGGAAATCAGCAGGCTGATGGCAAGGGAACGTAGCAGGATATGGATCATTTCCT
>ENA-UABC01000077-UABC01000077.1-human-gut-metagenome-genome-assembly--contig:-NODE-77-length-11826-cov-5.321723_pt1 | contig 11826 bp, 6 predicted proteins | sample MGYA00243866_ERZ654199 | MGnify/ENA primary metagenome ERZ654199 (study PRJEB26926, sample SAMN06165196) | human gut metagenome | biome: ENVO:00009003; feature: ENVO:2100002; material: ENVO:00002003... | reverse complement strand
CGATATAATATTTTATATTCATAACGGCGTCGGTAAGAGCCGTGCCTCCGTTACCTGTGACCTCCATCCAGTAGGACGAATAGCCGAGCCGCTTCATCGCAAACATATAATCCTCCGATGTAAGCGAGGTATAATGTGCGATGGTGGGATAGCCCAGTCCGCCTATAAGATTTGCGTCAAAATATTTCTTCGGCCACTGCATCAGCTTCACCCTGTAAAAATCCTCGTCCTCGGGGATTTTTCCTTCAAGCTCTATCGCATTGTTGTACTTGACAGGTGTATATGCCGATGCGCCTATATACACGTTTGCGTTGAAAACGCTCTCGGCTACAACAATTACAGCCAGTACAGAACAAACCGATTTGAAAGTGAGCTTCTTGAAAACGCCGAAAGCCATAGTCAGAACATACAGTGCCGTAAATCCGCAGAAGACAATCAAAAGCAGTACGAACGACTCCGAGCTTCCCCACAGTGTCGAAACATACGAATCCAGGTCGTATCTGCAGTTACAGTAGTACCATATCGTAAAACCGAAATAGATAACGCCGGCGGCAGTTATTCCGATAAGATAGGGCTTTTTATTCTTTTGTGCATAATCGTCCGGCTTTGTATGCGACAGCTTCACCGCCGCAAAGGTCAGCATCATAAGCGTAGTCATATAGCCGTACCGCATAGGGAATGCCATATAGTCACCCGTGTGCCACATCTTGTTTATCGGCTCGAAAACTACAGGCAGAAGCGTAAGAAACGAAAGCAGTGCATAGAATCTGCTGTTCTTGCTCTTTCTTCGCAGAAAATACACAATGAAAGCCGCAACGGAAAATCCCGTACAGAAAATAAGCGGCAGATTTGTATATATTCCTGCAAATACCGCAGAATCAAACAGACCCTTGAGTATGTTCGCTCCCCTTGCGGATGAAAGATACTGTACAAAGCTCGGAAGCCATACAACAGCGGAGATCAGCGCCGCTATACCGCAGCCTATGATAAACCTCGGCGCAATGCCCTTTGTACTGCCCTTTTTTCTGTTAAGAAAAATGTAAACGCCGAAATACAGTATCGTGAACAATACCACCATATAGCTGAGATAATAATTCAGCACCAGCATTCCGACAAGGCAGAATATAAGACCGCCTGTGCGTTTACGCTTTACGAGCGAATTGAACGCTATCAGCAGCAGCGGGAAGAAATACATTACATCGAGCCATACCGTGTTCTGATAGAACAGCATCGAATAACCGCTGAACGCATACATAACGCTGAAAAGCGCCGAATATGTCACATCCAGCTTTTTATGGCAGGTGCGGAAGTACGCATTTGCGGTTATCGCACAGACAGCCATTTTCATAAGCGTCATAATGTTCATGAACAGCATCATGTCCGCTTTGTCGACAAATGCAACAAGAAACGAAAACGGGCTTGATATAAAGAACAGGAACACGCCGAGGAAATTCATTCCGCCGGCATTCTGCCAGTTGAAGAAGAAATCCCCCTTGCCCTCAAGTATGTCCTTGAAGTCGAGCAATAAAGGAAGCACCTGCTGGTGCATATCGCACCATGCGAGCGTTTTATCTCCGAACGGATAAAGCCCACTGCCCGCAAATACCGCAAGTCCTATGACAATTACCGCTATCGGCGGAATTATCAGCGTCAACAACAGCTTCGGACTGCGTATTAGTTTACCGAAATGTGTTGTGATTTTTTTAGTAATATCTCTTTTCAAAATATCCTCCGGGATTTTTAAAAATCTCTCCCATTTGGTTTTTATGAATATCTGTCTAAATTCAAAAGCCGCAAAGACTTTATGTGCTATGCGGCTTTTATTTTTGATTGAATTATCAGCCGCAGGTGATTATACCATGAGCTTCTTTGTGTCTACCGTACCCTTTGAAGCAAGATTCTTTGTATCCTTCTTGCTTTCGCCGTTTCCTGCATTTGTATAATTCTTGCCGTGCTTCTCCTGCCAGAGTACCCACAGGGGGCCCGAGATGCACAGTGAAGAATAGGTACCGCAGATAAGACCTGCCATCATAGGAATAGCAAATGTCATTATCGAGGTTACGCCGCAGATTGCACATACAACGCAGATTGCGAGTACGGCAAAGGCTGTGGTAACAGTTGTGTTTACAGAACGTGTTATCGACTGAGTGATACTCATATTAACAAGTTCCTTGAGTGAAAGCGAGTTGCCGTAAAGGTTACGGTTCTCTCTGATACGGTCATATACAACGATTGTATTGTTGATAGAGTTACCGAGTACGGTAAGAACAACCGCCATAAAGTTTGCGTCGATCGGGAAACGGCAGAACACGAACACAGCATAAACCATGAAGCAGTCGTGAACAAGGGCTACCAGTGCAAACACACCTGCCGAAAGACCGCCGATTTTCTTGAATCTGAACGCAATATAGATAACGAGCAGTATAAACGAGAACAATACTGCAACAAGGCACTTAAGGAAGAACTCCGTACCTGATGTGGGGTTGACATCCTGGCTGTTTACAAGCGTAAGGCTGTTATCCTTGAAGGTCTGCTGGAGCTTATCCGATAAAGCTGTCTGCTTATCTGCTGTAAGTCCCTCTGAAGACGAGAATGAAATTTCAATGACTTCAAGCGAGCTGTTCATCGAAGAACCTGTAGTTACCGTAACAGCACCGTAATTTTCGCCCTCAACCGTCTTCTTTACCGCATTTGTGTCAATTTCGCCGGTATAGCTGTAGGTCAGCATTGTACCGCCCTTGAATTCAATAGCCATTTCAATGCCGAATATGCAGTTGAAGATAACCGTAATTACAGCAATGACGATCGGTATCAGAAAGAGTACCTTTCTGTATCCTATAAAATCAAATACTTTTTTGTTATTCATTTTGAAGCACCGCCTTCCGTTGCGGCAGCCTTTTCAGCGGCACGCTTCTTTGCAGATTTTCCGCCGTAGAGAGCAGGATTTCTGAATATCTTGAATCTGGAAAGCGACATTGTCATAAGTCTTGTCGCAAATATGCCGAACAGGAAGTTCAGTATTACGCCGACCATCAGAGTATAGCCGAATGAGTAGATAGTACCCTCCGTTGAAGCGCCGAACATAAAGAATACGGGCTTCAGTATAGTAGACGCAAGGCTGTCGGGTGTACCGAAAGCACCCATAAGTATGATAGCAACGATAATCATTGTGATATTACCGTCAAATACTGCGCTGAACGCTCTCTTATAACCTGTAGCTATCGCTGTATCTATCGTCTTGCCGCTGTTTATTTCTTCCTTTATACGCTCGCCCGTGATAACGTTAGCGTCAACGCCCATACCTACCGCAAGAATGATACCTGCGATACCGGGAATTGTCAGCGTAAAGCTGTTTGAGAACGGGAAGAAGCCTGTTATAGCACAGAACGTACCTGCAACCTGTCCGATAAGACCGATAACGGCAACTACACCGGGCAGTCTGTACAGTGATATCATGAATATCATTATAAGTACAAATGCGATAACGCCGGCGATTGCCATAGCGTCACGGGCACCCGTACCGAGTGTGGGCGAGATAGTGCTGAAGCTCGATGTTTCCAGCTTGAACGGTAACGCACCGCCGTTTATCTGGTCTGCAAGCGCCTTAGCCTCATCAGCCGTAAAGTTACCGCTGATTGTAGCCTCACCGCCGCTGATTTCCTCTTTTACGGTAGCTGTTGAAATGCACTTATCGTCCATGTAGGTTGAAATGTATCCCTTTGATGAAGCAAGCTTCTTTGTAGCCTCTGCAAACTTCTCCTTGCCGCTGTCCTTCAGCTTTAAGGATACCATATACTCATATTCCTTGCTGTTTCCGCTCTTGAGCTGATATACGGCAGAAGCCTTTTCAACGTCCGAGCCGGAAATGATAAGGGGCAGATCCTCGTATGTCTGACCGTCGGAAAGCGATTTTTCCGAGCCTTCTCTGAAGGTGAGCAGTGCGGTAGCACCAAGCTCCTTTACAGCCGCTTCCGGATCAAAGCTGTCATCCTCAGCCTGCCACGGGAAACGCACGATTATCTTATCGCTGTTATAATCAACATAAACCTCATAGTCTGTTATGTTGTTTGCAACAAGTCTTGTTTCAACTATTGACTTTGCCGCATCGACCTCTTCATTGGTCGCATCGTAGTCTGCCGGTGACGTAAATGTAACGTCAACACCGCCTCTGATATCAATACCCCAACGAATATCACTTACACCTCTTATAATAGTGGTCGTGAAATCGCCGTACTGGGTATGAACACCGAAAAATACTATGCCTGTAAATGCCAGTATAACCGCCAGCACTATAAAGAACACAGGCTTTGCCACTCTTTTCAAATGTTTCACTCCGTTTCTGTGCCTCAGCACATCCTGTTAATTTATACATTACAGTATTATACTATAATGATTTCGATTAGTCAAGAAATAGTAAAGAATTTCTGCAATTTTCACAATCCGTTCATTATACGGAAAGCTCAGCCTTTTCTCCGAGAACGTCCTTATTCTTTTCAAGGACAGGCTTTATGCACCTGTCAAGGAATGCTGTCACCTGGCTTGCGCTTCTGCCCGTGTAATTTTCGGGAATGAGCTTTGCCTCGATTTCTTCCTTTGTCGTCATGAAGTCGGGGTCTGCGGCAACTCTGTCAACGAGGTCGTTTTCTCCGCCCTCTTCTTTGATGACCTTACCTGCGGCAATGCTGTGCTGTCTTATCTTCTCGTGAAGCTCCTGTCTGTTTCCGCCCTTCATAACTGCGTCCATCATAATGTTTTCCGTTGCCATGAAAGGAAGCTCCTTCATTACTCTTGCACGGATGACCTTAGGATATACGACCAGTCCGTTTGTGATATTCAGCATAATGTTCAGTATAGCGTCTGTTGCAAGGAATGCCTCCGCTACTGCGATACGCTTGTTTGCACTGTCGTCGAGCGTTCTCTCAAACCACTGTGTGCCTGCCGTGAATGCAGGATTAAGAGTATCTATCATAACATATCTTGAAAGCGAGGTTATTCTCTCCGCTCTCATCGGGTTTCTCTTATAAGGCATAGCCGAAGAACCGATCTGATTCTTCTCGAAAGGTTCTTCCATCTCCTTGAAGTTTGCAAGGATACGCAGATCGTTCGAGAACTTTGAACAGCTCTGTGCAATACCGCCCAGTACGTTTACTATTCTGCTGTCAACCTTTCTTGAATAGGTCTGACCGCTTACAGGTACGCACTGCTTGAATCCCATTTCCTCAGCTATCATCTGCTCCAGCTTTTCTATCTTTTCCTCATCTCCGTGGAACAGTTCCATAAAGCTCGCCTGTGTGCCTGTAGTACCCTTCTGACCGAGCAGTTTCAGATTACCCATCTGATACTCAAGATCTTCAAGGTCCATCAGAAGCTCGTTCATCCACAGTGTAGCACGCTTGCCTACGGTAGTCAGCTGTGCAGGCTGTAAATGTGTATATGCAAGACAGGGCATATCCTTATATTTATCCGCAAAAGAAGCGAAGTTCGAAAGAACGTTCACGAGCTTTCTGTGTACTATCTTCATAGCGTCACGCATTACGATAACATCGGTGTTGTCGCCTACATAACAGCTTGTAGCGCCTAAATGGATTATGCCCTCGGCCTTCGGACAGCACTTTCCGTATGTATGAACGTGCGCCATAACATCGTGGCGGAGCTTCTTCTCCTCCTCAGCCGCATAAGCAAAGTCAATATCATCAATATGCGCCTCAAGCTCGTCAACCTTTTCCTGTGTTACCTGCTCAAGTCCGAGCTTCATTTCCGCTCTCGCAAGCGCCACCCACAATCTGCGGAATGTCGAAAACTTCTTCTGTGCGGAGAATGTAAACTGCATTTCCTCACTTGCATATCTCGTACAGAAAGGGCTTTCGTAAGTTTCATAATTTGTCATTATAAATAACCGTCCTTTTCATCGGATTTTTTACTTTCCTGTGTCATCTGTATCTGCCGCCTGTATCTTTGACGCATACAGCGCTTCATCTGCACATACCGACACATTTTATATTGTATCACAAATTGTCCGTGTTCGCAATAGCAAACGTCATTTTTTCTCAAAACTCACCTTTCCGTATATCATTCAGCCGCTCTGCTTCACCCTACGGCAACATCGACCACAACCGCCTTACCTACACTCTACGGCCACATCAACCACAGCCGCCCCGCCTACACTCTACAGCCACATCGACCACAACCGCTCCGCTTCACCCTACGGCCACATTGACCACAGCCCGTAATTTCGCACAACAAAGCCGTTTGAACAGCTCTGCCGAAAATTTTTCGTATTTTTTTAAAAAAGCCCTTGACAAATACCCGAAAACCGTGTATAATGTTTACTGTTATCTGGGTGTGGCGCAGATTGGTAGCGCGCTACCTTGGGGTGGTAGAGGCCGCAGGTTCAAATCCTGTCACTCAGACCAGTTAAAAACCGCTTGATTGTCAAAATCAAGCGGTTTTTTTGTTTGCCGTTTTAGCCCCGACATATGCAGGCTCTGCGGATATATCCTATTAAATTATAACACGCCCCACCCCGACATCTCCTGCCTATACACTTATTCAAACCGTTTCGCTTTCTTTTTCCTTTTCTCCGTCTGTATACTGCCGGTCGCCGTTCTCCCTGTCATATGCCTTCACCGAATATTCGCTGACATTCTTTACCGTTTCGCCATCTATCTGCAGTGCGGCAGGCGAATCAAACCGCACTGTGATTTCCTTTCCGGTCAGTACCTCTACCATCTCGGTATGGCTGATATGCTCCCCCTTGAAGATTGAAGGGAACACCATAAGCGTTTTCAGCTTTCCACTGCCGTGCATCACAACAACCGACAGCTTCTCCTCGGGATTGTTTCTGTCCTGTTGCGGAGCGGTCATCATACCGCCGCCGTAAAACCTGCCGTTCATTGTCGGAGCAAGCCATACCTTCTTATAGCTGTACTCCCTGCCGTCAACGTTTATAACCGCATTCGCCGGCCTGAAATGAAACAGCAGACCTTTAACCGCAATAGATGTATAATTTATCGGCTTGTCGGATTTTTCTCTCAGCTCATCACCCTTTTCACAGCAATATCCGTCAATACCGTAGCCTATGGCATTGATAAACCGTGAGCTTTTGCCGTTTACCGTTACGATCGGCAGATTTCTGACATATTCATTTATCCTTACAGGCTCGCAGCCCTGCTCCATACCGAGATCACGCAAAAAATCATTTCCGCTTCCCGTACCGTAATAATACAGCGGATTCTCATAAGGATACCCGTCGCTGTCGTTTATAAAACGGTTAAGCGTACCGTCGCCGCCGCACAGCACAATATCGCTTTCAGGCGAAATACTGTCAAAAAATGTGCCGTACCCGCTTATCTGCGTCATATTGCAATATTTCAGTTCATCGTCCTTATATATTTCCGCCAGCTTTTTTGCAAGCTCTGTTCCTTTTCCATTGCAAGATAAAGGATTATACAGTATGTATTTCACGCTCATGTATGCCTCCCCTTAAAACCGACAGCCGATTGCTTATGATGTTATTGGTCCTTCGGCTCTCTCGGTCTTTTAGTCTTTTGGTATAGTATAACAAATTTAAACGGATTTTGCAATATATTGTTGTAATTTGTCAACACGTTGGATGAAAAATTGTATAAGTTGTTGCTTGTAAGCATACTTGCTTAAAGCCTCCGGGCGTTCATTTTATAAGGCATCCTTGCCCGTTTCTTGTCAAAGGTGAGGTGCTGTCGCCCACAAAAATTCGGGCAACTGCCGGAGGGGATGCCACTCCATCAGCCCTCGCCCCGCACCAACCCTTCCAAAACCGCACTATCCCACGCCACGCACCGCCGCACTTGGCTCCCTTGCCAAAGGGAGCTGGATTGCGACAAGGCTACTTCTTATCATAAATTGTCTTGCCCTGCGATTCAAGTATATTTAATATCCTCTCTTGCCCTATCTGTCGCAAGACTGAGGGATCGTCACATAAACCCTCGCCCGTATCAGCCCTCTCAAAAGTAAGACAATCCTTCGAAAAGCACTACCACACTTGCCTTTTTATGAACGCTCTGTTGGTTTCGCATCGTGCCTCGTCAGCCGTTTGGGTTGCCACATCTGTGCATCGACAGCCATTTGTGCCGTTGCATCGTGCAACGGCTCTGTGTGGCTGTCTTTATGCATCCTTGCATAACGGCTTTGTGTGGCTGTCTTTATGCATCCTTGCATAACGACTTTGTGCGACCGCTATCGTGCATCCTTGCACGTTTATGAACGCTCTGTTGGTTTCGCATCCTTGCGAAACTTTGGGCGTTCATTTTATAAGGCATCCATGCCTTACCCGCAAGTTGCGTGTTCTCCCACCCACCAACACACAAAAAGTGTAACCCCACTCATTGAGTGGGGTTACACTTTTTGGTGCCGATGGCGGGGGTCGAACCCGCACGGTATTGCTACCAACGGATTTTGAGTCCGTCACGTCTGCCAATTCCATCACATCGGCTTATTAAAATGTGTTGTAAAACCGCACTGCATAACGGTAATAGCGATTTCACAGTTTGATTATTATATCATAGCGGTAAAATGTTGTCAATAGATTTTCACTATTTTCCAAAATAATTTAGTGTTTTTTTATAAAAAGCCCTTGACAATTTGTTGAAAATGCCGTAAAATTAATATCGAGTAAATATCTATTATAACTCAGGAAGGTCGGCTGTCTTGCAAATTTTCACCAATAAAAGACAGGACGATCCGCTTATTTTACATATATACAATTAAATGTTGAAATGTAAAATCAGCCGTGCAGGCGCTTATGCAGTTTTGCGGCGGCGTGACACGGCAATTCAGAAAAGGAGGAACGCTAACCCATGGAAGTGTGGCTTGCAGTTACACTCTGTGCGGCGGCATTCGTAGTCGGAGCGGCGATATTCGGTTTTGTTATGTACAAAATGGGTATCGAGCATAGAAAAAAGACGGCAAAAGCGCAGATAGAATCTGCCGAGAAGGAAGCAAGCAGGATAGTATCCGAGGCTAACGAAAAAGCTCAGGCAACAAAGAAAACCGCACTGGTTGAGGCTAAAGACGAGATCTTTAAGCTCAAAGAAAACAACGAAAAAGAAATTCAGAAACTCAAAAGCGAAACCGAAAGAGAACTCAAGGAACGCAGAGCAGAGGTAACACGCTCTGAAAGAAGACTTCAGCAGAAAGAGGAGAACCTCGACAAGAAGAACGATAAGATCGAGCGTCTTGAAGAACAGCTCCAGAACAAGAACAAGAAGGCTGAAGAAAAGCTGGCTGAAGCCGAATCCATCAAGAAAAGCCAGATGGATATTCTCGAAAAAATATCCGGCTTTACTTTAGATCAGGCGAAGGAACACCTACTGAGTATGCTTGACAGCGAGCTTTCGCACGAAAAGGCAGTCAAGATTACAGCTTATGAACAGCGTCTTAAGGACGAATGTGACGAAAAAGCAAGACAGTATATCTCCCTTGCTATTTCAAGACTTGCCGCCGATACCGTATCGGAGGTGGCAGTATCCGTAGTGCCCCTGCCCAATGACGAAATGAAGGGCAGAATAATCGGCCGTGAGGGCAGAAACATCCGTGCGCTTGAACAGCTCACAGGTGTTGACCTTATCATTGATGATACCCCCGAGGCTATAACGCTTTCCTGCCATGACCATGTAAGACGTGAGATAGCAAGAATAGCGCTTGAAAAGCTCATTCAGGACGGACGTATCCATCCCACGAGAATTGAAGAAACAGTAGAAAAGGCAAGACGTGAGGTCGAGCTTAAAATCAAGCAGGAGGGCGAGCGTGCCGTTATGGAAACCAACGTAAACGGCCTGCACCACGAGCTTATAAGGCTTATCGGCCGCCTTTACTACCGTACCTCTTACCGTCAGAACGTACTTAACCACTCAATAGAGGTCGCTCACCTCGCAGGCATTATGGCAAGCGAGCTTGGCGTTGACGCAACTCTTGCAAGACGTGCCGGTCTTCTGCACGATATAGGCAAGGCTCTTAACCACGAGATTGAAGGCTCACACGTTCAGATAGGTGTCGATGTCTGCCGTAAGTATAAGGAAAGCCCCGAGGTCATCCACGCTATCGAGGCTCACCACGGCGATGTTGAGATACACTCTGTTATTGCCGCTCTTGTACAGGCAGCCGACGCAATAAGCGCCGCACGTCCCGCCGCAAGAAGCGAAAACTACGAAAACTACATCAAGCGTCTGCAGAAGCTCGAAGAGATATGCAGCTCTTACAACGGTGTTGAAAAGTCATTCGCTATTCAGGCAGGCCGTGAAGTAAGAATCATGATAAAGCCCGAACAGGTTGACGATGATAAGATGATAGTTCTTGCAAGAGAAATTTCTCAGCGTATCGAGAACGAGATGGAATATCCCGGTCAGATAAAGGTACATCTGATAAGAGAAAGCAGAGCTATAGATTACGCAAAATAAACCATAAACACTTGGGAGCCGTTGCATAGATTTATGTAACGGCTCTTTTTGCTAAAGAGGTATTCTTATGAAGAAGAGATTAACGGCAATACTTACGGTAATGGCACTTATGCTGACAGGCTGTGCCGGAAATGTCACATCGGGAACGGAAAGTCAGCCGGCGTCGGACGCTCAGAGCGGTATTTCGGATAACGAAAGCAGTGATACTTCATCACGCTATGAGATAATCACAGCAACCGAAATGGCTGAAAAAATGGGGCTTGGCATAAGTCTTGGCAACACGATGGAAGCATACGAAGCGACCGATTGCGAAAAGATAACGTATGAATGGATCCCCGTTGTCGGCGGAAACGAACCGCAGGACTATGAAACCTGCTGGGGAGCGGATGTGACAACGCAGGAAATAATAGACGGTATGAAGGCGGAAGGCTTCAACACAGTTCGTATTCCTGTGTTCTGGGGCAATATGATGGAAAATGACGGTACATATACGATAAACAAGGAATACCTTAAAAGAGTTAAGGAGATTGTTGATTACTGCGAAAAAGCAGGCGTATATTCCGTTATAAATATCCACCACTTCGACGAATTTATCATAAGAAGAAACGACCTTGACAAGTGCAAGGAGATATTCACTCATCTGTGGACGCAGATAGCCGAGTATTTTGCGGATTATCCCTACACACTCGTTTTCGAGGGCTATAACGAATATCTCGGCGGCAATCAGTTTGATTCAAGCGGTAATCTCAAGGAACAGTCCGAAACCAATGCTTACAAGATGACCAACACGCTCAATCAGGCGTTTGTCGATGCGGTAAGAGGCACAGGCAGATATAACGCACAGCGTGTGCTTATCGTTTCGGGCTACTGGACAAACATAGATAAAACGACTTCTTCAAGATTTCAAATGCCTGAGGATATGGTAAACGACAGGCTTATGGTGTCTGTCCACTATGTCGACAACTCTATGTACTGGTCGAATAAAATAGGCGGCGAGGAATGGCTTAAATATATCGACAGCCAGTGTGCCGAGCTTAAAAAGGCTTTTCTGGATAATGACATCCCCGTATTTATGGGAGAAACGACATCAACCTATACCGCAAGCAATATGGCAAAGGACGCAACTCATACCGATTCCTCCGAGTGCCTGTCGATTGTACTCGGAAAGCTGACCGAGCTTGGCATCGTTCCTGTTATATGGGATACCGACAGCCATTTCTATTCAAGGACGACTTATAAGATTGTAAACGAGTCGGACCGCAAGGTCATCCGTGAATATTCCGACAAACTGAAAGCAAACCTTGAAGCACAGCAGTAATAACAAACAGCAGCAACGCTACTAATCACCGTACCGTCTGTCTCTTATACACATCTCCGAGCCCACGAGACTCCT
>ENA-UABC01000075-UABC01000075.1-human-gut-metagenome-genome-assembly--contig:-NODE-75-length-11898-cov-4.275944_pt1 | contig 11898 bp, 9 predicted proteins | sample MGYA00243866_ERZ654199 | MGnify/ENA primary metagenome ERZ654199 (study PRJEB26926, sample SAMN06165196) | human gut metagenome | biome: ENVO:00009003; feature: ENVO:2100002; material: ENVO:00002003... | reverse complement strand
ACGAGATGCTCAGGAGTCTCGTGGGCTCGGAGATGTGTATAAGAGACAGCTACCGTACTCAACAACGTTGAAACATACGCTAACATTCCTCAGATAATCCTTAACGGTGCTGACTGGTTTGCATCTATGGGTACAGAAAAGTCAAAGGGAACAAAGGTATTCGCTCTCGGCGGTAAGATACACAACACGGGACTTGTTGAGGTTCCTATGGGTACTACACTGCGTGAGGTTATTTACGAAATCGGCGGCGGTATCCCCAACGGCAAGGCATTCAAGGCGGCTCAGACGGGCGGTCCTTCAGGCGGATGTATCCCTGCGGAGCATCTCGATATACCGATAGACTACGATAACCTTATCGCTATCGGCTCTATGATGGGTTCGGGCGGACTTATCGTTATGGACGAGGATAACTGTATGGTAGATATTGCTAAGTTCTTCCTTCAGTTCACCGTTGACGAATCCTGCGGTAAATGTACACCCTGCCGTATCGGTACAAAGCGTCTTTACGAAATGCTCGAAAAGATAACATCGGGCAACGCTACTATGGAAGACCTCGACAAGATGGAGAAGCTGTGCTACTACATCAAGAACAACTCTCTGTGCGGTCTTGGTCAGACAGCTCCCAACCCCGTTTTATCAACTCTGCGTTACTTTAAGAACGAGTATATCGCACACGTTAAGGATAAGAGGTGTCCTGCAGGCGTATGTCAGGATCTTCTCACATACAAGATCATCGACCTCAGGTGTAAGGGCTGTACAGCCTGCGCAAGAGGCTGTCCTGTCGGAGCAATCTCGGGTACTGTCAAGCAGCCCCACAGCATTGATACCACAAAATGTATCAAGTGCGGTGCTTGTATGGCTAAGTGTAAGTTCGGTGCAATTATTAAGGAATGATCCGGTTTGACGGATAACTGAAAGGAATAAATTTTACTATGGTTAATATAAAGATTAACGGCATAGAGTACGCAGTCGAAGAAGGTACAACCATCCTTGAAGCCTGTCGTCAGAACGGCATCAGAATTCCTACTCTCTGCTGGTTAAAGGATATAAACGCAATCGGTGCGTGCCGTATCTGCGTGGTTGAAATGACAGGTGCAAGAAGCCTTGTTGCATCGTGCGTTTACCCGTTATCGAAATTTGATGAAGGCAAGAACATTCTGACGCACTCCCCTGCTGTATTACAGAGCAGAAAGATGACGTTACAGCTTTTGCTTTCAGATCACAATATGGACTGCCTTGCCTGCTCAAGAAACGGAAGCTGTGAGCTTCAGGAGCTGTGTAAGGAGCTTGGTGTTGACGATACGACATTTTTCGAGGGCGAGAAGAACGAGTACGATATTGACTACAGCTCGAAGCATATGTTCCGTGACAACAACAAGTGCATTCACTGCCGCCGTTGTATTGCCGCCTGCGACAAGCTCCAGGGTATTGGCGTAATCGGTGCAAACAACAGAGGCTTCAAGACAAGCATAGACTGTGCGTTTGACCTTGATCTTGCCGAGACCGCCTGCGTATCTTGCGGTCAGTGTATAACAGCTTGTCCTACAGGTGCGCTTGCAGAAAAGGACGATACGGACAAGGTATGGGACGCACTTGCAGATCCCGAAAAGGTAGTTGTTGTACAGACAGCACCCGCAGTAAGAGCATCGCTCGGAGAGGCATTCGGCTATCCTATGGGTACACCCGTAGAGGGCAAGATGGTTGCGGCTCTTCGCAGACTCGGCTTCAATGCCGTATTTGACACAAACTTCGGTGCAGACCTTACTATAATGGAGGAATCGCACGAATTCCTTGACAGAGTTACAAACGGCGGTGTACTTCCGATGATCACATCATGTTCACCCGGCTGGATAAGATTCTGCGAGGCTTACTTCCCCGAATTTATCCCCAACCTTTCTTCCTGCAAATCTCCTCAGCAGATGAACGGCGCCATCACAAAGACATACTGGGCAAAGAAGATGGGAATTGACCCCAAGAACATTGTAAGTGTTTCTGTGATGCCGTGTACAGCTAAGAAATTCGAGATAGGCAGAGAGGATCAGTCTGCGGCAGGCGTTCCCGATGTTGATATTTCAATCACAACAAGAGAGCTTGTCAAGATGATAAACCGTGCGGGCTTACGCTTCAGAGATCTGCCCGACGAGGTTGCCGATTCACCTTTAGGAAACGGCACAGGCGCAGCTGTTATCTTCGGTGCTACGGGCGGCGTTATGGAAGCGGCTCTTCGTACAGCTGTATGGAAGCTGACAGGCGAAGCTGCAGACAGCCCCGTTGAATTCAAGGATGTAAGAGGCGTTGAGGGTATCAAGACGGCTGAATACAAGGTAGGCGACCTTACTGTAAAGGTAGCTGTTGTATCGGGTCTTGCAAACGCTAAGAAGTTCCTTACGCAAGTAAAGAACGGCGAGGTAGAATGCCACTTCATCGAGATTATGGCTTGTCCCGGCGGATGTGTAAACGGCGGCGGTCAGGTTATCCAGCCTGCAGATGTACGCAACTTTACCGACATCCGTGCAGAGCGTGCAAAGGCACTCTACAGCCTTGATGACGCAAACAAGCTCAGAAAGTCGCACGAAAGCCCCGATGTAAAGGAAGTATACGAAAACTTCCTCGGAGAACCCGGAAGCCACATTGCTCACGAGATTCTTCATACATCGTATAAGGCAAGTCACTTAAGCAAGTAACAACCATTATATAACCGTGAACCGCTCTGCTGTATGGCAGGGCGGTTTACATATTTCCGTACGGTTTACGGATAACATGACAGGTTTTTAGTTAACTAATTTTTAACTAATAAGCTAAACTATGAAAATTGTTACATACATTTGTTTTTTCGAACGTTTTTGAAACAGAAAAAAGCAAGTTACACGGGTTTCATTAGTTAAATTGCACAATAATGTTGTATGAATTTTGACTATTATGTGAATTGAATTAAGTGTTTCAATGTGGTACAATCAATGTACGAATGTGTGTGAACGATTGCACGCATTACATTAAGGAGGTTTTTTAATATGAATTTTAAAAGAATTCTTGCAGGCGTTATGGCCGGTGCTACCGCTATTTCTCTTGCAGCTTGTTCTAACAGCGGTAACGGCGGATTTGATTCCGACACCAATTCTACCGCTTCCAGTTCAGAAACAACGATTGACGATGAGATTGACAACCCCGTCAGCGTAGGCGACATAAGCATAGACGCAGGTGAAGATGTTGAGCCCGCAGAGCTTGAGTATCTCGGCAACTACGATATAACAACAGCCGGTGACGTAAAGCCTGCATATAAGTATTTCTCGGAAAACTACGGCTGTAAAATCAAATGTACAATAGTAGGATCGCTCCAGATACTTGAAAAGCTGACAACGGCTATTTCAGCCGGCGAATCGCCCGACCTTGTTGACTACTCAGACAGCACATTCCCGCTCATGATGTCAAAGAATATGTACACACCTCTTGACGACTATATGGATCTTTCAGCTCCTCAGTGGTCGGGTCTTGATCAGTATATAAACAAGTACAAGTGGAACGGCAAGAATTACTACTACCCCTGGGCTTATAACGTTTCATCCTACTTCCTTATTTACAACAGAGGAGTATTTGAGCAGATAGGTCTTGAAGACCCCAAGGAGCTTTATGATGAAGGCAAGTGGACATGGGAAGCAATGGCCGATGTGATCCGTAAGTTCATCGACTCGGATACCGACGGCAACAGAACAGGTCTTTACGGTGCTAGCGAATATTCAGCACAGGCAATAATCGACTCAACAGGCGTACCGCTTATAGAGATCGGTGAGGACGGTAAGTTGGTAAGCAACTTCAACAACGCAAGCGTTGACAGAGCCGCTACATTTATGCAGTCGCTCAAGAGCGAAGGTCTTGCAAAGTTCCAGGAAGGCGTTATAAACGTAGACGAAGATCCTATCGTTTCGGGTACGGCAGCATTCCAGGGTATGGGTGAATGGATAATTACAAACTATGCAAAGAAAATGAAGAAGGATGATTCTCTTGATATATTCTTTGTTCCCTTCCCCAGAGATTCACAGGCTGATGAATATTATTATTCGATGACGACATTCGGCTATCTTGTACCCGCAGGTTCAAAATTTGCTAAACAGGCATCGGTATTTATCAACTGCTGCCGTCTGAGCAATACAGATGAGGATCTTAAGGCTACAACAAAGGAAAGTATTATGAGGAACAAGAAGTATACAGATGAACAGTACGACTTCATGTATAGCTTCAAGGAAATCAACAATTTCCACGCTGTAGTTGACGAGCCTTACGGTCTTGACGAAACAACAGGTCAGATAATCAAGGATATTCTCGGCAACACGCTGTTCGATCTGCAGAACGAAACATACGCAGGTCAGTCATGGACACAGATGCGTGAAGCTAATATCGGTACAATCAACAAGCAGATTGAATACTACAACGGTCTTATCACAAGCGGTAACTCCTGAGTAGAATAAAACGAATAATAATTATAACCGCAGTTTTCGGACTGCGGTTATTTTTATGCGTTTTTTGCATAGCAAAAGGGCTTTGAAAATCAAAGCCCTCATATTATTTTACGGATTTACTTTACCATATCGCTGTTATTGATAGCGGAAACAAGTGCGCTGACGGAGCTGTTGATGATGTCGGTATGGATGCCTGCGCCCCAGAACGAGTTTCCGTTCTTGTCGCATATCTCAACATAAGCCGCCGCCTTTGACTTTGAGCCTACCTCTATAGCGTGTTCATTATATGTTACTAAGCTGTAGCTAAGTCCAAGACCGTTCTTTATAGCGTCGCTCACTGCATCAAGTCTGCCGTTGCCGCTGCCGGTATACACTGCCGTACTGCCCTTGTAATCTGCTGTAACTGTAGCTGTGATTCCGCCGTTTTCCTGCTTATAGTGTGCCTCGGTGATTTTCAGTGCGGTTTCCTTATTCACGAAATTACTGCGGAATACTTCATACACTTCATCGGGAGTAAGCTCCTTATGCTGATGATCGGAAACGGATTTAACCGTATAGCCGACTTTTTCACGGAACTTCTTAGGCAGGTCTACACCGTACTTCTGCTGTAACAGATAACCGATACCGCCCTTTCCGCTCTGGCTGTTGATACGGATAACGTCACCGTCATACTGTCTGCCTATATCCATAGGATCTATGGGCAGATAAGGAACTGTCCAATGCTCAGGGTCCTTTTCCTCACGCCACTTCATACCCTTTGCGATAGCGTCCTGATGTGAGCCTGAGAATGCCGCAAACACGAGAGAGCCGCTGTAGGGCTGTCTGTCATAGACCTTCATACAGGTCATCTTCTCGTAAACCTCTGTTATAGAGGGCAGGTCGGAGAAGTCGAGCTTCGGGTCTACGCCGTGCGAGTACATATTAAGAGCAAGCGTTACTATGTCAACGTTACCGGTACGCTCACCGTTTCCGAACAAAGTACCCTCTATTCTGTCAGCGCCGGCAAGCAAGCCAAGCTCGCTGTCTGCAACGGCACAGCCTCTGTCATTATGGGGATGAAGCGAAACGATAACGTTCTCCCTGTTCACCATATTCTTGCACATATACTCTACCTGACTTGCGTAAACGTGCGGAAGCGACATTTCTACGGTTACGGGCAGATTGATTATAACCTTATCATCGGGAGTGGGCTGCCATACGTCAAGCACCGCATTGCATATCTCAAGCGCAAATTCAGGCTCTGTTCCGGTAAAGCTCTCGGGCGAATACTCAAACTTGAAGTCGCCGGGTGTCTTTTCTCTGTATTCCTTGAGCAGCTTTGCTCCTTCAACGGCTATGTCAATAATCTCGTTCTTAGGCTTTCTGAATACCTGTTCTCTTTGTGCAACAGAGGTGGAATTATACAGATGTACAACTGCGTGCTTTGCACCTGCAAGCGCTTCAAACGTTTTCTTTATGATGTGTTCTCTTGACTGTGTAAGTACCTGAATAGTAACGTCATCGGGGATAAGGTCCTGTTCTATCAATGCACGGCAGAATTCATATTCCGTTTCGGACGCTGCGGGGAAACCTATCTCGATCTCCTTGAAGCCTATCGCTACAAGCACCTTGAAGAATTCAAGCTTTTCTTCAAGATTCATAGGAACTATAAGCGCCTGATTTCCGTCACGCAGATCGACACTGCACCATATAGGAGCCTTGTCTATATACTCCTTTTTTGTCCAATCAAGACACTGTACGGGAGGCATGAAATATCCTCTGGAGTATTTGTTTGTGTTCATTGTACCTTTCATAAATTATGTCCTTTCCCTATTTGGTTTTCCGATGCAGGCATTTAAAAAGCAATGTAAATACACAAAACCCCGCCTCTGTAAAGAGACGGGGTAAATCCTCGTGGTACCACTCTTTTTGACACAGCGTTTACTGCCGTGTCCGCTTATGCCACATCTAACAATGTGCTTCTCTGTAACGGGAGAACCCGTCATAACTTACTGCAATGTTCAGTCATGCGACTCTCAGGCGAGCTATATCCGACCTTTAATATTGCCTTGCACCAAGCGGCAACTCTCTGTGAATAAACGTGCGGCTTTTTTCCTGATCAACGTCTTTTCCTATTAACAAATATTATTATATCTCAGAAAAACACATTTGTCAATAGTTTTTTACAAATTATTCACCTATCATTTCAATAAGCTGTTGCTGACTTATGACCGTAACGCCGAGCTGTTGTGCTTTGGTCAGCTTGCTTCCTGCTTCCTCGCCGGCGAGAACGTAGCTTGTTTTCTTGGAAACCGAGCCGCTGCACTTGCCGCCGTTCTGTTCTATAAGCGTTTTTGCCTCATCTCTTGTCATATCGGGGAGCGTTCCCGTTATAACAAATGTCAGACCTGCCAGCTTGTCGCTCTTTACATCAGACTGATATACCGTGTTCACGCCGTAAGATTTCAGCCTTTCGATAAGCTCCGTCATATGAGGCTCGTGGAGTGCAGTGAAGATGTTATTTGCAAGAATATCACCGAAATTCTCTACAGCGGAAATTTCTTCGGACGAAGTTTCCGACAGCTTTTCTATACTGCCGAAGTGCTTCATCAGAAGCTGTGCGTTTTTCTGACCTATACCCTTTATTCCGAGTGCGAATAAAAGCCTGTCAGGAGAATTCGTTTTTGAATTTTCGATATTTGCAATCAGCTTTGAAGCCGAAACCTTTGCAAAGCCCGGCAGCATTTCAAGGTCCTGCTGTTGAAGCGAGTAAAGATCGGCAACGGTGCTTATAAGTCTGTTTTCTACAAGCTGTTTTACTACCGCTTCTCCCAGCCCGTCGATATTCATAGCCGGTCTTGAGGCGAAATGCTCGATATTTTTAAGAAGCTGTGCGGGGCAATCAATGTTCACACAGCGGATAACCGCCTCGTCCTCCGCCCTTTCCGCCTTTCCGTGACAAACGGGACAGATATGAGGTATAACGAACGGCTCGCTGTTTTCGGCGTGGCTTACGCTTCGTACAACCTCAGGGATAATATCTCCTGCCTTGCGGACAGCGATAATATCGCCTATTCTTATATCCTTGCTGTCGATATAGTCCTGATTATGAAGCACCGCTCTTGATACGGTAGTACCTGCAAGCCATACAGGCTCGAACACGGCAACGGGAGTGAGTGCGCCCGTCCTGCCGACATTTATCTCTATATCAAGCAGTTTCGTTTCCTTTTCTTCGGGGGGATATTTGAACGCTACTGCCCACTTAGGCACCTTTGCGGTACTGCCGAGCTCGTTTCTGAGTTCAAAATCATCGACCTTTATGACCGCACCGTCAATATCGTAGGAATAACTCTGTCTGTTTTCGCCTATCTCCATAATGCGTGAAACGGCATCTTCGATATTATCAAAGGTCTTATAGCCGTCTATCACATTGAAGCCGAGCGACTTCATATAGTCAAGGCTCTCGCTGTGGCAGGTAAGCTCTCTGCCCTCGATACGCTGAAGATTGAATACGAATATATCAAGTCCTCTTGAAGCTGTCACCCTGCTGTCTTTCTGGCGCAGTGAGCCTGCGGCGGCGTTACGGGGATTCTTAGCCGGCTGTTCATCGTTCTCAAGCTGTTTTCTGACCAGCTTTTCAAAGTCGGCTTTTGGCATATACACCTCTCCCCTGACTTCTATAAAGGGTATCTTTTCGCGAAGTACCATAGGTATTGACTTTATGGTTTTCAGATTTTTAGTGATGTCCTCGCCCACAAAGCCGTCGCCTCGTGTAGAGCCTCTTGTGAATATTCCGTCCTTGTATTCAAGTGAAACAGATAAGCCGTCTATCTTGGGTTCAACGCAGTATACAGCCTTGCCTACGGCTTTTTTCACACGCTCGTCAAATTCATACAGCTCGCCTTTTGAGAATACATCCTGCAGGCTTCCCATCTGCACCTCGTGAGTTACCTTCTCGAATGTGTTGATGGCATATCCGCCGACGTGCTGTGTGGGAGAGCTTTCGGAAACAATTTCGGGATTTTCCGCTTCTATCTCCTTTATTCTTCTCATCAGCCTGTCGTACTCATCGTCCTCTATAGTAGGATCGTCAAGAACATAGTAGTTGAAATTGTGCTGTTCGGCTTGCTTGCAAAGCTGTTCGTATTCACTTTTTATCTGCTCTTTATCCATTGTAATTCCTTCCGTTTTCGGTTATTCATACGGCTCTGCCTCAAAGTCATTTATTGCATCGACAATGTCTTTATCTTCGGATACCACATGAGTGAAGCTCTCCGGCACATTTCCGACAATGACCGTTTCGGCAATAAGAAAATCTCCGCTGACATCTGTTTGCACAGAATACATAGGTATGAATGCGGTAACGCTGACAGTTGTACGCATTATCATTCTGTGAAGCGTCTGGTTAAGTCCTGCATCGGTAAACTCGCTTATAAACACTGCGTCGGCATAGCCCTTAGGCTCTACCTTCATTCTGACGGTAGGACCTGAGCCGTGAAAAAGCGGTATTCCGCTGAGTGTTCCGACAGTAAGGTCAACGTTTTCGGTTTCGCCCTTCATAAGCCTGTCGTTTATCTCGGTCAGCATATCGTTCTTAATGCGGTTTATCAGCTTGGTGTTGCTTTCGATAGAAGAAACTCTGCCGTCTGCGGTATAGCTGAGCTTTACAAGAGCGCTGTATCCGACATCCTCTCCAAGTTCATTAAGACGTTCGTTTATCGCATCGTCTATAAGGCTCACAGTTACCGCCCTCGAATTGTATTCGCACACGTTCATTATATTAGGTCTTATCATAAGCTGAAGCATTCCGGCAAAGCCGAGAAGAATAAAGGCCGCACCGATAAGTTTAAGCCCGAGCCTGCGTCTGAATTTCGATAAATCTCTTTTCATAAAATCACCCGTTCAAATATAATACTATATTCTGAGCGGGCGGATTTTATGATATTGATTACTTCATCTTATAGAATGCGGTAAATGCCTTATACGCCATATAAACGTCATTTTTTGCGGTAAGCTCATACGGTGCGTGCATTGAAAGCACGGGAACGCCGACATCTATCGTATCAATGTTAAGGTTTGCAATATAAGCCGCAACAGTTCCGCCGCCGCCGAAATCCACCTTGCCAAGCTCGCCTGTCTGCCATACGACATCGTTCTTGTCAAGCATATTGTGGATAAGTCTGACATACTCGGCGCTAGCGTCGCTTGTACCCGACTTTCCTCTTGCGCCGGTGTACTTTGTGACAACGATACCCTTGTTTACAAATGAGCAGTTGTTACGCTCGTAGCCGTCGGGGAATGTGGGATCGTAAGCCGCATTTACATCGGCTGAAAGGCAGCGTGTGGCGGAAATTACCGTTCTTCCGTCACTGCCCATATTCTCGGCTAAATCGTAAAGGAAGAACTTGAGATATGCCGAGCGTAAGCCTGTGTTGCCGTCACTGCCTGTTTCTTCCTTGTCGGTAAGAACGCAGACGGCGGTCTTTTCGGGAACGGCTTTCATATCAATAATTGCGGTAAACGCAGTGTATGCGCAAACTCTGTCGTCCTGTCCGTATGCGCCGACAAGACTTCTGTCAAAGCCGACATCCTTTGCCTTGAAGGCAGGAACGCATTCAAGCTCCGCACTTAAGAAATCCTTTTCTACTATGCCGTATTTCTCGAAAAGGATATTCATAAGATTGAGCTTTACCTTTTCGCTTATCTTATCATCTCTGAAAGGTCTTGAGCCAATGAGGATATTAAGCTCCTCGCCCTTTATCAGCTTTGTTGCGGGGCGCTTGTACTGCTCTTCCGCAAGGTGAGGCAGAAGGTCAGTCACAACAAACACGGGGTCGCCCTCGTCCTCGCCTATTCTTACCGTTACCTTGCTTCCATCGGCTCTTACTATCACACCGTGCAGTGACATAGGAACTGTAGGCCACTGATATTTCTTGATACCGCCGTAATAATGCGTCTTGAAGTATCCCAGCTCATCGCTTTCATAAAGCGGATTCTGCTTTAAGTCAAGTCTGGGGGAATCAATGTGTGCGGCAGTGAGATTTACGCCGTTTGAAATATTGCTCTTGCCGATAACGGCTAAGATGACCGCCTTTTCTCTGTTGAGAACGTATATCTTATCTCCTGCCTTGTACTGAGCCTTCTTGTCGAAGGGCTTGAAGCCTGCTTTTTCAGCCATAGCGACAGCGGTTGCGGCAGCCTCACGCTCGGTTTTTCCTGCATCAAGGAACTTCTTATAGCCCTCGCAGTATTTGTCTGCCTTTTTTTCTTCCTGCTCGCTCATAACAAGCGTTGCGTGTTTTTTTACATAGAACAGTTTTTCCTTAAGCTGTTCTGCCTGTGATTTCTTTTCAGCCATTTTTCTTTGCCTTCCTTTATTTTTTATAAAGCCTGCAATAAGTATCGTAGGCATTTGTTATCTTGTCGACATAGTGCGCCGTGTCAGAATTCGGAATATCGGTCAGTATGCCGTTTTTTGTATATCTGCTGTCCTCAAGCCACGATGAAACGCTGCCTGCACCTGCGTGATATGCGGCGGCTACTTCGCCCAGTTCCCCGAAGGTGTCGGTAAGATAGCCGAGCAGAAAGCAGCCGTAACGGATGTTATCCTCGGCGTTGTACATATTATCGAAGGTCATATCGGGGTCGTTTTCCTCGTCCAGCTTGTATCTTATCCACTCAAACGTTTCGGGCATTATCTGCATAAGCCCTCTTGCACCGAGATAGGACTCGGAGTTTTCGTTGAATCCGCTTTCAACGCATATAAACGAGTATACTGCATACTTATCCAGCTTATACTGCGAAGAATAGCGATCGACAAGGTCGCTGTAAAGCATCGGGTGGGTGGAACGTTCATATTTATCCGCACCGAAGAACACTCCGAATACCGCCAGTGTCACTGCGACAAGACAGACGAAGGTTATTATCAGCGGTTTTCCGCCCGTATTCTTGCGTTTTCTCTTAGTTGCCATTTATTATCTTTCTTGCCGTGGCATCGGCTTTTGCTTTAAGCGTATCAATATCGCCGTTATTTTCAATGCAGAAATCGCTTTTGCTTTTGTAATATTCCGCATCGTGCTGTGATCCGAGCCGTTTTTCAGCACTTTCTCTTGTTATATTGTCACGCAGCATAATACGCTGTATCGACTTTTCCTTGTCGCAGGTGACGCTGATTATTCCGTCACATATAAAATCAATGCCGCTTTCAAAAAGCGTCGGTGCGTCAAGCAGTACGAAGTGCTTATCCGTATAACCGCACATTGAGATAACCTCGTAGGTTATGTAAGGATATATCGTATTGTTAAGCAGGGCGAGTTTATCGCTGTGCGAAAAAACGATATTGCCCATTGCCCTGCGGTCAAGCTCTCCGTCCTTTGTGATAACGCTGTCACCGAAAAGGCGGTGCAGTTTATCAAGGCCTGTCTCTTATACACATCTCCGAGCCCACGAGACTCCTGAGCATCTC
>ENA-UABC01000073-UABC01000073.1-human-gut-metagenome-genome-assembly--contig:-NODE-73-length-11959-cov-3.555528_pt1 | contig 11959 bp, 9 predicted proteins | sample MGYA00243866_ERZ654199 | MGnify/ENA primary metagenome ERZ654199 (study PRJEB26926, sample SAMN06165196) | human gut metagenome | biome: ENVO:00009003; feature: ENVO:2100002; material: ENVO:00002003... | reverse complement strand
TTTAAGCAGCGTTTTCAGCAGGAGGTCGCACCGTTGCTTTCGGTGGGTAACTTCTATTTTAATGGTTTGCAGAATTTTTCCGATTTGAGCGATGCGTATGCCGTGCGAAGTGGGGTGACCAATAAGTTGCGTTTGCAATACGCCTTGACAGGATTCGCCTTGTTTTGTATCTTCTTGGGTATGGTGGGTACTTTCTGGATACGTAGTAATGCACGCCGCGAAGAGATAGGTGTGATGCGCAGCATGGGAGCCTCGCAGGCATGCATTGTACGGCAGTTTCTTATTGAAGCATGGCTGCTGGCAACAATTGCTTTTGCTGTAACCATTCCTTTCCTGTTTTATCACGCATATACCAATGGCATGTATACTTTAGAGATGAGTAAATATTTCGTGCCCGATCCAGCCTATGGACAGAACCGGTTTGGTTTTCACTTTACCGTGGTTGTGCTGTTCAGTTACCTGATATTGCTGTTGGTTGCGCTTATTGGTACCTATATTCCGGTACGTAGAGCGGCCCGTACGTTGCCGGCCGATGCGTTGCGCGATGAATGAAACGTACGATAAAAACGGATAGGATGTCCGGAAACGGACACTTTCTATCTTGATAATATTCAGATAATCAATGGGAAGCATTTCTGGCATGACTTTTGATTCTCTGATTATGAAATTTGAAAATGTATTACTTAATAATGATTAGATTATGAACATGATTGAATTGACTGGAATCAATAAGATTTACCGAACTAACGAAATAGAGACTCAGGCGTTGGAAAACGTGAATCTGAATGTGGAAAAAGGAGAATTCCTCAGTATTATGGGACCTTCCGGATGTGGAAAATCAACGTTGCTTAACATAATGGGATTATTGGATACGCCGACGAGCGGAACCATTCAGATAGCCGGTACGCGGGTAGAAGGCATGAAAGATAAGGAACTGGCCGCTTTCCGTAACAAGAATCTGGGATTCGTTTTCCAGTCGTTCCATCTGATTAATTCATTGAATGTGATAGATAATGTAGAACTTCCGCTTCTATACCGGAAAGTTTCGGCCAAAGAACGCCGGCATCTGGCCGAAGAAGTGCTGAAGAAAGTGGGTTTGAGCCACCGTATGCGGCATATGCCTACACAGCTTTCCGGTGGCCAGTGCCAGCGTGTAGCGATTGCCCGTGCCATTGTCGGAAATCCGGAAATCATTCTGGCCGACGAACCGACCGGTAACCTGGACTCCAAGATGGGTGCCGAAGTCATGGAGTTGTTGCATCAGCTCAATCAGGAAGACGGACGCACCATCGTGATGGTGACACACAACGAAGAACAGGCTCGTCAGACTTCGCGTACGGTACGTTTCTTCGACGGACGACAGGTGGAATAACAGTTTTCAAATGAATCTGATTAGGATAAATAAGCTTGTGAAGAAGAAAAGATAATTAAATATGTTTAGACAATATATCAGACAAGCCTTCTGGCATCTGCGTGAAAATCCTGTCATCAGTTGGATTTCCATACTGGGTACCGCACTCTCCATCTGTATGATCATGGTTATCGTCATCACCCTGCGGGTGCGTACGGCCGATTGCGAACCGGAGGTGAACCGCAGCCGTTCATTATACGTCCCTAATATGTCCTATCGTGCCAAAGGCGATATGAGTGGCAGCTCTTCCAATTCGAGAATGTCGGTGCAAACGGGCCGTGAATGTTTTAAGGCGTTGACAACAGCCGAAGCTGTTACCCTTGTGTCATCTCCCAGCAAGGTAAAGGCCTTATTGCCGGCCGGTGCCAAGACGACTGTCGACATGGTGCAGACCGACGAAGACTTCTGGCAGGTGTTTCAATTCCGCTTTCTCGATGGCAAACCCTTTACGGCAGCCGATTTGAACAGCGGTCTGCCTCGTGCCGTCATTGCAGCTTCGGTGGCCCGCCGCCTGTTCGGGCGGACGGATGTCAGCGGACAGCATATTGAATTGAATTACGTGGATTTCCAGGTGTGCGGCGTGGCGGCCGACGTTTCCATGCTGGCTACAGATTCCTATGCCCAGGTGTGGATACCCTACACGGCCGGTGATGCCGAGGCCAATTCGTGGGGCTACAACCTGATGGGGCCGATGCGTGCCGTTATTCTGGCTCATAGCAGGACGGATTTTCCGGCCATACGTCAGGAATGTGAACGCCTGCGGCAGAAATACAACGACGCACAAGACGGGGTAGAGGTGTTTTACCGCGGACAGCCTGATACACAGTTCACTCATCTTTACCGTACATGGAGCCATGAACCCGATATTCAAGGCGTAGTCCTACGTTATTTCGTCGTGATGCTCATTCTACTTATTGTACCAGCCATCAACCTGAGCAGCATGACTCTTTCACGCATGCGGAAACGAATGGCGGAAATTGGGGTACGCAAAGCCTTTGGTGCTACGGCAAACGAGCTGATGCAGCAAGTATTCTGGGAGAATCTGCTCCTGACCTGTGTAGCGGGTCTGCTGGGGTTGCTCCTGAGTTATGCCGCGACTTATCTATTGAACGGTTTCCTTTTCGGTAACTCAACCAATGCTTATTTGTCGGGCGAGACCAGCTTGACGGCGGGTGCCCTGCTTAGCCCGTGGATATTTATGGCTGCCTTTATTTTTTGTCTGCTGATGAATCTGCTCAGTGCGGGTATTCCTGCATGGCGGGCATCAAGAATGAATATTGTGGAAGCGATTAACGGTAAGGTGCATTAAAAAGCAAAAAATATGATCAAAAAACTATTGATTCAAATACGAAACGAATGGCGGAGCAACTTTTTCCTTGCTCTGGAACTGCTGGTGGTCTTTGTGGTGCTGTGGTACATTGTGGACTGGTGTTGCACGACGGCACGTGTCTATTTTGCACCGATGGGTTTTGATACCGAGCATTGTTACGAGGTGACGGTGAACCGTCTGACACCTAATTCTGCTTTGTATGACCCTAATCAGACCGTGGAAGACAACATGGATGCCTTGCTGGAGATAGCCGAGCGTCTGCGTCATCGTCCTGGCGTGGAAGCGGTAGCCATTTCGCAGAACAGTGTTCCCTATAGTGATGGTAGTAATGGCATCGACACTTTTGTAGATACGGTGCCTGTTCATGCCATGCTTCGTTTGGTTCAACCGGACTATATGCGCCTGTTCCACATTCAAGGAGTAGCCGTACAAGGAGCTGACGGGAAGACGGTGCGGACTACGAGTTCCGACTCGCTGGCTGCTGTGCTGGATCCTGGTACAATGATTCTGTCACGTAACGTGGTCGCTCGCTATGAGGCACTCGGCATGCCTGATGCCACTCCGTTGCTTGGCCGACAATTGCCCATGTGGACGATGGACAGCGACTCTCGTCCGCGTGTAGCCGGCATTGCCGAACCTATGCGCTGGAATCATTTCGAGACGTCCGACCAGTGGGGAGGCCCTTTCATTGCTATCAGTTTCTCTCGTTCGCATATGATAGAATATGAGAATCCGGCTTACCTGCAACTGAGCCTACGCGTGAAACCCGAAGCCGACCACGGATTCGTGGAGCAACTGATGGCTGATGCCGACCGTCTCTATCGTATAGGCAATATTTATATTCTTGACATCCAGCCTTTCACTCAATTGCAATATGTCAGTGAACTGGAGGATGTGAACGAGGTGCGGACACAGCTCTGTATTCTGGGCTTCCTGCTGCTCAATATCTTTTTGGGCGTTATCGGTACCTTCTGGTTCCGTACGCAGCATCGCCGTCAGGAAGTTGCTCTCCGCATGGCGATAGGCAGTACACGCCGGGGTGTCTTCGTACTTCTGATAACTGAAGGCCTGTTGCTTCTGATACTGGCCACCGTGCCTGCTGCCCTTATTGCGCTGAACATTGGTTTAGCTGAACTGGTGGATGTCGAGAAACTGCCTTTCGATGCTTTCCGTTTCTTCTCCTCCTTACTGCTTTCGTTTCTGCTTATGACATTGATGATTGTGTTGGGTGTCTGGTATCCTGCCAGTCGGGCCATGAAGGTACAGCCTGCCGAAGCCTTGCACGATGAATGATAAGAATGTGGAATCTTTAAAAAGACTCGGGTATGAGGTATTCTTTTGGACATAGTTTACGGTTACTCTTGAACCAGTTGAACCAGCACCGTTTCTATACGGCGGTGTGTGTAGTAGGAACGGCGGTTACCATGGCCTTTGTGATGGTGGTGGTGATGGTTTATGATTTCCGTACGGCAGATGTAGCACCGGAGACACGTCGTAGTCAGGTACTTTACAACTATGGCACTCAGTGTATGCGTCCCGACGGTACAAATATGTGGGGATATCGGGGATTGGGACCGACAGCCTTCCATGCTTTTTTTGACGACCTGCCGGGGGTGGATGAACTGACCTTTCACGGAGGTCTGCAGAAGGCAGTGTGTGCCTTGCCTGCCTCGTCCGACCGTTATCCGGTATTGCTCCGTCCCGTAGCGGCCAACTGGTTTGATTTTTTTCGTTACGATTTCCTGGCTGGACGTCCGTTTACTCAGGCTGAGTATGATGCCGGACGGGCTGCTTTCAAAACGGCGGATGACGAGTGGCGGAGCGTCCGCAACCGGGATGACGGTGTGGTACGCCGGTTTGTCGTCATCAGTGAAAAACTGGCTGGTGAGTTGTTCGGAGGAACCGTCGAGGCGGTAGGCAAGCAATTCCTACTGGATTTCCAGGAAGTCCGTGTCGTAGGTGTGGTACGTAATGTCAGCTCCATTTTCCAGACGGCATATGCCGATGTATGGGAACCGTTTACGTTGACCTACGAAGAAAATGTGGATCCTTCTATCAGTACCGGCGGTCTGATAGGATTTCATTATACCGTCCTCCACTTGTCGCCAGATACTTCAGCGGAGGAAGTACGTGCTGAAGTGAATCGCCGGATGGAACAGCTAAACAAGCAGGGACTGGAGTATATCCTTCAGGATCCGCGTCTGTATACGCATACGGAGTATACCTTTTTCCGTGATGGAAGTATCAATGCGGGACTGGTTTATGGATTGTTGCTGGTGATTCTGCTGGTAGTGCCCGCCGTGGGCATATCAGGACTGGTTCACGCCCAGATGCAGAGCCGGTTGGGCGAGATAGCCATCCGTAAGGCGTATGGGGCTTCCAATGCCGATATTATCGGACGATTGTTTTTCGAGAGTCTGTCTACCACCTTGATAGGAGGCGTGTTGGGATATGGATTGTCGTGTGCGTTGGTATTGGCAGGTGGTGCGTGGTTGTTCGGTACAGGAGGTGTGGAACTGGAAGGTATCGTGTTGGGTAGCGACTTGTTGTTGCGTCCGTCGTTGTTCCTGACGGTACTGGCGGCTTGTCTGGTGTTCAATGCCTTATCCGTATTGTTGCCCGCATGGATAGCCGTACATAGAAGTATTTCATATACATTGACGGGAGGAGAATAAGTTATGTGGAAACAGATTTTCAATCAGATATGGAACCAGCGGCGTACCAACGCCTGGCTTTGGGCCGAATTATGTATCGTGACCGTATTGTTGTGGTATGGTATCGATGTAGTGTATAATTTCGAAGGGGCGGCCTGGAAATCCAAAGGATATGATACCTCGTGTGTGTTCGACCTGACGATGGGTACCAAACCGTTGGAGTTCATTAACGATACAGACAATCGGCGGGCCGGAGAAGATTTCACCTACTTGTATAACCTGATAAAGGATTATCCCGGGGTAGAAGAAGTTTGTGCCTATTACGGGAGTGTCCCTTATACGAATGAGGTAATGTCCGAAGGATATGCGCCACATACTGATTCTACGAATGTCGTAAATTGTTACATCAGATATGTGACATCTTCCTACTTCAAGGTATTCCGCCTGAATCCTTTGGCCGGGCAGTTGGATGAGAAGCACTGGTCACCGGCCGAAAATCCTGTTCCCGCACTGATGAGTGTTGACCTGGTGGATTCTCTGTTCCAATTGCCTCATGCGGGTGATGCGGTAGGCAGGACTTGCTTCAATCCCTATTGGTTGAGCACGAAAAATCCGGTGACCAATTACCGGGTGGCCGCCGTTCTGCCCCGACACAAGCTGGGTGACTATGAGCGATATGAACCTTTCATTTACTTGCCTGCCGATAAGGCCTTGTTCTGGCAACATGTGGCGATACGGGTTTCACCCGATCATGTAGCAGGATTTGCCGAGCGTTTCCGGCGTGACATGCAGCCGGTATTCGACCGCGGAATCTTCTATTTGGATAATATCCGCTCGTATGACGATATGAAGGAGGCTTATGACGTTCAGGAAGGAACGGTAAATTACCTCAATACAGTTTATGCCGTGGCAGCTTTCTTTTTGTTTAATGTCTTTTTGTGTGTCTTTGCTACCTTCTGGTACCGTACCCGAAAGCGTCGTTGTGAGATAGCTCTGCGTATGGCATTGGGAAGCAGCCGACGGGTGTTGATGCGGTATTTTCTGTTGGAAGGGCTTACTCTTCTACTATTGGCGGTGATACCGGCCCTGGTGATTGCCTTCAATATCCAATGGGCCGATTTGACGGTGCATACGTTGCTCGATGTTTCTGTGATGCGTTTTGTGGAATGTTTCGGAGGTGCGTTCCTGCTCATGGCTCTGATGATTGTCCTGGGTATCTGGTATCCTGCCAGTCGGGCCATGAAGGTGCAGCCTGCCGAGGCCTTACATGATGAATAATTTTTGTAGAATCCTATGATCCTGAAAATATGAAACGAACTTTTTTACTTATTTGTTCTTTACTCTCTCTTGACACGGTGCTTGCAACCGGAGAAACAGAAACTCCGGTGCGGCAACGTACCATTACGTTGGATGAAGCCATTACTTTGGCACGCGTACAGAGTGTGGATGCCGCCGTGGCTTTGAACGAGTTGAAGACTGCTTACTGGGAGTACCGCACTTTCCGTGCCGATTTGTTGCCCGAAGTGAATTTTACGGCTACCCTGCCTTCATACAACAAAAGTTACAATTCTAATCAGCAGGATGATGGTTCGTACACTTTCGTGCGGAACAACTACTTACAGATGAACGGACAACTTTCCATCGATCAGAATATCTGGTTTACAGGAGGTACCTTGTCATTGAATACGTCGCTTGATTTTCTTCGTCAGATGGACGGAACGGTGGGGAATCGCTTCATGTCCGTACCGGTCGCCCTGACTTTGAACCAGCCTATCTTTGGCGTGAATAACATCAAGTGGAACCGTCGTATTGAACCGGTACGCTATGCCGAGGCGAAAGCAGCCTTTCTGAGTGCGACCGAAGAGGTGACAATGACTACCATAAACCATTTCTTCAATCTCCTGCTGGCACGCGAGAATGTGGCCATTGCCCGCCAGAACCTGGCTAACGCCGAGAAGCTTTACGAAGTGGCGAAGGCAAAACGACGTATGGGACAAATCAGTGAGAACGATTTGTTGCAACTGGAGCTGAATATGCTGGACGCTCGTTCTACACTGACCTCGGACGAAAGCTCTCTGAAGAGCAGTATGTTTACCCTCCGTTCTTTTCTTGCGTTGGGCGAAGACGAGGAACTGGAACCGGTAGTGCCCGATTCGGTGCCCGATGTACGTCTTGACTACGACGATGTGCTCCAGAAGGCACTGGCCAACAATTCTTTTGCCCACAACATCCGCCGGCGTCAGCTGGAGGCCGATTACGAGGTGGCCAAGGCGAAAGGAAACATGCGTGAAATCACCCTTTTTGCCCAAGTGGGTTTTACCGGTACGGATAACCGCTTTGACAGTGCTTACCGACGCCTGAAGGATAATCAGGTGGTAGAGGTCGGGTTCAAGATTCCGATACTGGACTGGGGAAAACGCCGCGGACAGGTAAAGGTGGCACAGAGCAACCGAGAAGTGACCGCAAGCAAGCTGCGTCAGGAGTCGATGAACTTCAATCAGGATATTTTCATTCTGGTGGAGCAGTTCAACAACCAGCAGACCCAGCTTCACCTGGCCGATAAAGCCGACCGTATCGCCCGGAAGCGTTATCACACCAATGTGGAGACTTTTCTTATCGGAAAGATTTCCACCCTCGATCTGAACGATTCTCAGAGCCAGAAGGATGAGGCACGCCGCAAACACATCAACGAACTCTTCTACTACTGGTATTATTACTACCAGCTACGTAGCCTGACACTTTGGGATTTTGTTGCCAATACGGGCATTGATGCCGATTTTGAGAAAATAGTCAGAAGATAAAACCGCTGAATAGGCGATTTATATTTACTTTTGCCGATGTTATGATACTGATAATTGATGATGATAGTGCAATCCGTTCTTCGCTCAGCTTTATGCTCAAGCGGGCGAAGTACGAGGTTCTGGCAGTTTCCAACCCCAAGGAAGCTTTGGAAGCGGTACGTTCCGTTACACCCCAACTCATTCTGATGGATATGAATTTCAGCCTTTCCACCAATGGTGAAGAAGGGTTGGTATTGTTGAAACAGGTTAAGATATTCTGTCCCGATGTGCCGGTCATCCTGATGACGGCCTGGGGAAGCATTCCGTTGGCTGTACAGGGAATGCAGGCCGGGGCTTTCGATTTCATTACGAAGCCTTGGAACAATGCGGCTTTGATGCAACGCATCGAGACTGCTCTGGAACTGGCGGCGAAGGACGGTGCCGGAGAGTTGCCTGTGACTGATGACGACGGGTTTGACCGGAGTCATATCATCGGAAAGAGCAAAGCCCTGATGGATGTGCTGGCTACGGTGAAACGGGTGGCGCATACCGGAGCTCCGGTACTGGTGACGGGTGAAAGCGGAACGGGTAAGGAGCTGATAGCCGAAGCTGTCCACCTGAACAGTCCCCGCCGGAACAAACCGTTCGTGAAGGTCAATCTGGGCGGTATTTCGCAGACCCTGTTCGAGAGCGAGATGTTCGGCCATAAGAAGGGAGCCTTTACTGATGCTGTAGCCGACCGCAAGGGACGTTTCGAGCTGGCGGACAAGGGAACCATTTTTCTCGATGAGATAGGGGAACTGGATCTGGCGTGTCAGGTGAAGCTGCTCCGGGTATTGCAGGAACAGACTTTCGAGCCTTTGGGCGAAAGCCGTCCGCGGAAAGTGGATGTACGGGTAGTGTGTGCTACGAATGCCAATCTGGAGCAGATGGTACACGAACATACCTTCCGTGAAGATTTATTTTATCGTATCAATCTCATTACGGTGCATTTGCCGGCCTTGCGCGAGCGGCGTGAAGACATTCCTCTGCTGGCACGTCATTTTGCCGATAGCCGTTGTAAGGCCGACGGTCTTTCTCCGGTAGAACTGACCGATGATGCCATGGATTTTTTGAGCAGCCTGCCTTATCCGGGAAATATCCGTGAGCTGAAAAACCTGGTGGAGCGTACTTTGCTGGTATGTGGGAAAGAACAACTGACAGCCAATGATTTCAAAGCCCAGTATCATCCGGCCGCTTATCCGATGGAGCATACCGACAGTCTGCAGGGGCTGACGCTCGAAGAGATGGAGAAACGTACCATTCTGCAGGCGCTTGAAGCACATGGTAACAATCTCTCACAAGCGGCTGTATCCTTAGGGATCAGCAGAGGCGCCTTGTATCGTCGGTTGGAAAAATACGGTATTTCATTCAACGATTAATCGGGTACATTTATGAAACTGAAGACATTGTTCTTTCTGCTGTTCCTGTTACTGGTTGTGGTGTGGGGCATCTTGTTGTCTTTTACCTTGAAGGAGGGAGGTACTCTGCTATATGTAAGCGAGGCGGTGATTATGCTCTGCCTGTTGGTGCTGGTCTATTTCTACCGGAAGGTAGTGACTCCGCTCAACAGTATAGCCAACGGTATGGATCTGCTCCGGGAACAGGATTTCAGCAGCCGTCTGGCACCGGTAGGACAGGCTGAGGCCGACCGGATTGTGGCTATGTTCAACCGTATGATGGACCAGTTGAAGAATGAACGTCTGAGGCTTCGGGAGCAGAATCATTTTCTTGATCTTCTCATCAATGTTTCTCCCATGGGGGTGGTTATTCTGGATTTTGACGGGAAGATTTCCATGCTGAATGAGGCTGCTTTACGTTTTTTGGGATATATGGTGCCGGAGAAACTAAGGGGGAAAGGTTTTCAGGAACTGGATACTCCGCTGGCTGAGGAAATAGCACGTCTTCCTAAAGATACGACCGATACGATCCGTCTGAGTGACGCGAAAATCTACCGATGTTCACGGTTGTCGTTTGTGGATCACGGCTTTGCGCACCCTTTTGTACTGATAGAAAGTCTCACTACCGAAGTGGTGAAAGCCGAAAAGAAAGCCTATGAGAAAGTAATCCGTATGATTGCTCATGAGGTGAACAATACGACGGCCGGCATTACTTCCACATTGGAAACGGTAGGGGATGCTCTGAAAGAGGTGGAAGATACGGAAGATTTGCGGGAAGTGATGAGGGTGTGCGTGGAGCGCTGTTACGGGATGAGCAGCTTCATCACCAATTTTGCCAATGTGGTGAAGATTCCTGAGCCCTGTCTGGAACAGGTACACCTGAACGACCGGGTGATAGCCTGCCGGATGTTTATGGAAACGGTATGTCGTGACCGGCAGATTACCTTGCATAACGAGCTTTGTCCTGAGAATCCGATGGTGCGGATAGATACCGTTCTGTTTGAACAGGTACTGGTAAATATTATCAAGAATGCGGCCGAGAGTATCGGAGAAGGTGGTGACATCTACATCCGGACTACCGCTTCGCCGGTTATGCTGGAGATAGCCGATACCGGAAAGGGTATCAGCCGGGAGGTGGAGGCCAAACTTTTCAGCCCTTTCTTTTCTACCAAACCTAACGGACAGGGGATCGGTCTGATCTTTATCCGTGAAGTACTGACCAAGCATGGCTGTACTTTTTCTTTGCGTACCTATCCCGACGGGATGACCCGTTTCCGTATTTCTTTTCCTTCCGCATCTTGATGCCAATTGTCGGGATATTGTGTATTTTTGCGCTGGTGAACAAAAAGTTTGAATCATGATAAAGAATATAGTATTCGATTTGGGTGGAGTGATTGTTGATTTGAGCCGTGAGAACGCTGTCAAGGAATTTGTGGCTATCGGTCTGGCCGATGCTGACACAAGGCTTGACAAGTATCATCAGACCGGAATTTTTCAGGACTTAGAAGAAGGCAAGTTGGACGAGGAGGCATTCCGGAAAGAACTGGGACATCTTTGCGGACGTACGCTGGAAAAGGCCGAGGTGCAGAAGGCCTGGCTTGGCTTTATTCCCGGGGTGGATGTACGTAAACTTGACTGCCTGGAAAATCTGCGCAAGCAAGGTTATCGGTTGTATCTGCTAAGTAATACCAATCCTTATATTATAGGATGGGCATGCAGTGCAGGGTTTACCGGATACCATAAACCATTGGATGAATATATGGACAAGATGTATCTGTCGTATCAGATAGGATATACCAAACCTGATCCCCGGATATTTGAGTTCATGCTGGAAGATTCAGGCATGAATCCGGAAGAGACCCTTTTCGTAGATGACGGGAAAGCGAACATCGAGCGTGGAAAGGAACTGGGACTTCATGTATTGCTGGTAGAAAATGCTACCGATTGGCGTGAAGCGCTGATAAAAGCGCTGAAGGTCGTGAAATAGTGGGGCGTAACTGATTGATATGTCGCATGCTGTAAAGAATCGGTGGTGAGAACTTTAAAAAAATGTCTGTAAAGTTTGCATATTAATGTCAAAAGCCATACCTTTGCATCGCTTTTGAAAAAACAAGCCTTGTGATTCGGGGTGTAGCGCAGTCCGGTTAGCGCACCTGCTTTGGGAGCAGGGGGTCGTGGGTTCGAATCCCGCTACCCCGACAAGAAGAAAGGCAACTTATCCGATGTGATGAGTTGCCTTTCTTTTTTGAGGTTTTTCGAAGATTTCCGAGGACTTTTTCCGGCTCAACGTAAAAATCTGAGGGATTCGTTGATTAAGCATAAATTTTAGCGGATCAACGTAAAAA
>ENA-UABC01000064-UABC01000064.1-human-gut-metagenome-genome-assembly--contig:-NODE-64-length-12194-cov-4.227778_pt1 | contig 12194 bp, 11 predicted proteins | sample MGYA00243866_ERZ654199 | MGnify/ENA primary metagenome ERZ654199 (study PRJEB26926, sample SAMN06165196) | human gut metagenome | biome: ENVO:00009003; feature: ENVO:2100002; material: ENVO:00002003... | reverse complement strand
GGAGTCTCGTGGGCTCGGAGATGTGTATAAGAGACAGGATACATACTGGTTATAGTATTTCCCGAAGACCGAGGCGTTCCAGTGTTCCGAAGGCATTACACGGTACGAAAGTCCGGAAATGTTTTTTCTGGTCTTCTTGGCTATGGCATCGGTCTGTTCTTCATTGGCCAGCAGTGAGGTGTTGCTTCTTCTGAAGGCATTGAACACCTGGTTGAAGGTGAGGGTATGTATTTTCCCGATGCGGTAATTTACATTGAACGTCCCGTTCCAGTTGTCGTTATCGGCCCGTGAGTACTGGTACGACTGTTCGCCGCGTGAATTCATTTTCTGCTTTTCTCCCAGCCAGTTGTACTGGTAGGCTGCCGTATCGATATTGGTTGTCGCATTACGGTTATAATTGGCAGTCAGCGTTACGTCCAGCCCTTTCGTAAGAAGGTTACGTTTGCTGTATTCCAGTGAAGGCATCAGGGAGTGTCCTTTCCGGCGCTTTTCGCCGTAGACGATGTTCTGCCGTACCCCGGTCTGTATTTCCTTATACATCTGCGAGTAGGTGAAGCTGAGCATCAGGCGGTCGGCCCATTTTTTGTCGATAAGTCCTACTTTCCCGATAATGGCTTCGTTGTGGTAGGTATCATTGAAACGTTTCACGCGCTGGTAACTGCCGTTGATGTTTCCGGTAGAAAAGTCCTGTACCGGTGCATCTACGTAATAGTCGTTGTCCGAATAGTTCTGGAAAGCATTGATCTCATATGTGAATCCGTTTCTGAATGTCTGTCCGAAATTGATATACGACTTATGGGTATTGAATGAACCGTAAGAATAGGAAGCGTCCAGGAACCAGTTACGGCGTTTCTTGTTGGTCACGATGTTGATGACACCTCCGATGGCATCTGTACCGAAACCTACGGGAACTACCCCTTTATACACTTCGATACGTTCGGCAAAGTTGACCGGGATGTTGTTTAGTCCGAATGAGCTTCCTACTCCTTCCTGCGGTACTCCGTCTATGAATACCTTTACGTGCTTGCCGCTGAATCCGTCCATCATAAGTTGCATGTCCGACCCTACACCACCCGATTCACGCAGTTTCATGCCCGGTGCTTTGGTCAGTGCTTCGCTCAGGCTTTTGGTGGAATTCTGCATGTCTTTCGTGTCTACGGCTATTGTATTGAAGGCGGAGCGTTTCACACGTGACACTTCCGATGAGACTACCACGACTTCGTCCAGTTCGGTTACAGATGTTTTCAGTATGAAATTCTGTTTCTGACGTTCATTCCCGTCGAGGACAATCTGCCTTTCGGAGGTCTCATATCCGACGGCCGATACGACTAATGTGTATTTGCCGCCAGGAGCTTTCAGGTGATAGAGTCCTTTTTCGTTTGTTGTACATCCGTAATTGGTTCCTTTCAGGTATACCGTGGCGAAATCGATTTCACTTTTGTCGGACGATAGGATTCTTCCCGAAATCATGGCACTTTGCGCCCATGCCGGAACAGTTCCCAACAATAATACTGCCCAAAGAAGCAGGTTGCATTTGAAATTAGTTCTCAATTTATATGAATTTAAATGTTAGCGAATGTCTTTTTACCGTTTCTGGTTTTCCGCCGCAAAGTTAAATTCAATAAAAAATGAGGGCAATCGCAAAAAATGGGTATTTTAAAGTGAGAGGATAAAGCTGCTTCATATTCCATATCGTCGCAATTTTTATGCGATTTACGACATTATGGAATATGAAAAGCTATTTTTGAGGTTTCCCTGTCTTTTCTTCAATCTTGGCTCCGCCAGATTTTCCGTGGCGTTTTTCGTTCCATACCAAAAAATAGTTATCCGTTGGCCGGAGCAGGTAGTGTGTTATCTCTTATTGTCCGAAGTGTCCGGGCAATGCGATGTATACCGGATGGTGTGGAGTTCCGATATTTTTCAGTCTCTGGGCTTCTACCAGTTTCCTGATGGTACGGCAGGCGGTAGGGGTGGTCAGATGAAACAGTTCTTCAAACTTCTTGCGTGTAAGGATCGGAGTTGTCCTGAAATGTTCGGAGAGGCGTTCTTCAAGTTTCTCTTCGCTGATGTCTGCCGAATGGATTTTTTCCGGTGAACGTTTGGTCTTCAGGTTCTGCAGACTGTTCTTCAGTGACTGGTCGGCCCGGAAACGTACATTCTTGAATTTGACGTCTTCGGCACGCGTATTCTTGGGATTCTTGGTTTCGGGACATTGCAGGGTAATCTGGAAATATCCTATACCTTCCAGGTGTACCCTTTTTCCGTTCTTCAGGTGTTCGGCCATCTGTTCGCTCAAGGCTACCAGTGCCGCTTTGATATCGGCCTCGGTGAGGCTGCAGTTATGGCTTATTTCTTCGGCCAGCTGGTCGGAGCTGATATGCTGCTGGTTTACCACACGTGCATGATAGCGTTTTTTACTGTTGCCTATGCTGTTAGGCGACTGGTAGAATTCGAATTTTACAGCCATAGATTCTTAAAGGATATTTTATTTTATCACTCAGGTGATAATATCTTATCACTGCAATGAAAAGATCTCATCACTGGAGTGATAAAATCTTATCACTAGGGTGAAAAGATAATATCTGTATTACAAATGTAGTGAATACCGATGGAATATGGAAGAGGATTCCATATGTTTGAAAAAATATTTCCGGGATGAACCGGATTATTTTTCCGTAGATGATATCTGTTCATCCAACAAGTGCAGGTCTTCTATTCCTGAAACTTCGGTAGAGCACTCCCCTATCCAGCCGTTTACCTGGTTGACTCCTGTATAGATTTTGATGAAATCAGCTCCCGGCAGTCCGGCTTTGTTGCCCTTGCTGTCTATAGCCCAGTCGATGTCAATGGCTGCTTCGGGTGCTGTATTGATAGCATTGTCGGCGTATCCGTAACTGAACGGGTAAAGGATGTAGTAGCTTGTTACCGGATCGGTACTTTCATTGACTGCATTCTGAGGCAGGCAGGTACCTTTGAATGTCAGGCGGTCGTCGGATATCCATCGGGGGAAATAGGGCTGGCTGTGGAACTGGTTCATCGGAATGTATCCCCATCGTCCCAGGTTGTCTTCCCAGCGGATATACGTAGCCTTTTCTTCTTCGCTGACAGGTTCTTTTTCCGGACGGAAATAGGTGATTTCGTAGTTACGGTGCAGGGTTATGTCATTTCCGGCCTGTTCTGCTTTTCCGTACCAGCTTTCACTGGCATTGGGCTGGTGGGCACTTCCGGCTATTTCATACCATTCGTTGTCGTCGGGAAGTCCGTTTCCGTTCTTGTCGTAGGCCACCATGACAATTCCCGGTTCATAGCTTCCTCCGTTCGCTCCTCCTGAAAAGGCGTTACCCAATATGCGGAAGTCGCATAGTCCGGACCTGTTCTCAATGGTATGGTCGAAACCGACAACCACATATCCTCCGAATCCTCCCAGGGATATCAGTCCCTTGCGGTTGTTTCCGATGGCATCCAGTACTTTCTTGTTCATGGACTCCTGAGTATCTCCTTCCTCATAGGCTGGCTGTTGGTTTGTAAATTGTCCTGCAGCCGGCATGTAATCCAATACACGGGTTATGTAGGGAGAATATTCCGCAGGTTTTTCGATATTCGGTTCATTTCCGTCATGGCTGCTGCATGATATGAACAGCCCTGTTGATAATAATGTGGATAATATAAATAATCTGTTCATTTCCAATGTTGTTTTAGGTAATTTTGATGTGAGTTATTTAATAGAAGTCTTCGTCGGTGAATGCGAAATGTCCTGGAATGTCTCCGGTACGGACCTTCCATTTCATCTTTCCGTCGGGGGTAAAGCAGTAAAGGTATCCGGGTGTGACATAATCGGTGGCATCGCTGATGTATATTTCTTTGGTTTCGGGATTGACAGCTACTCCATAAGGCAGCTTGATTTCCTGGTCGGTGCCGTCGGTAATGAAATTATCCGAGACTATTCTGCCCTTTTTCGTGTCATAGATGGTGTAGGTTGCCCGGTTGCTTTGAGTGGTATAGCTCCATCCGGATCCGGTCAGATAGATGGAATCTCCGCACAGATACATTTCGTTGGCACTGATTCCCAGATTTCCGGTTACAGTTCCGGTCCGGCTGTCAATGACAAATACATCGGCTCCCGTACCGTAATAGTCTCCTCTGGAGCTGACATAAATGCGTCCGTACCGGTCCAGTTCCATCCGGTGCAGGTTGATGGCTACATCAATGGTGTCTACTACCTGAAAACTGTTCAGATCAATGACCGAAACCGTCCGGTCGTAGTCAGGGAAACGGTATCCCCCCGAATTGGCCACGTAAAGGCGTCCGCCGGTAGCAACCATTTCTTCCGGTTGATAGCCTACGGTTACTTCACGGGTAATCTGCAGGGTTTCCGTATCAATCTCCACCACTTTACCCGGGCGTGCGTTGGGGTCTATCTGTACAGGTCCGGCATATGAGCTTACATAGGCTTTATCGCCCGAAAATGTGATATACCTGCAGTTGGGGATGTTTATGCTTCCCAGGTGGCGGGCTGTCCGCACATCCATCACCTCCACAAAATTCGAGCAGTTGATGACGGCATAAAGCTTTCCGTCATGGATCTGCAAATCGTTTCCTACATCACCCAGTTCCTTCACTATTTCAGGGTTCCGTTCGGGGTAAATGTTACGCAGGTAATATCCTTCACGGATGTTGAAATAGTCAATGGTGCATTTGTTGCTTCCCATATTTCCTTCATTGAGAAGGAAAAGTCCTTTTACCCGGCGGGTTTCCGTTGGATAAGTGATGTATTCCTTTTCGGATTCCAGTACAGGCAGTTCTCTTCTACATCCGTTGAGAAGGAAAAGGATGCATACCGCTCTTATTACCAAGAGCAGGAGTGTATAGGTGTTATATGTCCGTCTGTATATCATAAGCATAACCGTCAGAATGTATATTGGGCAATCAGCCTGAAGTTGATTCCCGGCATCGGGTAACAGGATACCACTTCATATTGCTGGTTGAAAAAGTTGTTTATTTCCAGTGTCAGTTTCAGCTCGTCCGACCAGACCGGTTGTGTTTTCGACAATGAGAAGTCGCTGGTATACCAGGGCTGCTGATAGTTGACCGGCAGGTTAGCCTGGGAGGAATAGCGCTCGCCTGTATAGATGAAGCTATAGTTGGCTTCCCAGGATTTCCAGGTCAGGTTGAGTGCAGCCGAGCCGCTGTGCCAGGGAATGTATGGAATCTGTCCACCATAAAACTCGTCGTTTTTGTCAGTAAGATCCTGTGCCTTCTGGTACGTATAGTTCAGGCGTCCGTTCAGCAACATTTCTTCTCCAGGTTTCCAGCTTGCCTGGGCAGCTATATCGATACCTCTGATTTCCACTTTTCCCAGATTGACCATTGTCCATCGGAAGAAATTGGAGGTCGGGGTGGCTACAATCTTGTTGTCTACTTTATTGTAGTAAATGTCGGCCTGTATTTCCAGGTGCCGTAACCAACTGTTTTCAAATGGTTTGCCGTAGGTTATCCCTATGTCATACTGGTCGGTAAATTCAGGATCGAGATAGGCATTTCCTACGAATGTATAGTAGAGGTCGTTCAGTGTCGGCATACGGAAAATCCGCTTATAGAATGCCCGCAGGTTCAGGTCGGCGTGCCTGAACGGCTTATAGGTGAAGACGGCGGCAGGAGTCCATTCGGTTTTGTCGGGGGCGGAACCGGAGTTTGCGGTACGGTCATGCACGAAGGTACCCAGGATACTTGCCTGAAGCTTAATTTGTTCGAAGCTGAACGACGTGGCGGCAGCCAGCAGTCCGGTATTCCGCCGAGGGTAGGCAAAGTCGCGCAAATCGGCGTCCAGCAAGTTATATTGCCAGTCGGCCGATACATTTACGTCCCAGAAGGAGGCAAGCATAAAACGGTTGGCCACCGATACATACGTTTCATGCTGATAATAATGGTTGTCGGTATACATCATCGAAGCATCCTTGTTGGGATCAGCCAGGTAGTGCAGGTAATCGTAGGCATATTTGGCGTTCAGCAGCAGTGAATACCAGGATGTGAAATCCTTCTTGAATGAACCTTGTATAAAGAAGTTGCTGTCCCATTGCCGGTCTTCGTGTGAGAAACGGTTACGGACCACGGCTCCCGGGTATCCCCGTTCCGAATTATAGAAATAGGCCTTGGTTCTCCAGTATCCTTGGCCGATTTTCCCATACAGTCCTCCTTCAATCCGGAGAGCCTTTACATCGCCGTTCTTACGTACGGCAGTGGTATCGTATCCATCCTGTGTGCGGTAGGTAAAACGGTATTTCCCGGTAGTATACATATATTCGGCACTCAAGGATGTATTGATGCTGCTGTTCAGCTTATGTTCCCATAAGACAGACGGATTTACCAGGCCGAATGAGCCGGTCTTGAAGGTGGCTTTCAGGTGGTTCCGTTCGTTCCCTTCGAATTCGGGTGTCTTCGACTGGAGATAGATGACTCCGGCCGATCCGAAATCCTTGGCGGGTTGGAGCATGGAACTCTTTTGTCCGTTATAAAGGGTGACCGCTTCCATATTGTCGAGCGAGAAACGTCCCAGGTCGACTGTCCCGTTCTGGGTATTGCCTAGTTCTATACCGTCGTAGAATACACCTACATGGTTGGTGCCCATGCTTCGGATATTCACAGTCTTCAATCCCCCTATTCCCCCATAATCCTTGATCTGTACGCCCGAAAAGTACCGTAGAGCATCGGCCACGCTGTGTGAGCTGAGACGTTGGAGCTGTGCACCCGAAAGCTGTTGTGCGGGTACAATGTCTTTCTGGTAAGGACGTGCGGTAACAATTACCTCGTCCAGGTGTTGCAGGCTGTCCAGACGGGTTTGGGCACCGGCTGGCAGGCAGCCGATGAAACAACAGAGCAGGAGCCATGCAGGCGGCAGTTTCTGTCTGTGTATGATAAATCGGATAATCAGAGAAATAAGTTTAACCATCCTGTCCTCGCTTCCGGTTAATAAGTTATGTGTTGGCAGGTCTTCTGACTTACTCCCTTTCCGGATCCTTCCCGGCAGAACTGTCTGCCAGTGGTATGAGCCTTTTCCTGAAAGTTGTATAATGGAGATTCACAGCAGCGGGACTGTCTGAGACTTTCACTCAGTTCCCTTTTCATCCTTCAAGCCGGAAAAGCTGTCGGGAACCAACGATCTGCACAAAGATACAATAATTCCCTGATATCTTTTATTTGTCTGCCGGAATTTCCGGTTTCAGTTCCTTCAACGGTTTGTGTAAGATGGGATGAATTATGTCGGGAGCTATTTCCACTAAGGGGTCCATGACAAAACTTCTTTTTGTCATCAGAGGATGAGGCAATATCAGTTCCGGTGTGTCAAGTACTACATCATCGTATAGAAGCAAGTCGATGTCAATCATACGGTCACTGTAAACGGCGTTATGCGATTTCTTCAGACGTCCCAGCTCACGTTCTATCTGTTGGGTGACAGCCAATACTTCTTGAGGTGAAAGGCTGGTTTCCACGCAGGCTGCTGCGTTCAGGAATGAATTCGGGGAATGGAATCCCCAAGGCTCGGTAGCATAAAAAGAAGATAGGGAAGTCACCTCCCCTATCCTGTCTTGTATAAGTTTGACGGCCTCATCCAGATTGGCCTTCTTGTCGCCCAGGTTGGTTCCCAGACCCAAATAAACTTTTGCCATGGCTTCAGTCTTATTTGTCCAGAATCAGCATGGCATCACCATATGTACCGAAGCGATAATCCTCTTTCAAGGCTACATTGTATGCTTCCATAACCAGTTCATAGCCTCCGTATGAACATACCAGCATCAGCATGGTTGAGAGCGGCATGTGGAAATTGCTTACCATTGCATTGGCCAAGGAGAATTCATATGGAGGGAAGATGAACTTATTGGTCCATCCTTCAAATTCCTTCAGATGTCCGTCGGTTCCGACAGCCGTTTCGATAGCCCGCATCACGCTTGTACCTACGGCACAGACCTTGTTTCCGCTGTCTTTCGCATCGTTGACAATTTTACATGCTTCGGCTTCTACGAACATCTGTTCGGAATCCATCTTATGTTTGGTCAGGTCTTCCACATCGATATCACGGAAACATCCAAGTCCGCAGTGCATGGTAATATAGGCAAAGTTTATACCTTTGATTTCCATGCGTTTCATCAGTTCGCGGCTGAAGTGCAGTCCTGCTGCCGGGACCGTAACAGCTCCTTCGTTTTTGGCGAAGATAGTCTGGAAACGTTCCGTGTCTTCCGGTTCTGCGGCACGGTGGATGAACGGTGGCAACGGCGGTTCGCCCAATGCATACAGTGCTTTTTTGAATTCGTCGTGCGGACCGTCATACAGGAAACGCAGGGTACGACCGCGTGACGTAGTATTGTCGATCACTTCGGCTACCATTGAATCGTCGTCACCGAAATAAAGTTTGTTCCCGATACGGATTTTGCGTGCCGGGTCAACCAGTACATCCCATAAGCGGAGTTCTTCATTCAGTTCACGTAACAGGAACACTTCAATACGTGCACCGGTCTTTTCCTTGTTGCCATACAAGCGTGCCGGAAAGACTTTGGTATCGTTGAAGATAAATACATCCTTGTCGTCAAAGTAGTTTAAGATGTCCTTAAACATGACATGTTCGATCTGTCCGGTAGATTTGTGCACTACCATCAGTCGGGATTCATCTCTGTACTTGGCCGGATACAGGGCAATCTTTTCTTCCGGCAACTTGAATTTGAATTGTGACAGTTTCATTTTGGTATCCTTTCCTTAATCGTTTGTTGTTTCTAGTTCCTGCTGGTCGAGCCATTGCTCGAAATCGTCTACTTTCATACAGTCTTTCAGAGAAATTTCTCCTACACGTGTACGGATGAGTCCTGTAAGGTGGGCTCCGCTGTCCAAGGCTTCACCTATATCCCGGGCTAGGGCACGGATATAGGTCCCTTTGCTGCATACTACCCGGATTTTGATTTCCGGCAATTCATCACTTTCCTTCCCGGGAATCTTACATTCCAGCAGTTCAATCTCGTCAATAACCAGGGTTTTAGGCTTCAGCTCCACATTGTCGCCGTTGCGTGCCAAATCGTAGGCCCGTTTCCCGTCAATCTTACATGCCGAAAAGGCCGGAGGGATCTGTTCGATGGTACCTACAAATTTCTTCAGGACTTCTTCTATCAGTTCCCGCGTAATATGTCCGGTAGGGTAAGTGGCATCAATTTCCTTTTCCAGGTCGTATGACGGAGTGGTTGCCCCCAGTTGGAGGGTAGCTATATATTCTTTGGTGTGATACTGGAATTCCTCGATCTTTTTAGTAGCCTTGCCAGTACAGATTATCATGACACCTGTAGCCAGCGGATCGAGGGTTCCGGCATGTCCTACTTTGATTTTCTTTACACCAAGCTTGCGGCTTATGTGATATCTTATCTTGTTCACAAGCGCGAACGATGTCCATCGTAACGGCTTGTCGAAATACAATACTTCTCCTTCTTTAAAGTTCATTCAGTCAATTTATTATACCAGACTGGTAATGACGGTAATGATACCTGCTATCGCACAGTAGATACCGAACCAGATCAGTTTCCCTTTCTTTACTATATTGATCATCCATTTGCAGGCTATACATCCTGAAATGAATGCAGCCATGAATCCTATTACAAGCGACAGAGTACTTATGCCGGCACTTGCAGACGAGGCGTCTTCCATAATCTTCATTCCGTCGAGCATGGCTTCTCCCAGAATAGGCGGGATAACCATCAGGAACGAGAATTGTGCCAAGGATTCTTTTTTGTTTCCCAACAGGAGCCCGGTGGCGATGGTGCTGCCTGAACGTGACAGGCCGGGCATTACGGCACATGCCTGTGCTATTCCGATAATGAATGCGTCACGCATGCTGATCTTTTCTTTCTGGCGTGGCTTGGCATAATAGGAAAACGTGAGCAGGACTGCTGTCAGTATCAGCATACAGCCGACGATGAGCAAGCCTGATCCGAATATTTCCTCTACCGTATCTTTGAAGAAGACTCCGACAATGCCGATCGGTATCATGGACACAATGATGTTCAATACATATTTCGTTTCATCGTTCATCTTCCATTTGAAAAGCCCTTTGAATATCCAGTCGATTTCTTTCCATAGGATAACCAAAGTGCTGAGTACGGTAGCTACATGTACGACGATAGTGAATGTGAGGTTTTCCTCCCCTTCAATTCCGAACAATGCGGATCCGATAGCCAGGTGTCCGCTGCTGCTTACAGGCAAATATTCTGTCAACCCCTGCAGGATTCCCAGGATTAACGCTTCAAACCAACTCATTCTGTCTTATTGTTTTCAGGGTTATCGGATGAAATATCTTTCGGTTTGCGCAGGATACCGTAAATCATGAAAATGAATCCCAGGAAGCACACTACCGGAGCAACCTTGATACGGCGTACACTGAATATATCCGGTTCGAAGGTGGTTTCGGTCGATCCCGGACCTGTCATAAGCAGAAAGCCGATGATAATGACCACCATACCTGCAGCCAGCAGGATGAAGTTTGTTTTATCAAAGGCAAAATTTTTTTTGTCCATATTGATTGATCTTGAATTTAAATGATTATTCTACTATTTGTAATAAAGTTCGCTTACTTTCATTTTCAGGTATTTGTTGATTGAAATCAAAGCACACAGGCTGGTGATGATGACTCCGAATACAAATACCGATCCCATTACCGTGAGCATTACCTGAGGGGTGACTACCGCCAGCAGGTCGGGCTCATAATTGACCAATGCATAAGCCATCCCGATCAGTGCGGCATCTGCTATGAGGGCCGCCAGAATTCCTACCCATATATTCCGGAGGATAAACGGCCTCCGGATGAATCCCCAGCTTGCCCCAACCAGTTTCATGGTATGGATGAGGAAACGTTTGGAATATACTGCCAGACGGATGGTGTTGTTTATCAAGGCAAAGGAAATGAGTGTGAGCAGAGCTGCCAGGCCAAGTAATACCAGACTGATTTTCCGGATATTGCGGTTGACAGCATCAAGCAGGTCTTGGGGATAGTTTATTTCCATGACATGCTTGTTCGAGAGGATGTCCTCCTTTATCCATTCGATACTGTCGGAATTGGCATAGTCGGCATTCAGTTTCACTTCTATGGAAGCCGTGAACGGATTATATCCCAGAAATTCGGCCGGATCGGTGCCCATGGCTTCCGTCTGCTCCTTCAGGGCCTGTGTCTTTGAAATATAAGTGGTTTCCTTTACGTACGGCTCTGCGTCCAGTTGTTTCTGGTAATTAAGGATATCCGGTTCTTTCATGTCATCGCTGATAAGGATGGAAAAGGCGATGTTTTCACGTACATATACAGAAAGGTTGTTGGCTGTAAGTACAAAGAACACAACCAACCCAAGCAATAACAGAACCAGCATGGTGCTGATGCTGGATGTAATGAACTGCATGTCAAAAAAGGAACCCGGTTTTTTCCTCATATCCTTTTATTTTTTACGGAATACATAAATCATGGAACTGCTACGTTCTTTCTTAGCCAGGGAAGCAAACCAAGCCTTCAGTCCGGTAAACATTCCCGAGAGGAACGTGCAGCGTCGTCCAAGGTATTTCTCCGATAGCATGGAAACATAAAATGCGTCGAACGGCATCGGATGCAGGCCGGAGAGCTTGAATCCGTGTTTTGCTCCGAATTGTTGCATGACAGAAGGGGTGAAATGCCATAAATGGCGGGGTACATCGTAAGCCCCCCAGAATTCTTTATAGTGTCTGGCATCAAAGGAACTTGGATTAGGGACTGCAATGATGAGTACTCCCCTCTCCTTCAGGATGACAGAAAGCCGCTCCCAAGTTTCATTCAGGTTCTGCAGATGTTCCATTACATGCCAGAGAGTGATCACATCGAATGATTGTGGAGGGAAGGCATCCAATGCTTCCGGCCCCTTCACGTCGAGATTGAAATGTTCTTTGGCAAAAGTGCGGGCCTGTTGGCTTTTTTCGATAGCAGAAACCTCCCACCCTTTTTCCGCCATAAAATGAGGGAAATAACCGGTTCCGGTCCCGATGTCCAACAGCTTTCCTCGGCTTGTATCGCAATTATGCCTGATAAGTTTTGCCTTTCGGGATAACATGACCTGTCTTACTCCATGATAGACCTTGTTCATCAGCCCTTTATGGGTGTCGGAATGTGAAATGTAGTCGGGAGATTCGTAATACCGCCCGATCACATT
>ENA-UABC01000061-UABC01000061.1-human-gut-metagenome-genome-assembly--contig:-NODE-61-length-12325-cov-3.335045_pt1 | contig 12325 bp, 10 predicted proteins | sample MGYA00243866_ERZ654199 | MGnify/ENA primary metagenome ERZ654199 (study PRJEB26926, sample SAMN06165196) | human gut metagenome | biome: ENVO:00009003; feature: ENVO:2100002; material: ENVO:00002003... | reverse complement strand
CTTACATCGAGACATGTGTATCGCATGCTCCGGGAGTTCGTGGATTTTGCCAATGCATTTAACTAACTCTCAATTTAACGCAAAACACGCTGCCTAAATCGGCAGCGTGTCCCGTTCCTATTTTTACGCCAGCATCATGCGGTCATTGGCGAATTCTCCGCCGCTGACTTCCTCGAACTTTGCCAGCAGATCCTTCACCTGAAGATTCTTCTTCTCTTCCCCAGCCACATCGTAAATCACTTTGCCTTCGTGCATCATGATCAGGCGATTGCCGTGAACGATGGCATCCTTCATGTTGTGAGTTACCATCATGGCGGTCAGCTGATTCTCTGCGATGATCTTGTCGCTGATCTCCAGTACCTTGGCTGCGGTCTTGGGATCCAGTGCTGCGGTATGTTCATCCAACAGAAGGAGCTTGGGCTGCTTCAATGCTGCCATAAGCAGTGTGATGGCCTGACGCTGACCACCGGATAACAGCCCCACCTTGCTGGTCATACGGTCTTCCAGTCCCAATCCAAGAGTCTGCAGCTTCTCGCGGAATAACTCTCTGTCCTCTCTGGAAACACCCCATCGAAGGGTTCTCTTCTCACCGCGACGTAACGCAATCGCCATGTTCTCTTCGATATCCATGGTAGCTGCGGTTCCCGTCATGGGATCCTGGAATACTCTTCCCAGATATTTTGCTCTCTTGTGTTCTGGCAGGTTCGTAATATCCGTACCATCAATGATGATCTTGCCGGAATCGATGGGCCATACGCCGGCGATAGCATTCAGCGTGGTGGACTTACCCGCGCCGTTACCACCAATGATCGTCACGAAATCCCCGGGATTCAGATTTAAGTTTACTCCATTCAAGGCCACCTTCTCGTTGATGGTGCCTCTGTTAAATACTTTATGTACGTCCTGTATCTCCAATGCGTAAGCCATTACTTTGACGCTCCTTTCCGAAGTGTTCTCTTCTCCTTCAAGTAAGGAATTGCCAGGAAAATGGCAACTACGATAGCGGAGAACAATTTCATATCCTCTGAAGGCATCTTCAGCCACAGTACGAACTGATATACCATATAGTAGATCACAGCGCCCAGAATAACCGATGCCAGGGTAAATGCGAACGCAAGCTTTCTCTTGCTGGCAAACTTACCGAAGAGAACCTCACCGATGATAACAGCTGCCAGACCGATAACGATAGCACCGCGTCCCATATTGACATCCGCTGCACCTTGAAACTGGCCGTACAGTGCACCACACAGTCCTACCAGACCGTTGGAGATCATCAGTGCCAGCACTTTGATGAAGTTGGTATTGATGCCCTGTGCTCTTGCCATATTACCGTTACAGCCCGTAGCACGGATGGCATGTCCCTGCTCTGTACCGAAATACCAGTACATTACAGCGATCAGTGCCAGTAAAAATACGATCATTCCAAGGAAAAAGAGCAGTCTGCTGACAGAGCCATCCGTCACATAGCGCAGAGATACCACCAGCGGATAATTATCTACGCTGACCGGCTGGTTTGCTTTGCCCATGATATTCAAATTAATGGAATACAGGGAGATCTGCGTCAGAATACTTGCCAGAATTCCGGGGATTCCCAGTGCGGTGTTCAACAGTCCCGTTACCATGCCTGCCAATGCTCCGGCCAGGAAAGCAATGGGCAGCGTAGCTATAGGAGAAACTCCCGCACGAATCAGCATAACGGATACCGCAGCGCCGGTTGCAATGGAACCATCCACGGTCAGATCAGCGAAATCCAGCAGGCGGAAGGTAATATACACTCCCAGTGCCATGACTCCCCAGATCATTCCCTGTGCTATCGATCCCGGCATTGCCCTGAACAGGGAAAGGGGATTCAGTGACATAAAGTAAGACATTTCTTTTTCCTCCTAAAACTCCAGATAGGGATATCGCTGTTACGCGCTATCCCTATCGAAGTATATTTTGTTAGAACCGTACTTAAATACCTGTATAACTCTTACTGAATTGCTACGTAATCATCGGGAACGGTGATACCCAGCTCCTCACAGATCTTGGCATTGTACTTCTTGGTAACATTGGGAGCATAACGTACATCCATAGTAGTGATGTCTGCGCCCTCAGCCAGAATCTCGTAAGCCATCTCACCGGTAGCATATCCCAGATCGTAATAGCTGATGGATAAGGTTGCTACGCCACAGCCGTTGCAGATACCCTCTTCACCTGCAATAACAGGGATCTTAGCGGGAGCTACGACATTATATACAGTCTCGGTTACGGATGCCAGTGTGTTGTCGGTAGGGATGTACAGAACATCGCACTCGCCTGCGGCAGCCGTGGTAACGGACTGTACTTCGTTGGTATCAGCGATAGCATACTCTTTATATGCAATACCATCTTTGTCCAGAGCAGCCTCAAACAGCTGGATCTGATACAGAGAGTTAGCTTCTGCGGAGCAATATAACAGGCCAACCTGCTTTACATCCGGGAACAGTTCCTTTAACATAGCTTCCTGCTCTTCAATAGGAGCCAGATCAGAAGTACCGGAAATATTTCTGCCGGTAGCACCGGACCAGTCGGAGATCTCCAGTGCAGTAGCATAATCCGTTACGGAAGTACCTAAGATGGGGATCGTGGTGGTAGCTGCTGCTGCACTCTGTAAAGGAGAGGTTGCATTGGCAAGGATCAGATCCACACCATCAGATACGAACCCATTACAGATGGTAGCTGCGGTGGTCTGCTCACCCTGTGCATTCTGCAGATCAAATTTTACATTATCACCAAGCTTTTCTTTTAAAGCATCCTGGAATCCCTGGGTTGCTGCATCCAGAGCTTCATGCTCAACCAGCTGGCAGATACCGATGTTATATACCTTGCCATCTGTGGAAGCGGCACTAGTAGCTGCTGCTTCACTCTGAGCTGTGCCGGTAGCTGCTGCGGTGGAAGCAGTTCCGTTATCGGTGCTGCCACAACCTGTCAGGACAGATGCTGCCATTACTGCGGTAAGTACTACAGATAATAATTTCTTTTTCATAATAAATGTCCTCTTTTCTGCGGATCTTACGATCTGCTTACTGTAATGCGCAGACGCTTTACCCCGTCAAAGCGTTGCACTGATAAATATCATAACTCATAAAAGGACATTCGTCAATCAAAATTCATCGATGCTTTGAATAATAATGATCTAATTTTTAGATATTATCTTTTTTCACCACATCTCCGGGTCTTTTGAAGATATGTCCGGCAGGGATCACCCCTCTGACACAGGAAGTAGGATACACGTTGGAATTGCGTCCGATGACTGTTCCGGGATTCAGTACGCTGTTGCAACCCACTTCTACATGGTCTCCCAACATGGCCCCCATCTTCTTCAGCCCGGTTTCAATCTTCTCTTCTCCGTTCTTTACAACCACCAGCGTCTTGTCGCTCTTCACGTTGGAAGTAATGGAACCGGCTCCCATATGGGACTTGAAGCCCAACACACTGTCTCCCACATAATTATAATGAGGCACCTGTACTTTATTGAACAGAACCACGTTCTTAAGTTCCGTGGAATTGCCAACTACCGCGCCTTTACCCACAATGGCATTGCCACGGACAAAGGCACAGTGACGGACCTCCGCTTCTTCATCAATGATCAGCGGACCGTTCAGGCAGGCGGTAGGAGCTACCTTTGCGTTCTTTGCCACCCAGATATCCTCGCCTCTTTTTTCATAAATTTCTTCCGGCAGTCTCTTACCCAGTTCCAGAATGAAATCGTGGATTCTGGGAAGCACCTCCCAGGGATATTCTGCCTCGGTGAACAGATCTGCCGCAATGGTCTCTTTCAGATCATACAGATTCTCAATCGTAATATTTTCCATGATAATTTCTCCTCATCTTTATTCCTTATTTTTGGCATTGGATTGCTTTGTCTTCTTCTGATAAAATTCTTCTGTAGCCTGGAACTGTCTCCATAGCACTCCCTGATTGTTCAGGCTGCGTACAGCGGTAGTTCGCCTTCCCACAAAATCCGTCAGCTTTCCCATGTACTCTTCCGGTGTGATCACACCATCCGCCACCATGGTAAGCCCCTTTTCCCAACTGGCCGTCAGTGCCGGATTTAAAAGTGGTCTTATGGAATCCGATACCACGTCATAGATCATCTCTCCCATCTGGGTGGGAGTCAGCACCTGGGTCTTCTTGTTCAGTGCCAGATATTCAATATTCACCAGTTTCTTCAGGATCTCCGCTCTCGTGGCGCTGGTGCCGATGCCGCTTCCCTTGATCTGGGCCCGCAGTTCTTCGTCCTCGATAAACTGGCCCGCATTTTCCATGGTCAGGATAATGCTTCCCGAAGTGTAACGCTTGGGCGGCGAAGTCTCGCCCTCCTTGATCTCATAGGTATCCGCAGTCAAAGAATCTCCTTTTTTCAGATGCATCAGCAGATTGGTAAGCTCTGCATCACATTTTTCATCAGCGCTTTCATTCTCATTCTCTTTATCTTCCTTCGGTGCCGTATTCTCCTTCTTAAAAGAGAAGTTCGCCACCTTCAGATACCCTTCCTGTACCAGTACCTTAAAGCTGGCAAAAAAGTTTTCTTCCTTTACCTTCACTGCCAGAGAGAACTTCTGATAGACTGCCGGAGGATAGAAAATACTCAGGAACCGGCGTACAATGACCTCGTACACTTTTGCCGCCGTAGGGGCCAGACCTGCCAGATTGTTCAGTCCCTGTCCCGTTGGAATGATGGCATAATGATCCGTGATCTGCTTATCATTCACGTAACGTGTCTTCGCAATATTCTTATAGGTCCCCTGCTCTAACACTTCTTTGGCAAAAGGAGTGGCCAGAGCATAGCTGCGTAAGCCACCGATATTCTTTTGGATTTCCTTTGCCACCGCCGTAGACAGGACTCTGGCATCCGTTCGGGGATAAGTGGTCATCTTTTTCTCATACAGTTCCTGTACGATCCGCAAAGTCTCATCCGGGCTGATCTTAAAGTATTTGGAACAGTCATTCTGTAACTCCGCCAGATTGTACAGAAGCGGTGCATTCTTGTTCTCTTTTTTCTTCTCAATGCCGGTGACAGTCACCGGGCCTGCCGGTTCTGCGGTAAGCTCTGCGATCAGACGCTCGGCATCCTCTTTTTTCTTGAAGCCGTTCTCTTTATACAGTGCCGGAGAATTATAATATTTCGAGCCTTCCACTGCTCTCCACTCTGCGGTAAAGGGCTTCTCCTGTAATTTAAAATTACCGATCACCCGGTAAAAGGGAGTCTTGGTGAACGAACGGATCTCCCGCTCTCTGTTCACGATCATTCCAAGGACACAGGTCATAACACGACCCACAGAAATCACTGCCCGGTCTCTTTTGAGATACCCTTTTACCGTGTTGCCGTATTTTAACGTCAGGGCTCTGGAAAAATTGATACCCATGAGATAATCTTCCTTGGCCCGCAGATAGGCAGCATTTCCCAGATTGTCGTAGGCTGAGAGATCTTTTGCCTCCCGGATTCCACGTAAGATCTCTTCCTCCGTCTGGGAGTCGATCCATACACGTTTCCGTTCCTTGTCCTGTACGCCCGACATCTGCTCCACCAGACGATAGATGTATTCTCCCTCTCTTCCGGAGTCGGTGCAGACATAAATTGTCGTAACATCCGGCCGGTTCAGCAGGGAACTTACGATCGTATACTGTTTTTTCGCACTTTCAATGACTTCGTATTTGAATTCCGTCGGTAGAAAAGGCAAGGTGTCAAAGCTCCATCTCCGGAACTTTTCATCATACACCTCCGGATAACTCATGGTCACCAGATGTCCCACACACCAGGTAACGATAGCCTCTTCCGATTCCAGATAGCCGTCTTTGGAACGCATATTGTATTTTAAAGCATTGGCAAATTCTCTTGCCACGCTCGGTTTCTCTGCAATAAATAAATTTTTACCCACGTAATACCATCTTTCCTGTCTTACGAGTTCTCATCCACGGAATGCACCAGTATCTGTACCGTTCCTTCCGTTAATGTCTTCTCATATCCATTCTCGCTAAATATCAGAATGCTGTCTACAGTCACATGTTCCCTCTTCATGGATGCCTGCAGCACATCATAATCTTTCGAAGTATAACATACCGTGCCGGAATAATCCACCACGATCTTTCTGCCGGTGTCCTCCCTGCACAGAAATAGATTTTCCCCTGTCTGCTGTTCCAGAGTTCAACCGTCCGGAAACGTCCCTGCAGCACTTCCTGACAGATCCGGCGATAGGTCAACAGTTGAAAATCATTATATTCTTCCCGGATGTATTTTTCATAAAATGTACTGCCTTCTGTCCGCTCAGACGTCTGATGCGGAAACAGGAAGCAAAAATAAAACCGGACAAACGCATTACAGATCTCATATGTACCGGGCAGCACCTTCTCCACCAGCTCCAGTTCCATCAAATTCTTCAGATATACACTGATCTTGGCCCGGGAAAATCCGGTATGTGCATACATATCGTTCAGTTTTCCATGTCTTCCGTCTGCCAGCGTTGCCAGAATGGTGTCATAAACTGCCGTCTCCCGCAATTCCTCCGACAGCCATTTTATCATAAGCTCCGGCAGAAAGCTGTTCCTCTGTAAAAGCAGCCGGATCAGATTTTCTTCTGCCGAATTCTGCGGATAAAGCAGCCGCCACAGTCCCGGCAGCCCTCCCAATGTCGCATAAAGCGAAATACTTTCCTGTACCGTATAGTCGGAAAATATCTTACGCATGGCGGAAAAAGGCAGTTCCTTCACCTTCAGAAATCCGCTGACGGAAAATGCCAGATTTCCCACTTTGGAAATCATGCTGTTCTCCACCCAGCCGGAGGCATAGGTGGTCAGGATCACTAACAGTGCTTCTTTTTTCTCCTTCAGGAACCGGATCAGTTCCTGCAAAAACAAAGTATCCCCTTTTAAAAGATACTGAAAATTCTCTATGATAAGTACTTTCTTATCTGCTGTCGTTTCGCCTTTCTGTATTGTCATGCATTCCAGCAATTCCCGCCAGGAAGGATACTCTGCAATCTCCTTTCCCCGGCTTCGCAGTTCCCGTCCCCACAAATATTGTTGTTCTCTGGAAGAACAGTTTCCCGCACTATAACGCAACGTCTGTTTTTTCTCCGTAAAAGAGGTTAAGAGAGCCGTCTTGCCAACGCCTCTCTGTCCATACACCACCAGGATCTGACTCCCTGTTCTCTTATAATGATTTTCCAAAAAAGCTGTTTCCTGTTCCCTTCCAGTCAGCATGGCAGCCTCTTTCTTTCTGACCCAGCAGATCAGTACATCTTCTGCAACAGTTGTTCGATCTCTTCCTGTGACAACGGCTTTCCAAACAGATATCCCTGAATGATATCACACCCGACGGCCCGCAGATATTTATACTGCTGTTCTTCCTCCACGCCTTCCGCAATGGACTCAAATCCCAGGGATTTCACCATACTTACAATAGACTCCGTAATAATCCGGGTCGCAGAATCCGTCAGCAGCGTGTCGGTAAATGATTTATCAATCTTCAGCGTATTGATAGGCAGCTTCTTTAAGTAAGACAGGGAAGAAAATCCTGTTCCGAAGTCATCCAGTGAAATGCGAATCCCGTACTCCTTCAACAACTGCATTTTCTCGGTAACTGCACTGAAATCGTCGATCAAAATGCTTTCTGTGATCTCCAGTTCGATTTCATCCGGATCCACATCGTATTTATGAATGATATTCAGCAGGGTTTCCACAAAATCTTCCTTCTGGTACTGCAACGCGGAAATATTCACTGACAGCACAAAAGGAACTCCGTAACGGTTCCTCCATTCGGAAAAAGTACGGATACTCTGTTCCAGTACCCAGTTGCCGATAGGAATGATCGTTCCGTTCTTCTCCGCAATGGGAATGAATTTTGCCGGACTGATCATTCTGCCGTTGCCATCCTTCCAGCGGATCAGTGCCTCCACGCCCCGCAGTTTACGGTTGCCCGCATAATACTGGGGCTGATAATACAGCAGAAAATTATTCTCAAAAACAGCCTCTTTTAATTTGCTGTCCAGTTCTACATTTTTCAGGAAATCGTTCAGGATCGGCGTATCGAAATACTGGATCCGGTTCTTGCCCATGGCTTTTCCCTTGAACATTACGATTTCCGCACAGTTGATCAGTTCCAGTGCGGAAGTCGCAGCCTCCGGATATTCCGCCACACCGACACTTACGGTGATGTTCAGAACCTGCCCGCCCACCAGATAAAACGGCTCCCTGGTGCGCTTAACGATCTTCTTATGAATATGTTCCACACTTTTGTTCCCACAAGGATCATAAATGGCCATGCAGTAGACATCACTGGTCAGGTGGCAGACGATCACATCATCCCCGTTAAATTCCTTCAGAAAAGAGCCAAACTGCTGTACCAGTTCGTCCCCCGCCACGATTCCCAGTCCGTCATTTACCTTGCGGAAATCATCAATATCAATAACAAGCACGCTGACCAGCCGGTTATCCTCTTTGGCCCGACGAAGAAATTCGGTCAGAAGACGCACAAAATAATTACGGTTGTACAGTCCAGTCAGACTGTCGTAATACGCCATGTAGAGAAGCTCTTCGTTCTGTGTTTTCTGTTTGGTGATATTCTGTACCACAATAATCTGATCCGTCGGCCTGCCATCTTCGTAGAAAATCCTGCTGGAAAACTGCAGCCAGGTCTTCTTTCCCCTCTGCATACATTCCACAGAGTCCGTCTCCCGACCGCTCTTTTCCAAAAACAGCATTTCCCGAAGTGCCAACACATACGGTTCGTCCACCATCTCCTGAAGTTTTACAAAATCTCTTCTGTCCAGAATCTGGAAGTCAAAGAAATCATCCCATTTTCCCAGCGTAGTGACTGTATTCTTTTCAAAAGAATAGTAGATATAAGCATAATCCATGGTATCGCACAACAGACGATACATTCTCTCCTTAGCGCTCAGTTTCTGATTCATTGCGCGCATAAGATCCAGCTGATAGCGTAACTCGTTCATAACCCCACTCACCCTTTATTTTTTGGTGATGTAACCCTGTGCTTTCAAAAGTTCTGCGCAAAGCAATGCTCCCCCAGCTGCTCCACGTAAGGTATTGTGTGACAAACCTACGAACTTGTAATCATATACGGTATCTTCTCTCAGACGACCTACACTGATACCCATACCGTTCTCGAAATCAACATCCAGAGCCACCTGAGGTCTGTTGTCCTCCTCCAGATACTGGATAAACTGCTTCGGTGCGCTGGGAAGTCCCAGTCTCTGAGGCTCACCGCTGAAGGTGACCAGTTTCTCGATCAGCTGCTCCTTGGTGGGCTTCTTACGGAATTTAACAAATACGGCTGCGGTATGTCCGTTCAATACCGGAACACGGATGCACTGACAAGTGATCACGGGAGAAGTTGCGGGAACGATCTTATCGCCTTCCACTTTACCCCAGATACGTAAGGGTTCTTTCTCACTCTTCTCTTCCTCACCACCGATGTAAGGAATGATATTGCCTACCATCTCGGGCCAGTCCTTAAAAGTCTTGCCTGCGCCGGAGATTGCCTGATAAGTGGTTGCTACCACTTCGTAAGGCTCGAATTCCTTCCATGCGGTCAGAACCGGTGCATAGCTCTGGATGGAGCAGTTGGGCTTTACAGCGATAAATCCTCTGGTGGTTCCCAGTCTCTTCTTCTGTGCCTCGATGATCTGGAAATGTTCGGGATTGATCTCGGGTACTACCATGGGAACATCGGGGGTCCATCTGTGGGCACTGTTGTTGGATACCACAGGGGTTTCGGTCTTTGCGTATGCTTCCTCGATGGCCTTGATCTCATCCTTGGTCATATCTACCGCACTGAATACGAAATCAACCTGTGCGGCTACTTTTTCTACTTCATTGACATTCATGACTACCAGCTTTTTCACAGCTTCGGGCATGGGAGTGGTCATCTTCCAACGGTCACCCACGGCCTCCTCATAAGTCTTGCCTGCGGAACGAGGGCTGGCAGCAATGGTCGTTACCTCGAACCAGGGATGGTTCTCCAACAGAGAGATAAATCTCTGACCTACCATACCGGTTCCGCCCAGGATACCTACACGTAATTTTTCACTCATTTTTCATTTCCTCCTCATCTTTGTGCATTTTTATTTTATCTGCAAAAGACCTGTTCAGTTTCCACTTACTGAATGCGGTCTTCCAAAGCCTGTTGATATACTTCTATGGCATTTGTTTTCAGGTATTCTTTATTTTTCTCAATGACCTGCTTCATCATTTCCGCACCGGGAGCACCGATGGTCAGCCGCTTTTCCACACAGGTCTTTAAGGAAATGGCATCGTAAATGTCCTCATCAAACTTATCACTGATGGAACGTAATTCTTCCAGGCTCAGGGCATCAATGGAAGTATCCTTTTCAATACAATACAGTACCAGGCGTCCGATAATGCCGTGAGCATCCCGGAAAGGTACGCCCTTACCTACCAGATAATCTGCGGCATCCGTAGCATTGGTAAATCCGTTCATGGCACTCTTTGCCATACGGTCCTTACGGAACTTCATGGTCTTTATCATGCCGGTAAATAAGGCAATACAGTCCGCTGCGGTATCCATGGCATCAAAAGCCATCTCCTTGTCTTCCTGCATGTCTTTATTATAAGCAAGGGGCAGTCCCTTCATTGTGGTAAGTAACGCCATCAGGGCACCGTAGACTCTTCCGGTCTTGCCTCTTACCAGTTCGGCGATATCCGGGTTCTTCTTCTGAGGCATAATGCTGCTTCCAGTGGAATAGGCATCGTCCAGTTCCACGAACTGGTACTCATTGGAATTCCAGATAATGATTTCTTCGCTGAAACGGCTTAAATGCATCATGATCGTGGAAAGTGCGGAAAGGAACTCGATCAGATAATCTCTGTCCGCCACGGAATCGATACTGTTTAATGTCGGTCCTTCAAAACGAAGCAGCTTTGCGGTATACTCACGGTCTAACGGATACGTGGTACCGGCCAGTGCTCCTGCTCCCAGAGGACAATAATTCATACGTTTGTAAATATCGGCCAGACGCTGTCTGTCCCTCTTGAACATTTCAAAATAGGCACCATAATGATGAGCCAGAGTAATGGGCTGTGCCTTCTGTAAATGGGTGAATCCCGGCATATAGGTCTCTAAGTTGTTCTCCATGGTGTCCAGAATGGCTTCCAGAAGCTTTTCCAGAAGTCCGTCTGTCTCTGCCACTCTCGCTCTGGTATAGAGACGCATGTCCAACGCCACCTGGTCGTTACGGCTGCGTCCGGTGTGAAGCTTTTTTCCTGCATCACCGATCCGGTCGATCAGGGTTGCCTCTACAAAACTGTGGATATCCTCCTGGGTTTCGTCGATTGTAAGCTTTCCGGCATCCACATCCTCCAAAATACCGGTCAGTCCTTCGATAATGCTCTTTTTCTCCTCCTCGGTGAGGATTCCCTGCTTTGCCAGCATGGTGGCATGTACGATACTTCCGGTGACATCTTCATGAAACAATCTCTTATCGAATGTTATGGACGCATTGAAATCAAATACCAGCTGATCGGTCTGTTTCGTAAAGCGTCCTCCCCATAATTGTGCCATGGTCATTCTCCCATCTTTTTATTCTGTCAGCAGCCTATCAGACAATTTTTCTCATAGACATTGATTGCAATTAATCATATCACAAACGACACTTTAATGCAATACAGTGAATTTCATCACTTTCGGGTAGCAAAAACACTTTTTTCTTTTAAATTCATACTATAACAATAAATATTCAAGTTAAGGAAGTATGCCTTTTTATGGGAGCTCTCATCGAATTAAAAAACATAGGTTACTCCTATCATAATCTGGCGGGCGAGACCGGTGCCATAAAAGATGTCTCCTTTCAGGTGGAGGAAGGGGAATTTGTCGCTTTAGTAGGTCCCAGCGGCTGCGGGAAGTCCACGCTGCTGTCTATCATTGCGGGACTGCTTGCTCCGGAGACCGGCACCATCGTAGTCAACAATCCCGACGGATCCCTTCACTATCCCCGTGTCGGCTATATGCTGCAGCACGATCATCTCTTCGAATGGCGTACCATCTACCAGAATGTCACTCTGGGACTGGAGATTCATCATGCTCTTACCAAAGAGCGTACCGACTATGTGAAACAGCTTCTGTCCGACTATGGTCTGGAAAGCTTTCAGGATAAACGTCCCAGCGAATTGTCCGGCGGCATGAAGCAGCGTGCTGCCCTGATCCGCACCCTTGCCCTGGATCCCCAGCTGCTCCTTCTGGATGAACCCTTCAGCGCCCTGGATTACCAGACCAGGCTCATGGTATCCGCGGATATCTGCCGGCTGATCCGGCAGGCTGGTAAGACTA
>ENA-UABC01000054-UABC01000054.1-human-gut-metagenome-genome-assembly--contig:-NODE-54-length-12644-cov-3.702677_pt1 | contig 12644 bp, 5 predicted proteins | sample MGYA00243866_ERZ654199 | MGnify/ENA primary metagenome ERZ654199 (study PRJEB26926, sample SAMN06165196) | human gut metagenome | biome: ENVO:00009003; feature: ENVO:2100002; material: ENVO:00002003... | reverse complement strand
TAATATAATTAATTTAATTTATTTTTTAACCAACCCAATTTTTAAATTTATGAAGAAAGTAAAATTATTTTCCTTCGCATTGGCAGCGCTGATGCTGGGAGCTTGTTCAAGTGAAGACGTCATTGATAATGGCGGTCAGACCGTATTGCCGGGTGAGAAAGGCTATATCTCTTTGGGCATTAATCTGCCTACGACCCCTTCTACTCGTGCTACTACAAACGACAACTTTGCTGATGGTACTCAAGATGAGTATGCTGTAAACAATGCCGCATTGTTAATCTTCGAAGGTACAGATGAGGAACATGCAATATTTACAGGAGGATATGACCTTGTTAATCTTAACGGTAATTCAGTCGGCGGTAATATCACATCACAATATAAAGTGACCACATCAATTACAAAGCCTACACAGGGTGATATTTATGCTTTAGTTGTAGTAAATAGAGGTGATGTTTTAGCTGAAGAAGATGGAACATGGACACTGAAGGGTACACCTTTAACTTCAACAACTACTTTAGCTTCATTCAATGAAGTTGCACAGACAATTAGTGCAAGTGACCTTGCAAGCACAGACAAGGGCTTCTTTATGACCAATGCACCGCTTTATAGTGTTCCTGGAGGTGAATTAAGTCAGGCTCCAAATGGTAAGTTATCAACTCTTACGTTGATAAATGCAGAAAATGTATATTCTACAGAAGCAGAAGCTAAGGCTAACCCTGCAGCAAGTGTTTATGTAGAGAGAGCTGTTGCTAAGGTTTCTGTAGTAAATAATACACCTGATGAAGATGTAATAGATGCAAATCCAACTGGCCTTACAACACGAGCATTTACATTTGAAGGCTGGGCATTTGATGTTACTAATACAAAAACATACCTTGTTCGTAATATGAGTGCTGCTGCTAACTGGTGGGCATATAATGTAAACAATAATTATCGCTTTGTTGGTTCTTCAGCTGTTGGTCCTGATCTTTTTCGTACATATTGGGGTGTAGACCCGAACTATTCAAACTATATTTCTGCTGACTTCACCAAGATAAACGGAACAGCTCCAACAGGAGAAGCGCTTACTCCTATGTATACCACTGAAAACCACGCTGCCGGTTATTGTCTTGAGAATACATTTAATGTAGCTAACCAGAACCAGGCTCAGACAACACGTGTGATTGTTGCTGCACAGCTGAATGGTGGTAACACATTCTATATTTTGGATAATGATAAGGGTACTGTTTATGACGAAACTGCAGCCGAAGATGCTATTAAGGCTGAATATCTTGGCAATCAGAAAGTAACAGCTTTATTGAAACAATATCTTAATGGTTCATTAACAAAAAATGATCTTACTGTAACTTTTGATGATACTAAAACTGCAGGTGTTCTGACTGTTAAAAGTATTGAAATATCTGATGAAGCACAAAAACGATTTACTACGTTCCCTGAAGATTTAGAGACTGGTACAGACGCGAATAAAACTATCTTGGATGAAGTAAATGCTGCTAAGAAAGTTTCTTGCTATAAAAACGGTATAGCTTATTATCCTGTTATGATTCAGCACTTCGGTCAAGATTTGACACCTTGGAGTGATCAAAAAACTGGAGAATCTTATCCAGAACCAAATGCAGAAAATAATTGGCTCGGCCGTTATGGCGTTCTGCGTAACAACTGGTATGAAATAAATGTTAACGGAATAAGTAATATCGGTTATGCAGAAGTTCCTGAAGTTTATAATACTCCAGACGATCCTGTAAATTCTTACATTTCTGTTGATATTAACATCCTCTCTTGGGCTAAGCGTACTCAGGAAGTAGAGTTGTAAAAAAGATTTATGATATCATATTTATATTGATTTAGTTTTCAATCAGTGTGCGGCCGGTTTGGGCCGGTCGCGCACTCTTCTTCAAAAACGAGACAGACACGCAGGCGTTATGCCTGACAATTAAGCCCGCTCGCCCGTGGCTGAATAAACAAAGAGGCGGGGTGCTGCTGTTCCGGCACAGAGAGAGAAGAACAACCGCGGACAACGATGCCGCAAATAATGATGACACTACACGAGGCATACACCTATTATAATATATAGGCAAAGCCCACAACATATATAACATAAAACTTCGGCCGCTGAAAAGACGGCTGTAGAGCGCACGAGAATAAAACAACACAGACGTGCAAAGACAAAACAATATCACAGATAAAAGAAATAAAGAAACAAAAAATATATGCGTATGAAGTATCTTTCTATAAAGCGTCTGACTTGGCTGTGTATTGCAGCCCTGTCGGCACCGGTATTCACATCGTGCGACATGATGACCGAAGATAGAGACGACTGTCCTATGGGACTGTATCTCAACTTCAAGTATGACTACAATCTTGAGCGCGCCGACATGTTCAACGACCACGTTGGGGCGGTTGACGTATATGTGTTCGACGAAAACGGAAAATACGTCACCATGCAGTCGGAAGCCAACGTAGGCACGTCGATGCCTCTGGCAGTGCCTACGTACACTATGAAGATGAACCTCGACCCGGGCAAGTATAAGTTTATCGTGCTTGCCGGACAAGACTCTTACGCGGAGCAGATGGAGTCGGGGCGCGCACGCTTCGTCCGTTCTGACCTTACTGCCGGAGATGACATGACTGCGCTCGACATCAGACTCGAGACAACACAGCAGGGCAACAACATGCTCCTTGTTGACAACCACGGGCTGCCCCTCGACACGCTGTGGCACGGCATGGAGGTGGAGCCGGTGGAGGTGTTTGCCGAGAAGCCTACTTATCACACCATCTCGCTAATGCGCGACACAAAGAAAATAAACGTGACGCTGCGCGAGATTGACGACCCTACAAAGATGGACGTGGCAAACTATGACATGACCATCACCGACCGCAACTCGCACATCCTCTGGGACAATTCGCTCGACGAGACCAGCACCGTTATCTACACGCCGCACGCAACATGGAACACCGACGACCGCACGCCGGCTACCGACGCCAACGGCGACCAGCTTGAAGGCGTGGGCAAGATAGCACATGCCGACTTTATGACTTCGCGCATATTATATCACGACGATGCCAAAGACGACGGCATACTGTCGATAGTTAACAAAAACACCAACATGGAAGTGGTGCGCGTCAATCTGCCCGATCTGCTCAGCCGTCTGCGCACGAGCGAGGAGATCTACCGCTATTCGGCACAGGAGTTTCTCGACCGCGGCTACGACTATCAGCTCGACTTCTTCCTCAAGGGCGACCGCCTGGCTTACGTAAACATCAGCATCAGCGTGCTGGGATGGAGCAAGCGTGTGCAGTTTGAGGAACTGTGATTAATCTACCTGACCAACCTAAATCACGAAAACCTATGAACAAGAATATATTATATACGGTTAAGGGCGTTGCGGGATGTCTGCTTATGGCATCTCTCGCGGCCGGCTGTGCGCAAGACGACATAGGCACCGCTCCGTCAGGCGGAGGCGGCATGTCGGCATCTTCTTATGTATCGCTCAGCTTCGCATCGCAGCAAAGCACGCCTACGCGCTCTAATCCTACGGGAGGCGAACAGGGCGACGGACTTGAGACCGGACAGGATAATGAAAACGCAATAACATCTGCCGTAGCTTTCTTCTATCAGGGTAGTGGCACTGACGGAGTGAACAGCATTGGTACAACTCCAATCATGGCTGTTGCAACATTTAACGTTAGAAGCTATACCGAGCCGGGCAACGGCATCGACCGCACATATACAACATCACCGCAGCAGGTAGACCTCGACGACGGAACATACAACGTGATTGTGGTGGCTAATCCGGGCGTAGACTGGTGGACAGGCAAGACTCTCAGGCTCTCCGATGTACGCGACCATATACAGGCCACGGCATGGACAGCTTCAGAGTCTGGATATTCAAACTTCGTAATGACATCAGCTGCCGACGCCACTCTGACGCTCAATTCTAACCCGGAGAACGATCCCGCCACAGCTGAGGTAAACGTAGAGCGCATGGCAGCAAGGCTCGACTATAAGGCCGAAGCATCTTATACCTGTACTGACCCGGCATATCCCGATGCCACTGTTGAGATAACCGGCGCAGCTTTGGTGAACAATCTTACGGCAGGCAGCTATATCATAAAGCGCGTGGCTGACGATGTTAACGGCGCCAATCTATCTTATCTCGGTGATGAAACTGCTGACGAGAACGGCGTAGCAACAAATTACGTGCTCGACCCGTGGACGGCAAGCAAGAATGGAAATCTTTACGGAACATGGTTTATGAACGGTTCTTCAGACCCCAACTGGTGGGCAGGTTACGTTCAGCCGGGCACTCCTGTTTCTGACGGAGCCGAATGGCAACGTATAGGCTATACCCTCGGAAACACTACGGCAGCCGATGCGGCAGGCAGCGACTACAGCACGGGCGTGGTGTTCAAGGCAACATTTCATCCGCAGAGCGTGGCAAATTATCAGGACGGCGCAACATTCTTCGCCCTCGGCACTCACCTCTTTGCATCAATGGAAGACATGATGACATACGTGTATGGTGCCGACTTCAGTCAGTTTGACGCTAAAATCGATGCCTGCACCGACTGGACAGCCGTAAAGAACTTTGCGGCATCGCTGCTTGACAACGACCCGTCAGGATATAAGGCATTCTTGAATGATCAATTGAACGGTAAAGATGAAAGTGTTACACTTATAGAAAGTGATAAGGAAAGTCTGAAATGGAGCGCATATATGCTCAGCAAGTGCGGATATTCAGCAAGTCTGAACGAAACTTATAAAGTTGAGCTCGACCAAAACAGCATAGTTACCCGTAACGCCTTGCAGTCTTACGGAGTGCGTACATACGAAGACGCCACATGCTATTACACATGGTGGGTGCGCCACAGCAATGACAACAATGACGACGCAAAGGGCATAATGGAGTATGCCATTGTGCGCAACAATATATATAAACTCACGGTCAACAGCATCTATTCACTTGGAGGTCCTGTGCCCGGCGAGGACGAGAACATCATTCTTGATGTTTACGTAAACGACTGGCTGCTGCTCGACCCGGAGAATCTGCCTATGTGATAAAATGACTTTAACGAAAAAACACTGACGTTATGAACAAAATGAAACAACATATATATAAGGCTATGTTATGGCTGCTGCCATGGCTGTGCGCCGTGCCTCTTGCCTCATGCTCGTTCGACGACGACATCGACCAGGGCGGCGACGGCACCGCTACGCTGCAGCTGAGCATTACGGCACGTGAGGAAGGCGACCTGAACACAAGGGCAGACGAAGTTGGCACCAATGGTGAGTATATGCACAACCTCTGCGTGCTAATTGTAGGCGGCAACAATGTTGTTACCAAAAAACTGTTGCCCAACACTGATGATGAATTTGCCGGTAACACCGCAGCGCAGCAGGGCAATCTGAAGTCGTGGGTGTCAGACCCCTTCACGCTTCCCGAAGGCACTTACACCGTTTATGCCTTTGCCAACATTGATACTTATTATGATAATTTATGGGGCAGTCTTACAGGATTGCAGAGTGGTGCTTCACTCACAACTCTGAATGTAGATATAGACAATATTGTGCTTGATGATCCTGCTGCAAAGATTAATTTTGCTGAGGGTAAGTTTATCCCTATGAGTGCAAAGCAGCAGGTTGTGGTTACGGCCACCACCAAGAGCATCTCTATCGGTCTCGACCGTCTTGTCAGCAAGATAAGAATGAGCATCACGGGCAAGGCCGACACAAAGGTTACGGCCCTGTCGTTTGGCGGATATGCCGACAAGATAACTCTCTTCTCTGATAAAGCTTTGGAAGGTGAGGCATACACAACGACAAAGACAATAAATGTTCCTGGTGACGGCACTCTGAAAGCTGACGGTACAGGTACAACAGGAACACTTACGATTCCTGACTTTTATGTAAACTCTTCACCGGCTGACCATAAGTTTAACGTCCGCGTTACTACTGACGAGATGAACGGCGTTACATACGAGGCAACCACCTCAAGAGGCGAGCTTCCGCGCAACAGCATCTTCCCGCTTACGCTGCAGCTCAATGACTATGGCCTCGACCTCGCAGCGCAATGCTGGGTAAGTCCGATAGGCAGCCTGCCCGTGGAAGTAAACGTAGGATTTGCTGAAAATACTTATGAAATAACAGTGCCCGAAGGATGCCAGTTCGCGTTTACCGTAAATGGCATAAATGGAGCAACAGCCGGTGTTACAGATTTGTCTTGCACATGGAACATGCCTGACGGTGTCAGCGGTATTGCCTTTGACGGCGCAACAACAGGAGTTACCACGGTTAAGGGCCATGTTACGGCATCTGCCGGCAAGACTTTTGATCTTAGCCTTTTGGTTACGTGGAAATATAATGGCGCAACATATAACCGCACATACATCGTTAAACTTACCACGGCTGACCTTACGAACTATCCGTTATACAGCAAACAGACACGTACACCGGAGTTCGGTCTCGACTATCTGCGTCATGAGATGCTCAATATGTTCATAAAATAAATTAAGGAGGGACTAAATCATGAAATACAAACATAATTTATATACGCTTCTCATCCTTTTCTGCGCAATGCTCGTTGCACAGAATGTTGTGGCGCAGGTAGAAGGAGATAAATATCATTCATTTGGAGAGGAAAAGGTAGAAAATGTATCAGCATATGATGCTTCTTCTACCGGTACGGGTTCTGATATAGATAATGCCGTTGATGGTAAGGATAATACCATGTGGAAATCAAAAACGAGTTTTAGAGATGACAACTATCCTTCAATTTATCTTGATGTAGGTGAAAATTTTGAAAAAATATCTAATGTACAACTTTATTTTGGTGATACAGAAAAAATTCCAGGTAGAATAGAATTTGACTATTCTTCTGATAAATCATCGTGGAAATCCGCAGCTGCAACTATAACGAATAATGAAAAAAGTTTAATAACTCAAGAGGTAGATTTAAAAGGTCGTTATGTACGTTTAAGATTTACAAGAATGAATAATTCTAATAGTCAACAAATTGGCCTTAGTGAGGTAACTTTTTATTCGACCACAGTTGATTTGAGACAAATATCAGTTCAGCATAAACCAGCCAAGTGGTACGATCTACGTCAAAGTCTTGGCCTCAATAATGCTGCGGATAATTTTGATGAAGATGAAAGTCTTTCGATGAATATCGCTTATGATAATCAAACTGAAATTCAGGCTGCTCATACATTGATAGACACTCTCTATGTGCATGCAGGTACGAGTGTAACCCTTACGTTGCCTGATTATCTTAATGAAACAACCAACAACAAGACATATCAGCGTTGGTATAATTATCTTACAGAGGGAACATTTGCTACGGGCAAAACAGGCAGTAGCGATGTCGTTGATTATCTTACGCCGGGAACTGCTGCGCCAAATAATGCTGCAAATGGCACCGGCTATAGATTTAAAAATGGCTATATAGGCCAACCCATGAGTTCGGCATGCTTGTATGTCATGGATTTCTATGTACCTGAAACAGATTATCAGCCTTGGTATCTTGTGGCTTGTGATGTTTCAGGATATACGGATTTTACGGAAAAATTTGACATAGATAATTCAAAAAATTCTGATTTTGCAGGTGGAGGCTATTGGGAGCCTACATTGTCTCACCGTTTTGTTTATTACATCCGCGTCATTGAAGATAAAACCAGTTGGGCTGCCAAGCAATTAAGTGCAGGAGAACCTATTGAAGAAAAGGACATCACCATGCCTGCCACCCGTTTGCCGGACTATACCAATGAAATGGTGGCGCTGTCGATGGATGCCCGTAGCTATCTTACGCCTACAGGCGGTACAACTGAGGCCAGTAGTGATTTAACCGTAAGCTTAGATAATAATACTGCCGGTATAACTCTTAATACAACGTCCTTATCTGGTGAAGACCGTGTTATATTTATAAATTATCCGAATAAAAATTCGGACAATACACAGTCCGTAAATACACTGACAGACGGCAGCGATCCGAAAGCAACGGTTAATGTTTACAGAAGTGGAACTTTGGTGGCACGATATAATCTTACGTTTAAAGAAGAGTCACGCCTGTTGACACAGACGCAGGTTAGTCAAGAAAACGCTAAAGGAAACAGCGCCTATGAATACCGTATGCCTGACTACCTTAAGGAAAATTATGAACTGCTCACCGAGTTGAACTTCGACTTTGATGACGCCGTGGCTGAAAAATATGGCTTGTCTCAATGTTATCCGTTTCCTCTTGGCTGGAACAGCAGCACTTACGGATTCTATGACGGAGGTGTTGAAGTAGGAGATTTCACAGGCCCAACAGGTTCTCATTGTCCTGAATGGGGATATTATGGTATCTTGAATTCATATGTTGAATGTAGGGATAAAGATGGAAGCAATTGGGGATGGACGAGTTATACATATAATGCTCCAAATGATGCAGACCCGATAAGATATAACAGCAAGGGCAATCAAAGTACATATCACTTGTATGCCGACGTGTCCGACCGTCCCGGTGTTATTGCCCGTTTGCCTTTCGACCGCAAGTTGTGCCCCGGTACGGAGTTGTTTGTTACCGCATGGGTTAAGTGTGCCAGAGGTGATGCCTCTGCAAATAATGCTGCTGCCTTGTTCTCTATTATGGGTGTTAAGAATAGAGGCGTAGGAACAAGTTCTACAAAAGATTATACACCTATATTTAGATACCAGACAGGACAGATACCGGCCACATATAGAAATGATGGTGGATTGGCAGGTAAAGTACCTGGTTTCGAGCTTCAAAATGGTACAACGGGTGGTAATAACGACTGGTTGCAGGTTTATTTCTCATTTATTAATACTAATAGTGATGATTTTGACAGCTATGTTCTGCAGATTGATAATAACAGTGCATCAACAAATGGTGGTGATATATACATTGATGATATCCGTGTCTATGTGATGTCGCCTAACGCTAAGGTTACACAGTTGGAGGCTGGCTGTACCAATGAACGCACTTTGACAAATATAGAACTCGATTGGGAACAGCTTATGTCACGTCTTGGTCATGATGAAACATCAACAGGTGAGGATGCGATTGACTTCTGCTTTATCGACAAGACAAAATATAATAGTTATTTGGCTGAATCTGGTCATGAGACAGATTATAAGGGAGCAGTGGAGGCTTCAGTAATTGAAATCGGAAATGGCGATGAAGGGGAAGGCGGTTATAATGGTAAGTATCATACGCTTTATTTCAAGATGCCGTTTACTGGAAATAAGGAATATACAGTAGGAAACAAAAACCTTGCTGCAGATAATGTGACTGATAATAAGGCATATTTCTATGGTCGTAAAGATGAAGCCGGAGTAAGGTCTCTTAGTGTAGATTTCTATTCCGCTCTGACTCCTAACCGTCCGTATATATTGCTTATAAATACTCATGTCTCAAGTGATGGAACGTTAGATGCCTCAGATTTTGATTATAATATAAACGATGCCTGTGTTATCAAGACGGAATTCTATGTAACGGCTCAAACTTTGATTCGTGTAAATGGTGAGGTGGTAGACCCGTCGACCGACTTCTGTGCCGGTCAGGTGTTCAATTTCTCGGCTAATCTGCGCGTGCCGACAGGTGTGAATGATGATGGTACGGCAATTTACACAGAAATAAAGGATGGCGTGTATTTTGACTGGTTCTTCGGTACAGAGGATGAGTATACAGAAGTTAACGAAACGTATGGTGTATCATTATTGGATGCTCTTACGGCTTTCCGTAATGTATATACAGACAATGTTGATCTGACAAATGTTCCAGCTGAAGGTAGCGGAGAGTTTACAAAAGCAATGTATGATATAATCAGTCATTATTTGGAGAAGCCGGGTGAAGAAGGCGGACAGCATGCTCCTTTGGTATTGCATAAAGAAAGTCTTGATATTACTCTTCTGAATTCAGGATTACAGTTGGTAGTTCAGCCTATACGTACATTAGTGCCTCCTGGAGAAATAACGGAGGATATATGGACTGCTGTTTGTTGGTCGTATATACCATTGGTATTGACTACGTCGGGTAATGCTCCGCAGCTGCATGCCGGCTTTAACTCAGTGGTATATCCTGCTGACGATTTCAATCCAAGTTTGCGTATTGGCTTAAGTCAGATAAATGAGACAACAGCCGATAAACCGTTGAGAGTGGATTTGCGTGGAGCTAAATTTTCTTCAGAAAATAGTAATGCGACATCTTTAGGTATGGTAACGTCAGTTTCTTCAGATGTGTTCAAGAATATCTATCTTGTAGGCACGGATGATCCGGCATACAACAATGAGGAATTCTTCCCTGCTGACTTTAGCGAGTATTCGTTGCCGGTAGGATACTTGACAGAGCTGTATGCTGAGCCTTATGGCGAGGGATCGCAGTATAACGACCACATGAATATTTATTTCGACACTACTACGGAACAAGATAACGGCTTCCAGTTCCAGCCCAAGGAAGGATATACCTATACGTTTGCCGTTCACTTTGAAGAGCATGGATCGGATGTAAGCAACGCATGTTTCGGTGTGTTCACGGTTGACATGAAGGTGGTGCCTGAGATTCTGGTATGGAGCGGTGCAGACGCTACAAGCAACTGGAATAACGATGCCAACTGGAAGCGCGCTAATGCTACAGATTTGAAGAATACTGACGGCACATATACAACTAACGAGGCTAATACCACGGCCAATGGTTTCGTGCCGATGCTGTTCTCTAATGTCATTATGCCGAAAGACAGCAAGGCTGAGCTTTATATGGCAGGATATGCAGACGGTGGTGCATGGACAAGTACAAGCCGCCCAAGTTATATGGAACTGCCGACAGAGAATATCCAGTATGACCTGATGGCTTATGAAAAAGAAGGTGCGCTTACCACACAGCGCTATCGTGTGAATATTTGTAATGACATCCATTTTGAGTCGGGCGCACAGATGCTGCATGCCGAGCAGCTGATATATAACAAGGCATGGACAGACGTGGAGATTACTCCGGGACAATGGACAGCCGTAAGCACACCGCTGCAGGACGTTGTTGCCGGCGACTGGTATGCTCCTACTGCAACAGGAAGACAAGAGACGGAGTATTTCAAGGATATAACGTTCAATACAACAGACTATAGCCGTCTGAATCCTGCCGTTTACCAGCGCAGCTGGAGCACAGGAGCAACGATTGTAGAAAAGCAGACACCAAACACTCTTGTTTCGTTTGATACAGAATGGAGTTCTGTATACAACGACGCAAGCGTGCCTTATGTTGCAGGTGGTGGATTCTCTATCAAGGGTGTACTTAAAGATGCAACATCATTGCTGTTCCGTTTCCCGAAGGCTGATGCAAGCTATGATGTAAGTACAGGAACATTGAATCGTGATAATGCAGGCAAGCTGCTTGTCAGCAACATGGTTGATCGCAGCAATCCATTGCAGTATGTACATCCTGATGTAGTTACGACAACTCTTACTCCGTCTGCCGACGGCAAGTATCTGATGGTAGGTAACCCGTTTATGGCTCCGCTCGATGTTCAGGCATTTGTTGCTGCCAACAGCGACGTGCTGGCACAGAAATATTGGATTGGCGATATGTCAGAAGCTAATGCTGTATCATACGATTCTGAAGAAGGATGGACTGCTACGACATCTCTTATTGCACCGTATTCAGTGTTCTATGTTCAAATAGCTGAAACAGCAACACCTGATGAAAAGGGCAATTTTATAGTTAAATTCACTTCTGACATGCAGCAGTTTGAAACAACTTCAACGGATGACAGCTCACAGGCAACTTCGCTTAAGATAACGGCAGAAGACGCTGAAGGCTCAAGCAGCGCGGCTGTGCGCTATACTGCTTCGGCAAGCAACGGCTTCGGCATGGAGGACGCACAGATGATTAGCGGACTTACAGGCAATGCCGACAACGCTCCTAAGGTTTACACCGTAGCCGGCAACACGGCAGTGAGCGTCAACCAGCTGAAGGACGCACAGCGCATACCGTTAGGCGTTACGGCAGCCGACGGCTCAGTTGTAACCCTTACATTCAGCGGTGTTGCAGCCGTTAAGGATGCCGCTATCTACGATGCCGAGCTGCAGAGCGAGACACCGCTCTACGAAGGTTATCAGCTCACGGTTAACGGTCCGTCATACGGCCGCTACTTCCTGATAGGCCACGGCTCTGGCACAACGGGCATAACCGAAACGGGCGCCGACGGCAACGTAAGCGTAAGCTCTATCGTTCCGCGTCAGGTGGTAGTTACGTCAGACACCGGGCTGCGCTCAGTGAGCATCTGGTCGGCAGGCGGCGCACTTCTTAAGAAGGTAACGCCCGAAGGCAATTACACTTGCACCATTAACGGTGTCAACAGCGGTATTGTTATCGTCCGCACCGACACCGCTACAGGTTCGCAGGTAAATAAAATAAGAGTTAGGTAAGTTTTTAAGTTTTGGCCGTAAGGTCAATTTGCAGGTGAGTGGGAGTGTCCGTGAGGATGCTCCCATTTTTTTTGTTTATATTGTTGAGCGTGGGCAAGCATGACAGATGATTGTTGGTTGTTATATGACAGGCAGGCGGTAGAAAGCATAAATATACTGATGCTTCGCAAGTTTTCAGTATTACCGCATAATGACTTTTTGAAACATATTAAGGCTATATTAAAGA
>ENA-UABC01000048-UABC01000048.1-human-gut-metagenome-genome-assembly--contig:-NODE-48-length-13518-cov-4.790686_pt1 | contig 13518 bp, 11 predicted proteins | sample MGYA00243866_ERZ654199 | MGnify/ENA primary metagenome ERZ654199 (study PRJEB26926, sample SAMN06165196) | human gut metagenome | biome: ENVO:00009003; feature: ENVO:2100002; material: ENVO:00002003... | reverse complement strand
TTTTGAACTGCAAAAGAAAAACAAGAAAAATTTATCGAAAAACGATATATTTTTAATCCAATGCGATAATTAAGGGGCTATTTAACCATAAACACCAGATGCCTGCATTGACCTTAACGACAGGACAGATGAAAAATTCCGAGCAAAAAAATATTTTTTCCCACTTTTTTCCATAACTTCGCAACCATAACCTTAAAAAAAAGAATATTATGTATCTGCACCCGGAAATTGAAAAGCTTACCCGATCAGAAATTGAAGCTTTACAACTTGAACGTTTGAAAAAAACGGTAAAGCAATGCATGAATACCGAATTTTACAGAAAACGCTTCAAAGAATGTCATATAACTCCTGATGATATCCGGTCATTGTCCGACCTGAGCAAGATTCCGTTCACAACCAAACAGGACCTGCGCGACAACTACCCGTTCAAGATGTCGGCTGTACCGTTGAGCCAGGTAGTACGCCTGCACTCTTCAAGCGGAACTACAGGAACACCTACGGTCATACTGCACACCCAAAAAGACCTGGATGAATGGGCCAATGCCGTAGCCAGATGTCTTTATATGGTAGGCCTGCGTCCGGGCGACATTTTCCAGAACACTTCCGGATATGGTATGTTTACAGGCGGACTGGGTTTCCAGTACGGAGCCGAACGCTTGGGCATGCTTACGGTACCCGCCGCGGCCGGAAACACCAAACGGCAAATCAAGTTCATCATGGATTTCGGTACTACGGCACTCCACGCCATTCCCAGCTATGCGGGCAGATTGTATGAAGTGATGGAAGAAATGGGCATCGACCCGCGCCGCGATACCAAACTGCACACCCTGATTATCGGAGCCGAACCGCACTCGGAAGAACAACGGAAACGTATCGAACAGATGCTGGGCGTAAAAGCCTACAACTCGTTCGGCATGTCGGAAATGTGCGGCCCCGGAGTAGCGTTCGAATGTCAGGAACAGAACGGGCTCCACATCTGGGAAGACTATTACATTGTAGAGATCGTAGATCCGGTCACACTCGAACCCGTACCGGAAGGGGAAGTGGGCGAACTGGTACTGACAACCATCAACCGCGAAGCCATGCCGTTGCTGCGCTACCGTACACGCGACCTTACCCGCATCCTGCCGGGCACATGTCCCTGCGGCCGTAACCACTTGCGTCTGGACAGAATGAAAGGACGGAGTGATGACATGATGATTCTCAAGGGAGTCAACATCTTCCCTATCCAGATAGAGACCATCCTGATGCAATTCGCCGAACTCGGAAACGAATATCTCATTACGCTCACCAACGAGGAAGCGAACGACCTGATGACGGTGGAAGTGGAACTGAAGGACTTCTGTGACGACTATCCACGCCTGCAGGCACTGACCAAAGAAATCACAAGGCAGCTCAAGGACGAGATACTTATCACCCCCGTTGTACGCCTCGTACCGAAGGGGTCGCTTCCCAAACAGGAAGGAAAGGCAGTGCGCGTAAAAGACCTGCGCAGGACATTGATATAAGAACCGCTATAAACAAAACAGCTATGACAGTACAGCAAATATCCATTTTCGTAGAAAACAAATCGGGAACCCTGCTTCAGGTACTCGAACTGTTCAAGGAGGCCGGAATCCAACTGATCGCCTCCACCATCTCCGACACCGTAGAATACGGGATTTATCGCATCATCTGCTCCGAACCGGCACGCGCCCTGGATACCCTGAAACAGGCTGGTATCTCGGCCAACGTATCCGATGTCTTTGCCATCAAGCTGGACAACGTTCCCGGACGGGCCGCCGATGCCGTACGCCTCATCAGTGAGGCAGGAATCGGCATCTCCTATCTCTATTCGTTCATGCTGGCAGGAAAGGGTATCCTGATTTTCCGGACAGACAACCCGGAAAAGACCAACAGAGTCATCGAAGAAAAGGGCATCCAGGCTCTCGACAACAATACCCTACTTTCACTGGTCTGATTATTCCTACTTCATAGAAAATACACACCATAACAGAACCTCCTTCCTTCATCCCTGCAGGTCCAGAAACCGGGGAAAGAAGGAAGGAGTTTTTATTATGGGCACCTTTCTTTCCACACAGACATACCGCCCCTGCCGGAAAAAGATGAAGGCCTTTCCGGAAAACATCAAGTTCTTCTGCCGGAAAGATCAAGTTCCTTGAACGGAAATTACAAGGTGTTTCAGAAAAAACGTCAAGGCATCAGGAACTATATTTCAAATTGTTTTCGGGACAGCGGTTATTCTGACATTTGACGGAATAAATATACGGGAGCTGTTACACTATGGAACGATTTTCAACAGACTTATGCCGGCAACTAAATAATATTTATATATTTGCAATTCATAAAGACCCTTATCCCGAGAGGATAAACAACGGTCTACCCCTAAAAAACATCTATTCTATGGACTGCACCAATATTATAGGAGAAAAGATTGCGGCATTGCGCACCGCCAAGGAAATCAGTATAGAAGAACTGGCCGACCGTACCGGACTGGCCGAAGAACAGATTATCCGTATAGAGAACAATACCGACATCCCGTCGCTGGCACCGCTCATCAAGATAGCGCGCGCCCTGGGAGTGCGGCTGGGAACTTTCCTCGACGATGTGACCGACGAAGTCGGGGCGGTAGTCTGCCGGAAAGGTGAATCGGACGCCACCATCAGCTTCTCGAACAACGCGCTCGACGCACGCCAGCACATGCATTACCATTCGCTCTCCCGTTCCAAGACCGACCGCCACATGGAACCGTTCATCATCGACATCCTTCCCGATGACGGTCAGCAGTTCAGCCTCTCGGCCCACGAAGGCGAAGAATTCATCATGGTGCTGAAAGGTACGCTCGAAATAAACTACGGGAAACATACCTACCTGCTGGAAGAGGGAGACACCATCTATTATGACTCCATCGTGCCTCATCACGTACATGCGTTCGAAGGACAGGCCGCACAGATCCTGGCGGTAATCTATACACCCATTTAAAAGCAAAGCTATGTTACAGTTATCAGAAAGGACATTGGGCGGATGGATAGAGCATTGGGCCGAGACGACCCCCGACAAAGAATACATCGTCTATTCCGACCGTAACCTGCGGTTCACCTGGAAACAGTTCAACCAGCGGGTGGACAGCATGGCGAAAGGGCTGCTGGCCATCGGCGTCACGCACGGAACCCACGTAGGGATCTGGGCGGGGAATGTGCCCGACTGGCTGACCTTCCTCTATGCCTGCGCCAAGATCGGTGCGGTGGCGGTTACGGTAAACACCAGCTACAAGCAGTCGGAACTGGAATACCTCTGTGAAAACTCCGACATGCACACGCTCTGCATCGTCGACGGGGAAAAGGACAGCAACTTCGTGGAGATGACCTACACCATGCTGCCCGAGCTGAAGACCTTCGAACGCGGACACATGAAAAGCAAACGCTTCCCCTGCATGCGCAACGTCATCTATATCGGCCAGGAGAAATACAGGGGGATGTACAACACCGCGGAAATCCTCCTGCTGGGGAACAACGTAGACGATGACGTGCTGACAGAAGCCAAGAAGAAGGTGAACTGCCACGATACGGTAAACATGCAGTATACTTCGGGAACGACCGGCTTCCCCAAGGGGGTGATGCTCACCCATTACAACATTACAAACAATGGTTTCCTGACGGGCGAACACATGAAGTTCACTTCCGCCGACAAGCTTTGCGTATGCGTACCGCTGTTCCATTGCTTCGGCGTGGTGCTGGCTACCATGAACTGCCTTACACACGGATGTACCCAGGTCATGATAGAACGCTTCGACCCGTTGCTGGTACTCGCTTCCATCCATAAGGAACGTTGTACGGCGGTGTACGGAGTACCTACCATGTTCATTGCCGAACTCAACCATCCGATGTTCGACATGTTCGACCTTTCCTGCCTGCGCACCGGCATCATGGCGGGATCGCTCTGCCCGATAGAGCTGATGAAGCAGGTGGAAGAGAAGATGTTCATGCGGGTGACCAGCGTATACGGGCTTACCGAAGCTTCGCCGGGTATGACGCATAGCCGCATAGACGACCCGCAGGAAGTACGCTTCACGACGGTAGGACATGACTTCGAGTTCACCGAAGTAAAGGTCATCGACCCGGAAACCGGCAAGGAATGTCCCGTAGGTGTACAGGGTGAGATGTGCAACCGCGGATACAACAACATGAAGGGATATTACAAGAACCCTCAGGCCACGGCCGAAGTGATCGACCAGAACGGGTTCCTCCATTCGGGCGACCTGGGCATCAAGGACGAAAACGGCAATTACCGCATTACGGGCCGTATCAAGGACATGATTATCCGCGGCGGAGAGAACATCTACCCGCGCGAAATCGAAGAATTCCTGTACCAGATGCCGGGTATCAAGGATGTGCAGGTGGCAGGAATACCTTCACCCAAATACGGAGAAGCCGTAGGGGCGTTCATCATCCTGCATGAAGGATACCGCATGAACGAATTCGACGTGCGTGAATTCTGCCAGGGGAAGATAGCCCGCTACAAGATACCGAAATACGTCTTTTTCGTAGACAGCTTCCCGATGACGGGTAGCGGAAAGATACAGAAATTCAAACTGAAGGATATCGGACTGGAACTTTGCCGGCAACAAGGCATAGAAGTCATCTGATCCTCAGACGGAAATATAGAAAAAATAAGATCAGCTTATGAAAACAACCTTATTACAGACAGATATCCGTTGGGCCGACCCGGAGGCCAACCGGCAACGGCTGGAACAACGCCTGGCCGAATTGCCTCCAGCCGACCTGTATGTGTTCCCCGAGATGTTCTCTACCGGGTTCTGCACGGACCCGGAAGGGATAGCCGAAGAGAACGTACACGAAGGTACGCTGGCATGGATGCAACGTGTGGCCGCATCCCGCAATTGTGCTCTGGCCGGAAGCGTGGCCGTCAAGGAGGACGGGAAATTCTATAACCGCTTCTATTTTGTATACCCCGACGGCAAGTGGTGTTTCTACGACAAGAAACACCTCTTCACCTACGGCGGGGAGCACAAGACGTTCACCGCAGGAAAGGAACGCGTCATCGTGACGTACCGGAACGTGCGCATCCTGCTACAGGTATGCTATGATCTCCGTTTCCCGGTATGGTCGCGCAACCGCAAGGATTATGACATGGCCATCTATGTGGCCAGTTGGCCTACCCCCCGCGTAGAAGCCTGGAACGCCCTGTTGCGCGCCCGTGCCATCGAGAACCAGTGTTACGTAGCCGGCGTGAACCGTGTGGGCGAAGACCCGTATTGCCATTATTGCGGCGGCACGGTACTGATTGACCCGTACGGCCGTACATTGGAAGCCTGCCGTCAGGGAGAAGAAGACCAGGTGACGGCCGACATCGACCTGGAGGAACTGGAACGTTTCCGCCGGAAATTCCCGGTACTGGACGATGCGGATACCTTTGAAATTAATTTAATGCCCATGAAAAACAACTGAACCATCATGAACAAGAAACTTTTATTAGGAGACGAGGCGATTGCCTTGGGGGCCCTGCACGCCGGAATCAAGGGTGTGTATGCCTACCCCGGAACGCCGAGTACGGAAATTACGGAATTCATACAGAAATCGCCGCTGGCCGCCGAACGCGGAATCCATTCCAGCTGGTGTACCAACGAGAAGACGGCCATGGAGGCCGCGCTGGGCATGTCGTATGCCGGACGCCGGGCCATCGTGTGCATGAAACATGTAGGTCTGAACGTGGCGGCCGACGCCTTTGTCAATTCGGCCATTACGGGTGTGAACGGCGGACTGATAGTCATTGTGGCCGACGACCCCACCATGCACTCTTCCCAGAACGAACAGGACTCCCGCTTCTACGGGAAGTTCTCGCTGATGCCGATACTGGAACCCTCTTCACAACAGGAAGCCTACCGGATGATGGCTTATGGCTTCGAGCTCTCCGAACGGGAGAAGCTACCGGTACTGCTCCGTGTTACCACCCGCATGGCCCACTCGCGTGCGGCCGTAGAAGTGGCCGATACGCCACAGGAGCTCCAGGCCCTTCCTTATGCCAAGGATCCGTCGTCATGGGTACTCCTGCCCGCCAATGCCCGCCGGCAATACATTTCACTGATCGGAAAACAGACGGTGCTGGAGCAGGCGGCTTCCGCATACAACCGCCTGGAAAAGGACGGAACGGAAAAGAAACCGGGCATCATAGCCTGCGGCATCGGCTATAACTACGTGAAGGAAGCCGAAGCCGGAAAGGGAGGCTATCACATCCTGAAGGTGTCACAATACCCGTTGCCGAAAGACAAGATACGGGAGCTGGCCGCCTGTAGCAGTGAAATTCTGGTGGTAGAAGACGGACAGCCCTTCGTGGAAGAACAGGTTCCGGGCATCCTGGGTGCCGGATATGTGGTGAAAGGACGGCTCACCGGCCACCTGCCCCGTACCGGGGAGCTGACTCCCGATTGTGTGGCGGCTGCCATGGGAAAGGCTTCACAACGTTATTTCGATACTCCCAAGAACCTGGTTCCGCGCCCGCCCGCTCTCTGCCAAGGTTGCGGCCACCGTGACGTTTACAACGCCTTGAACGAGGTGGTGAAGGAATACCCCGACGCCCGTGTATTTGCCGACATCGGTTGCTATACGCTGGGGGCGTTGCCTCCTTTCCGCGCCATAGACAGCTGTGTGGATATGGGTGCATCCATCACCATGGCGAAAGGGGCCGCCGACGCAGGACTGTTCCCGGCCATTGCGGTAATAGGCGACTCTACCTTCACTCATTCCGGCATGACCGGACTGCTTGACGCGGTGAACGACCGTGCCAACATCACCGTGGTCATCTCGGACAACCTGACCACCGCCATGACCGGCGGACAGGATTCGGCCGGAACCAACAAGTTCGAAGCCATCTGCCTCGGACTGGGTGTAGAACCGGAACACGTGCGCGTGGTAGTGCCGCTCCCGAAAAACATGGAAGAGATTACCCGCACCATCCGCGAGGAAATCGAGTATAACGGGGTATCTGTCATCATTCCGCGCCGCGAATGTATCCAGACCCTCAACCGTAAGTTGAAACAACAAAGAAAGAACCAGTAACCATGAAAACAGATATTATACTTTCGGGCGTGGGAGGACAGGGTATCCTCTCCATCGCCACGATTATCGGCGAGGCAGCCACTAAATCCGGCCTGCAACTGAAACAGGCCGAAGTACACGGAATGAGCCAGCGCGGAGGCGACGTCCAGTCGAACCTCCGCCTCTCCGACGGTGAGATTGCCTCCGACCTGATTGCGCTGGGCACGGCCGACATGATCCTGTCGCTCGAGCCGATGGAAGCCCTCCGCTACCTGCCTTACCTCAACAAGGACGGGTGGATCATCACGTCGTCGGCTCCGTTCAAGAATATCCCGAACTATCCGGACGACCAGGCTCTGACCGACGAGCTGAAAGCGCTTCCGCACGTGATACTGGTAGATGTAGACCGCCTGGCCCACGAACATAACATGCCCAAGGCGGCCAACGTCATCCTGCTGGGGGCGGCTTCCCGCTTCCTGGGTATCCTCTCGGTGGAAGAGTTGCGCGAAAGCATCGGCCGGGTATTCGGCGCGAAGGGCGAAGCCGTGGTTGAAATGAACAAGAAGGCGTTCGACATAGGCTATGCGGCCGCCGAAAAACAAGGATAAGGAGGGAGGCGTATGAAACATCAAGTATTCAGTGAAGAACTGGTGGACCAGGTAGTGAAGGAGCTGAAGGTCGCCAACCTGGAACAGGCCACCATAGGCGAAGTGCTGCTGGTAGCCTCCCGCCTGGAAGAGCTTACCGGTATCCCGTTCATCCGTATGGACCAGGGATCGCCGGGCCTGCCGGCCAACCGCATCGGGATAGAGGCCGAAAAGGAGGCTCTGGACCGTGGCGTGGGCTCGCAATATCCCGCGGCCGCCGGAGTGGCCGAACTGAAGGCCGCCGCCTCCAGGTTTGTGAAAGCTTTTGTAGACATCGATATCCCGGCCGAAGGCTGTATCCCTACCACCGGTTCGGTTGCGGCTTCGTTCGGAGCGTTCATCGCCTGCACCCAGCGCATTCCGGGAAAGAACAAGGTCTTGTTTATCGATCCGGGATTCCCCATACAGAAGTCGCAACTACGCATCATCGGGGTGGAATGGAAATGGTTCGACATCTATCATTACCGTGGCGAGGCCCTGCGCGCCAAGCTGGAGGAATACCTCAGCCAGGGCGACATAGCCGCCATCGTCTATTCGAACCCGAACAACCCGGCATGGATCTGCCTGGAAGACTCCGAGCTGAAGATCATCGGCGAACTGGCTACCCGCTATGATGCGGTGGTGATGGAAGACATGGCCTATTTCTGCATGGACTTCCGCCAGGACATGGGCAAGCCTTATGAGCCGCCCTTCCCGCCTACCGTGGGCAAGTATACCGACAATTATGTGCTGATGCTCTCCTCATCGAAGATATTCAGCTACGCCGGCCAGCGCATGGCGGTGATCTGTGTCCCCGAGAAGCTCTTCAACACCTATTATCCGGCTCTGGCGGAACGTTACGGCGATTCGGGCGTATTCGGGCAGACCCTCATCGCATCCATCCTCTACATGATCACGTCCGGATGCACGGCATCCACCCAGTACGCATACGCCGCCATGCTCGACGCGGCGGTGGAGGGACGCATCGACTTCGTGGCAGATACCCGTGAATATGCACGCCGTGCCGAGCGCATGAAGAAGATCTTTACGGACAACGGTTTCCACATCGTTTACGACTATGACGTGACACGGCCCGTGGGCGACGGATTCTTCTTTACCCTGGGCTACGGCAATCTTTCCAGCGGCCAGCTCCTGAAGGAGCTCCTGTACTATGGGGTGAGCAGCATCGCACTGGGCACCACCGGAAGCGAGCAGCAGGGTGTACGTGCCTGCACATCGCGGATGCGCGACGAGCTTTACCCCGTCATGGAAGAACGCATGAAGGCCTTCCACATGGACCATCCGCTGGACTGAACAACCTTGAATATTCATACAATACATACCAATACCAAGAAAAACACTATGATCTGGAACAAAAGCAAAGAGTGCATGAGCCGCGAAGAGATGAGGGAACTCCAGGGCAAGCGGTTGCACAAGCTGGTGGAACTGGTGTATCACAACACCCCGTTCTACCGGAACAAACTACAGGAGATGGACATCACCCCCGATGACATCCAGACGATAGACGATATCGTGAAACTCCCGTTCACCACCAAGCAGGACCTGCGCGACAACTACCCGTACGGGCTCCAGGCCGCTTCGCTTCAGGAAATCGTCCGTATACACGCATCGTCGGGTACCACCGGTAACCCTACCGTGGTGGGCTATACCCGCCGTGACCTGGACATCTGGAAGGAAGCTACCGCCCGGTGCCTGGCGGCCTACGGCATTACGCGCGACGATGTCTTTTCCGTGGGCTACGGCTACGGCCTGTTCACCGGAGGTCTGGGTCTCCACTACGGCGTGGAACACCTGGGAGCCACGGTTGTCCCCACTTCGACCGGAAACACCGAGAAGCACCTGCACCTGCTACGCGACCTGAAGGTGACGGGACTGGCCTGCACCCCGTCGTACGCGCTCTACCTGGCCGAAGCCATGGACAGATACGGCATGACGAAAGATGACCTGCACCTGCGTGTAGGAGCCTTTGGAGCCGAACCGTGGACCGAAAACATGCGCCGGGAAATCGAATCGCGCCTGGGGCTCCAGGCCTATAACATCTACGGGCTGAGCGAGATTTCCGGTCCCGGCGTTTCGTACGAATGTGCCTGCAAGTGCGGTTCGCACATCTGCGAAGACCATTTCTACCCCGAAATCATCAACCCCGATACGGGCGAAGTGCTCCCCTACGGCGAAACGGGCGAACTGGTGTTCACTACCCTGACCAAGACCGGCATGCCGTTGCTACGTTACCGCACCAAGGACCTCACTTCACTCATAGGTGAGCCCTGCGAATGTGGGCGTACCAACGTGCGTATGACCCGCATCATCGGCCGTTCGGACGATATGCTCATCATCCGGGGCATCAACGTATTCCCGTCGCAGGTGGAAAGTGTCATCCTCGAGATGAAGGAGTTCGAGCCGCAATACATGCTGGTGGTAGACCGCCAGGGCATGCTCGACACCCTCGAAATCCAGGTAGAGCTGCGCAAGGAACTCTACTCCGACGAGATGGGTACGCTCCTGGGCCTGAAGAAGAAGCTGGCCGACCGCCTGAAGAGTGTCCTTTCCATCAGCGCCAACGTCAAGCTCATGGAGCCGAACTCCATTCCGCGTAGCGAAGGAAAGGGCAAGCATGTAATCGATAACAGGAAACTTAAATAAAGAAACGGAGGTTGTTATATGACTACTATCAAACAGATTTCGGTGTTCCTCGAGAACAAGAGCGGAAGAATAAACGACGTGACCAAGGCATTGGGAAAGGCGGGTATCAACATGCACGCCTTCAGCATGGCCGAAACGACCGATTTCGGAATCCTGCGCCTGATCGTTTCGGACGTGGAACGTGCCGTGGAAGTGCTGCGTGCGGCCAACTTCTCGGTGATACAGACCGATGTGATCTGCATCAGTTGCCCCAACGTGGCCGGATCGCTGGCGGTCATTCTGGAACATCTGGCCGAACGGAAGGTTTTCATCGAATACATGTATGCCTTCGCCCAGGGCGACAAGGCCAACGTGGTGATCCGTCCTACCGACCTCCAGGCCTGCCTGGAAGTGCTGGAAGAAAACAAATGTGATGTACTGACAGGACAAAACCTGTAGACGGCCTATACCATTGCGACGTATGAAGAACGTAATACTTGTTTCCGTACTCTTCCTGCTCTTTATCTCCGGCGGATGCCGCGAGCGGAGCTACCATTACCCGCCAATGATGGAACGTGCCATCGGGCTGACCGAATCCAATCCAAAACGTGCGCTGGCATGCCTGGATTCGTTTGAGCTCTCATCGCCCGTACTGGACGAAGAAGCAAGGATGTACTGCCACCTGCTCCGCATCAAGGCCGAAGACAAGCTTTACGTACTTCATACTTCCGACACCCTTATCAACCGCATCGTACGCTTCTACGAAGGCTGGGGCGACGACCGACGCCTGGCGGAAGCTATTTACTACTTGGGAGGCGTGTACCGAGACTGCAACGACCCGTCACGTGCCATCCGTACATACCTGCGTGCCGCCGAAGTGGGATGCGAACACGACACACTGAACGGTCGCATCTACGGGCAACTGGCTGCCCTGTATGCGTACCAAAAGGCCTACAAAGCCAGCCTGGAAGCGTTAAGGAAGGCATTAATATATAATATAAAGTGTAAAAATGGCAAGGGAATAGCCTACTCTTGGCGCGATATGGCACGAATATTCGACCGCCAGCACCATCCGGACAGTACCGAGGTATATTACCGGAAGGCATATACCCTTATGAAAGAGGAAGGATTTATCCCTGAGGCATACGGTGTGTTAAGCGAATGGGCGGACTTTAAATATGAGAACGGCAGTCCAGAGCAGGCAAAAAATATGGCACACGAGGTACTGGCCTATCATTTCAGTTCATTGTCTACGCTTACACTTGCCAAATCTTACTTGGCTGAAAACCATCCGGACTCTGCCGAAGCGTATTGCCGCAAGACGTTACAGGGAAATGACATTTATCACCATACCACAGCCTATGCCATATTGAAGGAAATAGCGCTGACACAAGGAAACCAGGACAATGCACACCGTTACGACAGTTGCTATCAGGCTGTGTCCGATTCCATCAACAGGATGACACGCACCGAAACGGCAGTCCATATCAGCCAGGAGGCAGAGAAACTTGATTTGCTTTCCCGCATGAAGAAACAAAGCTATATGCTGGCGTCTGCTTTAACCGTATTGATAGCAGGAGCGATTTACATGCTCCGCCATATCCGTACTTCCCGCAAGAAGCGGCAACCGGGTAAAGGACCTGCCCTCGAAGAGAATCCGCAAGCGTCAACGCCCGGGCAAAAGCAGACGTTGGAGGAACGGCTGGAAGCTTTTCATCAATCTGCCATTTATCTTCATTTTTGCCGGGTTACCCAAAGCCGGGAGCTGAGTGAAGAAAATTGGCAGCAACTGGCCAATGCTTTAAACCAAGTGTACCCCACATTTATACCCAGACTATACAGCCTGAATCCTAAATTGACCGAACTGGAACTCCGTACCTGTTGCCTGATTAAAATCGAAGCGCCCACCAACAGGATATCAACGCTCATCGCACACTCTCCTTCCGCCGTCAATTCAATACTCACCCGTTTGTATCATAAGATCACAGGCGAAAAGGCCCGCATGTCGGTAGTCAGGGAGTTTTTGAAACATCTGGAATGATATTTCCTGCATAAGGAATGGATTTTTTGTTCAAATAATGTGGATTTTTTAATTAAATCCATTTTCTAAGGCATTTATTCGCACATCTCTCGCCCGCCATATAAGGTTATCAAACCGCTTTCATAATGCGTAAAAAATGCATAATCGTTTTTTGCCTTCCAATATGCATTTTCTATACTTTTAACGGCGAATAAAAAACAAAAGTTATGAAAGCACTATTTTTTATACTTTGCTTGTATCCGACCGTTTTAATTCAGGCAAACACTATGAATCTACAAGGGACTAACAACTACTCTCAAAGGGAAAGATGCTTAGAAGATAAGAATAAATGGGAAAATAAAACAGACCGTTTCCTTATCGCAGCATTTCTCTCTAAAAATAGAAGGGAACTTACTCCTGCTTTCTACCGATAAACAAATGGACGACTTCTCCATTCAAATAAAAGACGCGCAGGGAAATATTATGTATACGGAAGCTCATTTGTCATTGCCCGCCGAAGAAATATATCCTATCGAGATAAGTAACTGGGCAAATGGAGTGTATACGGTTACATTGTGCCAAGATGGGAAGTATGCAGTTTGTCAATTCACCAAATAAAATCATCAAAAAAGGAAATGTTAAGAACTTCATCGTATCTGATTCCGGTCAAGCTGGAAAGCGAGGCAGGCAAGTATATGCTGATTCATGGCTATACGGGAGCTATCGACATTGTGACTGAAAGTCTGCTGAAAAAGATTCAGGCTGTAGCTTCTGATGTAGATTTACCGGAAGATACCTTACAAACATTGATAAAACGGGGATATATTACTACCAGAAGCCAAGAGGAAGAAATTAATTATGTAAATCATATAGCCAAAGTACTTCACCATAAAGAGAAGTTACTATATAAGTACTTTACTTTTATTGTTTCTTATAATTGTAATTTTCGTTGTCCTTATTGCTTTGAAGAGCGAGAAAAGAAAGATGGAAAACTTAAAATTGCAATGACTAAAGAAATGGTTGATAAGGCTTATCAAGCGATGGAGAAAATAGAGCCTCAACAGCAATTACATTGCAAGGATATAGCATTGTATGGTGGTGAACCTTTACTGAAAGAAAATAGAGATATAGTAGAATATATTGTTAGAAAAGGATGTGAAAAAGGATATAAATT
>ENA-UABC01000041-UABC01000041.1-human-gut-metagenome-genome-assembly--contig:-NODE-41-length-14033-cov-3.693089_pt1 | contig 14033 bp, 8 predicted proteins | sample MGYA00243866_ERZ654199 | MGnify/ENA primary metagenome ERZ654199 (study PRJEB26926, sample SAMN06165196) | human gut metagenome | biome: ENVO:00009003; feature: ENVO:2100002; material: ENVO:00002003... | reverse complement strand
CAACTGCACGGTAAAGGAAATGACCCCGTTCTTCGACAGAGGTGTCACGCTGCTCACCTGCCCTTCCAGTTTCTCGCTGCCAATCTTGACAATGGCTTTTCCACCGGCAGCTACACGGTCGCCGTATGTATCTGCTATCTCACCTTCCACCTTGAAATGGCTCAAATCGGAAATGACCGCTATCTGTGAACCTTCGGTCACCTGTGCTCCTATCTGGTTATTGATATATGTCAGGATAGCCTTCCGTGGCGAACGCACCTGCGCATCATCCAGTGTACGCTTGGTCTCGGCCAGGCCCTTGAGAAAAATCTCATATTCCAGTTGCTTCACCTTCAGGTCGGCGGCCTTTACTTTCCGTTCATTGGCCAATTGCTGATGCAACTGTTCCAGTTCCAGCTTTCCGGTTTTGAAGTTCAGTTCCGCCTGATGTACCCTGTCTGTCGTACCGGAACCCAGACTGTCCAGATAACGTTCGTTCCGGAGTTCCACTTCCATACGGTTCACCTTCATCTCGGCCACCTTCACCTGCATCTCCAGATCACTCAGAAACGTATTGTTGTTCACTTCCAGCTGTTTCAACTGGTAACGTTTCATCTGTTCTTCATCCAGCAACTTCTTGTATTCGGTTTCAGCACTCTGCAGATCCAGTTTCAGAATAGGTGTACCCACATCTACACTATCCCCTCCTTTTCTATAGACTTCCAGTATACGGGTATTGATGGGCGAGTTGATGATTTCCTCAAATGCCGGAACGACCTTTCCCGATGCACTGACACTCACCTCGATAGTACCCTGGCTCACTTCCGAAAAGACCAGGTCTTTTTCCTTCACGCTGCTGCGCATCAATGAAATCAGCACGATACAGAGTACCACACATCCTCCACCGATACCTCCATATTTTACAATCCTTTTATTACGTTCCCTCGAACGCACCTCTTTCGGTATTTCTCTATCCATAATCAAGTTTATTGTTAGCTACACAGTTTCTCAGACAAAGACCATGCCATATACATAACGCACTAATGTACAATGGACTGACAAAAAACAAGGGTGTCCGTTTCCGGACACCCCGTACAATTCTGAACATAAATTCCATACATTCCATCCCAGATTCTTTCCATAAAGCTCCCGGACTCTTCTTTTTTCCTGCATTTTCTTTGTAACTTCGCACACAGAAGCAATTTGATCCTCCAATTATGGAAAATTTCGCAGCCATTGATTTTGAAACAGCCAACAGAGAACGTTCCAGCGTATGCAGTGTGGGTGTAGTAATAATCAGGAACGGAGTCATTGAACAAAAGATATACAGGCTCATCCGTCCGTACCCCAACTATTACAGCTATTGGAACACCCAAGTCCACGGACTGACCTACCAGGATACCTGCCGGGCACATACCTTTCCTGAAGTCTGGGCCGAAATAGCTCCACAGATTGCCGGACTCCCACTGGTAGCACATAACAGTCCGTTCGATGAAGGATGCCTGAAAGCCGTTTTCGAAGCATACCACATGGAATATCCACACTATACATTCTATTGTACCTGCCGGGCCTCACGTAAAACATTCAAGAAGGAACTGCCCAACCATCAACTGCAGACTGTAGCTTTACGTTGCGGATACGACCTGTCACAACATCATCATGCCTTGTGTGATGCGGAAGCATGTGCCTGGATTGCACGGAAAATCATTGATGAACCGTGATTACGGCTGTTTTACCCGATAGCAATACAATAACTTTTCATGCTGAAAAGTCCCTATCACTGCAGCATATATTTCCGCGGGGTACATCCCACTGCCGCCTTGAAATATTTACCGAAAAAAGAAGCATTCGAAAAATTAAGCAGGTCACCTACCTGCTGTACGGTATATTTCCCGCTCTTCAACAATGCCTTCGCATCCAGAATCACATAATCGCGGATCCAATCTGTCGCATAGCGCCCGCTCACTTCCAGAATAACTTGCGACAGGTACTTAGGAGTGAGACAAAGTTCCCCGGCATAGTAGGTCATGCTGCGATGTTCCATGTAATGAGCCTGTACCAGTTTCAGAAAGGCGTCGAACAACTGTTGCCGCCGGTTCTCCACCTGTTGTGACTGCCGCCGGTTATACTCGGATATCCATTGATAGGAATTATAGAACAATACCTGCAAATAGCCAGTTACCGCTTCCAGCCTGTAGACATAGTCGGGCTGTTCCAGTTTGGCTCGCATCTGGTAATACAGTTGCATGCTCTCCTCCATATCCGCCTGCGAAATGTGCATCAGTGCGGTGGAAGTAAAGAATTTCAGAAAATCCATAGTCAAAGAAGTCTGCTGTTCCCTCATCGGCCAATAGTCGGACAACCCGATGAGAACCAGTTCCATATCAGCACTGATTTCCAGACACTCACCAATGGAACCGGGCAATACCACCAATACATCATTTTCGGCCAATGTATATTCCTTCAGATTCAACCGAACCCTCATAAATCCGCGCCGACAGAACATAGCTAATGCAAACGTCAGCTTGAACGGATAAGACGTGGATACGAAATCGGATACGGAATTCATTTCAGAACTGACACCTATATTGTCCATCAGAACCAGTTTATCCCCGTACGTCAACGTATGCTCCGTATCAGGAAGCATCAACAAATGCAACACCTTAAAAGGAGAATCTTCTTTTTTCATATCCTATTCTTTACAAGTCGTGTAAAGATAGGCATTTGGAACAGAAATCCAGAATCATATCCTATAAAACTACAGATAAATCCGAACTTTAGGACATTTTTCAGGTTGATAAGGTCGTGAAAGAAAAGACAAAAAAACTGACCTTTGCCCATAAAGAACCTAAAATCCACCGACATGAAAAAATTACTTTTGCTTCCGGTCGTCCTTTGCCTGGCAAACGGATGTACCGAGAAACCCGCAGAGACATTCACCCGTAGCGTTATGGTCACTACTCCCGTCCGTTTCGGAGCTGAACGTGTAAAACATTTTTCCGGGGTAGTACGTGAAAGTCACGACATCAGTCTGGGATTCAAGACACCCGGACAAATCGAACAGATAGTGGTAAAGGAAGGCGATTATGTCAGAAAAGGACAGCTTATCGCCCGTCTGGACGACGCCGACTACAAACTGGGAGTAGAAGCATTGGAAATACAATACAGGCAACTGGAAGATGAGGTGAAACGTCTGGAAGCCCTGTACCGCAGTAAAAGCGTATCGGTAAACGACTATGAAAAAGCAGTATCCGGATTGCAGCAACTGAAAGTACAATTACAGGTCAACCGGAACAAGCTGGAGTATACCCGTCTGTATGCACCCACGGACGGATATGTACAGAGCGTAAACTTCGCTCCGGCCGAAATGGTGGATGCCGGTACACCGGTCATCAACCTGCTGGATGTGCACCGGATAGAAGTAGAGACCGAACTGCCGGCCGATGTTTATCTGCTACGTTCCCGCTTCGGACAAATCACCAGCCGGGCCTCTTTCAGGAATGCCGGAGAAATGCCGATGCAAATCATAAGCATTACCCCGAAAGCCGACGGTAACCAGCTGTATCAGATGAAACTGGCTTTCGACGGAAAACCCGATACACGGCTCAGCGCCGGAATGAACATCGGCATTACCATCCGTATAAACGGAACCGACAGCACCGGGAAAACATTTACCCTACCCTTGCACGCCATTGTCCGCCAACAGGAGGAAACCTACGTCTGGATTGTGGAAACCGATTCTACCGTGAGCAGACGGAAAGTGGTATGCAACGGAATAGACGGTACCGGAGCTGCCATTATCTCTGCCGGTCTCAACGGAAAAGAACAGGTAGTGAAAGCAGGCGTGAATGCCTTGCAGGAAAAAGAGAAGGTACGTGTAACAGACACGGAAAGTAAAACCAATGTAGGAGGACTTATCTGATGAAACTTACCGAATTCTTTGTCAAACGGCCCACGCTGTTCTGGTCGCTCATGACAGGTATCCTGATAGCCGGAGTACTGTCATTCCTGCAGATGCCTAAACTGGAAGACCCCGCCGTATCAGTGAAACAAGCCATGGTCATCGTTCCTTATCCGGGTGCCAATGCACACGAAGTGGAACTGAAAGTAGCGCAAATGATGGAAGAAGAACTCCGTGCACTTCCCAACGTCAAGAAAATCAAGTCGGAGTGTCAGAACGGAATGGCTACCTTCACCGTGGAATTCCAGATGACTGTCCTGAAAAAAGACCTGGAGCAGCATTTCGACCTGTTGCGACGGAAAGTGAACGACAGCCGCTCCAAACTTCCCCAAGGATGTTACGACCCGATTGTGGTGGACGACATGATGGATGTATACGGCATTTTCTACGCCTTCAGAGGCGACGGATATTCTTATCCTGAACTGTACAAATATGCCAAACTGATCCGACGGGAGCTGCTGGGAGTGAAAGGTGTGAAACGCATCCTCATCAGCGGCAACCGGGACGAAGTCATCAACATCACCCTGTCGAAAGAAAAGATTGCACGCAACGGCATCATCCCTACCCAGATCATGATGAGCCTGCAAAATGCCGGAAAGACAGTGAATGCCGGCAGCTACCTGAACGGGAACGACCGGATACAGCTCCATGTGGGCAGTGCCGTAACCGATGAAGCCGACATCCGCAACCTGCTCATCAGTACCCCGCAAGGAAAACAGATCCGGCTGGAAGATGTGGCACAGATAGAACGCACTTACTCCGAACCGCAGCGGAACGGTTTCTTTGTAGACGGGAAACCGGCACTGGCCATCTGCCTGACCCTGGAGGAAAACGCCATCGTGCCCGATGTGGGAAAAGCCGTAGACAGACGGCTGGCAGAAATCATGCGGGAAGTACCCGTCGGTATGGAAACGGAAAAGATATTCTTCCAACCCGACAAGGTGAATGAGGCCATCAGCTCGTTCATGGTCAACCTGATAGAATCGGTCCTGATTGTCATCCTGGTACTGGTATTCACCATGGGATTCCGCAGCGGAATCATCATCGGCTTCGGACTGATACTGACTATCGCAGTCTCCTTCCCCATCCTGCTGATGTGCGGCACTACCCTGCAACGCATTTCCTTGGGAGCATTCATCGTAGCCATGGGAATGTTGGTAGACAACGCCATCGTTATCATGGACGGTATTTTAATCGACAAGAAACGGGGACTCGGGCCGGAAACATATCTCTACCGCATCGGGCAACACACCGCCATGCCGCTATTGGGAGCTACCGTCATCGCCGTATCAACCTTCCTAGCGGTCTATCTCTCGCCCGACTCGGCCGGAGAATACGCACGCGACCTGTTTCTGGTACTTTGCGTCAGCCTGCTGGCCAGCTGGGTACTGGCATTGACCCAGGTCCCTATCTGCGCCAAATCGTGGTTACCCATCCATGAAAAGCAAGAGGATCAAAAGCAGGAAGTACACAACTCACCTGTCCACCGGTTCATCCGCCGGAGTATCGGCTTCCTGATCGGACATAAGAAAACGACACTTGTCACCGCTACCGCCGTTCTGGCACTCTGCATCTTCGGGATGACCCGGGTAAAGAATCTTTTCTTCCCCGACTTCGACTACAAACAGTTCATCGTAGAATACTACCTGCCCGCACAGACAGACCCGAACCGGGTACGCCACGACCTGCAGGAAATGTCGGAACTGCTCAGACAGAATCCGGCCATCGAACGGGTAGCCGCCAGCATGGGAAGCGCCCCCGCACACTACTGCCTGGTACGACCCATGACATCGGGAGGAGACTGCTACGGCGAACTGATGGTAGACTGTAAAGATTACCAGACAGTAATGGAACAGATTCCCGGCGTGCGGAAACAGTTGCGGGAACGCTACCCGGACGCTTACATACGTATCCGCAAATACAACTTCTCCATAGCGTCCTCACATACGGTAGAAGTGGAATTCTCAGGCCCCGACCCGGCTGTACTGAGAGAGCTGAGCCGACAGGCCGAAGACATCATGCGCCGCTGTCCGTATGTAGATGCCTACTCGGTAGGAAACAACTGGAAACCTAAAGGCAAGGCGCTGACAGCCGATTATGTACGCGAAGACGCATTACGGTCAGGCATTGAACGGAGCGATGTAGGAAATGCCCTGCTGGCCGCCACCGACGGAATGCCGGTTGGGGTATTGAACGACCAGGACCGGACCGTTGTCATCAACCTGCTGGTACGGAACGCCGACGGAAGCCGCATCACCGACCTGAACGACATTCCGGTGTGGAGCACGTTAAACCTGCGCATGAGCGACAACGACCTGAAAGGTATCATGACCGGCGCAAAAAGCATGGATGAACTGCAGGACGACCTGTTCCGCAGTGTACCCCTCGGCAACGTAGCCCGCGACATCCGGCTGGACTGGGAGGAAAACTACATCTACCGGCTGAACGGACAACGGGCCATCGAGGCGGAATGTGACCCCAATACAGACCTTTACGAGGCGACACCGGCCAAGGTGGTAGCTTCCATCCGTCCGGAAATCGAAGCCATACCGCTACCTGCCGGTTATAACATGCGCTGGGTAGGCGAAGGTGAGCTGCAGGGAGACGCCATCGGAAACCTGCTGAAGTATCTGCCTGTCACCATCTTCATCATCCTGGCTGTCCTGCTGCTGCTTTTCAACAGTTGGAGGAAAGTATCCCTCATCCTGCTCTGCTTCCCCTTCGTATTCTGCGGCATTACACCGGCCCTGCTCCTGTTCCGCCAACCGTTCACTTTCATGGCCATCATCGGCATGATGGGACTCATCGGCATGATGGTGAAGAATGCCATCGTACTGGTAGACGAAATCAACCGTCTGCAAACGGAAGAACACTTCCATCCGTACCATGCGGTAGTGGAAGCCACCGTTTCACGTGTACGTCCCGTACTGATGGCCTCGCTCACCACCATTGTGGGAATGGTACCGCTGGTAAACGACCCGATGTACGGCTCCATGGCCATCACCATCATGGGCGGCCTCACGGTAGGTACCCTCATTACCCTGATCCTGCTACCGATATTCTACACCGCATTGTTCCACATCCGCAAACCGGAACCGAAATCTAACCTTACACAACTACACTCATGAAACGATACATCCTACTGGGTGTCCTGACTGTCAGCTTTGCGATACAGGCACCCGCACAGAAAGAACTGCTCCTCACACAGGCCGAATGTCGGAAACTGGCACTGCAACGCAATGAGGAACTACAGCAGGCGACCAACGCCCTGCAACAGGCCGAACTGGATAAAGACATCGCCTTCAGCGCCTACCTGCCGAAGTTGGACGGTATGGTTTCGGGCACGTATATGTTTCCCGACATGGACATGATGGGAATGGAACTGCAGATGCATGGTATGTATCTGGCCGGTATCAGTGTCATGCAGCCGCTGTATGCCGGCGGAAAAATCATAGCCGGTAACAAACTGGCCCGGATAGGGAAAGAAAGTGCCGCCGAGAATCTGAGAAAAACCCGGATGGAAGTAGTAGCCGAAGCCGACAAGGCTTACTGGAACTACATCGCCGTCAGACAGAAGGTACGCATGCTGGAAACGTATCAGACACAGATGGACACCCTGTACCGACAGGTAGAAACGGCCGTAAAGACCGGTATGGGGATAGACAACGAACTGCTGCGTATCAATGCCAAGCGAAGTGAAATCAGCTACCAACTGCAAAAGGCACGGAACGGAGCCGACCTTTGCCGGATGGCTCTTTGCCACACGCTGGGTGAACCGTTCGATACACACCCGGTTCCCGTTGACACCCTTATCCGGATAACCGCTCCTACCCGACTGGATGAAAGCATCGCGCTGCGGCCCGAACTGAAATTACTGCAACAGCAGGTGGCCGCCCGGGAGCAACAGGTGAAAGTGGCACGTGGAGATATTCTGCCGCAGATAGGTCTGTCGGCCGGATATGCGTATTACGGCAATATCAAAATGAACGGTATGACGGCCGATCCGCAGGGCAACTACCTGCCTTTCACGGAGAAACTGGACAATGGTATCGGACTGGTTATGGCCTCTGTCAGTATCCCGATCTTCCATTGGGGAGAAGGGCTGAAGAAGGTCAAGAAAGCGAAACTGGACCTGCAGAATGCACGGCTTGACCTGCAACGGAACACACGTCTGCTTGACATCGAAACACGCCAGGCCATCCAGAACCTGACTGACGGCTACAACCTGGTACAGACTGCCGAATCAGGCAGCGACCAGGCAAAAGAAAACCTGCGGGTAATGCGGGAACGTTACATCAACGGCCTCAGTACGCTGACCGACCTGCTGGACGCCCAGTCGCAATGGCAACAGGCCGAAAGCAACCGCATAGAAGCACTGACCCAATACAAGATCTATGAAACGGAATACCTGCGCTGTACCGGGAAATTGGGCGAATAAATCCAATACATGACAATTGGTCTGTCAACCAATTTCAGTACATTTCCAAACACCTTCACAAATAAGACAAAACACCTTGACAATTTCCTTTAAACGTCAAGGTGTTTTAGTCGAAATATCAGGTTCTTCCACAAAGAAAATCAAGTTCTTTCCGAAAAATAACTTGAACAATTTACAGATATAAAAAAGGCTGCCATCCGATTGTCGGATTGCAGCCCCCCATCTGTTTCTTTATGGCTTGTGACAGATTATTTCTTTAACATCAGATTCTTGAACGGTCCCGGATACGGAGTTTCAAATTCCATCAGTTCACCGGTAACCGGATGATAAAAGCAAAGCTTGAAGGCATGCAACGCCAGACGTCCCAGCGGATCGGTCTCACAACCGTAACGGTCGTCGCCTACAACCGGATGTCCCAACGACTGCATGTGCACACGGATCTGGTTCTTGCGTCCGGTTTCCAGTTGCAGCTCCACCAGCGAATAACCGTTGGCACGCTTGATGGTGCGGTAATGAGTTACCGAGAACTTCCCCCCATCATCAACCGGAGAGGAGCTTACATACAGCTTACGGTCGGTAAGCCATGACTGTACCGTACCCTGATCCTTCTCCATTTCACCGGTCACGACAGCCACATAACGGCGGTCGTGCACGATGTCGTGCCAATTGTCGCGCAAGGTATGCTGGGTCTTTTCATCCTTTGCATACATCATGATACCCGAGGTTTCACGGTCCAGACGATGGACCACAAAAATACGGTTGTTGCGGTGGGAACGCTTTACATATTCGTTCAGGATATGCTGTGCGGTACGCTCCTTCTGATGATCGGTTGCAACAGAAAGCAGCCCTTCCTTCTTTTCTACAACAATGATATAGGCATCTTCATACAGAATCTTCAACATCGGGTTATGGAACTCATGGTTATGCTTTTCCTTGCTTATCTGCACCTTCATGCCCGGCTCCAGCGGATAATTATATTGGGTCTGTATATTGTTGTCGACCATCACCACCCGGTTGGCAAGCAATGCCTTTACGCGGGTACGGCTGATTCCGTCCATCTTCTTCATCAGGAATTCCATCAGTCCGGCCGGTTCCGTCACGTTATATACCGTACATTTCGTTGCGGCACGCCCTACCGGACGTCCAACTGAATTTCCTTTTTTCCTGTACACGTTTCTCTCCATATCAATTGTTTCTCTTTTCCAGTAATACCACATTCTCTACATGATGCGTATGCGGGAACATATCCACAGGCTGTACAGCCATCACCTTATATTTGGCGTCGAGCAGCTGGAGGTCGCGCGCCTGGGTAGCCGGATTACAGCTTACGTATACGATACGCTTCGGTTCCGCAAACAGAATCACGTCTATCACGTCATTGTGCATACCCGCACGCGGAGGATCGGTAATGATTACATCCGGACGTCCGTGTTCGTTAATGAAATCCTGTGTCAGGATATCCTTCATGTCGCCGGCATAGAACAAGGTATTGGTGATACCGTTTATTGCGGAATTGACTTTCGCATCCTCGATAGCCTCGGGCACATATTCAATGCCGATAACCTTAGCGGCCTGGCGGGAAACAAAATTGGCGATGGTACCGGTCCCGGTATACAGATCGTACACCAGCTCCTTCCCTGTCAGCCCGGCAAATTCACGCGCCACCTTATAAAGATTATAAGCCTGTTCCGAATTGGTCTGATAGAAGGATTTCGGTCCCACCTTGAAACGCAGCCCTTCCATTTCCTCGAATATATGATCATTCCCCTTGAATACCTCCACATCAAGGTCGCCGATGGTATCGTTACATTTATTATTGATTACATACAGCAGGGAAGTTATCTGGGGGAACTTGTCGGCAACGAACTGCAGCAGTTCCTTCATCTTTTCCATCTGGGCCTCATCGGTGATCTTGCACTGCAGCAGTACCATCAGCTCTCCCGTAGAAGAGGTACGTACCATCATGTTACGCAACATACCCGTCTGGTTACGCAAATCGAAGAACTCATAGTCATGTTCATAGGCATAGTCACGTATCGCATTGCGTATCTGGTTGGATATATCATCCTGCAGCCAACACTTTTCGATGGCCAGAACCTTGTCGAAAGCTCCCGGAATATGGAATCCCACCGCATTCATCTGGTCGTACTTCACGTCCTGCTTCACCTCCTCCTCGGTAAGCCAGCGCTTGTTTGAAAAAGTATATTCCAGCTTGTTCCGGTAGAACCGGGTCTTCTCAGACCCCAGTATCGGTCTGAATTCGGGAAGTTCCACCTTACCTATACGGGTCAGATTGTCATAAACCTGTTTCTGTTTGTAACGGATCTGGTCTTCATATGCCAGGCATTGCCACTTGCAGCCACCGCATATTCCATAATGCTGACAGAAAGGTTCGGTACGCATCGGCGATTTTTCGTAGAATTTTACTGCCACCGCTTCGGCATAATGATTCTTCTTACGTTTCACCTGCAAGTCTACTACGTCGCCCGGTACTACATAAGGGACAAAAATCACCAAGTCATTCACTTTCGCCACCGCTTTACCCTCTGCGGCTACATCCGTAATCGTTACCTTTTCCAATAAAGGCAGTTCTTTTTTCTTTCTTGCCACGTCTGTTTTCTATAAATCCAATTTGGGAGCAAATCTACAAATTATTCCCGACAATCTGCCATGATTTTCCAAGAAGTTGTATTTGCAAACTCTATATTACAAAACATAATGTAAATTTTTCTTGTTTCATTTGTTTATTAATAAAATATGAATAGATTTGCAGCCATCATTCCTTCTGTTATGCCGTCGGAACAACTGGATTTCCCTATCTGGAAACGGACGGAAACCTGTTAACCTGAGGAGATTGAAAGACTATTTGAAAAACATTTATAACCTTAAAAATAAGAAAAACCATGGAAAAGAAACGTGTTTACACTTTCGGTAACGGTCATGCCGAAGGTAAAGCCGATATGAGAAATCTATTGGGCGGAAAAGGTGCCAATCTGGCTGAAATGAATCTGATAGGTGTCCCCGTCCCTCCCGGATTCACCATTACGACAGAAGTCTGCAACGAATATTTCGAAAAGGGCAAGGAAGATGTGGTCACTCTTCTGAAAGAGGATGTGGAACGTTCCATTGCCGGTGTAGAAGCCTTGATGAAATCCAAATTCGGCGACGTGGAAAATCCACTGCTGGTCTCCGTACGTTCGGGAGCGAGAGCATCCATGCCTGGAATGATGGATACGATTCTGAACTTGGGACTGAATGACGAAGTGGTTGTGGGACTGGCCAGAAAGACCGGAAACGAACGCTTCGCATGGGATTCGTATCGCCGCTTCGTGCAGATGTACGGTGACGTGGTATTAGGCATGAAGCCCTCTAACAAGGAAGATATTGACCCGTTTGAAGCCATTATAGAAGATGTAAAGAAACAGAAAGGTGTAAAACTTGACAACGAACTGGACGTTGACGACCTGAAAGAACTGGTTACCCGCTTCAAGGCTGCCGTCAAGGCCCAGACCGGCCAGGATTTCCCAAGCAGTGCCTACGAACAACTTTGGGGAGCCATCTGCGCCGTATTCGACTCATGGATGAACGAACGCGCCATACTTTACCGCAAGATGGAAGGCATCCCGGCCGAATGGGGAACTGCCGTAAACGTACAGGCCATGGTATTCGGTAACATGGGCAACACATCGGCTACCGGAGTATGCTTCTCACGCGACGCCGCAACCGGAGAAGACCTGTTCAACGGTGAATACCTGATCAATGCGCAGGGCGAAGATGTGGTTGCCGGCATCCGTACACCGCAGCAGATCACAAAAATCGGTTCCCAGCGATGGGCAAAGCTGCAGGGTATATCCGAGGAGGAACGTGCATCCAGATTCCCGTCCATGGAAGAAGCTATGCCCGAAATCTACAAGGAATTGGACGCTTTGCAGACCAAACTGGAAAACCACTACCACGATATGCAGGATATGGAATTTACCGTACAGGAAGGCAAGCTGTGGTTCCTCCAGACACGTAACGGCAAACGTACAGGCGCTGCCATGGTACGCATTGCCATGGAAATGCTGAAACAAGGTCTCATAGACGAAAAGACCGCTATCCTGCGCTGTGAACCGAACAAGCTGGACGAACTTCTCCACCCTGTTTTCGACAAGGACGCTTTACGTACAGCCAAAGTGCTTACCCGTGGTCTGCCCGCCTCTCCGGGAGCTGCCTGCGGACAGATTGTATTCTTCGCCGAAGATGCAGCCCGCTGGCGTGCCGACGGTCACCGTGTTGTGCTGGTACGAATCGAGACCTCTCCTGAAGACCTGGCCGGCATGACAGCAGCCGAAGGTATCCTGACAGCCCGCGGCGGCATGACATCGCATGCAGCAGTAGTGGCACGCGGTATGGGTAAGTGCTGCGTATCGGGTGCAGGCGCCATCAATGTAGACTACAAGGCCCGCACCGTGGAAATAGACGGTATTGTCCTGAAGGAAGGCGACTTCATCTCCATCAACGGAAGTACGGGTGAAGTCTACCAGGGAAAGATTGCTACCCGCGCAGCAGAAGTTTCGGGCGATTTCGCCACACTGATGGACCTCTGCAACAAGTATACCCGCATGCAGGTACGCACCAATGCCGACACTCCCCATGACGCGGAAGTGGCACGTGCATTCGGCGCTACAGGTATCGGACTGTGCCGTACGGAACATATGTTCTTCGACAACCAGAAAATCATCGCCATGCGTGAAATGATTCTGGCCAATGACGAAGAAGGACGTAAAAAGGCACTGGACAAACTGCTCCCCTACCAGAAAGCCGACTTCAAAGGCATATTCATCGCCATGGACGGCTATCCGGTGAACGTACGTCTGCTCGACCCGCCTCTGCATGAATTCGTACCCCACGACCTGAAGGGACAACAGGAAATGGCAGATGCCATGGGTGTGACGGTGGAATACATTCACCAGCGTGTAGAAAGTCTGAGTGAAAACAACCCGATGCTGGGACACCGCGGCTGCCGTCTGGGTAATACTTATCCGGAAATTACGGCCATGCAGACCCGGGCTATCCTGGGGGCCGCAGCCGAACTGAAGAAAGAAGGATACGACCCGCATCCGGAAATCATGGTTCCGCTGATCGGTATTCTGTATGAATTCGAGGCCCAGGAAGAGATTATCCGTGCTACAGCCAAAGAAGTGTTCAAGGAAGAAGGTATCGAAGTACCTTACAAGATAGGAACAATGATTGAAGTGCCCCGTGCCGCACTGACAGCCAACCGCATCGCTTCACGCGCCGAATATTTCTCATTCGGGACAAATGACCTTACCCAGCTGACATTCGGCTACTCACGTGATGACATAGCCTCTTTCCTGCCCGTATATCTGGACAAGAAGATACTGAAAGTAGACCCGTTCCAGGTACTTGACCAGAACGGTGTAGGCCAACTGGTACAGATGGCTGTGGAAAAAGGACGTTCTGTACGTCCCGACCTGAAATGCGGTATCTGCGGTGAGCATGGTGGTGAACCTTCATCCGTAAAATTCTGCCATAAGGTAGGTCTTGACTATGTATCCTGCTCTCCGTTCCGCGTTCCGGTAGCAAGATTAGCGGCGGCGCAGGCTGCTATTGAGGAAGCATAAATAGTATAAGATAATCATTGATTTAGGC
>ENA-UABC01000040-UABC01000040.1-human-gut-metagenome-genome-assembly--contig:-NODE-40-length-14053-cov-4.651593_pt1 | contig 14053 bp, 10 predicted proteins | sample MGYA00243866_ERZ654199 | MGnify/ENA primary metagenome ERZ654199 (study PRJEB26926, sample SAMN06165196) | human gut metagenome | biome: ENVO:00009003; feature: ENVO:2100002; material: ENVO:00002003... | reverse complement strand
TGACGTTACCGCAACTATCAGCGGCGACTGTGCCCCGCGGCCCGTGGGGGCGTAAGTTCCGGCCTCGGCAACAGCCTCGATAAGGCTGCGCTCGGGCATTCTTTCAGGATCGAAGGCGCGCACGCTGCGGCGAGTCTTCATGTTTTCTATAACTGCGTTCATAATCTTTACAGGTTAAAAGTTTGTATGTCAAGTGCCGCGGCGCGTTATGCTGACATGAGCCGTGCCGCGGAATGATTGTTAGTGCAAAGATACTAAATTTATCGTCCGCATGTTCAGGCGCAATGAATAAAAAGCCTTAAAGATACATCGAAAAACGTGACAGCCACCCGAAAAAATGACATCGCGGCGCAGATTTCAGCCCGACGGAACGTCACTTTTATCCGCCTTTGTAACATGCTGACATTCAATGCGTTGCAAAAGGCCACGTTTTAGGCTGCAAAAGACGGCCTTTTAGCGTGCAAAAGGTGGCCTTTTAGAAGCTAAAACATGGCCTTTTAGAAAACGGGCGCACGGCAGTCATCTTCAAGGCACGCAAAAACGGGGCTGCAAACACGCCGCCGCAGCACTGCATGAGGAGGGCGCGGACAATGTGGCAAAAATGCGTAAAAAGCTCACTTACAACGTCCAAAATGTATTAAAAAGGCTGATTTAGCGTGAATTATTTTTTTATATGGCGCAAAAATCTTATTTTTGCATGTTTAAGTTGTCTAATATAAAGTAAGACAAATGTCAACGATTAAAATCAAAAAAGTAAGAACTAAGAAAGACCTTGAACGGTTTATAGACTTTCACTATGACCTTTACAAGGACAGTGAGTATGATGTTCCCACTTTGTTCAGCGACGACATGAACACCCTGAGCAAGGACAAAAACGCGGCATTCGAGTTTTCAGAGGCCGAGTATTTCATGGCATTCAACGAAGAGGGACGCATGGTGGGCCGCGTGGCTGCCATCATAAACCACCGCGCCAACAAGCGCTGGGGACGCAAGTGCGTAAGATTCGGATGGATTGACTTTGTAGACGACCTCAATGTTTCAAAGGCTCTGTTTGCCGCAGTGGAGGCTTACGGACGACAGAAGGGCATGGACGAGATGATAGGTCCGCTCGGATTTACCGACATGGACCCCGAAGGCATGCTGACATGGGGCTTCGACCAGCTGGGCACAATGGCCACGATATACAACTATCCGTACTATCCGGAGCACATGGAGAAGCTGGGCGACTTTGAGAAGGACAACGACTATGTGGAGTTTAAGCTCATGGTGCCCGACAAGGTGCCCGAGAAATACACCAAGATAGCCGAGATGATACAGAAGCGCTACAACCTGCACGTGAGGAAACTCACCAAGAAGGACGTGTTTGAGGGCGGATACGGCAAGAAGATGTTCGAGCTTATCAACACCTGCTTCAAGGATCTTTACGGATATTCGGAGCTGTCGGACAAGCAGATTCAGCAGTACATCAACATGTATTTCCCGCTTGCCGACCTTAGCCTCATCACCGTCGTTGAAGACCGCAACGCTGACAACAAGCCCGTGGCCGTGGGAATAACCATCCCGTCGCTTGCCAGGGCACTGCAGAAATGCCGCCGCGGAAGGCTCTGGCCCTTCGGATGGTGGCACGTGCTGAGGGCACTGAAGGCTCACAAGACCGAGGGCGTAGACCTGCTGCTGCTCGGAGTGCTGCCCGAATACCGCATGAAAGGTGCCAACGCACTTATGTTCTACGACCTCATTCCGCGCTATCAGGCATACGGATTCAAATGGGGCGAGAGCCAGGTTGAGATGGAGACCAACGAGAACGTGCAGAGCCAATGGCAGTATCTCGAAACCATCCTCCACAAGAGAAGACGCTGCTACAAGAAATGGCTGTAGATTTTCTGCCGGAAAAACGGCAGAAAATAATTAAAAATTAAAAAGTAAAAATTAAACAGCGCGGGGGATATTTGGCGATAATCATATCGACAGAAACGGGCAAAAGTGTGGTAATAATTAAACAACGTTGATTATGGCCGACGGCAATAACATTGTAAAAGAAAAGGCGGAGAAGTTCGCCATACGCATAGTTAAGTGCAGCAGGTTCATAAGAGATACAAAACGTGAATACTCGCTTGCCGACCAGCTGCTGCGTTGCGGCACCAGCATAGGTGCCAATCTTTATGAAGCTGAATTTGCACAAAGCAAAGCCGACTTTATAAGCAAAATGAGCATTGCACTCAAAGAAGCGTCTGAAACCAAATATTGGTTGTGGCTACTCCACTCGACAGACATACTGGAAGACAAGATTTACTACTCAATGAACACCGACCTGAAGAACATCATAAGTCTTCTTGTTTCAATATTGAGGTCATTGAAGGGTGTAGACAGCAAGAAATAGCTGACAATACCACATTCCGCCGCCATTATGTTTCAGCCACGATGTTTAATTTTTAACTTTTAATTGTTAATTTTGGAATTTTATGAGCGAAGAGAATAAAATTACAACTGAGTATACTGACGATAACATCAGGCACCTGTCTGACATGGAGCACGTGCGCACCCGACCGGGAATGTATATCGGCCGACTGGGCGACGGATCTATGCCCGAGGACGGTATCTACGTGTTGCTCAAAGAGGTTATCGACAACTCTATCGACGAGTTTAAGATGAATGCCGGCAAACGCATCGAAATCGACATTGAGGACAACCTCAGCGTGATGGTGCGCGACTATGGACGAGGAATACCGCAGGGCAAGCTCATCGAGGCTGTTAGCGTGCTAAACACCGGAGGTAAATACGACTCTAAGGCATTTAAGAAGAGCGTCGGACTCAACGGTGTGGGCATCAAGGCCGTCAACGCGCTAAGCTCCAGGTTCGAAGTGAGGTCTTACCGCGACGGAACAGTGCGCACGGCGATATTCGAGCGCGGCGTGCTGAAGAGCGACAAGACCGAGGAAACGCAGGACGAGACAGGTACTTACATATACTTCGTGCCCGACGACACGCTCTTCAAGAACTACTCTTTCCACCACGACTTCGTGGAGACGATGCTGCGCAACTACACTTACCTGAACACAGGACTGACCATCATGTACAACGGACGCAGGATTCTGAGCCGCAACGGACTTGAAGACCTGCTCAACGACACGATGACCACCGACGGCATCTACCCGATAATACACCTCAAGGGCGAAGACATCGAGATTGCGTTCACGCACACCAACCAGTATGGCGAGGAGTATCACTCGTTCGTAAACGGACAGCACACCACGCAGGGCGGTACTCACCAGAGCGCGTTTAAGGAGCACATAGCCCGCACGATAAAGGAGTTTTTCAACAAAAACTTTGAATATACCGACATCCGCAACGGTCTCGTGGCTGCCATAGCCGTCAATGTTGAGGAGCCGATGTTCGAGAGTCAGACCAAGATTAAGCTCGGATCGCTCACCATGAGCCCCGACGGCGTCAGCGTGAACAAGTATGTAGGCGACTTCATCAAGAACGAGGTGGACAACTATCTGCACAAACACTCTGACGTGGCAGAGGTGATGCTGCAGAAGATTCAGGCCAGCGAGAAGGAAAGAAAGGAGATGGCAGGAGTAACAAAGCTGGCACGCGAGCGCGCCAAGAAAGCCAACCTGCACAACCGAAAGCTGCGCGACTGCCGCATACACTTCTCCGACGTGAAGAACAACCGCAAGGAAGAAAGCTCCATATTCATCACCGAGGGCGACTCTGCGAGCGGTTCTATCACCAAGAGCCGCGACGTAAACACTCAGGCTGTGTTCTCTCTCAGGGGCAAGCCGCTCAACTCTTTCGGACTCACCAAGAAGGTGGTGTACGAGAACGAGGAGTTCAACCTGCTTCAGGCTGCGCTCGACATTGAGGACGGACTCGACACCCTGCGCTACAACAAGGTAATAGTTGCAACCGATGCCGATGTCGACGGCATGCACATCCGACTGCTCATAATAACATTCTTCCTGCAGTTCTTCCCCGAACTCATCAAGAAGGGCCACGTATATGTGCTTCAGACGCCGCTCTTCCGCGTAAGAAACCGCCGCACGAAGGTGCGCAACAAGAAGGCGCTCGAAGACGTAAAAGGCAAGAAGGGCGACTTCATCACCCGCTATTGTTACAGCGACGAGGAGCGCGTAAAGGCAATAGAGGAGCTTGGTCCCGACCCTGAGATAACCCGATTCAAAGGTTTAGGAGAGATAAGTCCCGACGAGTTTGTCAACTTCATCGGTCCCGATATGCGCCTTGAACAGGTAACTCTCCACAAGACCGACCAGGTGCAAAAGCTTTTGGAGTATTACATGGGCAAGAATACGCCCGAGCGACAGAACTTCATCATAGACAACCTGGTGATAGAGGAAGACCGTCCCGAAGAAGTGGAGAAGTTCTGACAAGGGGCAAAAGGAACATAAATGAATGGCCAAAGGAAAGTAAATGAGGGGCAAGAGAAATATGAATGAGGCCCAAGATAAAAGTAAATGATGCTCAGGTGGACACAGAACAAAGCACAGAAGTAATCCGCTCACCGCATCATCAGTCTCATTCCTCCCATTTCTCCCACGACACCCATTCCTCCCATCAGTCCCATCCCCACAATCATCCCATAAAAGAAACATCACAGCAATGATAAACATAACTCTCAGAAAGATAAAAGCCGCACTGGCAAAGACAGCCGTAAAGGCTCTCATAGCCATGGCACCGGCCATCATGTCGTGCCTTCCTGCCGACGCACAGATGAACATCGACTTCTCGTTCGACAGTCCGCTGCGCAAGTTGCAGATAGCCGAGATGGCAATAAACAACCTCTATGTCGACTCGGTTGACGAGAAGAAGCTCGTTGAGGACGCTATAAGGGGCATGCTGGAGAAGCTCGACCCCCACTCATCTTACTCCGACCCGGAGGAAGTGAAGGCTATGAACGAACCCCTGCAGGGCAACTTCGACGGCATAGGAGTGCAGTTCAACATGGTTGACGACACGCTGCTCGTCATTCAGCCCGTATCCAAAGGCCCGTCGGAAAAGGTGGGCATCATGGCAGGCGACCGCATAGTGAACGTCAACGACACAGCCATTGCGGGCGTTAAGATGAAGAAAGAGGAGATAATGAAGCGTCTGCGCGGACCTCGCGGCACAACAGTGAAACTGGGAATTGTGCGCCGCGGCGTGCCCGACATAATGTATTTCACGGTGAAGAGAGACAAAATCCCGGTTAAAAGCATCGACGCCGTCTACATGATTCGCCCGCAGATAGGCTACATAAGGATAGGAAACTTCGGCGCAACGACATACAAAGAGTTTCTGATTGGCCTCGAAAAGCTGAAAGCCGAGGGCATGAAAGACCTCATACTCGACCTTCAGGACAACGGCGGAGGATACCTCCAGGCTGCCGTAGAGATAGCCAACGAGTTCTTGCCTAAGGACGATCTGATTGTATATACCGACGGACGCCGCATCAAGCGCATGAACTATAAGGCGCGCGGCAACGGCTCTTTCCTGACAGGACGCGTGTATGTGCTCGTCAACGAGTTCACGGCGTCGGCAGCAGAGATTGTCACCGGAGCGATACAAGACCACGACCGAGGCATAGTAATCGGCCGCCGCACATTCGGAAAGGGCCTCGTTCAGCGCCCGATCGACCTGCCCGACGGCTCCATGATACGACTTACCATTGCCCACTATTACACTCCTTCGGGACGCTGCATACAGAAACCTTACACCAAAGGCGACCTGGAGGACTACGCGATGGACTTTGAGAAGCGTCTGAAACACGGCGAACTGACTAACCGCGACAGCATTCACTTTGCCGATTCGCTGAAGTTCTACACGCTGAAAGAACACCGCGTGGTGTACGGCGGAGGCGGAATAATGCCCGACACGTTTGTTCCTCTGGACACACTTCAGTACACCAAGTTCCACCGTCAGCTCGTGCTGAAGGGCATTGTGATAAACACCGACCTGAAATATATCGACAAGAACCGCAAGCAACTGACAAGCGACTACCCGACGTTCGACGTGTTCAGAACCAACTTTGAAGTGCCGCAGGCCCTTATCGACGAGATAATGAAGGAGGCGGAGAAGCAGAAGATTAAGCCGAAAGACGACGAAGAGCTGCAGCGCACGCTGCCTTATCTGAAGACACAGCTCAAGGCTCTCGTGGCGCGCGACCTCTTCGACATGAGCGAATACTTCCAGATTATCAACGAGACAAGCGACATCGTTAAGAAGGGAGTGGAACTGTCAGAGGGAAAGTAAAGGGCTGACGAGATAAGAGAAATGGGACCAATAAGACTAATATGGCGCCTGTGCTGATATTGTTGCACGGCCATTAGTCTTATTGGTCCCATTACTCTTATCCCCTCAATCCTTCTCAGAGCTTAATCATGGCAAGCGCCTTGTTCTCGGCAGCCTCCATAATCTCGCGCTCTCCGGGGCCTTTGTCGTTGATGCCGCAGAGATGCAGGATGCCGTGGATAATCACACGGTGAAGCTCCTCATTGTAGTCTTTGCCATACTGCTCGGCGTTTGAGCGCACGGTGTCGAGCGAAATGACGATGTCGCCGCTGATTGTGTCGTCCTCGTCATAGTCGAACGTGATGATGTCCGTGTAGTAGTTGTGGCCCAGATACTCGTTGTTAACCTCAAGAATCTTGTCGTCGTTGACAAACATATATCCTATTTCGCCAACCTTGCGGCCATATTCGGCGGCCACGGCCTTTATCCATGCCGATGTGTCGCGCTTCTTTATTGCCGGCATTTTAACGCCGTCGGTGTTGTATGTTATCATATTTTGCTGTTTATTTTCGTTCTAAAGGCTTGCCGCACGGCGTGCGGTAAATTATAGCAATGATGCGTTTTGGTAAGTCACAGGGCACGTAATTGCCCTCTGCGGGCACTGTCTAAGGCTCTGTTATCTCTGTTTTGCGTCCCTGCTCCGGCGCGGGCAGAAACTCGGCAGCATCCTTGCCGAAGTGGATAAGCTCGCGCACCATGCTCGACGACACGCTCTCATATTGCGGTTCGGCATACAGCAGTATTGTCTCTATGCCGCCTATCTTGCGGTTGATGTCGGCCTGTTCGCGCTCATACTCAAAGTCCTTGATGCTGCGCACGCCCTTGATGATGAAGCCTGCGCCCTCGCGGCGGGCAAAGTCGACGGTGAGGTCGCTGTATTCCTTTACCTCAACCTTAGGCTCGTCGGCATAAATCCGCGCTATGTTCTTCACCCTTGTCTGCGCGCTGTACATATATTTCTTGCGCTCGTTGAAGCCCACTCCTATGACAATACGGTCGAACAGCGGCAGCGCACGGCTGACGATGGCATAATGACCTGTGGTGAAGGGGTCGAAACTTCCTACGAAAATGCCTGTTCTCTGCATTTATTTCTCTTTCTTGTTTTATTGATTTTTCTGTATGTATTCAGTCTTGCGGCATAGCCGGCGAGGCTCATCCCATGTTAAACAGGTCAGGCTCCATGATGTTGCCCGTGTAAGGATTGCGGCCGAAATGGCGGTAAGCAAGCTCCGTGACCATGCGTCCGCGCGGCGTGCGCTTGATGAATCCCTCCATGATGAGGTAAGGCTCATACACCTCCTCAACGGTTCCGGCGTCCTCGCCTATTGCCGTGGCTATGGTGGTTATGCCCACGGGGCCGCCCTTGAACTTGTCGATGATTGTCAGCAGAATCTTGTTGTCAATCTCGTCGAGTCCGTACTGGTCGATGTTCAGCGCCGTCAGCGCCACCTTCGATATGGCTGTGTCTATGCGTCCCGTGCCCTTCACCTGCGCAAAGTCTCTCACCCTGCGCAGCAGGGCGTTGGCTATACGTGGCGTTCCGCGGCTGCGGCGGGCTATCTCTACGGCAGCGTCGTCGTCGATGGGCACCTTGAGTATCGATGCCGAGCGCTTCAGAATCTTGGTGAGCGTCTCGGGCTCGTAGTATTCCAGATGCAGGTTGATGCCGAATCGGGCGCGCAGCGGCGCGGTGAGCAGTCCGCTACGGGTTGTAGCCCCCACGAGAGTGAAGGGGTTGAGGTCAATCTGTATCGAGCGTGCCGACGGTCCCTTGTCTATCATGATGTCGATGCGGTAGTCCTCCATAGCCGAGTAGAGATACTCCTCGACGACGGGCGACAGGCGGTGAATCTCGTCGATGAACAGCACGTCGTTAGGCTCGAGCGACGTCAGTATGCCTGCCAGGTCGCCCGGCTTGTCGAGCACGGGGCCGCTCGTCAGCTTGAAGCCCACGCCCAGCTCGTTGGCAATGATGTTGCTCAGCGTGGTCTTTCCCAGTCCGGGAGGGCCGTGCAGCAGGGTGTGGTCGAGCGGCTCGCCGCGGTATTTGGCGGCCTCTACGAACACCTCGAGGTTCTCCACCACCTTCTGCTGTCCGCTGAAGTCGCCGAAGCGCAGCGGTCGGAGGGCGTTCTCAAACTCCTTCTCGGCCGACGACAGCGACTCTTTTCTTATATCGAAATTATCGTCCATTATTCTTTTATCTTTCAGTCGAATGCAAAGTTAAGCATTTTATTTGTTATAATGACGCAAAACATGAAGAAACAGGGCGCGGCAGTTACTTTTAACTTTGCGTGCCGCGATATTTCTTTCAGCCCCATGCCGCACCGCGCCCCGGCACCGCACAACGGCAATGACCGACACTCTAAAAGAAATATTTGTGACAATAAACGGCACCGGAAAGCGCTCTGTGCAAAAAACTTTACGGCTGACGGTTGCACGTCACGGCAGAATGAAATATCTTTGTAACAGGTTATTAAATTATCTATAACGCCCGTGTAACAATTTTGAAACACTGATTACCGACCTTTGCAGCGCCGTTAAGAAGCTGTGCGCAATGAACAAAACTTGACAAATCGCCCGGCAGGGCCAACGCGTCTGTGCGCAGCATGAAACCGCCAATAGAACAACGACTTACAGACAAGGCGTAAACGGCGCATGAAGGTCAAAAAAGATACAGTTATTAAGGACAACAAAAATATCACAAGAATGAAAAAACTATCAACAACATTGCTGATGCTTGTTCTCGCCGTGATGAGCATCATGGCGCAGACGCCCGAACAGTGGGCAAAACTTGAGAAAGATGTCAACTTCTTTGTGGCTAACGACCTGGGACGCAACGGATACTACGACCAGAAGCCTATAGCCGACCTCATGGGACGCATGGCCGAGACCGTGGGCATAGAGTGTGTGGCGGCGCCGGGCGACGTGCATCACTTTGAAGGAGTGCGCAGCACGCAAGACCCTCTCTGGATGACCAACTATGAACTTATCTACAGTCATCCCGAACTGATGCTCGACTGGTATCCCACTCTCGGCAACCACGAATACCGCGGCAACACGCAGGCTGTGCTCGACTATGCCAAGGTGAGCGCGCGCTGGGCTATGCCGGCAAGATACTACACAAAGGTGATTGAGGACAACGGAACGTCGGTAAGACTGGTATTCCTCGACACTGCACCGATGATTGACAAATACCGCAACGACACCGAGAAATATCCCGACGCAGGCAAGCAGGACTACAAGAAACAGCTCGAATGGCTCGACTCTGTGCTGACTTCGGCCAAGGAAGACTGGGTAATAGTGCTGGGACATCACCCCATATATGCCGACACGGGCAAGGACACATCTGAGCGCGGCGACATGCAGGCACGTCTGAACCCGATACTGACCAAGCACAAGAACGTGAGTATGTATATATGCGGACACATTCACAACTTTCAGTACATACGCAAACCGGGCTGCAACATCGACTACGTGGTTAACACGAGCGGATCGCTGAGCCGCGCCAAGGTAAACGCAGTGGACGGAACACAGTTCTGCAGCGGTCTGTCAGGATTCTCTGTTGTGGCTGCCGACAAGACCACTCTGTCGCTCAGCATGATTGACAAAGACGGTAACGTGGTTTACACCATCAACCACAAGAAATAACATACTCTTCTTTTTTTTCTTTAAATTAAACATGAAGAAAGGCGGCAAGACTCACGGACTTGTCGCCTTTTGATTTTCTTCCGCCACGTTTTAAACGTCTTAAAGCGTGCATCAGGATATGAGTTTTAACCGAAGAGAAAGGCACAAAGCAACGCTCTTTGTAACCCATTGAAAATCAATCACTTAAAAACAGCCTTACAAAACGTGCCCTTTTAGCCTGAAAAAGGTGCCCTTTCAGGCGGTAAAAGGTGGCCTTTTGCAATGCAAAACACGGCCTTTTGGAAAGCGATATCTTTCGGCATGATTTTCAGAAGGTGTTGTTATTGAAAATATTTTACGTTTCATCATCACACCGCACCACCCTGCCCCTGCACCCGAATCATTGCTGACATATAAAATTTATAGCCCTCACACTTGTGCGTGAGCCTCAAACATAGTATATTTGTACCTGACATAGGGACGCATCGCCGCATGAAACTTCAGACGGAAGACCTGCCGCGGGAACGGCACGATGCGCCCGTCACAAACTTATATGAAGACAATGAACACTGAAGAATTTATAATGCTTCACCGCAACGACGACGTGAGGACGCTCGCGCTGAAGGCTGCCGGAACCGAAGGCATCGACCTCGGCTACGCGCTCAACCAGATTGCTGGATGGCAGACGGCACGCAAAAAACTGCCGCAATGGGCTGCCGACAGCGGCATAAAGTATCCGCCGCACATATCAATGGAGCAGTGCTCGTCGGAACAGACGGCAACATACAAGGCAAACGTTGCGCAGAGGCTTATCAACAAGCTGCAAATAGACGGGAAGAGCGTGCTCGTTGACCTTACAGGCGGACTGGGCGTCGACTTCTCCTATATGGCTCGCCATTTCGGACAAGCCGTCTACGTTGAACGCCAAAACCATTTGTGTGAACTGGCACAGCATAATATTAGCGTGCTCGGCATCAGTCAAGCCGAGGTGGTATGCGCCGATTCTGAGCAATTTATGGGCAAAATGGGGCATGTCACGATGATATTTGCCGACCCGGCACGGCGCGACAGCCATGGCGGAAGGACTTTTGCCGTGGCTGACTGCACGCCCGACGTGCTGGCCATGCGCGACGAGATGCTTGCCAAGGCCGACTTCGTGATGCTGAAACTGTCGCCCATGCTCGACTGGCACAAGACGGTGGCCGACTTCGGCAGCTGTGTGGGCGAGGTGCACATCGTGTCGGCCGGCAACGAGTGTAAGGAGCTGCTGCTCGTCATGTCGGCACGCTTTGACGGACTGACCAGCGTTACGTGCGTCAACGACGGCAGCATATTCAGCTATAATCCGCAGACAGACATACAGAGAAATATAACGGATGAAGACGGCACGGGCGATGACGCCGGCGGCAACAGCAGCCGCGCGCCGCTGAACCTGCAGCCGGGCATGAGTCTGTATGAGCCAAATCCGTCGGTGATGAAGGCAGGATGCTTCGGCCGCATGGAGGCAGCCTTCGGCGCAAGACAGATAAGCCGCGACAGCCATCTGTTCGTTTCGGAACAAAGAGCCGACGGATTTCCGGGACGCGCCTTCGTCATAAAGGCCATAAGCAGCATGAACCGCAAGGAACTGAAGAAGGCACTCGGCAACACAGGCAAGGCAAACATAACCACGCGCAACTTTCCGATGAAGGCCGAGGAACTGAGAAAGCGGCTGAAGCTGGGCGATGGAGGCAACTGCTACATCATGGCCACCACCACGGCCGACGGCTCGCACGTGCTGATAATATGCGCCAAGGAGTGAGCCAAAACAGATATGAAGACATAACAAAAAACATAAACAGCAATGAAAAAATCTATATTATCGCTGGCACTGGCGCTGCTTGCGGCAGTGGCAACGGCACAAGGACCGCAGGTAAGGACAGCCTGCGGAGTGGTTGAAGGCACCTGCGAGTCGGGCATAAAGGTGTTCAAGGGCATACCCTTTGCAGCACCGCCCACAGGCCCACTGCGATGGAAGGCACCGAAGCCGGCAGCCCGATGGCAGGGTGTGCGCAAGGCAACAGAGTTTGGCCCCAACCCTATGCAGCAGCCTATATACGGCGACATGAACTTCGGCACAAAGAAGATGAGCGAAGACTGCCTGTATCTTAACATCTGGACGCCGGCAAAAAGCATGGACGAGAAGCTGCCCGTGCTGATCTACTTCAACGGCGGCGGACTGATGGCAGGCAGCGGCAGCGAGCCGCGGTATGCCGGAATGACCATGGCGCGCAAGGGCATCGTGGCCGTTACGGCAAACTACCGCGAGGGCATATTCGGATTCTTCGCGCATCCTGACCTGTCAAAGGAGACAGCATACAAGGGCTCGGGCAACTACGGCTTTATGGATCAGGCGGCAGCCATACAGTGGCTCAGGGACAACATAGCGGCATTCGGCGGCGACCCCGACAGGCTAACCATTGCAGGCGAGTCGGCAGGCTCGATGTCGGTGAGCGCGCTCATGGCATCGCCCGTGTCGCGAAACCTCTTCTGCAGGGCAATAGGCTCGAGCGGTTCGGTGATAGCCTTCGGCAAGATTGCCACGCTGAAAGAGGCCGAAAAGGCAGGAAAGGAGAAGATGAAGCAGATGGGGTGCAAGTCGCTCGAGGAGCTCAGGGCTCTCAGCGCCGACGAACTGATGGAGCGCGCGGCCGTAAGAAGCAGGCCGGCATATAACATAGACGGCTACTTCTTCACCGAACAGCCCGAACAGACCTTTGCCGAGGGCAGACAGGCCAAGGTGCCGCTGCTGGTGGGAGGTAACTCTGAGGAGGCTCAACCGGCATTCATCCTGCAGGGCAAGCCGGCCACGGTGGCCAATGCCACAGAGGCAGCCCGAGCCGTGTTCGGCAGCAATGCCGAGAAGGTTGTGCAACTTTACGGCATCAGCACCAACGCCGACGTTAGCGGAGAGCCGGGCATGATGCTTGCCTCCGATATGTTCATAGGCTTCAGCACGTGGAAATGGGGACACATGCACATGACGAGCAGCGGTCAGCCCGTATACAGATACGTCTACTGCCACCCGCGCCCGGCAATGAGAATAAGCGGAAAGGTGCCAGGACTGGCTGGCGGAGTTAAGGACAAAGAGGACGGCGACGACAAGGCACCCGAGGCCAAGGGAGCCGTACACTCGGCCGACATAGAGTATGCCATGGGCACGCTGCCCACCAACCGCGTGTTCGACTGGCAGCCGGAAGACTTCCTCATGTCTGACATCTTCTCGGAATATTACGCCAACTTCATAAAAACAGGCAACCCCAACGGACTGGGTCTGCCTGACTGGACGCCGGCAAACGGAAATGAGGCAGTGCCCGTGCTGCGGCTCGACGTAAACACGAAGATGACCACCGACAGGCAGACCGAGGAGCGGTATAAGCTAATTGACACAATGATGTGGGGTACAAAGAAATAACACTGCACGTAAACTGACGGCAGGATTTAAAGTAAGCATGCCCAAATCAGGAACATGCTGATACTGCAATATGATAAAACATCAAAGGGAGACACGCCGACACAGGCATGTCTCCCTTTGATGTTTATATCGTTTTATAATGGATTTATCACCACAAAGCCTAAGCGTCACATAGCATACGGCATGAAGAATGGCATCAGGAGCCATTTTAAGGCCGTCTGAGGCGATTAATGAAGCAGAGCCAATAAAGTATGCCTGCGCACAACAAACACACGGGAAACGCGCTCCAAACGCCTACAAGGCCCCAGCCGCTGTGGATGCCGAGGAACCAGCCGAGCGGAAGCGACACCACGAAATAAGAGAAAAAGGCTATCCAGATGAGCGGACGCACGCACGAAATGCCGCGCAGGGCGTTGGCAAAGGTGTACTGAAGGCCGTCGCCAAACTGATAGACTATGAGGGGTATGACGGTCTGTGAGACGAGGACGCACACCTCGGCGCTGTCGGTGAACCAATAGCTGAACGTGTTGCGCAGCAGGAACACGGGCACCGAAAGCACGAAGGCAATGAGCATGATGAGATGAAATCCGGCGTAGGCGGCGTCGCGCACGGCGGCCTTGTCGCCCTGTCTCTTATACACATCTCCGAGCCCACGAGACTCCTGAGCATCTCGTATGC
>ENA-UABC01000038-UABC01000038.1-human-gut-metagenome-genome-assembly--contig:-NODE-38-length-14166-cov-4.584509_pt1 | contig 14166 bp, 9 predicted proteins | sample MGYA00243866_ERZ654199 | MGnify/ENA primary metagenome ERZ654199 (study PRJEB26926, sample SAMN06165196) | human gut metagenome | biome: ENVO:00009003; feature: ENVO:2100002; material: ENVO:00002003... | reverse complement strand
CCAGCTTGGCGATGTTGGTACTTAGTTTTTTCAGCGTTTCCGGCTGTCCTACAGTCTCTATGGCTGTGTCGAGCAGTTTCATTCCGGCTTCCGAGTCCTTGACGTAAAGGGCTGCATCCTTGTTGACCAGCGCCAGTGCGTTTTTGGTCTGGTGGTCTTCGGCTACATTGGGCGAAGGTACCAGGATAACCGGTTTCTGCAACAGGCAGAATTCGGAGATGGATCCGGCACCGGCGCGGCTGATGACCAGGTCGGCTGCACTGTAGGCTGCCGCCATGTCGGATATGAAGTCGGTGGTATGCAGCATCGGAAGTTCTCCGGCTGCGGCTACGGCTGCTCTGGCTTCCTTGATATAGATTTTTCCGGTCTGCCAGATAAACTGTACGCCCGAGTTCCTGATCTTGTCGAGTCCCTGCATCACACAGTTGTTTATGGTGCGGGCTCCCAGACTTCCGCCTATGATCAGGATTGTCTTTTTCGCCGGGTCGAGTCCGAAGCTTCGTACCGCATCTTCACGACTGATGTTGTGGTTCAGCAGTCCCTGGCGGACCGGGTTTCCGGTCAGGATAATCTTTTCCTTGTCGAAGAAACGTTCCATGCCTTCGTAGGCCACACAGATCTTGCAGGCCTTTTTGGCCAGCAGCTTGTTGGTCACTCCGGCATACGAATTCTGTTCCTGGATAAGAGTAGGGATCCCCATCATACCTGCCATCTTCAGCGTAGGACCGCTGGCATATCCGCCTACTCCTACCGCTGCGTAGGGTTTGAAGTCCTTGATGATCCGACGTGCCTTTATCTGGCTGCGCATCAGTTTGATCAGGACACTGATGTTTTTCAGCAGGTGCTTGCGGTCGAAGCCGGCAACCGGCAGACCGATGATTTTATATCCGGCAGCGGGTACGCGCTGCATTTCCATACGCCCTTCGGCACCGACGAACAGGATCTCCGCGTCGGGATGCTGCTCCTTGATGGCATTTGCGATGGATACTGCCGGGAAGATATGTCCTCCCGTTCCGCCTCCGCTGATGATGATTCTCAAATTATCTTTCATGACATTCTATATTTATCGCAAAGTTAGGAAAAACCTGTAAAAAAAGTTTTTATTTTTTTATAAGTCGTTCTTTTCCTTATTATTTAAATCTTCTGTCGGCTCCTTTCCCTTTGTCGCCAGGTCGGCTGCATTCTGCAGCAGTACTACCGCTGCGTCCTGAATCTGTCTTTGCCGTTCGGCCTCTTCCATTTCACGCTGTTTCTTCAGCTCGTTCACATGGCGGCTGATACCCAGGATAATCCCGATGTAGGCGCAGTTTATCAGGGTGGAGGTTCCTCCTTTGCTGATAAGCGGCAGCGGTTGGCCGGTAACCGGCATGATGCCTACGGCTACCAGCATGTTGAACATGGCCTGGGTGACAAGCAGGAAACCTATTCCCATGACCAGAAAGGCATAATACGACTTGTCGCAGTTCCTGGCTATCTTCCCTATGCGCATCAGCAGCCAGATATAGAGGAAAGCCACAACTCCGCCTCCTACCAGCCCCAGCTCTTCGATGATGATGGCATAGATGAAGTCGGAAAAGGCTTGCGACAGGAAGTCGCGCTGTACGCTGTTTCCCGGTCCTTTGCCCAATACGTGACTGGTGGCTATGGCAATGTTTGCATGGGCTACCTGTGCGTCTCCGTCGATGTCAAATTTTTCGGGGGGAATGACCGATTTGTCGAAATGGTTTTCCAGACGGCTCTGCCAGGTTACCATACGGTGCAGCCCTACCTTGTCCCAGGCTTCCGCCGGTACATATTTGACGGTTGCCAGTCCGATGATCATGACTCCGATACACACACCTACCAGCATTCCCATCTGCTTGAGCGGGATACGTCCCACGAACATCATCAGGAATACGCTGATGCAGAGCAGCAGGGCGGTCGAAAGGTTTTCGGTAAAGATCAGCGCACAGGTTATGCCTGTTATCCACAGTATGTACTTGAACGCTTTTCTGTTGGCCCCTTCTTCCTCCTGCATCTTGGAAAGGATGAAGGCAACCGTGATGATGGTTGCCATTTTGGCCAGTTCCGAAGGCTGGAATTGGAAGAATCCAAGGTCGATCCACCGTCTGGCCCCGTTGGTCAGCGCTCCCATGACGAATACTCCTATCAGCAGCAGCCAGGAGAGCGGAAGCAGCAGGATAAACATCTTGAACCACCGGCACGGGATGTTATGGACAATCAGCACCACGATCAGTCCCACCATCATCAGGATCAGGTGCATGGTAATCGGCTTCCAGTAGTCCCCGCTTTTGTAGGTCAGTGTACTGGAGGCGCTGAACACCTCGATAATGGATACGAGACAGAGCAGCATGAAGATTATCCATATAACCTTGTCGCCTTTGAATAAATTTTTCAGCAAATCCATCTTCGGATATATTTTTTATAGGTTTCTTACACATTCTTTAAACTGGTCGCCACGGTCTTCGTAACTCTTGAAGAGGTCGAAGCTTGCGCAGCAGGGACTCAGCAGTACGGTTTCGCCTTTCTTGGCCATCCGGTAGGCTGCGTCTACGGCGTCTTTCATGCTCTGGACATCGGCGGTCGGCAGTCCGAAACTGTCGAAGAAGCCGTGCAGCTTTTCGTTGTGCAGTCCCAGGTAGATCAGTCCTGTACATTTTTCCTTTACAAGGCCGGCTATTTCATTGTAGTCGTTGCCTTTGTCTTTGCCTCCCAGAATCAGTATGGTCTTGGTCTTCATACTCTTCAGGGCATACCAGCAGGAATTTACGTTGGTGGCTTTCGAGTCGTTGATGTATTCCACACCACGTACCGTAGCTACCTTTTCCAGGCGGTGTTCCACTCCCTTGAAGTCGCTCAAGGCCTCGCGTATACATTCTTTCTTGATGCCTGCAATGTTGGCCGAAATACCTGCCGCCATGGAATTGAACAGGTTGTGGGTACCGGTCAGTGCCAGCTCTTCCTGTTCCATGTTGAAGGCTATCGGCTCGGTGAAGTATACCTTGTCTGCCTCGGTAAAGGCTGCCAGTCCGTTTTCCTTGTGCTCGGCAAACGGATAATATTTCCCGTGCAGTCCGTACTTGTGCAGTTCCTGGCGGATAATCGGGTCATCGTTCCAGAAGATGAACGCATCGTTGTCGGTCTGGTTCCGGATGATGCGGAATTTGGCGTCTACGTAGTTCTGCATCTTGTAGTCGTAACGGTCCAGATGGTCGGGGGTGATATTCATCAGCACGGCAATGTTCGCGTGGAACTTGTACATGTTGTCAAGCTGGAAGCTGCTCAGCTCTATCACGTAATAGTCGTAGTTACATTCGGCTACCTGGTAGGCGAGGCTTTGTCCGATGTTGCCTGCCAGACCGACATTGAGGCCCGCCTTCTTGAATATATGATAAATCAACGATGTCGTAGTGGTCTTTCCATTGCTTCCGGTGATACAGATCATCTTGGCATTGGTGTAGCGTCCGGCAAACTCTATTTCCGAAATGACCGGTGTCCCCTGTGCCTTCAGCTTCAGGATCATGGGGGCGTCGTTCGGGATACCCGGACTCTTGATCACTTCGTCTGCATTCAGGATGAGCTCTTCCGTGTGTCTGCCTTCTTCCCATCGGATATTCCGTTCATCCAACATTTTCTTGTATTTGTCCTTGATTGAAGACATGTCGGAAACAAAGGTGTCAAAACCTTTTTTCTGTGCCAGAACGGCAGCTCCCGCTCCGCTCTCTCCGGCTCCTAAAATGACAATTCTCTTTGCCATAACTCTTTACCTTATCTTATCTTTAATGTTATTATCGTAATTGCAGCCAGCAGGATGGTGATGATCCAGAAGCGGACTGTTATCTTTGATTCATGGAATACGCTGTCGGGTTTGGTGATCAGGTATCTGCAGGTCGGGTCCAGCTGTGCCACCGTCGTACGGAAATGGTCGTGGATGGGCGCCCGCTTGAACACACGCTGTTTGATTCCTTTTTTCTTTCCCCGCTGGTAGTATTTTACCTGCAGGATAACCGAAAGGTTCTCTACCAGGAAGATTCCGCAGAGGATGGGGATCAGCAGCTCCTTGTGGATGATGATGGCAAATACCGCAATGATACCGCCGATGGTCAGACTGCCTGTATCACCCATGAATACCTGGGCCGGAAAGGCGTTGTACCAGAGGAAACCGATCATGGCACCGATAAAGGCGCATACGAAGATCACAAGCTCTTCACTTCCCGGTATGTACATGATGTTCAGGTAGCTGGCATACTCGATGTGGCTCGATACGTAGGCCAGTATACCCAATGTGGCACCGATGATGGCCGAGTTACCGGCTGCCATACCGTCCATGCCGTCGTTCAGGTTGGCCCCGTTCGATACGGCTGTCACTACGAAGATGGTCACCAGTACGAACAGGATCCATCCGGCGGTCTGTGCATGGTCACCCATGAAGCCCACGAAATCGGCGTAGTCCAGGTTGTTGTTCTTGAAGAACGGGATGGTGGTCTTTGTCGATTTCTGGTCCTGCGACTTGTGGACCACATCGACCACATGTCCGTCCTGCTGTATTTCCACGTTTTCCCGGATAACTACATTCGGACTGATATAGAGGGTCAGACCCACTATCAGTCCCAGACCTACCTGGCCGATGATCTTGAACTTCCCGTGCAGGCCTTCCTTGTCTTTGCGGAACACCTTGATATAGTCGTCCAGAAATCCCAGCGTGCCCAGCCATACGGTAGTGATCAGCATCAGGATCATGTAGACGTTTCCCAGCTTGCCCAGCAGCAGGCAGGGAATCAGGATGGCTACGATGATGATGATACCTCCCATGGTAGGTACTCCTACTTTCTTCACGTTGAACGGGTCGATGGAAGCGTCGCGTTGCGTTTCCGTGATCTGCTTGCGTTTCAGCAGTTTGATGAAGTACTCGCCGAAAATGGATGAAATCAGCAATGCCAGGATAACGGCTACCAGCGACCGGAAAGACACGTAGCCGAACATGCGCGCTCCCGGAAATCCGAGCTGCTCCAGGTAATTGAATAAATAATATAGCATCTTACTGGTTATTCGTTGTCAAAAATCTCTTTCAATATCTCCTTGTCATCAAAATGATGTTTCACCCCTTTTACTTCCTGATAGTTCTCGTGGCCTTTTCCGGCTACCAGAATTACGTCGCCCGGCTGTGCCAGCATGCAGGCGGTACGGATGGCTTCCTTGCGGTCAACGATTGAAATGACCTTTTTCATGTCTTCCTTGGTCAGTCCGGCCAGCATATCGTTGATGATGTCCTGCGGTTCCTCGAAGCGGGGGTTGTCGGAGGTGATGACTACCTTGTCGCTTTGTTTTACGGATTCCTGTGCCATCAGCGGGCGTTTGCCCTTGTCGCGGTTTCCTCCTGCACCTACTACCGTAATGACACGGCCGTTTCCTCTGAGCACTTCGTGGATGGCGTTCAGGACGTTTACAAGGGCGTCGGGGGTATGTGCATAGTCGACTATGGCCGTATAGTTTCTCGGCGAGCGGAGTGCATCGAAACGTCCGGCTACAGGGCGCATGGTACTCAACTTGACCAGTACGTCTTCAGGCTGTTTGCCCAGCAGGCAGCAGGCTCCGTATACGGCCAGCAGGTTTGATGCGTTGAAACGTCCGATGAACTGCACGTTCACTTCACGGTTGTTGATGTCCAGAAGCATCCCTTCGAATCCGTCTTCCAGTACCTTTCCCTTGAAATCGGCCAGCGTGCGCAGTGAATAGGTGGCTACCTTGGCCTTGGTGTTCTGTACCATTACCATGCCGTTTCTGTCGTCGGCGTTGGTCAGTGCAAATGCACTTTTGGGCAGTCCGTCGAAAAAGGCCTTCTTGGCTTTCAGGTAGTTCTCGAAAGTCTTGTGGTAGTCCAGGTGGTCACGGGTGATGTTCGTAAAGATACCGCCTACGAACTTCAGTCCCCCGATACGTTTCTGCGCGATGGAGTGTGAGCTGACTTCCATGAACGCATACTTGCACCCTTCGTCGGCCATGCGTCCCAGCAGGCGGTTCAGGGTGATAGGGTCGGGGGTAGTATGGTCGGTCGGGATGGCTTCGTCGTCAATGTAGTTGCATACCGTCGACAGCAATCCTACCTTGTAGCCGAAGCTCCGGAACATCTTATATAATAAGGTGGCGATTGTAGTCTTCCCGTTGGTACCTGTAACGCCTACCAGGTCGAGCTTGGAGGTCGGGTCGCCGTAGAATGTAGTAGCCAGCCGGCCTACCGCATCTTCCGTGTCGGTCACCTTTACATAGGTTACATTTTCATGCAGGGTTTCCGGATAAATCTCGCATACCACTGCAGCAGCTCCTTTTTCAATGGCTTTCTCTATATAGGCGTGTCCGTCGGTCTGTGTACCTTTTACTGCAACAAACAGATGGCCGGTTTCTACCAGACGTGAGTCCATCTGGATACCTGTAATTTCAATATCTGTGGCGCCTTTCGTTTCACAGACGGTAACGGATCTGATAATTTCTTCCAGTTTCATGTCAATTCTTAGTTCTTAGTTCTTTAGTGTCAATGTGATAGTTTGTCCTCTATGTAATGTGGAACCGGCAGCTATGCTCTGTTCCCTCACTTTTCCCATTCCGGTAATCCGTACGCGGAGACCGTGGCTTTCGAGCAGGTAGACGGCATCTTTCGCTCCCATACCGCGTACGTTCGGTACCAGTTTCTTGCTCTGTGTCACTCTTTTCAGGTCGGCAGCCGAACGGGTACATTCGGCTTTTCCCCATAACGGATTATGTGTGTAAGGCACGGTACGGCTGTTCCCGGGAATATCCAGGGTACGCAGTACATAGGCCGTTTCGATCATGTCGCCGTTCTTCACGTCCGGAATCAGGATGGAAGTGGAATCCTTGATGGTTGCCGGGTCACGGTACAGGTACTTGGCATAGATGCGTTCTGCAATCCGGCTGAAAACCGATCCGGCCTGCAAACCACCCGATGCCGGTCCGTGCGGAATCAGGATGGAGATGATGCAGCTGTATTTCGGGTTTTCCGACGGATAGTAACCGCAGAAACTTACCTGGTAGCTTACTCCGTTGGCTTTGTAACCGGCCTTTCCCTGTGAGATCTGTGCAGTACCGGTCTTGCCCGAGACGTTGAACTGCTTGCTGCCGGCCGGTTTGGCCAATCCTTCCGAAACTACTTTACGCAGGATGGTCTTGATCATTGTAAGAGTCGTGTCCGAACAGATTTTCGGGTTGACCACTTCGGTCGGGAATTCCTCCAGTATCTCGCCGTTCTTGGCGATGGCCTTCACAAACTTCGGCTTGATCATCACTCCGTCGTTGGCGATGGCATTGTAGAAGTTCAGTATGTAGATAGGCGGTATCATGGTTTCATAACCGATACTCATCCAGGGCAGGGTAGTCTTGGCGAAATACCGCTCTTTCGGTCCCAGAATGCGGGGGCTGGCTTCACCTACGAAACCCAGATGCAGGGGCTTGTCGATACTCATACGTTTCAGGCCGTCGACGAACTTCTGCGGATTGTTCTTGTAGAACTTGTCGATGATGGTGGAGACACCGATGTTCGATGACACTTCCATGATGCGGGTTACGTCTATCTTGCCGAATCCGCCTCGGGTGGCCCAACCCCAGTCTCTCATCTTGCTTCCATACATGTCTACCACACCGCTCCCCGTATCGACTACATAATCGGGGGTGATATAGCCGTCTTCCATGGCCACCATGATGGAGGCGGTCTTGAATGTGGATCCCGGTTCCATCAGGTTGCTTACGGCATTGTTCCTCATTTCGTAGTATTTCCCGTCGCCGGCACGTGTCATGTTGACGTTGGCTTTCACGTCTCCCGTCTTGACGTCCATGACGATTGCCACGCCCGAAAGAGCGTTGAGGGTTTCAAGCTGGTCTACCAGAGCCTTTTCGGCTATATCCTGTATGTCCACATCGATGGTCGTGATGATGTCACAGCCGTCTACGGCAGGTTTGTCGATGATGTTCAGGTAGGTGTTCCTTACTTTCTGGCGGTGTGTGATACCGTCCTGTCCGCGCAGAACAGAGTCGTATGTCAGTTCCAGTCCGTTCTTGGCTCCCTGTGTCATGTCGGGGTACATGTCGCCGAGGGTACGCATGGCCAGTGAGCCGAACGGTTTCTTCCGCTGGTTGTATGTCTCGGCATGCAGACCTCCCTTGTTCTTGCCAAGGTTAAACACCGGCAGTTTCTGTACTTCCTTGTATTCGATGTATGAGATCCGTCTCGGGTACAGCAGGAAGTGGCGGCTTTTGGCTTTCCGTCCTTTCAGAATCTGTCTGCGGAATTCCTGTACGCTCCTGTCGGGAAAGAGCTCGTTCAGCCCCTTGCAGATTTCCGTCAGGTGGTTCATCAGCATGGTATCCTTTTCCATGCCTCCTGCCTTGAAGTCCATGTATATCCGGTATTCCGGCAGACTGCTTGCCATCAGCTTGCCGTCGGATGATATGATGTTTCCACGGTTCGGGTGTACTACGACGTTCTCTTTGACAAAACGGTCGGCTACGTCCTCCCAGTATTGGCGGTCGGCAAACATGATGACGGCGGCCTTGACTATGATGGATATAGCCAGCGCCAGCATGATCACCACAATGAAGGTGTAACGCAGCATGATGTTTTTCTGTCCCGGAATCATAATTATTTATCTTCTTTTTTCTCTTTGATCAGGTATGGAGGGGTGGCCGCTATCTGGAGCGGGGTCCCTTCGGTTGCAATATATTCTTCTATGCGCGACTGGCGGCTTCTTTCGGTCAGTTCGGAAGAGATGGTCAGTGCGTCGTATTTCGTATCGATCAGTTCTTTTTTCAGCCTGTCTATTTCAATCAGTTCCTGCTGGCTTGCATACCGGTTGTCGATATACAGGATTGTGAGCAGTACAATCAGAATAAGCAGGTTGGTCTGCCTTTTCAGGAAATCGTGTGCCAGGATATCACCTCCCAGAATACTTTTGAACGTGATGTGTCCGGAGTTTTGCTGCCGGTCCTGGTCTTTTCCCTGTTCCATTTTCGGTTCTTTCGGTTCCTGTTGTTCCATCATGGCGGTCATTTCTTTTCGGCGATCCGCAGTTTGGCGCTGCGAGAACGCGGGTTACGTGCTATCTCTTCAGACGAAGGGACAATCACTTTGTTGTTTATCAGTCTGAACGGGGTCTGTATGTTCCCGTAGAAGTCCTTTTCGGCCTTTCCTTCCACGTTGCCCGTCTTCATCAGGTTCTTCACGATACGGTCTTCCAGCGAGTGGTAGGTAATCACTACCAGGCGTCCTCCCGGCTTCAGGGCCTGTGTGGCCGCATACAGCATTTCTTTCAGGGCTTCCATCTCCTGGTTCACTTCAATGCGCAATGCCTGGAAAACCTTGGCCAGTTCCTTCTTTTCCCGTTCACGGCCGAAGAGCGGTTTTACCACATCCAGAAAGTCGCCTATCGTGACGATCTGTTTCTGCGTCCGGGCCTTTGCCAGTGTGGCGGCCAGCTTGCGGCTGTTCTTCAGCTCCCCGTATAGGTAGAACACGTCGGCCAGCCGTTCTTCTTCGTAGGTGTTCACAATGTCGGCTGCCGTTTTTCCGGCACGCTTGTTCATGCGCATGTCCAGGTTGCCGTCAAAGCGGAAGGAAAATCCGCGTTCCGAATCGTCGAAGTGATGGGAAGAAACGCCCAGGTCGGCGAGGATGGCATCCACTTCTTCAACACCGTAATAGCGCAGAAAGTTGTGCAGGTAGCGGAAATTGCTTCTCACGAACGTAAAGCGGCTGTCGTTTACGATATTCTTTTCAGCGTCTTCATCCTGGTCGAAGCTGAACAGGCGGCTCGTTTCATCCATCCTTCTGAGGATTTCTTTCGAGTGTCCACCTCCTCCGAAAGTCATGTCGGCATAGATGCCTCCCGGGTGGAGGTTCATCCCGTCAATGCTCTCGTCCAGCAGTACGGGAATGTGATATGTCTGTTCTGTTTCCATCCTGTTTTTTGTCTGAAAGTTTGTAATTTCTACCTTATATATCCGATTGAGGTTGTAAAATTACATATTTCCCTATAATTTGTTATATAGATTTCCGAAAAATCTTTAAAGAAGTTATCAACAGGTGGTTTGTCTCACAGTCTCAACTTTCTCAATATAGATGCGTGATTCCGTAAAAATCACTGTAAAATATTGTGATATAGTGATTTACGCCTGTTTTGACTGTTTCTGGAATCTGGCTTTCGGACGGTTGGACCTATGTTGGGAGACTGTTCCGGAGCTGGATTTGGAGCTGTTTTACGTATGTAAATATTTTTCATCACCGGAAAAACGGCCGATATACCCATTCCCCGGGCTTTTTCTGCTGTAACGATAATTTATTTTCCGGGGCTTTCCTTAAGGGAATTCCGGAGGGTGGATACTTATTGGGAAATAGCATGAAAATCCCTCCTGTAATGGCCTGTAGACAGGGGTACGGCTTTTTCGGAAGTGTTTTTGGGAAGAGGGGTGTGGCAGAAAAAATATCCTTTTTCAGGGGCGTTTTTATGTCGTGATGCGGGGATCGCGTAACTATATTGAGAAAGTTGAGACTATGAGACGGGATACAGAGGGCGTAGAAAAGGCTGTGTAAATATTTATTATTTATGACCGGAAGGCCCGAAAATTCGTCTTGTAATTTTTGGAAAAAGGCTTGGAATATTCCTGAAAAGAATTTGTTCTTTTGCTGCAGATGACTTGATCTTTTCTTTGGAATGACTTGGCCTTTTTCCTTCAGGAACTTGGTGTTTTCAGGAGCTTTGCGCTTTGCAGGGTCAATAACCCCGTGGGGCTGTTTATCCCTGCTTCTGCTGCTTTTCGTATAACCTGACGGTTGTTTGTACCACTGCGTAATCATATCCTTGCGTTCCCGTATCCAGCCGGTCCCAGTCTGTCAGGCAATGGTGTTTCCTGATCTTTTCACTTTTTCCGCTGGGATAGAGTTGCTTCTCCTCTTCCGACATCTGCGTATAACCCAGCATGAAATGGGACGCATTCCACCGGAGGTGTTCGCAGACGGAGGCGTTGGTAAGGCGGGTATGCCAGTCGGTTAGTGATTCACTGTCGTCAGGGCCTGCGGTTATCGGCCATGACGGGCAAGGGAACGGTTTTTCCATGTCTCTGAGACCCAGCAGGACTTCTTTGGTATAACGGTGCTTGTAGTTTGCTTTGTCCTGCGATTCCTTTCTGGCCAGTTCACGGCGTTCCAGGAAAGATTTTGCCCGGTTTCTGCGTCCGTCCCATCCGAGGTTGCTGCCTCCTACCGCTTCACAATAAGCCTTGTAGAACTGTTTGGCCGCTTCCGTTTCTTCGTCATCGATGATCCAGTTCTTGGTATAGACGGTATCGGGGTTACCGAAATATTCGATGACCGTATTGTTTGCGGCATAGGCGTTGATGGTCTTGTCGAATTTGAACTTGTCTGTAGTATGATACAGGCGGACGAATATCTTGAAGTTCCGGAAGTCGTCGGGGCGGTGCTGCAAGGCGAATTCATAAAGGGTGGCCGCTATATCCAGGTTGCGGTCATCTTCACCGGTGGCTATGACCACATAGTTGAGCTGTCCGATAATTTCATGCAGTTTCCTGTAGAATCCGTCCGACCCGCTGTTATAAGGACAGAATTCCACTTCTCCTTCCGCTTCAATGTCCGGGAGGGCCGGCAGATCATTGGAAAGTTCGCTTTTTACCCGGTTGATGTTTTCATCGCAGACAATCAGCCGTACAGGTACCTTGTGCTTTTCTGCGTCGGGAAAAGCGGAGAATTCGTACAGGAAACGTAATGCTTCCCTTCCGGTAGAGCCGAATCCGATGATGAGTGCCGTGAATGGTTTTCCGGATTCTACGTAGCCTGATTTCCTGTTGATGTTGACGAAATGGATGGGGTGGGCATAGTTCCTTCCGCTGTCATCCTTTCTCATGGACAGTTCCATCACCGATTCATGTGAATCGTCGAGCAGATGCAGTTTGCTCCGGTAGCAGTCTTCCTGCAGTCTGGTCACTCTGGTTCTCCGGGCCGAACAGTAAAGCTGGTTTATCTTTGTCCCGATATCGCTGTCAAGTATTTTTAATGAGGCACGCAGGTTGGCCGGCTCATTGTCGGTGAGAAGAAAGAAATCGGTCTTGCCGGAGCTTTTCATGAACTTGCCCACTTTGCTGAGGCCCATGCTGCGCAGGAAATTTTCATTGTCGGTTTCCGCTTCCGACGGACGTGCGTTGCTTTTCAGCAGGATGTAGTGTATGCCCGACAACTGTTTCGCTATATTGGTCTTGTACGAAAGCAGGCCGAGCAGTCCGCTGAAGCTCAATCCGTTGGATTTCATATCTTCTTCCTGTGGAAAGTCGATGAATACGATCCTTTCCTTTCCGCCGGTGCGGCTGTAAATGTCTTTTGCCAGAAGGAAACTTTTTTCATTAAGCCCCCAGAATACGTTCAGTTTCGGCTTTGTGAACGGGTTGAGTTGCCAGACACAGCCCCTGAACCAGTCGACGATACGTTTGCCGAAGCAGGTAACGGCAAATACCATACTGGTGGTGAGGGCAAGAAAGTGGATCAGGGCAAAGAACAGCATGTAGACCGGGTTGCCGGAGCAGTTCTTGGCTACGCCGATTAGGTTCGATTTCGACAGGAACATTTCGAATGAGGAAAGCATCGAGCGCAGGAGGAGGGTAACGCAGTTGCTTCCGGTTCCGGCATAGGCATATCCCATGAAATAGATGGCCATTCCCGAAACGAAGATGAGTACGGCCGTTTCGAGCAGCATTTCGCTGGAAAAGGTCAGTATGTTTTTTTTCTTGTTTCTGAACCACCATATGAACTGTTTCAGCCAGAAATAGGCCGATGTGATCCAGGCTACCAAAATAAGCAGGAATATGATGCCGGCACCTTGGCTTGCCAAAGGCTTGAGGACCGAGAATTCGCTGCCGGTCTGCAGGCAGTGTCGGTTCTCAAGTAATACCTTGAGGCAATCCAGCAGATAGCTGTTGTCGGTAGAAATGGGTTGTGGGTCGGCGGTTGCGCCTGTGGCTGTATGGAATATACATGCAAAGACCAATATGGCAAGTAAGGTTCTGTTCATAAAATCTGCGTTTTCTTTTGTCCAAAATTAGTGATATAATCCGTAACCTGAAAGTATCTTTCTGAAAATTCGTTATGTACTTCTGTCTGTTTCTGCTTGTTCTTTTGTTGAAAATGATTAAATTTACAGCGATATCGATAGCATAAATAACCGAAATAACCTAAACAGATGAACAGATGTATTGTCCTGGCCGGGAAATGGCTGGTCTTGTTGCTGCTTTTCTTTCTGGCAGCCTGTAGCAATGATGAAACCCCGTCGGAAAATCCGCTAGCCGGAGACCGTTACCTGAGCGGTATCCTTGCCGAAAGGCATTTCGACAAGGAGGAAATTGCCTCCCAATTGGTCGGTTTTGCGGCTTCCCAGGGAATTGACATCCCTGAAGCTTTCCTGAGTGTCCTGCTATGCGACGTGGATGTGGCTGCCATCGAGTACACGACTACCGGAGCAGACGGGAATCCGGTTACGGCATCGGGGGTGGTTGCCATGCCTGGAGGGACTGTTTCCTACGACCATCTTTTGAGCATCCAGCACGGTACGCTCGATATGGAGGAGGCTCCCTCGAAACAGCTTTTCTATTATGAGATGATGCCCGTCATATCCGGACATGTGGTCGTTATGGCCGATTATCTGGGGTATGGTTCCAGTCAGACACCCGACCGCCAGCATCCTTATCTGCATGCGAGGCTGACGGGAACGGCCTGTGCCGATATGATCGAGGCTGCCCGGGAATATCTGGCATATAAGTCGGTTGCCGAATCGGACGATGACATAGAACTGTTGGGTTATTCGCAGGGAGGACAGGCGACAGTCGCTACCTTGTTGGAGCTGGAGAGCCGTGGCCTGGCCGGATGTATCCGTGGGGTGTATGCCGGGGGTGGAGTCTATGACCTGGAAAAAATACTGGAAACATTTACTTCTACGGCAGGCAGTTCCTTGCCTTATGCCCGTTCTGGATATGCACCTTATCTGATACGTGGCATGGCCTATGGGGAGCAGTTGGATGTAAAGGATGAGAACCTGTATGCTCCGGAGGTTATCGACCTGTCTCTTATACACATCTCCGAGCCCACGAGACTCCTGAGCATCT
>ENA-UABC01000017-UABC01000017.1-human-gut-metagenome-genome-assembly--contig:-NODE-17-length-16343-cov-5.516577_pt1 | contig 16343 bp, 6 predicted proteins | sample MGYA00243866_ERZ654199 | MGnify/ENA primary metagenome ERZ654199 (study PRJEB26926, sample SAMN06165196) | human gut metagenome | biome: ENVO:00009003; feature: ENVO:2100002; material: ENVO:00002003... | reverse complement strand
ACCTGAACATTGTATGACCTGTTAATGCAGGGACGCTTAACGCTACACGTCCGCAGATTAGTACATATATCTCAGGTTAGTGGCGTTTTTTGAAAGGTAAATGTCAGTGCAGTTGTACCGATACACTCACGAAAATATTAATTCCTTGTCGTTGCGGAAAATGTTTTAGGCAGTGCCTGGCAATATATTTCACTTGAACGGTGTCTGTAGGGCGCCGGTTTTTTGTATTATGTGCCGCATTTATGACCGTTCGTGCCGTTATAACAACCGTTCGTGCCAAAAAGTTGAAATCACAAAGCAAATGAGTTATGATATAATTATAAAATTATAAGGGGAGAAGTATGCTCATCTGCGTTTACGATACCGCAAACGAGGCGGAGATACTGAAAGCGAAAATAACACAAATCGCAACGGCGGCATATCGAAGAATTGCCTACAGGGCATGTCAGAGGTATGAGAGCTTTGCGAAGGAGTGTAAGACGGCTGACCTTATAATCGTGCTTGCCGACGGAGCGGACGGTATGGAGGGCGTTATTGCGGCAAAGAATGCCGACAGGGATACGCCTGTAATATGGCTGTCGGACGATGAGGGATTCGGGGCGCAGTCATACAGGCTTGGCTGTACCTATTTCCACAAGAAGCCGATACCGCTTGAAAAGCTGAAGGAGGCACTGCATAAGTGCAGGTGCATGGCATAAGCACGGGTAAATCTACAGGAGGAAAAACATGAAGAAAAAATTTGTACGGCTCATAAGTGCGGTGCTGTCTGCGGCAATGACGTTGACGGCTGTACCGTTATCGGCATTTGCCGAGGGCGAGGCACATACGCATGACGGCGAGAGCAATGTCATCACGACACCGCTTGATTTCAGAGAAAAGACGGCGGACGAAAACGGTGCCGGCTGGAGCTGGGATTATGACACAAAGACGCTGACGCTTGACGGAGTGAACATTCAGGCGACAACCGACAGTATGAGCGTCGTAACAGTCCCCGACGGTACGGAGATAGTGCTGAACGGTAACAATACTATCGTACAGACCGATACCGGCAAAAGTGATACATATGTTCTCAGTGCCGTAAATAATAAAGAGGTCAATTGTGACGGCACAATGACAATCAGCGGCGACGGTGTGCTGAATGCAGAGAACCGCTCTACAGACAGTATGGCACGCTCTCTCGGCGGATCAATAATCCTGAACGGCGGTACAGTAAACGCAACAGGTACTGTAAAGACAAATTCGCTTGAAATACATAATGACGGTGTGCTGAACGCAAATGCGACAACTGCATCTTTTGAGGGTGTGGCTGTCAATGTCAGCGGCGGCATTACTGTTGACGGCAACGGCAGTCTTACTGCAGTAGGTTGTGCTAATGAATCTACGTTAAACAGTGCAATATTGCTTACCAGTAATTTCGGTGACAAAATTTCCGTCAGCGAAAACGGCAGTATTACTTTGCCTGAAGGCAATGCAGCAAGAGTCGGAATATACTACAGCGGAAACAACGGCGACGGAATGGATGCCGAAATAAGCGGCGGTAAGGTCACTGCTTACGGTACTAAGTATGGCATTTACAAAGTAAACCTTATAATGAACGGTACAGGCTCGGTTTACACTACGGGCGGTTCATACGCTATCGGTCAAACTGTACCGACAATAAACGAGGACGAATTTGTAGTAAAGGGTTCGACTGAGTTCAAGGCTGAGGAAAGCTCAGTGACAGCCAATGCCGAGTTTAACAGCGGCTATTATGAGATTGGCAGAGCGGACGCTAAGACGGTAGTTATAAAGCCTGATACTTCTCCCCGTATAATACTCGGAAACCAAATCGGAATATTCAAGACTGAAGAGTATGAAATAATTGAAGACATGGACATGACTGATATCAAGCTCAAGGGTACGGTTTACTTTGATATTACTCTGAAGAATATGAGCGATGAAGAGTTTGCAGACGCAAGAGGCTGTTTCGGCGGCGATGAACCCGATTTATTAGCAAGCATAATCAAGACCGATTACGGCTGGGTGTGCATGGTCTGCGATACCGAGTTTTCGGTTACATACGACACTGATAATACTCTTACAATAAAGTGCGGAGATATTGTATCCAATACCGTTCAGGTAAAGTCGAATGCAAACCGTTTCAACAAGGTTACACAGGGTGACAACACAAACAGAACGGTTTTCTATACAAACACTTCGCAGGAAGAGAAGGACAATTACAAGCTTGTAAGCACCTATACGGTTGACAGTGAAAGCATAAGCTATAACTGGTACAGTACGAACAGTGCATACAGTGCAGATGAGCTCGGTGCGGCAGTATCCGGAAGCAACGGCGAATTCAAGCTTGCGGATAATATTCCTGCCGGAAATTATGTTCTGTATTGCGATATAACCTATTCAGACGGTGACAGCACAGAAACTGTTACAGAAAAATTTACATTTACATATAAAGAATGTGCACATGAAAACGGTTATTCCGACGGTAAATGCACAAACTGCGGAGCGTTATGTGATCACAGCAATATTGATATTGACACGGGTAAGTGTAACGAGTGTGCGCATCAGTTTGTTGCTACAATCAGCACAGACGGCAATGCGCCGACAGGCTATGACACGCTCGCAGACTGCCTTAACAGTGTTACTGCCGATACCGAAAACTATGTAAAGATCTATCAGGATATCGGCGATGCATCGGCAACTGCAACTTTAGATACTATAGATGTAAAACACAATGTTATGATCGACCTTAACGGTCACAAGCTGAACAATATCAAGCTTGGGGTCAACAAACTTGGGGTCAACAAAGACGTCACGCTTACATTAACCGGCACAGCGGGCAGTTATGTTACGCAGGTGTATGTTCGCAAAGGCGGCGGATCATTCATAATTGACAGCGAAGCAAATGTAGAATTTAATACAATTTTTGTTGAGGACAGTGCACGGCTTGCTGTAAACGATGGCGCAAAAGTAACTACAGAACAGTTGACTGTGATAGCATCCGTGAATGATGACGGAACTACAACGACATCTGTAAAGCTCGCTACGGGAATGAAGTTAGGTGGGCTGACATATCATCGCCAAAACAATTCCGGCGCTCTGAAATTAGGCAATCTTCTTGATGTTACCCGGCAGGCACTGCGACGTGAAGATAACGGCAATTATCTTGATCTTTATAAAGAATATGGAAGTATGGGTTATTCCGTTGCGCTTACTGTTGTAGAGCATACTGACGCTGACCACAAATACAGCACTGGAACAGGCAAGTGCGAGGAGTGCGGAAAGCCCTGCGAGCATGGCGGTGATATAAACACGGACAACGGCATCTGCTCAATCTGCGGTGCGGTTGTGTCTGTCGCACTCTATACAGACAAGAACGGAAGCTTAAAGTATGTAGATACCGATGAGCTTCACTCTTTACTGAATGAATACAACGGAAGCGGTACGATAAAGCTGTTTAAGGATTATTCTAAACCAAGCGCTCAGTATGACTTATACGGAGAACTTACAATTGACTTAAACGGACGCCAATTTAAAATCCGGAGTATTACTCCTTGCAAAAGCGGAAAGCTTACGATCAAAAACAGCGGCAATCCGGTTATGCTCGGTTGTAATGTATATCCGACAAACGACGCTTCATACGCCGGCGGTACGCTTATAATAGACGGCGATGTAGTTTTAGACACTTCGATCTATGTATATGATTCGAGTACGGTTATATTGAAAGCCGGTGCATATCCAGCCGGACTTTACGCCAGGGACAGCAAGACATTATACGATATGCTCGGAGAGGGTAAGGCTTTCTTCAAGACTGACGGAACTCTTTTCAATGCAAATGTTAAGGAAATATCAAGCAGTGAAACGCTGACAATCAAAGACCACAGCCATACCTATGTTGACGGCGAGTGCGGCTGCGGATATGTTTGCCCTCACAGCGATGTTAACAGCGAAACGGGTAAGTGTAACGAGTGTGAATATCAGTATGCGGCTGTTATCGTAAAGGATGGGGCTGTAGCTTCTGTTTATAAGGAAACTGAGATGGGAGCGGCTTTTGAAGCGGCTGACAGTGACGCAAACACCGGCTGTACATTAAGAGTATACAAGAATTATACAGGCAGCTATACAACACTCAGCGGTAAGTTCACGCTGTGGATCGCTGAGAAAGCCAATGTAGGTACGTTAACTGTTTCGGGAGATATAACCGTTACGGGATCGGGAAAAAATAATCGTATTTATGGCGATTTCAATGTAGCGGCCGGCGGTAAGCTGACATTTGACGAAAACTGCGGCGCTATGGGAACTGTGTCGGTAGGTGCAGGTACATTTGACTGCTATAGTACATTTTCTATAACACTCAATATAAACGATGCAAGCAGTGACGTAATTCTTCACGGCGGAGCTTTCAAAACAATATGCTATAACGGCGGCGGGGACAGAGCAAACGCAGAAATACTGACTTTGTTGGCTGAGAACCGTATGTTTATGAAGTCTCCCAATCCTGAGCCGATAGACGGCTCAAAAACACTGTTGAAAGACGGTTTTGCAACACCTGTTATTGTAATACCACATGAAGGTCACAGTTACGACAGCACAACGGGCAAGTGTACGATTTGCGGTAAGCGGTGCGGTCATACGGATGTTGACAGCAAAACAGGTGTATGCTCTACCTGCAAATATCAGCTTACTGCGGGCATTTCGGGCGCGGGAACAGCGAAGTATTTCGATAATATAGACGACGCTTTTACTGCGGCATTATCGGCGGAAAACAACGGTTGTACGCTGACATTGTATAAGAACTGTGAGATTACACAGAACGTAGAAATCGGCAATACAACGGTTACTGTCGATGTGAACGGATGTTCACTCGGCGGAGAGGCAGATATAAGTGTAAATAACGGTGGTGTGCTGTACCTTAAGGACAGCAGGAAAAGCACCTACTACGGATGCATAGACGCACCTTTTAGTGTAAACGGCGGTACGCTTATAAACGGTACTGCAGACGGCGGCAGTTCAGCCGCAGATGTACTCAATTTAGTCATTAACAGTGCTAAGTGTGTCGAAATATACGGCGGCATATTTGAGAATGTTTATATTGCACACGCAAGCGGTGTAGCTTTATACGGCGGAAGGTACAACACCATCTGCGGCGAGGAAAGCAACACACCCGTAAACGCTCTGCTTGCAAAGGGCTATGCGTTTGCGATCTTAAACAGTGTCACACATCTCCCCGAAAGTATAGTTGACGGCAGTGCGGTGACACTCAGCGAAGGAATTAGAAATGTCACAGTTGTAAAGCATACTCATACATACACCGAAACAGAGACAAAGTGTGCGTGCGGTGCTGTGCTTTATGCAAAGGTGACATCAGCCGACGGTACTACTAACGAATATTTTGACAGCATTGAAGAAGGCTTATTATATGCCGATAAGGCTGAAAACAAGGGCTGTGTTTTCACTCTTGTAACAAGCGGTAAGATCAATAGTGGGGTTAGGCTGTCAAACGGTCAGTTTACTATTACCACAAGTAATTATGGTACTATCTATGATTACAACCAGACAATAACTATTGACGGTGCAGTTGTTATTGCTGAAGGTTATATGTTCATCAGGTGCAAGGTTAATGTGAAGAGCGGATCTCTTACATTGCCTGAGGGCTCAGGCGCCGGATTTGATAGTATTGCTATATCAGGCGGTACCGTAACTGTCAGCGAAGGCGTCAATGTTGACAATAATGCGGGTGCTGATAATTTATTTGTAAGCGAAGACGCAACTGACGCAAAGCTTACTATAGGCGGCGGTACTTACGGCAATGTCTATCTCGGACAGTTTAAATTAAAGGACGTAATCGCAAGCGGTGTGCGTGTGATAAGCTACGACAATCCGACAGATCCGACTGCTGAGAAAACAGCAAAGGCTTTATTATACAGCGATATAGCCGAAAAAAATAATTTTGACTCCGAAAACAATACTGTAAGCTATTATCTGTTTACCAAGTGCGAGCATAAGAATGAGGACGGCAGTTATGCCTTTAATGACAGCGGTATATGCAAATACTGTAACTCTGAGTTTGCCGCAAGCGTAAGCTATACGGTTGACGGAAGTGCAAAGACAGAGCTGTTCAGCAATATATGCGACGCTTTTGACAAGGCTAATGAGATAGGTACGGCTACAGTAACGCTGTATAAGGATATTACAGACAGCGAACGTACACAGGAGATTACCGTTATGGGCAATGTAACGCTTGAACTGAACGGTAAAACACTGGGTGGTCGTTATGGCATAGCGCGTATATCGGTATCTGACGGTGGCACGCTTACTGTAAACGGCGATGGCGATATGGATACACCTATTTACGTTAATGAAAACTCAAAATTAGTCATTAACGGCGGTGGATACTTCAATTCTGTGTCAGTTAAAAAAGGAGGCAACGCAGAAATAGGCGGCGGCACTATACAAGGTCTGTCCGTTCGCGGTAACGTAAAACTCAGCGGCGGTAAATTCAACGACATCGAGATATTTAACGGCAATCTTGAATCTGTACTGGCAGACGGTTATGCGTATAAAAATGCTGACGGCACTTGGCTTTCGATTGATGAGCGTGAAAAAGATAGCTATTTGGGCGGTTCTAAAGGAGCGTTATCCGTAGAAGAAGCACCCATAAAGAGCGCAAGTATTTCGTGGGCAGGCGGAGAAGCGCCTGTTATATACCGTAACGGAGCGAAAAAATTAAAAGTCAATGTTATATGCGATGTGGCGGACACTTCAAAGCGGATAACCTATTCGGACTATGTAAACGGCAATAATCGCAGTAAAGATTCTAAGCTTTCTGTTAACTGGTATATGGTATTCGGTTATAAAATCGGTGAGATTGTAGCGGAAGACGGTGAGGTTGAATATTACACTGTACTGAAGTGTGACGGATACGAATATAAGTCGAATGCACTTAAGTTTACACTTGCGACCTGCTCGCACCCTGAGGATAGCTTTAATAACGAAACCGACGGTTTGGTATTCTGCGGTATATGTGATTTATTGATAGAAGCCGAGGTAGTAGATGCTGACGGCAAGTCGTTAGGTTATGCGGATATAGAGAGTGCCATAAAGCTGGCACAGGAGAACGAGGGCAGCACTGTAAAGCTGATTTCGGAAAGAGTACCTGCGTCCATTACCGTGACGGGCGGTAAGTTTACTGTTGACTTTAACGGTAAAGAGGCATATTGTCAGTTCACTGTCAACGGCGGTGACGTGACTTTCACTTCTTCGGCAGTACAGGACGTGAGCAATCAAAATCTGCCAAGCGGAATCACAGTTAACGGAACTGACGCTGAGGTTACAATTGACGGTAAAATCAAGCTGGGAAGAGTAAGAATAATCAGCAGTACGCTTACAGTAAACAGTACCGATGGTTATATCGGTGAACTGTCAATAGAAGGCGGAAATGCTGTTATAGACGGTGCAAATATTGATGCACTGTCAATAAATGGCGGAGCGACTGTTATAAACGGTGCAAATATTGATGCACTGAAAGCTAACGGCGGAGACACGGTCATCAATGATGTTAATGCCGATTCTTTAGCTATGTGTGACAACCGCTCCGGTGGAAGCGAATATAACATCTCTATCGTAAGCGGTAGGTTCGGCAGTTTCACTTGCGAAAATGGAAGCAATTATACTTTAGGTAGGGCAATTGCGAGCGGAAGCGTAGTTTCGGCCGATAGTATGAATGGCATTACTGTTTACACATACGAAGCTATTCAGACCATGACCAGTACCTATAGAATTTTTGTTGATAAGTGCAACCATAAGGACAAAAACGGCAGTTATGTGCTTGACGGTAATCCCTGTCCTTACTGCAATGAGGAAATTGTTGCAACTGTAAGCTATACTGCCGGCGGAAGCGAAAATACGGATCTGTTCAGCGATATTTATGACGCTTTTGAAAGGGCTAATGAGATAGGTACGGCTACTGTAACGCTGCAGAAGAACATCACGGACGATATTACAGATACGATAGCTGTTACAGGCAATGTTACGCTTGAACTTAACGGTAAAAGGCTCTCACAACCCGGTACTGATGTATGGTATTCCATAGAAGTAACGAGCGGTAAGCTGACCGTTAACGGCAGTGGCTTAATAAAACGTGTTGCCGTTTGCAACGGCAGCGATGCGGAAATCAACGGTGGTACTCTCTCTGACTTCATAATTAAAGACGGCGGTAACGCTGTAATTAAAGGCGGTCAATTCTACAGCTTACAGGTTTCAGGCGAAGGCAGAAACGTAGGACAGCTTCTTGCGGACGGCTATGCCTATTGGAGTTTTATCGATTCCGGCATCTGGTCTACTATTGCAGAGCGTGAAAAGCAGGATATAGCTAATGTAGAAGTAAGGACAGCGCCGATAAAGAGCGCAACGGCGACAGCAAATAAGACTGTGCTGTACCGCAACGGCGGAGGTGCACGGCAGATCTTATTTAACTTCAATGTTAATACAAGCGACGGATACACGATAAGCGATGCCAATAAGGTCACAGTCGGTTTATATGTAGGCGATACCTTAATAAGAGAGCTCGACTTCGTCGGAAATTCATATACGTTTGCAAATGCAGATGAAATTTCCGATACTGACGGCACTGTAAAGGCACATCTTGTTATCAAGTTAAACGGATACGAATATGTGACCGATGATGTCGAGTTTGAAATGGCGACCTGTACGCATCCGTATGACGCATTAACGACAGACGAGCATGATTACTATCGTTGTTCGTTATGTGATGCCAGCATAAATGCGATACTTGTTAAAACAAACGGCGACAAGGCATGCTATACCGACAATGTGCCCGAAGCATTTGAAGCGGCACAGCTTGAGGAGAACAACGGCTGTACATTAGAATTATACAGAGGTGTGAACAGAGACTGTGAGATCACACAGGGCAGCTTTACCGTTTTATTCAAGAAAACGGGAAGTGCATCTGCTGTGATCAAAGTAAGCGGCGGAAATGTCAAGATCACGGGAGATGACGGCTGTACATTATCGAAGTATCCGGGAAGCTCGGTGGGATATCTCATAGCTGTAACGGGCGGCACGGTAACGTTTGATGACATAACTATCAATGATGACAGTATCAGCGTAAGCGGCGGCAAGACTGTTATAAACGGCGGTACTTATAATAAGCTGAGCGTCAGCGGAGGTACGGTCACTATAAACAGCGGTACATTCAGCAGCATAGATGTAAGCGCAGAGGGCAAGGCACTGAAAGATCTGCTCGGCGAGAACAAGGCGTTTACGACAAGCGACGGAAAGCTGTTTGACGCAAGCAAGGTTTCGGAAAGCGATAATTCACTTACGGTAATCGACCACAGCAAGCATGAGTATGACGAAACAGGAAGGTGCGGCTGCGGTTATCAGTGTGCACACAGTGAGATCAATGCGGAAGGTGTATGCAACGAGTGCAATGCAAAGATGTATGCTGCAGTCACTGTAAAGAGTGAGACCGGAACAACGGTAAAATACTTTACAAAACTTACGGAAGCGTTTGAGTTTGCGGCAAAGAACGAAAACAAAGGCTGTACGCTGAAAATGCTCAGAGATTTCTTCGATAGAAATACTGACATTAACGTAAACGGCGGAGAACTTACTGTCGATATGAACGGCTTTGGTGTCTATATCAATAGCTTTAACGGATCCGGAACCCAAATCACTATACGCAGTGACAGTAAGTGTACTTTTGGGGTTGAAAATGGATTTAGCATGGACGGCGGCACTGTTACTTTCTCGGGAGAGGTCAGCGTAGTTTGCCAGAATGTGAAATTAAATGCCACATATTTCTCCTCCTATGTTGAAACGCTGAAAATTGACACGCTGATTTTAGAAGACGGTGTTCTGCTTAAACAGCTGGCAAGTATCACGAATGCTAATATCGCTAATATAGACTGCTCAAGTGAAATTTATCTTTATCAAATTTTAGCGAGCGGCAGCCGTGTCGATTCTCAGCTGTACAGCGATCTGAAAGCAAACGCTTCGTCAAACTTCGATAACGTAAGAATAATAAGATGCGACCACCCGGACGGTGTGGGCAGAGATAACCGTTGCATATACTGCAATTCATTGATCGCTGCAAGCGTAAGCTATACCGAGAACGGAGCGGAAAAGACAGAATATTTTGTTAAGGAAGATCTGGGAAAGGCGTTTGCCAAGGCAAACAGCGTTGCAATTGCAACAATAACAATGCTGATGTCTTCCGCTTATGATACAGACTACCTCCCTGTTACAGGTGATGTTACACTTATTGCAAATGGCGATAACGCCATCTTGTATAATACAGTAAAGGTCGCCGATGGCGGTAAGCTGACACTTAGAGGCAACGCCAATATTTTCGCTGTAATTGCCGAGCCGGGCTCCAGGTTGACTGCCGAAGAAGCCACAAGAATCGCATATCTCACCGTAAACGGCGGAGATGTTAAGCTCAGCGGCGGACAATATGACAACATTACGGTAAAAGATGGCAAGATAACAGATATTCTCGGCAACGGCTATGCGTATAAGAAAACAGAGGGCGGTGCATGGCTGACGCTTAAAGAACGTGAGGTGTCGGAAGCAAGCGGTGTTACCGTTGCTAAGGCACCGATAGTACAAGCAACGCTTAGCACAGAAATGAACAAGCTGTATCGCAACAGCAACGCAAATTCCACGCTGAAGTTCAACCTGTCTCTTGCTAACGGCTCGAACCTGAACGACTCGTATGTAAGTAAGAGATACGGTATAAACTCCTATGTAAGCGGAGATATAATTTATAGCAGCTTAAGCGCACTTGTAAAGGACGCTAAATTGTCGGCAGACGAAATAATTGATAAGGCAGGCGACAGCGATGTTGCCGAGATATACTTCGTAGTTACTACCGGTGACGGCTATGAAATAAAGTCGAACACTGTAAGTATAGACCTTGTTGATTGTGATCATTCTCAGGTGGTCGATCCTACAGCGGACAAGGAAACCGCAGGTAATATTACCGAGCCGACATATTGCGAGATATGCGAGAGCAAGTTCAATGCAAAGATAACAAAGGGCGACGATGTCAAGTATTATAACAATCTTGACGAGGCTGCGAAAGACGCTCAGAAGAGCGAAAACGAGGGCTGTACCTTATATCCGCTTTATAACAAGAACGGATACGGCGGTCAGTTAGTCATAACCGAAGGTAACTTCACGCTCAAGTACGCAGTTCGTACAGCGTTCTCACGTCCGATCATCATAAACGGCAAGGCAAAGCTGACGGTTACGGGACGTTGTGCGGTGACAGCGTTTGAGAATCAAGACGCATTTATAGTGCAGGGCGGTGATGTCACATTTGAGGGGCTTGCTACAGGCAGCAATGTGACCATAAACGGCGGAAATGTTACAATGGCCGCAAACAATATAAATTGCCTTACAATAAACGGCGGTAATGTATCCATTTCGTCAGGTGGGTTTGCCGAAATCATAACTAATGCCCCGAATAAGGTGATAGCCGATTATATCGATCCCGGCTTCTGGGTACAGGACAGAGGAACAAAAGAGTGGATAGATATATACAGTCTTAATAAGGCAACGGCATCATCGACAAACGGACTTACGGTACGGTTATGTCCGATGCAGATAATCAAGCCGATTGATACTGTATATTACACCAACGGTTATTATCCAGGCGACATACCGTCACTTCAAATAAATGCAGAGCCGTGGTATTCAAACGAGGTTGACGCAAAAGTTGCTTATCAGTGGTTCGCCATTGATGAAAACGGCTACGATAACCGAATGTGAGCATTCCGGAGGAGAGGCTACCTGCACCGAAAAGGCAAAGTGTGAAATATGCGGTGCGGAGTATGGCGAACCTCTCGGTCACGACTATGTTGTAATCAAAGTAGTTGAGCCTGACTATCGCAACGAAGGCTACAGCGTATTTGAATGCACAAGATGTAAGGATTCATATATCGGAAACCGTGTTCCCGTAAAGCCTATTCCCGATGTGGAAGAAATAGCGGTTGAAAAGACAACATACAATGAAGTCGATATAAGCTGGAAGAATATAAGCGGCGTTGACGGATATTATGTCGAATGCTATGTCGGCAATCAGTGGAAGCAGATCGGCTTCAGCACGGACGGCGACAGAGTAGCGGCAAAGCTGAGCGGTCTTTCTGCAGGTCTTAAATATAAGGTAAGGATAGCGGCTTATGCAGGAAGCTTCACCGCCAAGTTCAGATGTTTCTATGTTGATACTGTTCCTTCTCCCGTATGGAATATAAATACGGTGAAGGCTACCGATGAAACGGTAAGAATAAGCTGGAGCAGAAACGCCAGAGCGGACGGCTACAAGGTAGAGTGGTACATTAATAATCAGTGGTCCGTAAAGACTGTTACCGGCAACAATAATATATCGGCGGTTATAGACGGACTTTGTGCAGGAACACGATATAAAGTAAGGGTAAGCGCATATAAGGGCGACCTTTACAGTCCGTATACATATGGCTATATCGATACGCTCCCGTCAAAAGTTACGGGTATTACGAAGACAGTAACATCTTCTTCGTTTACGCTTAAATGGGATAAGAACGAAAGTGCGGACGGTTATACCGCTCAGTACTATGCAGACGGTAAGTGGAATGAAAAGACGCTGACCGGCAATAACAAAACTACCGTTACAATAGGCTCGCTTAAGGGCTACAAAACCTACAAGGTCAGAATAAAGGCTTATAAGGGTGAGCTTGAGAGTGCATTCGACGATATTTATATCACTACCGCTCCGACAAAGGTCAGCGGTCTTAAGGTAAAGAGCGCAGTTGACTCAAAAGCAGTAGTTATATGGAATGCGGATGCGAACGCTGACGGATATAACGTAGAATATTATATCGGCGGTAAGTGGGTCAAAAAGACCATAACCGATAATAAGACAGCAAAGGCTGTGCTTGGCGGACTTACACCTTACAGCACATGTAAAGTAAGGGTAAGAGCGTATAAGGACAATCTGTACGGCGATTACAGCTATACTACGGTTACTGCAGTGCTTTCACCGGTAACCAATATCAAGGTTGTATCGGCAAAAAGCAACTCGATAACCGTTAAGTGGGGTAAAAACGCCAGTGCAGACGGATATAAGGTTGAAATTTACAAAGGCGGCAAGTGGGTCAAAAAGACGTTAAAGGGCAGTACGAATGCTACTGTCACTATTGGCGGACTCAGGGCCGGAAGCGTGTATAAGGTAAGGATTGCGTCTTATAAGGGTGCAAATACAAGCACTTATACTTATGCAAATGTGAAGACAGCCAAATAAGCTGACAGTAAAAAAAGAGAACACCGGGCGACCGGTGTTCTCTTTTGTGTATCAGATGCGTTTTTACTATAAGAACAAACTGAGCCGTAAGCAAGGGTGCTTACGGCTGTAGTTTGTTTATTGCTTTTTATGATGCCGCCGTTTCGCTGTCCTGCGGTAAGCAGAATTTTGAAAAAGGCGAATCCGGTGCGGCTCACAGCCGCCGCTTACTTGAAGTATCTGTTCAGCAGACCCTCGAAAGCCTTACCGTGACGGGCTTCGTCCTTAGCCATCTCGTGAACTGTGTCGTGGATAGCGTCAAGATTTAACTGCTTTGCTCTCTTTGCGAGGTCAAGCTTGCCCTGTGTAGCGCCGTGCTCTGCGGCAACTCTCTTTTCGAGGTTTTCCTTAGTCGATGCACTTACAACATCGCCTAAAAGCTCTGCGAACTTTGCAGCGTGTTCAGCCTCTTCCCAAGCTGCCTTTTCGTAGTAAAGGCCTACCTCGGGGTAACCTTCTCTGTGAGCGGCTCTTGCCATAGCGAGATACATACCTACCTCTGTGCATTCGCCCTCGAAGTTAGCCTTTAAACCTGCAAGAATCTCTTCATCCTCAACTGCCTTTGCAATGCCTACCTTGTGCTCGTCTGCAAATACAAGCTTTTCGCTTTCCTTAAGCTCTATGAACTTGCTGCCGGGAACCTTGCACTGGGGGCAGAACTCGGGAGGTGTATCTCCCTCATGAACGTAACCGCATACCGGACATACCCACTTTTTCATAGTAAATTACCTATCCTTTCATAGTGATAAAATCATTATTTTCTTATTGTTTTTAATGAAATCAGTAACGTTTACTGATTTGTTGGTTTTATTATAACCGATACTTCGGCATTTGTCAAGAGGTTTTTGAAAATTTTTTTGGGGAAATTGGGTTAGTTGTGGATTACTAAAAAGGGCGAGGTTTTGGAAGGGTTGGTGAGGGGCGAGTTGTGATTGTGAACGCTTAGAAGTTTTAGGGATAGAAGTTCTATCAACTTCAATCCCCACCGTCTTGACGGCAGACCGACTTAGTAATTATAAAAGTCGGATATATCACATAAAAACGCTGTAAAATTTAGGCTTGCGCCTTGCCGTCAAGCCACCTCACCTTTTTCGAGGGGAGGCAAGGGTGATGGTGCGAGGCAAGGGATAGTGTGGATGCGAAACTGGCAAAGCGTTCATTCAAAGGCAAGTATGGTGCTTGGCTGAATTATCGTTCCTTTTAAATATTTAATAGTTATTGGGTTTTACTTGCTGATTATCTTTTCGGCGGCGGAGGCAAGGTAGAGCGAGCCTGTGACCATCGCTATATCCTTTGTTCCTGCCTTGAGCGCTGCCTGTGAAATTGCGCTGTTAAGGTCGCCGCAGGCGGTAGCACGTACTCCCTGCTCTATGGCAAAGCGTGTAAGCTGAGAAGCGGGAACACAGCCCGGCATAAAGCCGTCAACGAATATTACATCTTCGAAGCGGGGGAGAATTATTTTAAGGGCGGTCTGCCAGTCCTTGTTTGCCATCATACCGACTACGGCGTGTATTTTTCTTTTGTCGCAGCTCAGCAGTTTTTCGGCGGCTCTCATTGCGGAGGGGTTGTGCGAGCCGTCTATGATGCAGGCAACGCCGTTCACGCTTACCTCCTCCATTCTGGCTCTGAGGGCGGATCTTTCAAGTCCTGTGAACACACTGCTGTACTCTATATTCAGTATACGGCAGGCCTCTATGGCGCACAGTGCATTTTTTATCTGATGTTCACCGGACATAACAAGATGATAATTCATACCCTTGTACGAAAAGAACACATCGGTAATATCCATATGGAGCATCTGCACTCTTGACATATCGGGGATAATTTCTTCGCAGTTATACTCAAGGCATTTATCGTCAATGACACGCATTACCTCTTTTGCCTGTCCCGGATATACTATGCACGGAACGGACGGCTTTATTATGCCTGCCTTGTGACGTGCTATTTCGGCAAGCGTATCGCCAAGCACATCGGTATGGTCGAAATCTACCGATGTTATAACGCTGACAGCGGGATTTACAACGTTAGTGCAGTCAAGAAGTCCGCCTATACCTGTTTCTATAACGGCAACGTTTACCTGCTCCTTATAGAAATAAAGCAGGGCTATGGCGCAGAGTATCTCAAACTGTGAGAATCCGTCAAAGCCTGTCTGTTCGACTGCCTTTTTCACCTGTCCGCAAAGAAGCGCAAAGGCAGGGCGTGAGATATATTTGCCGTTTACCTGTATGCGTTCCTCGATGCACTCAATATAGGGCGATGTGAATTTTCCTACGCTCTTGTTGTCGGCTTTTACAGCGTTGCTTATATATTCGCATACGCTACCTTTTCCGTTTGTTCCTGCAACGTGAACTATTTTAAGTTCGTTTTGGGGATTGCCGAGAAGCCTCATAAGAATAACAAATCTTATAAGGTCCTTTACAGGCGTACCGGATTTTGTGAAAGAACCGACGTATTCAAATGCCTGTTCGTATGTCATGTGGGGTTTCCTTTCGCATTTTCTTCTTTTACTCAAAACACAATTTCTTCATTTCATAAGTGCGATAAAGCTCTTTGCCTTATTTACTATCAGCTTATCGTTGTCATAGACGAGCAGGTTATGCGCCTGTCCTATGCCTACCCAGCGTATCTCAGAAATTTCTTCAAGCTGGGGGGTGTAATCATAATTTTTTGCACGGGCAACAAAATACACAACTTCCTTTTTTGCGTCCTTGCGTGGCGAATATGTAACCGTTTCTCTGAATCCTGAGTCAATATAAACGTCTATGCCGGTTTCCTCTTTTATTTCACGTTTTGCGGTTTCTTCTTCGGTTTCGCTGTTTTCAACGTGTCCTTTCGGGAATGACCAGTAGCCCGACTTGATGTGCTTTATAAGCAATATTTCCGTATTGCCGTGAAATTTTCTGTAAACAATACCGCCGCAGGACTTTTCATAAGTCATCTGCTCCGAACACCTCCTTGTGTCTGACCGCTTGCGTTGTCAAAGCATTAAAACACGGTGCAGTTG